>Ga0134126_10001970_pt1 | contig 26064 bp, 22 predicted proteins | sample KB31752_FD_96881 | JGI IMG/M metagenome (GOLD analysis project Ga0134126, IMG submission 96881) | Terrestrial soil microbial communities with excess Nitrogen fertilizer from Kellogg Biological Station, Michigan, USA - KB3-175-2 | ecosystem: Environmental > Terrestrial > Soil > Unclassified ... | reverse complement strand
CCCTTGTCGATCGCCCGGCTCGCCGCCTCGTCACGGCTCGACAACCGATCGGCCCGCACGAATTTGTAGCTCTTGAGCTCGCCGCCCATTTCCTTCTCGATCACCCCGGCAAGCTGGAATTCCCGCTCCACCACCATCGGCGTCGCCTTGATCGTAAATCCCTTATAGTCCTCCGCCGCGGCCGCCTTGGCGTCCTTGCCGCCGTCCTGGCTGCCGCCGCCACCGAAGAGTTTGCTCAGGAAGGACATGGGAAACTCCTTTGGGCCGCCAAACTCGCCTTCGCCCCGCCGACAAGGCCCCTTGCTGAAACGCGCGAAAACGACCGGCGGATGCTTTCGCTAATCGCGGCGCAGTGTCAAGGCTGGGCCCGCAGCCGGGCGCTTTCCGTCCGGGCCGGGCCGCCGGACACGAGATTGCGCCACAGCCCGCCGCCCCACATCTCGCCATCGTCACGTGGCTCGAGCCCGGCGCGCCGCGCAAATTCGGCCGCGATCGCAGGCGCAGGCAGGTTGAGGCCGCTCTTGCGGCTATCCCGAGAGAGCTCGTTCGGCAGCTGCTCGAGGAGCATAATGCCGCCAACCCGCGTCTCGAAGCTGTGCATGACGTAATCGAAGCGAATGCCGAGACATTTCGCGCGCACATGGCAGCGTCGGATGGCCGTGACCTCCGGCCATTTCCCTTCCAGCCGGTAGGCGGGCCAGAACGGGAAATAGCCGCGATAGTCCGGTAGTCGTAGCGAGAAACCATCGGCGCGCAACTCGACTCGTGCGACCGCTTCCCCCCAACCATAGGTCAGGCAGAAATAGCCGGCGAACAGTGCCGGCAGGCCCATGAACAGCATGCCCGGCCAGCCGAGCAGCACCGTCGCACCGGCGAGGCCAAGGCAGATCAGCGCCATGACCCAGAGATAGGTCGCCAGCCATCGCCGGCCGCGAAAGCGCTGGACAAGGCCCGGCGATCCGATCTGCGGCCTGGTCCGGCTCAACCTGAATTCTCCGGCCGCAACCGCGCCATCGCTCGCCAGGCGGCGATCCTCAGCCGCGGGGTTTCCACACCGTCGCCCGCGCGGCCGTCGCCTTTATGAGCCCCACATCGGCCGGCCAGTCCTTGACGTCCGGAGCCGAGGCGCCGCTCTCGATACCCTGTTCCATATCCGCGCACGATGTATCGGTCGGATTGTATCGGATGCAGGTATCAAGGGCTTCTTTTGCGGCCTCCAATTCGCCGTTATGCCAGGACGATAGCGCCAGCAACTCGTTGGAAATGACCGAGTATTTGGGGTCGGTGTTTCCTGCGAGGTAGTCGAAGCTGATGCCGCCCATCTTCAGGGCGTCGCGTGTGACGCCTTCCCAGAGGGTGGGCAGCGGATCACTCCCATGCTGTTCAACCACGGCGTGGAATTTTTGATAGGCTGCCCGGTAGTTGCCGCTTTCAAACAACCTCATTCCTTGCTGGACGTCGGTGTCGGCCGCCGACAGCTGACCGGACATCGCCGACTGTTCGGGGGAGCCATCCGCCGGCCGCCGACTTGTCGCGCGATTGACGCTCGTGATCGGACCTACAGCGGAAATCTTCGCCGTCGGCTCTTGCGCCGGCGCCGCCGGCGCTGCCGCATTAGCCGGCATGTAGCCCGGCGGGGCAACGCCTGAATCCGTTGGCCCGGTTCCATCCATGTAGCAGCTCCAGTCCCCGAAACCGGTGCGATAGCAGGACCCCGTCGCCTTGAGCTCGTGCGAGACCGAGCAGTTCTGGCCATGCGCATGCGGCCCGTAGGAATCATCGACCGGGAAACAGAGATACTGGTCGAAGCTGCCGCGGATCGGATAAACGAAACCATCAGGATCGGCATCGTGCATGAGAGCGACGAGGTCACGCGCCCTGCCCACGGTCTTGCCGACCTCGACCTTCACGTTGTCGAGAAGGAAGAGCATGCCGCTGCCGTTTACCTGCTCCACCTTGCAGATGAAATACTGCCTCGCCAGATCGGCCGTGATTGCCCCCTGCTGCGGCTCAATCGTCGCGCTGCACGTGTAGGGATCACGCGATCCGTATTTCGCACCCACCCCGGTCTGCGGCGTGAGAACGTTCGTTTCAGCAGCGGCCAATACCGCCCCTGCGGAACCGATGCCCATAAGAATGGTGACACCGATAGCCAAAGCCCGCTTGAGCACTCCCTTCCCCCCAAATCCGAATTGAGACCAGGCGCCGACTTCGGGCACCGACTTCGCGATCATTCAGATATTCGTGAGTCGTTGCACACGGGGCGCGAGCCGGTCAAGGCGGCGGCCGGCGCGTTTTCGCCGCCGCCGGGATGCCGCGCGCGGCCAGGCTACGAGGGGAAGGTCATCGGAGGTCAAGTTCAGTCTGCCCCCGTCCCGGCCGGCCTGGTTGACGCGCTCTGCCGCGCCGCGGCTGGGGCGCCGCGCCGCTTCTGCCACCCGGTCTCGTTAACCGAGGCTATGGCCGGGAGCGTTTCAGCGAGAGCGGGCAGAAAAGCCGGCAGCTCAGCCTCGGGTCGTGGGCGTCGGAAGCCCCGAAACCAGTCCGAACCGCTGGCACAGCAACGGCACGCTCGTCGGGTCGAGGTCGAGCTCGTACTTGGCGAGGATTGGGCCGGCCTTCGACAGGTCCGGCCAGATTGCGGCGAGCTCGCGGAAATAATCCTCGAACCCGGCGGGCGAAATGACCTCGATGATCTCGCAAGGCACATCGCCGGCATTCCAGAAGGAGTGCCACTGGCCACGCGGCTTGAACACCCAGCTTCCGGCCTCGGCGAACACGACGTCGTCGCCGAGCAACGCCCCCATTCTGCCGCTGAGCACGTAGGAGTATTCGTCCTCCCGGTGATGCCGGTGCAGGGGCGCCGCCAGGTGGCGCGGCGCGATGGGGTGATGAACGACCGAGAACCGCTTGCCGGTCTCGAGGCCGTCGATCTTCCAGTGAATGCCGAAGCCGTTGAGATCGGCTAGGGTGCCGCCGTCTCGCGGAATGAGCGTCGCCACGGATTGCTCGTGGCTGGCGGATGACAGGGCCGGCTTGGGAGTTGATAATTGCACAGGCATGACCGATATCCCTATTGAATGAACAATGACGTTCACTCAATAGACGCGCAAGAGCGCGCCATGTCAATATAGATGATCACATGCGTTCACTGAAAAGCGATACCCCCCGCCCCTACCGACTGCGAGCGCGCGCCGACAAACAGGCCGAAACGCACCGCGCGCTGGCTCAGGCGGCCTATGAATTGCACACGACGATCGGACCGTCGAAGACCACCGTCAGCGCCATCGCCGACCTTGCAGGCGTCCAGCGCCTCACCGTCTATCGGCACTTTCCCGACCAGGCGGCGATCTTTGCGGCTTGCACCGCGCACGCCTTCGCCAAGGACGCACCGCCCGTCCCGGAGGCCTGGAAAACCATCCCCGATCCGCGGGACCGCCTCCAGACGGCCCTTGCGCAGCTATACGGCTATTACCGCCGCAACCAGCAATTGCTGTCCAATCTCTATCGCGACGCGGAACTGCCGGTCGTCGCCGCCGCGCTCGCCCGCCGGGCCGGGATGCTCCAGCAGGCGATCGCCATCCTGGCGATGGGTTGGCCAGCACCCACCTCCGGCAATGAGCGCTTGCGGCGCGCCGCTATCGGCCATGCGCTCGATTTCTCCAGCTGGCTCTCGCTGGCCGGAACGCAGGGGCTGACGGACGAAGAGGCAATCGAGGCGATGATCGGCTTCGTGGCCCTGGCGGGCGCCGGGCCCCGCGCCAAATAGAAAGGGCCGCTCTCGCGGCCCTCTTTGGCTCAGTTGTCCAAGAAGCTCCGTAGCTTCCGGCTGCGGCTCGGATGCTTGAGCTTGCGGAGCGCCTTGGCCTCGATCTGGCGGATGCGTTCGCGCGTCACCGAAAACTGCTGGCCGACTTCCTCGAGCGTGTGGTCGGTATTCATGCCGATGCCGAAGCGCATGCGCAGCACGCGTTCTTCGCGCGGTGTCAGCGAGGCCAGCACTCGCGTCGTGGTCTCGCGCAGATTGGACTGGATCGCCGCATCGATTGGCTGGATCGCGTTCACGTCCGGGATGAAGTCGCCGAGGTTCGAATCTTCCTCGTCGCCGATCGGGGTTTCGAGGGAGATCGGCTCCTTGGCGATTTTGAGGACCTTGCGGACCTTGTCGAGCGGCATCTGGAGCTTTCGGAAAGCTCCTCCGGCGTCGGCTCGCGCCCGATCTCGTGCAGCATCTGGCGCGAGGTGCGGACGATCTTGTTGATCGTCTCGATCATGTGCACCGGGATGCGGATGGTGCGGGCCTGATCGGCGATGGAACGGGTGATCGCCTGCCTGATCCACCACGTCGCATAGGTCGAGAACTTGTAGCCGCGGCGGTACTCGAATTTGTCCACCGCCTTCATCAGGCCGATATTGCCTTCTTGAATGAGATCAAGGAACTGCAGGCCGCGGTTCGTGTACTTCTTGGCGATCGAGATCACGAGGCGCAGGTTCGCCTCCACCATCTCCTTCTTGGCGATAGCGGCTTCGCGCTCGCCCTTCTGCACCTTCTGCACGATCCGGCGATACTCGCCGATGTCGAGGCCGGTCTCGCTGGCCAGCGTTTGGATTTCGCCGCGGATTTCCCCGACGGTGTCGCGCTCCCGCTTGATGAACTCGCTCCAGCCCTTCGCTGGCCGCGTGACCACCGCGTCGATCCAATGCGGGCTCATTTCCGAGCCGAAATACGCCTCGAGGAAATCCTCGCGCTTGATGCCGTAGCTTTCGGCCAGGCGAAGCAGCCGGCCCTCGAGCCGCACGAGCTTCTTGTTGATGTCGTAAAGCTGCTCGACCAGGCTTTCGATACGGCTCTGGTTGAGCGACAGCGACTTCACATCGGCAATGACGTCGCCGCGCAGGCCATCGAGGGTCTTGAGATCGGAGGCGCTCGGCGCCTTGGCGGTCTCGCGCTCCTCGGCGTGGCGGTCCTCGATCTTGCGCATCTTGCCATAGGCGTCGGCGATGCGATCGAAAGTCTCGACCACCTGCGGCTTGAGCTCGGCCTCCATGGCCGACAGCGACAGCGAATTCTCGAAATCGTCGTCGTCGTCCTCGACCGGGTCCTGCGGCGGAGCTGGCTCCTCCGGAATATAGTCGTCGTCCTCGTCATCGCCCGACCGAGCCGGCGCCGCCTTCTTCGGCGGTGCCTTGGCCGCGGCAGCGGCAGCGGCAGGAGTTGCAACCGGCGCTTCGACCGGCACGAGCGGCGCCTGCTTGGCCTCCGGACCTGCATAAGTCGCTTCGAGGTCGATGATGTCGCGCAGCAGGATTTCGCCCTGCCCGAGCTGATCGCGCCAGATGATGATGGCCTGGAAGGTCAGCGGGCTCTCGCAGAGGCCGGCGATCATGGTCTCGCGGCCGGCTTCGATGCGCTTGGCGATGGCGATTTCGCCCTCGCGGCTGAGCAGTTCGACCGAGCCCATCTCGCGCAGGTACATCCGCACCGGATCGTCGGTACGGTCGCTGCCCTCGCGGGTATTGGATTTGCTGGCGACCGCCGTCCCGGTGCGCTCGGCGACCTCGGTCGACTCTTCCTCGGCACTGTCGGGCTCGGCTTCCTCGACCTCGTCCTCGTCGACGACGTTGATGCCCATGTCCGAGAACATGGCCATGATGTCTTCGATCTGGTCGGTCGGCACTTCCTCCGACGGGAGAACCGAATTCAGCTGCTCATACGTGACATAGCCGCGCTTCTTGGCCGTCTTGATGAGCTTCTTTACGGCAGCGTCCGAAAGGTCGAGCAGCGGGCTGTCCGGCGTATCGGTCGCGCTTTCCGGCTTCTCGCTGTCTTTCTTGGTCGGGGTCGCTGTCTTGGTCGCCATGCCTGTTGCTCCGCGGAGCCCGGAAAATGGGAACGGCCGGGCGCCGTTGGTTACATAATTGGGGATGGCTCAAGGCTTGGTAAAGGAGCAGACGGCATCCCCCGCCGCCTCGTCCGCTCGCAGGTGGCGTCAATGACGCCAAATCGCGCCTGCACGAGCCGGTCAGAGGCTGCGCGCCGCGCGTCCTGAAAGCGAACCAAACCCTTCGATCAACGCCTCTGTGCCATCAACGCTGGTGATCTGGTTCTTGATATCCTGCAGCTTTTCGAAGGATTCCTCGGTGAACTCGGCGGCCAGCGCCAGTTCTGCTGCTTTGAGGTCCCTATTTAGTTGAAAGGATTTGTAATGCAAGGCCAGCGCATGTTTTAGGCCGGTTTCCGCGTCGATTTGCGCAATATCGGCCCCGGCCTGCCACAACCCTTGCCGCGCCAGCACCGCCCGCATCTGGCCGATGGCCTCGCCGAACCCGCGCCGGGCCAACGCCTCGGCAAGGCCGGCTGCGTCGGTTTCGTGGTCGAGCGCCACGATCTCGAGTAGCGCGGCAAGGATCTGCTGGGCCACCGGCGTCGTCAGTTCGAGCGCCGCCAGCGCCTCCATGCGCGGCTCGCACAGCGCCGGGAAATTCATGAGGCTGACGATGATGACGGCCTCGCGCTCGCTCGGCGCCGCGGCCAGCCCCGGCCGCACCCGCCGCGAATTCCGCAACGCCTCGCTCACCACCAGCCGCGGGCTGCGGCCGCCACCGGCGCTGCCGAACGAACCGGCACGGAAACCCTCGCCTCGGCCGGAGCCCCGGCGGTAGCCGCCCCCGCGATTGCCGTCGTAGCGGTCGCGCGCCGGCGCGAAGAAGGCCGCCAGTTTCTCGTCGAAAGCCTGCAAATAATGCCGCTTCACCGAAATGTCGCCGATCGACCCGGCCCGCGCCTTGAGCCGCATTTCGAGGGCCGCCCGCGCCTCGGGCGTCTCCGGCAGCACGCCGCGCGTCTCGATGGTCCAGATCATCTCCGAGAGCGGCGTCGCCCGCGCCAGCACGGCGGCAAAGGCATCCCGCCCCTGCTGCAGGATGATCTCGTCAGGATCGAGCCCATCGGGCAGCGTCGCGATCTTGACCGTCATCCCCGGCTTGAGCAGCGGCAGCACGAGATCGGCGGCGCGCTCGGCCGCCTTGATCCCGGCGGCGTCGCCGTCGAAGCAGAGGATCGGCGCCTCGCTCATCCGCCAGAGCAGCTGCAGATGCTCCTCGGTCAGCGCCGTGCCGAGCGGCGCGACGGTGCCCTCGAACCCTGCCATTACCGAGGTGATGACGTCGAGATAGCCTTCCACGACCACCACCGGCTTGCCGTCGCGCGCCGCGGTCCGCGCCGTCTGCCCGTTGTAGAGGGTCGAGCGCTTGTGGAAGAGCTCGGTCTCGGGCGAATTGAGATATTTGGCCGGCACATCGGCGGACAGCGCACGTCCACCAAAGGCGATGATGCGGCCACGGAAATCGGCGATCGGGAACATCACCCGGTTGCGGAACCGGTCATAGGGGACCGCGATGTCCTCGCCCGAAATGACGAGGCCGGTATCGATCATCTCCTGCGCCGTCACCCCATTGGCTGCGAGGTGCTCCTTGAGCCCGTTGCGGCTGTCGGGCGCAAAACCGATGCGGAAGCGCGTCTGCGCCGGCACCGGCACGCCGCGGTCGAAGAGATAGCCCCGCGCCCGCGCACCGACATTGTGCGCCAGCGCCGCCTCGAAATACTGCGTTGCGAGCTCCATCACGTCATAGAGCGAGCGCCGCGCCTCGGCCCGCTGCTCCTCGCGTTCGTCGCGCGCCGGCATCGGCACGCCAGCCATGCCGGCGAGCTTCTCGACGGCTTCCGGAAAACTCATCCCCGCCTTTTCGGTGAGGAAGCGGAAGTGGTCGCCGGTCACCCCGCAGCCGAAGCAGTGATAGATCCCCTTGCGGTCGTCGGCGTGAAAGCTCGGGGATTTCTCCCCGTGGAACGGGCAGCAGGCCCAGAAATCCCCCCTGCCCGGCTGGCTCTTGCGCTTGTCCCAGATGACGTGCTCGCCCACCACCTGCGAGATCGGCAGGCGCTGGCGGATTTCATCGAGGAAGCCGTCGGAAAAGCGCATGAGGTTCATATAGAGCGCGATCAGCAAAAGTGGGTACCACTTTCGCGGTTCGATCGCGCGACAAACGAATGACCGGGCTGAACAGCGGGTTTCGGACAGGTTTTCGCCGATTTATCCCCGGCGGCAAGCTCGCGCGCATGATGAGGCCGGCAACAGGCCCGGCCGGATCATGCCGCAGACGGCGAACGACGACCCTGAATTGCAGCGGCTGAAGCAGATCAGCGATCTATCGGCCATCCTCTTACGGATCGCCGCGCACCGCCTACGCGATCATATCCGCTTGGAGATGCGCTACAATCCCGACTGGCAGAGCGAGCCGCGTATTCCGCTTGGCGAGACAGGCGCCGGCCGATGGGCGAACCTTGGAGCCGTCGCTGCGCAGCGAATTCGCGCCAGACTGGCGCCACACATTAATCTCGAAACGGGCGGCAAAAACCATCACATCAACCTCGGGGAATAACGAAAAGGGAGCGACATGAAGCTCGATTTCAATCGCTTGGAACGTTCTGCCCAAGTCCATTTCATGGGCAAGCAGTTGCACTTTCTAGAGGGCGATCGGTTCTTCCTGCGCGACCGGGAGCCGTAGCCTCACATCCCTTCCTTGTGCAGCCGCCAGGCGAGGCCGAATAGGCCGATGGCGAAGATGACGGCGAAGATGCCTGCGACCGTCACCAGCGCCAGGGCGCTCATCAGGGGCGCAAAAAGCAGCATCAGGCCGAAGAGGATGTAGAGGATGCCCGAGAGCATCACCGGCCAGATATGGGCGAAGAGCTGGCGGGCGCGGAACACCATCACCAGTTCCATCACGCCCACGATCACCGCCTGGATTCCGGCGATATAGATCAGGAAGAGCGTGGTGAAGATCGCCGACAGGATCGGCGAGATCAGGATGATGACGCCGACGATCACCGCCAGCACGTTGCGCGCCACGTCGAACCAGAAATTGCCGGTCTTGGCGTGCCCGAAGGTGAGGCTCCAGAGCCCCAGAATGCCGTCGATCAGGAACAGCGCGCCGGCCAGCAGCACCAGCGACAGGATCGTCAGGTGCGGAAAGAAGATCGCGTAGAGTCCCGCGACCAGCATCACCAGCCCCCGCAGCGCGGTGAGCCCCGAGCTCAGCCGGATCATTGATCTCGATTCTGCCATTTTGCTCCCCCGGTTGCCGCGCCGGTCCTCATACGAAAAAGCCGAGTGTCCGGCGATCCGATGCCCTGCAGCAAGCCAGCATATCTCACGGCCGCCGCACGCAAATCAGTATTCCCGAGGCCTTGCGCCCTTGCAAATGCTTTATGCAGACGAATGCTTGCGCGCCGGGCCGGCCCGTGATGATCTCCGGCCCGGTGACCGGCGGCATTTCCTGCCGGTGCCGCCGGAACGTCTCTCCAAAATGCCCATCGCTCTCTTCGCCTTATCGCTCGCCGCGTTCGCGATTGGCACGACCGAATTCATTATCGCCGGCCTCCTGCCCGATCTTTCGGCGAGCTTCGGCGTCAGCATCCCCACCGCAGGGCTGCTCGTGACCGCCTATGCCGTTGCGGTGGCGATCGGTGGCCCGGTTCTCGCCCTGCTGACGGCGCGGCTCCCGCGCAAGCCCATGATTGTCGGCCTGCTCGCCGTCTTCACTCTCGGCCAGGCGTTCTGCGCCCTGGCGCCATCCTACCCCCTGCTCATGGCGGCACGCATTTTCGTCGCCTGCGGGCACGGCCTCTTCTACGGCATCGCCAGCGTCGCGGCAGCCGATCTGGTGCCCAAGGAAAAGCGCGGCGCCGCATTGGCGCTGTTCCTTGGCGGCATCACCGTCGCCAATGTGCTGGGGGTCCCGGCCGGCACGGCGATCGGCAATGCTTTCGGCTGGCGATGGGCCTTCTGGGCGATCGGCGGCTTCGGGCTGGCGGCCGCGCTGCTCGTCGCATGGCTGCTGCCGCCCGGCCGGCCGCAGCACGAGGAAGGCGCCAGCATTCGGGCCGAATTGGCTGAACTCCGGCATCAGGAGGTCTATCTGAGCTTCCTCGTCATCGGCCTGTATCTCGTCGGCACGATCGGCTTTTCGACCTACCAGGTCCCCGTCATGACGCGGATCACCGGAATTCCGCAGGTCTATACGCCCTATTACCTCATCGTCGGCGGCATCGGCACGATCGTCGGCATTTATGCAGGCGGCAGGGCGGCGGACTGGCGCCTGATGCCGTCCTTGATCTCGGGGCTCATCCTCCTCGCGCTCGCCGCCGTCGTGATGTTCGCCGCGATGCACAATCCGATAAGCATGGTCTTGGGGATCTTCCTGATGGGTGTCTTCGGCTTCACCTCCCTTTCCCCGACGCAAAAGCGCATTATCGAAGCGGCGAATGCCGCCCCGAATTTCGCGGCGACGCTCATCTCGACAGCCGCCAATATCGGAATCGCACTCGGTGCCGGGGTGGGCGCGCTTTGGATAGATCACGGGCTCGGCTACGAGAGCTTGCCCGCGATACCGGTGCTTTGCAGCCTGCTGGCGGCCGGCATCGCCCTGCTCTCCTGGTCGCTCGAGCGGCGGCGTCAATTGGTGCCGACGTGATGCCGCGGAGAGCTTTCCACTGAGGGATTGACACTGCTATTTGATGCCGCCGGCCGGGCATTCGGCCAAACGACGGATCGGTTCGCCAAATGCCTATCGCCCTCTTCACGCTCTTCGCGGCTGCCTTCGCCATCGGCAGCTCGGAATTCGTCATCGCCGGCATCCTGCCGGCTGTCTCGACCGATCTCGGCATCTCGATTCCGACCGCCGGCCTGCTGGTCAGCATCTATGCCCTCGGCGTCGCCGCCGGCGGGCCGCTGCTCGCAACCTTCACTGGAAGATTCTCCCGCAAGCGGCTGATGCTGGTCTATGTCGCGGTTTTCACCGTGGGCTACGTGCTCTGCGCGCTCGCGCCGAACTTTCCGATGCTGCTGGTCTTCCGGGTGCTGATCGCGCTGATCCACGGCGCCTATTTCGGCACCGCCATGGTCGTCGCCACGACGATCGTCGCCGAAAACCGGCGCGGCTTCGCCGTGGGGCTGATCCTCGCCGGCCTGACCGTCGCCAATATCGTCGGCGTGCCGATCGGCACCGCCATCGGCATCCATCTCGGCTGGCGCGCGACGTTCTGGGCCGTGGCGGGGCTCGGCCTCGCCGCCTTCCTCGCCATCGCTTTCCTCATACCCGCGGACGGTCCGCATGGCGCTGCCCGCAGCGATTTCCTGGCCGAAGTCAAGGCGCTGGCCCGGCCGGCGGTCTATTCGTCGCTCGCCATCATCGTGCTGCAGACGATCGGCCAGTTCGCGCTCTTCACCTATATCTCGCCCCTGCTGACCGGGGTGGCCGGCGTATCCGCCGACACCGTGCCGTGGCTGCTGCTGCTCATCGGCGTCGGCTCCACGATCGGCGTCCTGGTCGGCGGCCGGCTCGCCGACTGGCGGCTGATGGCGACACTCGCCGGCATCCTGGCGGCGCAGGTCGTCGTCTATCTTCTGATGATTCCCTTCGGTACCAATCCCTGGGCCATGGCCGCGCTGGTGCTGCTCTATGGCGCGCTGGCCTTCGCTTTCGGCTCGCCGGTACAGACCCGCATTCTCGCCAGCACGCACGACGCGCCCTTGCTCGCTTCGAGCCTCATTCCCTCGGCCTTCAACGTTGCGATCGCAGGCGGCACCTGGCTCGGCGGCGTCTTGATCGACCGCGGCTTCGGCTATGCCGTGCTGCCTTGGGTCGGCGTCATCGGCTCGGCCGCGGCGGTCGCCGTAACCCTCGCCGCCTGGGCATCCGACCGGCGCGCCATAGCCGCGATGCCGGCCGGCTGAGGCGGCGGAACACAAAATGCCGATCGCCCTCCTTGCCCTGTCGCTCGCCGTGTTTTCGGTCGGCACCGCCGAGCTGATCATCGCCGGCATCCTGCCCAACCTTTCGGCCGATTTCGGCATCGACATCCCCACCGCCGGCCTGCTCGTCACCGCCTATGCCGTGGCTGTGGCCATCGGCGGTCCGATCTTCGCCATGCTGACCACGCGCCTGCCGCGCAAGCAATTGATCGTCGCGGTCATGATGCTCTTCGTAGTTGGCCAGGTGCTGTGCGCGCTGGCCCCTTCCTATGGCTGGCTGATGGCGGCGCGTATCCTCGTCGCCTGTGGACACGGCCTGTTCTTCGGCTCGGGAAGCGTCGCGGCGGCGGAACTCGTACCGCCGAACAGGCGGGGCGCGGCGCTTTCCATATTCCTCGGCGGCTTTGCCGTGGCGACGGTGCTCGGGGTGCCGATCGGCACCACCGTCGGGAACGCCCTGGGCTGGCGGTGGAGCTTTGCGGCCATCGGCGCCATTGCCCTCGTGGCCACCATACTCGTCGCCGTTCTGCTGCCGCCGAGCCCGGCTGGCAGCGCCCGCGACGCCGGCCTCCGTGCCGAAATCCGGGCGCTGAGCCGCCAGCAGGTCTACCTCGCCTATGTCGTGATCGGCCTTGTGATGACCGGCGCCTTGGCCTTCACCACCTATCAGGTGCCGCTGCTGATCCATGTCACCGGCATCGCCCAGGCGTGGACGCCGGTCTATCTGGTCCTCGGCGGTATCGGAACCGCAGTCGGCGTCTATGCCGGCGGCCGGGCGGCCGACTGGCGGCTGATGCCGACACTGATCGTCGTCCTGATCGGGCAGGCGCTGACGGGCGTCCTGCTGCTGCCCTCCGTAGGCAGCCCGCCCGCGATGATGGTCTCGCTGTTCCTCTGGAGCGCGCTGGGTTCGGCCTTCGATGCGCCGGTGCAGGCCCGCATCCTGGATGCAGCGCGGGAGGCGCCCAACCTCGCCGCAACGCTGATCTCGACCGCCTTCAACATCGGCATAGCCCTCGGCGCCTGGCTAGGCGGCCTCTGGATCGACGCCGGACTCGGCTACGCAACGCTGCCGCTCCCCGGCATCGTCGCCAGCCTCATGGCGGCCGGGGTGGCCATCGTTTCGTGGCGGCTTGAGCGGCGACGGAGACTGGCGGTGGCGTAGAGATCTGCGGCGGAAGGCCCCCTCACCCGGATTGCTCCGCGATCCGACCTCTCCCCCAAAGGGAGAGGTGGCGATGTGGCACGGCCTCGCCTCTGCTTCACCTCTCCCTCGGGGGAGAGGTCGACGCGAAGCGGCGGGTGAGGGGGCCTTGCAGCAGGCGCCTGCGTCGGCGTTCAACCTGTCAAGGCGACCGTGAGCCCGGCCTCGTGGTTCGACAAGCTCACCAGGAGGCCTCCCCGGGGCGCCAGCGCCCCCTACCCCGCCAGCGCCGCCTTCACCTTGCCCGCCGCCTTGCCGAAGTCGATGCGGCCGGGATAGTCGGCCTTGAGGCTGGCGATCACCTTGCCCATGTCCTTGGCCCCGCTCGCGCCGGTCTTTTCGATTGCCGCGCGAATCGCGGCGTCGATTTCATCCTCGCTCAATCCCTTGGGCAGGAACTCGTTGAGGATGTCGATTTCTTCCTTCTCGACGGTCGCGAGGTCCTGGCGGCCGGCCTCGGCGTAGATCGCAAAGCTTTCTTCCCGCTGCTTCACCATCTTCTGGATGATCGAGATGATCTCGTCATTGGTCGCCGGCGCCTTGCTCTCGCCGCGGTTGGCGATATCGCGGTCCTTGATCGCGGCCGAAATCGCCCTCAGCGTCGTCGTCCGCCGCTGGTCGCGCGCTTTGAGCGCCGTCTTGAGACCTTCGCTGATTTCCTCGCGCATGGCTGGGCTTCCTTTTCGTTCTCTTTGTCGCGACCATATAACCAGTCGGCGGCGCCACGTCACTTGCGCCGACCGCGCCTCCTCTCTATGAGGAGGCTTCAACCATCACCACGAGCCTTGGAGACCCGCCATGTCTGGCTGGCAGCAAACGCCTGCGACCGCGCTTCTGATCCTGAGGGACGGGACGCGACTCGAAGGGCGCGGGCTCGGCGCCATCGGCCACGCGGCCGGCGAGGTCTGCTTCAACACCGCCATGACCGGCTACGAGGAAATCCTCACCGATCCTTCCTACGCCGGCCAGATCGTGACCTTCACCTTCCCGCATATCGGCAATGTCGGCACCAATGACGAGGATATCGAGACCGTCAACATGGCGGCGCTCTCGGGCGTGCGCGGCGTGGTGCTGAAGGCCGACGTCACCAACCCCGCCAATTACCGCGCCGCCGAGCGGCTGGACGCGTGGCTGAAGAAGCGCAACATCGTCGGCATCGCCGGCATCGATACCCGGGCGCTCACCGCCTATATCCGCGAGAACGGCATGCCCGATGGCGTCATCGCCCATTCGCCCGACGGGTATTTCCACGAGCCCTCGATCATGGCCGAGCTCAACGCCTTTCCCGGTCTTGTCGGCCTCGACCTCGCCAAGGAGGTCTCGACCGTTCAGACCTATCACTGGGACCAGACGCGCTGGCAGTGGAACCGGGGCTACGGCAAGCTCGAAAACCCCGATTTCCATATCGTCGCCATCGACTACGGCGCCAAGCGCAACATCTTGCGCTCGATCGCCTCGCAGGGCGCGCGGGTCACCGTCGTGCCGGCCACAGCGACGGCGGCCGACGTCATGGCGCACCATCCCGACGGCATCTTCCTCTCCAACGGCCCGGGCGATCCGGCCGCGACCGGCAAGTACGCCGTGCCGACGATCAAGAAACTGATGGAAACCGGCAAGCCGATCTTCGGCATCTGCCTCGGCCACCAGATGCTCGGCATCGCGCTCGGCGGCACGACCTCCAAGATGCACCAGGGGCATCACGGCGCGAACCATCCGGTGAAGGACCTCACCACCGGCAAGGTCGAGATTACCTCGATGAACCACGGCTTTGCGGTGGATACCGAAAGCCTCCCGCCGGGCGTCATCGAGACGCATGTGTCGCTGTTCGACGGCTCCAATGCCGGCCTCAAGGTCGAGGGCAAGCCGATCTTTTCGGTGCAGTACCACCCCGAGGCGTCGCCGGGTCCGCACGACAGCCACTACCTCTTCACCCGCTTCCTCAACCAGGTGCGCGCCCAGAAGGGGCTTGCGCTCAAGCCGGAATATCCGCCGGCCGGCTGACGGGGCTGAGCTGGGTTGAGATTCTCGCTAACTTTGGCTTTTTTCGCCACCGTGGATGTTGGCTCGGTAAGGCTGAATGACGATTGGCCTAGAAGGTTGTTGCCGCTCCGCCCTGCCGGCTGACGACCAGGCCGGTGAGCGCGGCGGCCTCGAACCCGCGATCGCGCGCCATGATCGCGAAGCCCTCGCCGTTGAGGTGGAGCTTATAGGGCGTTTCGGCGAACCGGATGCCCGCCGCGATCACCGCCCGCTCGATCAGCACGAAATCGTCGCCGACCCCGTCGAGCGCGAAAAGCGGAAAGGCCCGCTGATCGTCCGGCACATAGCGGAAATGCCGGTCGCGCCGCACCTGCCCGCTCGTGCCGTCGAGCTTATAGAGCGTTCGGAAATCCGGCCCCCAATTGTAACGGAAAACCGAAATGTCCGGCTCGCCCGATTCGTCCCGCAGCGCCGGCGCCATAACCGGCCGGCCGGCGCCGAGCAGCCGCCGCAAGGCGTCGGCCGGCACCTGCCGCACGCCACCGCCTACCAGCAGCAACCGGCCGGTTCGCGCCGCCGCACGGGCGAGCAGGCGGTTATTGGCCCCGGCCCGATGCGTCACCGGATGCAGGAAAGGATGCGCCGCGGCGAAGACCACCTCGGCGGCGGCGCCGAATTCGTCCCGGATCGAACGCTCGACCGCGGCTCGTTCCTCGCGCCCCGCATCGGAGTCGAAGCCGAAGGTCAGCGCCTCCGCCGGATAATCGAGCCCGCGGAGTGCCGCGGCCAGCTCGGGATGGAGGCACCTGCCGCCGTCGAGCCGGACGCCGACGAAGATCGGTTCCACCGTCCCGCCTGGCGTCGGCCACTGATCCGTATAGGTGGGCAAGGAATCGGGGATGACGACACTCCCGAGCGCCTTGTGGATGAAGCGCCGCCGGGCCCACCATTTCAGCCGCGACGGCAATTGGCCGAGATCCTGCAGCGGCGTGTAGCGCTGGTGCCACTTGACCCAGGTCGTCATCCATTTGTGGGAAACGAGCGTCGTTTCGCACTCCTCGATCGGCCCCACTCCCGCCAGCATTTCCCTGAGCCGGGCGTCGCCGCGCGTCGGCCGCCCGCCATCGCGCAAAGGCGACCAGACCTTCGGCAACAGCAGCCGTGGCCGCTCGGCCGGTGGCAGGCGCAGATAGGCGGCCGTCACCATGGCCGGCCCGGTCGAATAAAAGATCGCCTGGTCCTTGAGGTCCGGCAGGAGCTTCACGATCGAGGCGAAGAGCGGATGCTCGGGTGCGGCGCCCATGAAGGCGTTGGTCAACTGGAACGGCAGCCCCGCATGGATGCGGTCGCTCGCCACATGCTCGAGGGGCTCGACCCCGAGGAAGCCGCCACCCTCCAGCAGGGGATCGATCGGCGCCAGCGGCTCGACGTCGAGGTCGGCGTAAACCCCGCCCAGCCGGTTGAGCACCAGATAGCGGAAGGCATCCGCCCGCTGGATCATCTTCGGATAGCCGTCATAGACCGGCAGCAGCCGCGGATAGGCGCGGGTAACGAAGCCACGCATCGTCTCGTCCGTCCACAGCCGCACGTCCCAGTCGCCGTGCAGGCGTTGCCATTTCTCGAAATAGCGCCGCATGACCCGCGGCAGGTCTTCGCTTTTCCAGCAGAAGTGCAGGATTTTGGGGATGGCAGGCATGGTGTCCGTATGCGTGTGGGGCCGCGCCCGCACAAGCTGCCGCCTAATCCCTTTCCCCGGCCTTAACCCACTTTCTGCTGCCGCCCTTTTGTCGCGCCTGCATGCCGGTCTGCGCATCGTGGCGTCGTCAAGATTTTCCGCGTCGGCCGGAGCGGCCGACCCGGCCGCCCGCCGCTCGACCGGCGCCCTGCTCCCCGAGGTCATGGGCTTCTGGACGCAGTATTTTACTGCAGCGCACGCGATCGCGTCGATCCGGCAGGCGCTGCGCGGGCCGTGGCGCACAGGCGCATTTCGGCGCCACGCACTCACCATTCCTCAACCTCGCCGCGGTAAAGCCGTCCCGTCGTGGACTTGCGCAAGCGCTTGCCGCCCGCTTCTTGGACGGCGTAGCCAATAGGACGAGTGAGCGAATCCCGGCTTTGTGCCTTGGCGGCGCCGGAGAATTGCCAAATGGCTCTCGAAACCTGGAACGGCCTCGGCGCCCAGCCATCTTGCGAGAGCGTGCCGGCGGACCGTGACACCCCCGTTGCGGGCTCCGCCGCCGGCGCGCTGTTGTTGCGATCCCTTTCGCGCCTGATCACTCCGGTTCTGCTGCTCGCCGTCGGCATTTTCGCTGCCGCCCTGCTGCGCCTGCCGATCGAATCGATAACCGCCCATATGCCGTTGAACTACAACGAAGGCTGGAACGCCTTCCACACCCAGCGGCTGATGTCCGGCGGTCCGCTCTATCCGCCGGTCTCACCGGGGGCCTTCCTCAATTATCCTCCGCTGTCGTTCTACGTCACCGGCGTCCTGGGCAAAATGATCGGTGACTATGTCATCGCCGGTCGGGTACTCGCGCTGCTGTCGCTGTTCGCGGTCGCCGCCAATGTCGGCTTGATTGCCCGCGTGCTCGGCGTGACATCCCAGCTGGCTCTCCTCGTGAGCCTGATCTTCCTGACCTTCGCCGTCCTCTTCTACGGGGACTACACGGCCACGGACGATCCGCAATGGTTTGGCCACGCCCTGCAAACCAGCGGCCTGCTCCTGCTGATCCGCCGGAGCGCCCCGGGAAGCGCAAATATCCTGACAGTACGGACTCTGCTAGCGGTCGCGCTGCTGCTCGCCGCCGGCGGTCTCGTCAAGCAGGACCTGCTGGCATTGCCGCTGGCGGTCACGATTTGGCTCCTGATCGTCGACCGGCGGGCCTTTCTTTCCTGGCTGGGTATCGGCGCGGCGATCGTGGTCGTCGTACTTGCCGCCTGCATCCTGCTTTACGGGCAGGCTTTTATTTCCCAGGTCCTGCTCGCCGAACGCAACTTTTCGACGCTGGCCTTCCTGAACATCGTGCACTTCTATGCGATGCGGCTGATCGCCTACGTCGCCTTCGCGGCGGTTGCGGTCATCGTCCGGCCCCGCGATCAACGCCTGTGGCTGCTAGGCATCTACCTGGCCTTTGCCACGGTTGTCGGACTGGCGACAATGACGGCTGTCGGCGTGATCTATAGTGCGCTGTTCGACATGACGATCGCCATGATGATTGGCGCTTCCGTCACGACGCAATGGATGGGCGAGCGGCTGACCGGTCCGGCGTGGCGGCAGGATGCCGGCTACGCCATAGCCGCGCTGCTTCTTGTGCTGCCTCTGCGCGGTGGCCTCGAAAAGGCGTTCGACTACAGCCATCAGCTCTCGCGCGGACTGGTCGGGGCGGCCCAGTGGGACCATGCGATCAAGCTCATCGCCGCCGCCCGGGGCCCGGTTGCCTGCGAATCCCTCGCCCTCTGCTACTGGGCAGGGCGGACCAGTGCGATCGATTTTTTCAATTTCGGGCAGTACGTCGTCCGGCACCCCGATTTTGGACGGCCGACCTACGCCGCCGTGGCCGACGGAGAGTTCGGCATGATCCAGATGGAGTTCAGGGGCGGCAGCGTCCGCCTGCCCGATGTGCTCAACGCGGCCATCGCGACCCGCTACGGCGAGGCCCAGTCGAACCCGACCGTGCTCCTCACGCCCCGGCCCTAGCGAGGCTACCAACCCTGCCCTGCACGGGATCGCTTATGGGCTTCGGCACCGCTTCGATATGCGCTCCGCTTCAGGCCGGTCGCCCGGCTCGGCCTTTGGCAGGGCCCAATCCGTGCCCGGCGGACAGGCGCCGGCTACGGGCGCGACAGACCGGCTTCGGCAGCCATAACGCTTTTTCAATCGCGCTGCCGGCAAACTGACCCGATGGAGAGCGCGCCCGCCTTGCCGGTAACTGGCCGTCCAGCGGGCTTTCTTGCGCTCTTCTGGCAGGCCGTTCCATGGCTCGTCGTTGCCGCGCTCGCCGTGCCGAGTGCCTCCTTGCTGCTCGTCCCCTTGCAGGCACTCTTCGTTCATATTCCCATCAACTACAATGAAGGCTGGAATGCCTTCCACGCCCAGCGGCTGATGTCGGGCGGGCCGCTCTATCCGCCCGTCGACAGCGGCGTCACGATCAACTACCCGCCGCTGTCGTTCTATGTTGTCGGCGCGCTGGGCCGGCTGATCGGCGACTATGTCTTCGCCGGCCGCACCGTCGCGCTCGCGAGCGAGGCGGTGGTGGCGGTGAACGTCGCCATCGTCGCGAGGCGGCTCGGCGCGGGCCCGGCTTTTGCCGCCATTGCAGGGCTCCTGTTTGCGCTTTTCGCCCAGATTCACTTCTCCGATTACACGGCGATGGACGACCCCCAATGGCTCGGCCACGCCTTGCAGACGACCGCACTCGTCCTGTTGCTCAGGGATGGAGGCACGGTCAGCCTCGGCAGGCTCGCGGCAGCGGCAGCGCTCCTCCTGCTCGGCGGACTGGTCAAGCAGAACCTCGTGGCCCTCCCTCTCTCGGCCACCGCATGGCTTGCCCTGTGCAAGCCGCGACTGCTGCTTTCCTGGGGGGTATTGTGCCTGGTCGGCCTCGCCGCCGTGGCGGCCCTTGCCACCGCAGCCTATGGCCGGCCCTTCTTCGACCAAGTGATCTTCGACCATCGCGACTTCACCGGCACGACGCTGGCCTGGGTCGGCCTGCACGTCCTGCCTTTCCTCCTGCCCTTTCTGCTGCTCGGGCTCTGCGGCTTCGTTCTCGGCCGTCGCAATCCCACGGTGCAATTGGTCGGCATCTATGCCGCCGTCTCGGCGATCGTCGGAGTGGCATCGCTGAGCGTCCAGGGCGTCAATGGCAATGCCCTCTTCGATCTCCTGATCGCATTGATGCCTCTCGTCGCCATGCTGGGTCCGGAGACAGAACGGTGCCTCGGCGGGCGTCCCTGGAGCGCGGCGGCAATGGCAGTCGCGCTTGCCCTCCCGTTTTTCGCCATCTCGCCCCGGCTTGGACAGGTCTATGATGACGAAAGTAGGGACCTTGCGAACGCTTCCCAATGGCAGCAGGCGATCGACACAATCGCGCATGCGCCCGGTCCGGTGATGTGCGGCCAGCTATCGCTTTGCTACTGGGCCGGCAGGCCGAGCGCCGTGGATTTCTTTAACTTCGGCCAGCGCGCCAGCCGTGACCCCGCGCTCGCCGACGCGCTGGCAAGCCGCATCGACCAACGCGGGTTCGGGCTGATCCAGGAAGACCGGATCAATGGCGAGACACTGCTGCCGGCATCGGCCAAAGCGGCAATCGCGAAATATTATCGCGTCACGCAAACGGCGCCGACCGTGCTCCTCACACCCAGGCCGTAGCCAGGCCACCAGCACTGCCCCGCACGGGATCGCTTTTGGGCTTCGGCACCGCTTCGATATTGCGGTCAGCTTTGGGCCGGTCACCCGGCTCGCCTTTCAGCAGATCCCAGTCCATGCCCGGCGGATAGCCGCCGACCACGAGGAAATCCGCGCTCGAGGCCAGCCGCCGATGCGCCACGCCGGCCGGAATGACAACGACGTCTCCAGCCGACACGGAAAGCTCGCGCCCTTCAGGGCCTCCGAGCATCAGCCGGGCCGAGCCACGGGCAATGCCCAGCACCTCGTGTGAGGTCGAGTGGTAGTGGTGGAATGGGTAAATCCCCGACCGCCACTGCGGCGGCCAGTCATTGCCGGCAAAGAGCCGCTCCATCGCCTCCGGATTCGTTTCCCCCGGAGCGATCGCCGAACGATAGAGCAGCAGCGGCAGCCGGCTGTTCGGAAACGTGCCGTCGTCGGTAAAGGTAAAGGTAAGCGGGTCGGCAGCCATTTCGGTCTCCTCCGGCATCGCAACGCCGCACCCCGCGACCTGGCTCCGTCAGATACTGCCGGAGAACGTATCGCAGGCCTTTGGATCGCCGGCATCCAGCCCCGTGTGGAACCACTTCATGCGTTGCGCCGAGGTGCCGTGCGTAAAGGTCCGCGGCTGCACCGTCCCCTGGAACTCGCGCTGCAGCGTGTCGTCGCCGATCTGGTTGGCGGCGTTCATCGCCTCCTGCGTGTCACCATTGTCGAGATAGTTCTCTTTGCCCTCGTAATTCGCCCAGACGCCGGCATAGCAATCCGCCTGCAGCTCGATCCTGACCGAAATGGCGTTGGCCGTCGTCTGGTTGGCGGCCCGCATCTGCCCGTCATATTCCCCAAGCGTGCCCAGCTGGTCCTGCACGTGGTGGCCTACTTCGTGGGCGATCACATAGGCCTGGGCGAAATCGCCAGCGGCGTGAAACTGGTCACGCAACTGCTGATAGAAGGCGAGATCGAGATAGATCTTCTGGTCGTTCGGGCAATAGAACGGCCCGCTGGCCGTCTGCGCCAGCCCGCAGCCCGACTGCGTCGATTGTGAGAACAGCACGACCTTCGGCGGCACATAAGTCTTGCCGATCGATTGGAAGTAGTCGGTCCAGTAGTTCTCGGTATCCTTCACCACCACACCGACGAAATCGACGAGTTGCTGCTCGTCGGCATTCGCGGTCTGCGCCGGCTGGCTATAGTTGTCGCTATAGGAACCGGTATCGGTGTAGTTGCCGCCGCCGAGCAGGGTCAGTGGATTGATCCCCAGTACCCAGCACAGGATCAGCAGCACGATGATGCCGCCTATGCCGAGGCCGCCCCGGCCGCCGATCGGAATGCCGCCGCCCATGCCCGGCCCATAGCCGCCGCCCAGACCGCCGCCGAAGCCCCCGCCAACCGGCCCGGCGCCGCGCCGGTCCTCGATATTGCTGCTTTCCGCCCGACCTTCCCACTTCATGGCGACAGACTCCCGCAACCTGCTTTGCGGCTTAGTCTAGCCGCTTCGGCGTGAACCGGCCACTCCGAGTGGTGGATGCTTCACAAGGCCAGGCCCACAACCGGCCATGGTCCGGGGCTCGGCCCGGGAAAACGGCATATAACGCAACGCCGTGCCCTCCGAGCATGGCTCTCCGGGCGTTCGCACCTGAAATCGGTCCACCGGACCGATTCCGCGGCACGGCCGGCGCTCACTCCCGCATCAATGCTTCGACCGGATCGAGCCTTGCCGCCGAGCGGGCGGGCATGAAGCCGAAGACGATGCCGATCAGCGTCGAGGAGACGAAGGCGGCAACGATCGAGACCGCCGAGTAGTCGAGGTGCATCTGAGTGAGGAAATGCGTCGCCACCCCGCCGGCGACCAGCGACAGCGTCACCCCAGCTGCGCCGCCGACGATGCACACCAGCACCGCCTCGATCAGGAATTGCCGCATGATGTCGCCCGGCCGCGCGCCGACCGCCATGCGCACGCCGATCTCGCGCGTCCGTTCCGTCACCGAGACCAGCATGATGTTCATCACCCCGATGCCGCCGACGATCAGCGAAATGACCGCGATCAGCGCCACCAGCATTGTCAGCGTCTGGGCGCTCGAGGTGATCGTCTCCCGGATCGTATCGGTGTTCTGCAGGTGGAAGTCGGTGGCATTGTGCCGCCGCTGCAGCAGCGCGGTGATCTGGCTCTCGGCCTGCGACATATCGTAATTGTCGGTAATGCGGACGGCGATGCTGGAGAGATAGTCCTGCCCGGTGATACGGCCCATCGCGGTCGTATAGGGCGTCCAGACGTTGAGCGTGTCCGGCGGCCCGAAGCTCACGGCGCTCGGCTGCGCCACGCCGACGATCCTGAGCGGCACGTGATTGACCATGATCACCTGCCCCAGCGGATCGCCGCCGTCCGGGAACAGCGTCGCCTGTGTGTTGGCATCGATCACCGCTTCCTGCCCTTGCGTCTTGATGTCGTCGGACGAAAAGCCGACGCCTTCACTCAGCGTTGCCCCGCTGACCCGGAAATATTCGGCGCTCACGCCCGTCAGGCGCACGCTGGCGGTGATGTTGCGATAGATGGCCGTGCCGGAGCCGGTGACGGTCGGGCTGACGCTGTCGGCATAAGGCGCCTCGGCGATCGCCAGCGCATCGCCCGGCACCAGCGTATGCACCCGGCTCTGCCGGATATTGCCGAAGCCCGCGCCCGGCGAAACGTTGATCGTATTGGTGCCGATGGCGGAAATGTTGGCCAGCACCTGCTTCTGGCTGCCCTGCCCCAGCGCCACCACCGAGACTACCGAGGCGATGCCGATAATGATGCCGAGCATGGTGAGGAAAGTCCTGAGGCGGTGCGCGTTCATGGCCCTGAGCGCCATGAACGTCGCCTCCAGGAAGTGATTGACACCCTCGCGCCACCACGGCGCCTGCCTGAGGCCCGGCTTGCTCAGAGCAACCGGCGCCGCCTCGCCCTTGCTGGTATCGGCGACGATGCGGCCGTCCGAAATCTCGATGATCCGCGCGGCCTGCTTCGCCACCTCCTGATCGTGTGTGACGACGATGATGGTGTGACCCTGCTGGTGGAGCTCCGTCAGCAGCGCCATGAGTTCGGCGCCGCTGCGCTTGTCGAGCGCCCCGGTCGGCTCGTCGGCGAGGATCACGTCGCCGCCGTTCATCAGCGCCCGCGCCACACTGACGCGCTGCTGCTGGCCGCCGGAAAGTTCGCTCGGCCGATGATAGAGCCGCTCGCCCAGCCCCAGCGTCGTGAGCAGGCTCTCCGCCCGCTCGCGCCGCGCCCGGGGCTGCGTGCCGGCATAGACCGCCGGGATTTCGACGTTCTCGACGGCGTCCAGATCGGGCAGCAACTGATAGCGCTGAAAGATGAAGCCGAAATTCTCGCGCCGGAGCTGCGCCACCTCGTCCGGCCTGAGCGCGGCGACATCCTCGCCCTTGAAGTGGTAGGTGCCGGTCCACTCCCGGTCGAGGCAGCCGATGACGTTCATCAGCGTCGACTTGCCGGAACCGGACTGGCCCATGATCGCCACCATCTCGCCGGCATAGATCGCCAAATCGATATCCTCGAGCGCCGCAAAGGACTCCTCGCCGGCCTGGTAGAGGCGCGTGAGGCCCCTGAGCTCGATGATGGGTTCGCTCATCTCAGAGCCCCAACAGGCCGCCGGAGCCGGGCCCGAAGCGGCTGCGGAAGCCGCCAGGCCCGCTGCTGCCCGATCCGTTCCTGCCGCTCGCGGCAGCGCCCTGCCCGCCTGCCTGCCGGCCGAACGAGACGCCGTTTGCCACCACGAGGTCACCTTCGTTGAGTCCGGTGAGGATTTCGGCGGTGACGTTGTTGTTGATGCCGACGGTGACGCGGTGCGGCGTGGTCTTGCCGGTCGCCGGATCATAGACGCCAGCCAGATAAGTGCCGCGCGGCGGTTTGGTCAGGGCAGATGCCGGCGCGATCAGCGCGTTCTTGCTCTCGGCCAGGACGATCGTCACATTGGCCGTCATGTCGATCCGGAGCTTGCCGTCCGGATTAGGCACCTGGAACAAGCCGTTGTAATAAATGGCATTCGTCGTCGACGGCGTCGTCGTGTCGCTATCCGTCGCGATCTCGTCGGGCGCCGGGTCGATCGATAGCAGCTTGGCGCTGATGCGCGTGTCGGGATCGCCGAGGATGGTGAAATAGACGTCCTGCCCCGGCTTCACGCGCGGCACGTCGGCTTCCGAAATCTGCGCCTTGATCTCCATTGTCGAGACGTCCGCCAGCTTGACGATGGTCGGGCTGGTCTGCGTCGCATTGACCGTCTGGCCCTGGTCGACCAGCACGGCGACGACCGTGCCGGCATCGGGCGCGGTGATCCGCGTGCGGCTGAGGTTGAGATTGGCCGTATCGACGGCGAGCTTGGCCTGCTGGATCTGGGCGTTGAGCACATCCACCTGCGCCTTGGCGACATCGACGGCGGCCTGCGCCGTCTCCTGGTCCGCGGCCGTCTCGACGCCCTTGGCGACCAGCGCATTCATCCGGTCGAGGGAGGCCTGGTTCTGCTTGACGGTCGCCTGCTGCGACGCGAGCTGCGCCTGGGCGATCGCCAATTGTGCCTCGGCGGTCTTCACCGCGTTCTGCTGGTCACTGGGATCGATCTCGGCGATGAGCTGCCCCTGCTTCACGACATCGCCGACCTGAACGTCGAGCTTCTCGATCCGGCCGGAGACCTGCGCGCCGACGCTGACGAGGGAATTCGCCTGCAGGATGCCGTTGGCGAGCACGGTCTGCTGGATATCGCCGCGCGCAACAGCAACCGTCTGCGGCGCCACCGGTGGCCTTGGCGCGAGATAAGCCTGCCAGACATACCAACCGGCCGCCGCGACGCCGAGCAGTAGCACGATTGCCCAGATCACCCGGCCCGAACGCCGGCGCCGGCGAACCTTCAACTTGGGTTTGGCAACAGCACCAGGCTTGGCAGTCGCATCGACCGCCGCCGCGCCATCCGTCCTCGAAGTTATATTTTTGTAATGAAACATAACGACCCGTAATCCTTCTGGCCCGAGTGTCTGTCTTGCCCCGCGCCGGCAGCTAATAAATCAAACGTGGGCAGAACTAACATGCGTTTCAATGGATCGAAACGAGATGATTGTTTCGAATTATTTCCCAGTCACCGCACGTCGTCGTTCGACCCACTGACCTCGCCGTTGCAGATCAATATGATGCCCGACACCCTAGAGGGCCGAACCTGAATGGCAGCCGAACAGGCTCGCCATTTGCATTACAAATGCTTCATCCAACGGTAAGGGTCAGCGGCGGCGAAAGGCAGCGACGGACGCCTTCGGCCTGTCGCCGGCAGCACGGAACGCGCCGCCGTGCCGGGCTGCAGCGGGGGCGAAAACCACGATCAGGGCGCGTGCGCGAAACCTCGAGCGCTTCCGGCCACAAAATGCTGCCGCTTTTGCAGCCCGGGAGCGCTCCCGGCAACAATGATCACCCTTGCGGTTGGCAAGCGCCCCCCGACAGGGTGAGCCGCCCGCTCCGATTCAATCGGAACGGACAAGACACTAGCCGCTAAGGGCGAGGATGTTGCCGTCGGAATCCCTGAACCAGGCGCCGTGGCGCGTTCCCATCGTCGCGATGTGGTTTTCCGTCTTGAGCCCGGGAAGGTCATAGTCCTCGAAGACGACGCCGCGCTTTTCGAGCGCCGCGATATCTGCCTTGATGT
>Ga0134126_10001969_pt1 | contig 26073 bp, 20 predicted proteins | sample KB31752_FD_96881 | JGI IMG/M metagenome (GOLD analysis project Ga0134126, IMG submission 96881) | Terrestrial soil microbial communities with excess Nitrogen fertilizer from Kellogg Biological Station, Michigan, USA - KB3-175-2 | ecosystem: Environmental > Terrestrial > Soil > Unclassified ... | reverse complement strand
TGGCTGGTCAAGCATGTGCCGGAGACCAACGGCAAGGTCGGCATGCTCGGCTCGTCGTACGAAGGCTTCACCGTGGTGATGGCGCTGACCGATCCGCACCCCGCACTGAAGGTGGCCGCGCCGCAGAGCCCGATGGTCGATGGCTGGATGGGTGACGACTGGCTCAACTACGGTGCCTTCCGCCAGGTCAATTTCAACTACTTCGCGATGCAGACCGAGAAGCGGGGCAAGGGCACGCCGCTGCCGTCGCTGGGCTACGACGATTACAGCACTTTCCTGCGCATCGGCTCGGCCGGTGACTACGCCCGCTTTACCGGCGTGGACCAGCTGACCTGGTGGAAAAAGCTGGTACAGCACCCCGCTTACGATGCGTTCTGGCAGGGCCAGGCGCTGGATGCGGTGATGGCGAAGACGCCGCTGAAGGTGCCGACCATGTGGCTGCAGGGCCTGTGGGACCAGGAAGACATGTGGGGTGCCAACCACGCCTACCAGGCGATGGAAGGGCGCGATACCGGCAACACCCACAACTACCTGGTGATGGGCCCGTGGCGGCACAGCCAGGTGAACTATGACGGCAGCCAGCTTGGGGCGCTGAAATTCGATGGCGATACCGCGCTGCAGTTCCGCCGCGACGTGCTCAAGCCGTTCTTCGACCAGTATCTGGTGGATGGCGCGCCGAAGGCCGATACGCCACCAGTGCTGGTGTACAACACCGGTGAAAACCATTGGGACCGCCTGCAGGGCTGGCCGCGCAGCTGCGAGAAGGCGTGCGCGGCAAACAGCAAGCCGCTGTACCTGCGTGCCGGTGGCAAGCTGGCGTTCCAGGCGCCGGCGGCGGGCGAGGGCGACTTCGAGGAATACGTGTCTGATCCGTCCAAGCCGGTGCCGTTCGTACCGCGTCCGGTGCGCTTTGGCGACCGCGACATGTGGACGACCTGGCTGGTCAAGGATCAGCGCTTCGTCGATGGCCGCCCCGACGTGCTGACCTTCATCACCGAGCCGTTGACCGCACCACTGCGTATCGGAGGTACGCCGGTGGTGAACCTGCAGGCTTCCACCAGTGGCACCGACAGCGACTGGGTGGTGAAGCTGATCGACGTGTATCCCGACCAGGAAGCATCGACACCGGAGATGGGCGGCTATGAGCTGCCGGTGTCGCTGGCGATCTTCCGTGGCCGCTACCGCGAGAGCTTCAGCGACCCCAAGGCATTGGCGGCCAACCAGGTGCTGCCGTACCGTTTCGACCTGCCCAATGCCAACCACACCTTCCAGAAGGGCCACCGGGTGATGGTGCAGGTGCAGTCCAGCCTGTTCCCGCTGTACGACCGCAACCCACAGACCTACGTGCCGAACATCTACCTGGCCAAGCCGGGTGACTACCAGAAGGCGACGCAGCGGGTATGGCACAGCGCCGCGCAGGCCAGTTACATCGAACTGCCGGTGTACTGAGACAGAGGGGATGACGCCGGGCACGGCCCGGCGCTACCCCGGTCGCGCGATGTCGGTTGCGCCGGGTGTGGTAGTGCCGGCCGCTGGCCGGCAACGCGATGGTGCGAAAGCGTGAACAGATCGCTTGCAGGACCGACGGGGTAGTGCCGGCCGCTGGCCGGCAACGCGGTAGTGCGAAGGCGTGTCGACCAAGGTCGACACCTACCGGAACAGATCGCCTGCAGGACCGACGGGGTAGTGCCGGCCGCTGGCCGGCAACCCGGTGGCGCGAAAGCGTGTCGACCAAGGTCGACACCTACCGGAACAGATCGCCTGAAGGACCGACGGGGTAGTGCCGGCCGCTGGCCGGCAACCCGGTGGCGCGAAAGCGTGTCGACCCAGGTCGACACCTACCGGAACAGATCGCCTGAAGGACTGATGGGGTAGTACCGGCCGCTGGCCGGCAACGCGGTGGTGCGAAGGCGTGTCGACCCAGGTCGACACCTACCGGAACAGATCGCCTGCAGGACTGATGGGGTAGTGCCGGCCGCTGGCCGGCAACGCGGTGGTGCGAAAGCGTGTCGACCAAGGTCGACACCTGCCCGGGCAGATGCGCTTCAACCAACCTTCGAAGGGCCGATGCGCCAGCGGCTGGGCACCAGCCCGAAGCGCTTGCGGAATGCGGCAGCGAAGTTGCTGGGATGCCGATAGCCGGTTTCCGCAGCCGCCTGTTCCACGCTCCAGCCGGATTCGCGAAGGCCCTGCTCGGCATGTCGCATGCGTTGCTCGTGCAGGTAGTCGAACACCGAGCAGCCATACTCCTGGACGAAGTGCCGGCGCAGGGCGCTGGGGCTCATGCAGGCCAGTTGGGCAAGTTCCAGCAGGCTGTGCGCATGGCCTGGGTCGTCGTGCAGGAACGTCCGTACGCGTTCCAGCCGCGCCCGCTGGCCACTGCGCAGCGCACGCGCACCTTCGGCGTGCAGATCATCGGCCTGCAGGCCGGTGGACAGCAGCTGCAGGGCAATGCCCTCGCGCCACAGCGCGTCCAGGCCATCCTGCCAGGGGCTGTCGAACAGCTGCGCGAGAGGCGGCAGCATCGCGTGCGGAATCGCCCAGTGCCTGCATTCCATGTGTGAACCCAATGCCCGCTGCAATTGCGGTTGCCGCAGCAGGTCCGGGTCCAGATCGGCTGGCACCATCAGGCTGATGCCACGCAGGCGCATGTTGCCGGGATGGACGCCGACCATTGCCACATGGTCGCGGTGGCTGGTGGTCACTGCGGTGCCTGCGCGCAGGCTGAAGTCACTGCGGTTGGGAACCTGCACGTCGACCTGGCCCTGCAGCATCACGCGGATGACCAGGCCGGGCCGTTCGTGCGCTGTGGCGGTGTAGGCGATGCGGTTGTGCACATCCGATGCGAGCAGGCTCATGCCGCCGCGCAGGGTCTGTTCGTGCAGGTCGCCGTGACCGGCCCACTGTTCTTCGCGCAGGTGGCTTGGATCGGCACGGTAGTCATAGCCGTGTCGCTGGCCAAAACGGCGGTAATCGGCAAACGTGAAATATCGGGACATCGCTCGGCGCTCAACCATGGATGATGGGTGCCGGCGACGATGTGCCCGCACGTTCCATCGTGCACCTGCAGCGCGGATCGGTCCTGCGCTTTCAGAGTTGGAAATAGATTCCTGTCATTTTCTCCAATGCCAGCCCGAATGCGATATCCAACGGGTCAATCGATTGGCATTTACGGCCAAGTTGAAGATCGCGCAGCAATGCGCGTGCGTACTGTAACTGCTCGGGACGGGTGATCGATTCGTCTTCGTAGTGGTCAAAGAGCAGGCCGAACCGCGTATTGAGGGTAGTGAGGAAGCCGCTGTCGAACAGCAGATCGACCGTGGCATCGCTGAGCATCACTTCGTACAGATCGCCAGGCAGGAATCAGTATCCAGCCGCCGTTCGGCATCGGCAGAAAGTGGAACGCAGGCTGTACGCATGGGAGCTCAGGTGGCGGGCATGCGCGCAAGTATCACGCATGCAGCGCTTTCGTCACGAAGAAGGGCGTAGTGTCGGTGAGGTCGGACGGTTCTGTCCGCATCGATTTCCCAACAGATGGAGACCACAGATGATTGATTACCGACTCAACGGAAAAACCGCGATCGTCACCGGCGGTGTATCCGGTATCGGCCTGGCGGTAGCGGAAACGCTCGCTGCATCGGGTGCGCGCATTTCGGTGTGGGACCTGAAGCAGGATGCGGTGGATGCCACGGTGGCCACGCTGCGCAACCAGGGGGCCGAGGCCATCGGTGTCGCGTTGGATGTCACCGACGAGGCGGCGGTGGAAGCGGCGGTGCAGCGCACGGTGAAGGAACTGGGCGGCGTGCATGTTGCAGTGAATAACGCTGGCATCGGCGGGCCAGCGGCGAGCAGCGGCGACTATCCCATCGATGGCTGGAAGCGCGTGGTCGATGTGAACCTGACCAGCGTGTTCCTGTGCCAGCGGGCGCAGATCCAGGCGATGCGCACGGCGGGCAGCGGCGGCAGCATCATCAACATGGCCTCCATCCTGGGCCAGGTCGGGTATGCCGGTTCGACCGCCTATGCGGCGGCCAAGCACGGCGTGGTCGGCCTGACCCAGACGGCTGCATGGGAGCACGCTGCCGATGGCATCCGCATCAATTCGGTGGGCCCGGGCTTCATCAACACGCCGTTGCTGGAAAAGATGGACGCCAAAGTGCGTGCCACCCTGGAGGGCCGGCATGCACTCAAGCGTTTGGGAACGCCGCAGGAAGTGGCCGCGCTGGTCGCCTGGCTGGCCAGCGACGATGCCTCGTTCGCGACGGGTGCCTACTACGCCATCGACGGTGGTTATCTGGCGCAGTAGTGCCGGCCGCTGGCCGGCAACTCCCGTTGCATGGAACAAGGCGGCATCGCCCGGTGAAGAGGGCGTGCCATCGCCTTCACCCCCGTCCCACGGCCGCCGAGCAACGCTCCGGGAAACTTCCGGAGCCTCCCCATGGAACTTACCCAAGACATGTCCATTCTGCTGCGCGTTGCCGCCGCCATGGTATTTGGCGGCGTGCTGGGCGTTGAACGTGAGATGGGCAAGCACGCTGCCGGCCTGCGCACGCACATGCTGATTGCCGGTGCCGCTGCGCTGATCGTCGGCCTCGGTGATTCGGTGGCCGAACACTTCCAGCAGGAACGCTACCGCGATCTGCTGCAGGTCGACCCGGTGCGATTGATCGAAGCGGTGGTGGCCTGCGTGGGCTTCGTTGCCGCCGGCACCATCCTGCGCGGCAATCGCGAAGACCAGGTCAGCGGGCTCACCACGGCCAGTTCGCTGGTGATGGCCGCGGCCATCGGTATTGCCGTGGGCATCGGCAAGTACGTGATCGCGCTCGGTGTCAGCGTGCTGTGCGTGCTGGTGCTGGCGTTGATACGGCGGGTGGAGAAGAAGCTGTAATCGCTAGATGGTACGACCAATAATTCCGCATAGCCCTATGGTCTAATAGGCTGTCGGCAGGATTGGAGGTTCAATTCGCGCCTGTGGTCCGATTGTTGGTCAATGTGGTACGACCAATATATGACGGGCCCGACGCCCCCACCCGGTGGGGAACCCCCTGTTCCTGTCGAGAGCCCTATGCAGCCCTGGCAACACGTGTACGACCCCGCCGGCAACCTGTGGTTGTCGAGCCTGATCGCGCTGCTGCCGATCGCCTTCTTCTTCATCGCCCTGGCCGTGCTGCGCATGAAGGGCTGGATCGCCGGCACCATCACGGTGGCCATCGCCCTTGCCGTGGCGCTGCTGTTCTATCGCATGCCGGTGGCGCAGGCGCTGGGCGCGGCCGGCTTCGGCTTCGTCTATGGCCTGTGGCCGATCGCCTGGATCATCATCGGCGCGGTGTTCCTGTACAAGGTTTCGGTCAAGACCGGCCAGTTCGACATCATCCGTGCCTCGATCCTGTCGGTCACCGAGGACCAGCGATTGCAGATGCTGATGGTCGGCTTTGCCTTCGGTGCCTTCCTGGAAGGTGCAGCCGGGTTCGGTGCGCCGGTGGCGATCACCGCCGCGCTGCTGGTCGGGCTGGGCTTCAAGCCGCTGTATGCGGCCGGCCTGTGCCTGATCGTCAACACCGCGCCGGTGGCGTTCGGCGCGATGGGCATCCCGATCATCGTGGCGGGGCAGGTGACCGGCCTGGATGCCTTCGAGATCGGCCAGATGGCCGGCCGCCAGCTGCCGTTCCTGACTGTCATCGTGCTGTTCTGGATCATGGCGATCATGGACGGCTGGCGCGGCATCAAGGAAACCTGGCCGGCGGTGCTGGTGGCCGGCGGTTCGTTCGCCATCGCCCAGTATCTGACCTCCAACTTCATCGGCCCGGAACTGCCGGACATCACCGCCTCGCTGGCGTCGCTGGTCTGCCTGACCCTGTTCCTGCGCCGCTGGAAGCCGGTACGGATCTTCCGCTTCGATACCGAAACCAGCGCTGAGGCGGCCGCACAGGCAATGGAGGCGCCGCGCCACAGCGTCGGCCAGATCGCCAAGGCGTGGTCGCCGTTCCTGATCCTCACTGCGATGGTCACCGTGTGGAGCATCAAGCCGTTCAAGTCGCTGTTCGCAGCCGGTGGCCCGCTTGAAGGCTGGGTACTGAAGATTCCGGTGCCGGGCCTGGACCAGATGGTGCAGAAGATGCCGCCGATCGTCGATGCGCCGCTGAGCTATGAGGCGGTGTACAAGTTCGACTGGTTCTCGGCCACGGGTACCTCGATCATCCTTGCCGCAATCATCGCGATCATCGCCCTGCGCATGCCGGCGCGCTCGGCGCTGCAGACCTTCGCTGAAACCGTGCGCGAACTGCGCATGCCGATCTTTTCGATCGGCATGGTGCTGGCGTTCGCCTTCATCGCCAACTATTCGGGGCTGTCGGCAACGCTGGCGCTGGCACTGGCGCACACCGGCAAGGCGTTCCCGTTCTTCTCGCCGTTCCTGGGCTGGCTGGGCGTGTTCCTGACCGGTTCGGATACCTCGTCCAATGCACTGTTCTCGGCGCTGCAGGCGACCACCGCGCAGCAGATCGGCGTGTCCGACGTGCTGCTGGTAGCGGCCAACACCACCGGCGGTGTCACCGGCAAGATGATCTCGCCGCAGTCCATAGCCATTGCCTGCGCGGCGGTGGGCCTGGCCGGCAAGGAGTCGGACCTGTTCCGCTTCACCGTCAAGCACAGCCTGATCTTCACCACGATGGTCGGCCTGATCACCTTGGCCCAGGCCTACTGGTTGACCTGGATGATTCCCTGAGCCATGCAGTACAGGCCGACCAACAGCGGCGTGCTTCGGGCCACAATGGCGCCATGAGCACACAACGGGTTTCGGACAAAGTGGCCGCGCAGCTGCGTGCGCTGGTGCAGGAACAGCAGTTGCAGCCGGGCGACAGGCTGCCGGCCGAGCGCACGCTGGCCGTTCAGCTGGGGGTCTCGCGCACCGCGCTGCGCGAGGCCATCGCGCAGTTGTCCAGCCATGGTCTGCTGACCGCGCGGGTAGGCGGTGGCACTTACGTGAGCGAGCCCGCCGCACGTGCGCGGCAGGCGCTGGATGAACCGCTGGTGCCGTACCTGCCGCTGTTCCAGGGGGACCCGGAATACCGCTTCGATGTGCTGGAAATCCGCCACGCGCTGGAAGGCGCCACGGCCTGGCACGCCGCGCTGCGCGCCACCGACGAGGACCGCGCGCGCATCGCCCAGGCGTTCCAGACCATGATGGATGCACATGGCAAGGACGACCCCGCCGGTGAGGCGCAGGCCGATGCGGCCTTCCACCTGTCCATCGCCGAGGCCTCGCACAACCTGGTATTGCTGCAGGTGATGCGCGGCCTGTTCGAACTGCTGCAGACCAATATCTCGCAGAGTCGCGAAAAGCTCTACACCTCGGCCAGGACCTTCTCGCCGCTGTCCGACCAGCATCGCGAAATGATGGATGCGGTGCTGGCCGGCGACCCCGAACGTGCGCGCGCCGCTGCGCATGCCCACCTCGAGTTCGTGCACACCACGCTGCGCACCCTCGATGACAACGAAGCCCGGCGTGCGCGGGCTTCGCGTCTACCTTCCCCACACGGTTGACCCCATGATCATCTCCGCCTCCACCGATTACCGTGCAGCAGCCGAACGCCGGCTGCCGCCGTTCCTGTTCCACTACATCGATGGTGGCGCGTATGCCGAGCACACGCTGAAGCGCAACGTATCCGATCTGTCCGACATCGCGCTGCGCCAGCGCGTCCTGCGCAACATGTCCGACCTGAGCTTGGAAACCGAGCTGTTCGGCGAGAAACTGGCGATGCCGGTGGCACTGGCACCGGTCGGCCTGACCGGCATGTATGCCCGTCGCGGCGAAGTGCAGGCCGCGCGTGCAGCCGACAGCCGCGGCATTCCGTTCACGCTTTCCACGGTGTCGGTGTGCCCGATCGAAGAAGTCGCCCCGGCGATCCAGCGCCCGATGTGGTTCCAGCTGTACGTGCTGCGCGATCGCGGTTTCATGCGCAATGCGCTGGAGCGCGCGCAGGCGGCCGGTGTAACCACCCTGGTATTCACTGTCGACATGCCGGTGCCGGGCGCGCGCTATCGCGACGCACACTCGGGCATGAGTGGTCCGAACGCTGCAATGCGCCGCATCGGCCAGGCCATCACCCATCCGCGCTGGGCGTGGGACGTCGGCCTGCGCGGACGCCCGCATGACCTCGGCAACATCTCCACCTACCGCGGCAACCCAACGGGCCTGGAGGATTACATCGGCTGGCTGGGCAGCAACTTCGATCCGTCCATTTCGTGGAAGGACCTGGAGTGGATCCGTGAGTTCTGGAAAGGCCCGATGGTGATCAAGGGCATCCTCGACCCGGACGATGCGCGTGATGCGGTGGCGTTCGGCGCCGATGGCATCGTGGTCTCCAACCATGGCGGCCGCCAGCTCGATGGCGTGCTGTCCACCGCACGGGCGTTGCCGGCCATCGCCGACGCCGTACAGGGTGACCTGAAGATCCTCGCCGATTCGGGCATCCGCACCGGCCTGGACGTGGTGCGCATGCTGGCGCTGGGCGCCGACACCGTGCTGCTGGGCCGCGCGTTCGTCTACGCTCTTGCCGCGCGGGGCGAGGCCGGCGTGGCCAACCTGCTGGACCTGATCGCCAAGGAAATGCGCGTGGCGATGACCCTGACCGGCGCGCATCGCATTGCCGACATCGGCCGTGATTCGCTGGTGCGCCTGCCATGAGTGATCGCAATACGGTGCTGGAACAGTTGCGTGCCGCGGTGGGGAACCGCCACGTACTGACCGGCGACAAGGCCACCCGTCGCTTCCGTCGCGGCTATCGCTTCGGTGATGGCCCGGTACTGGCGGTGGTGCGCCCGGGCACGCTGCTGCAACTGTGGAACGTGCTGCAGGCCGCGGTGCAGGGCGGGGCCGCGATCATCCTGCAGGCGGCCAATACCGGCCTGACCGGCGGTTCCACCCCGGACGGCGACGACTACGGCCGGCCGATCGTGCTGGTCAGCACCCTGCGCCTGACCGGCATCCAGCTGTTGAATGAAGGCCGCCAGGTGCTGTGCCTGCCCGGCGCGACGCTGGACCGGCTGGAGCAGACGCTGGCGCCACTGGGCCGCGAGCCGCACTCGGTGATCGGCTCGTCGTGCATCGGCGCCTCGGTGCTGGGCGGCATCTGCAACAACTCCGGTGGCGCGCTGGTGCGCCGTGGCCCGGCCTATACCGAACTGGCGCTGTATGCGCAGGTCGACGCGCGGGGTGAACTGCAACTGGTCAACCATCTGGGCATCGCGCTGGGCGACACGCCCGAGCAGATCCTGCAACGCCTGCAGAGCGGTGACTACAGCGCCGCCGATGTCAGCGACGGTGATGGCCGTGCCGCCTCCGATCCGCGTTATGCCGAGGAAGTGCGCAAGGTCGATGCCGATACCCCGGCACGCTTCAACGCCGACCCCAGCCGCCATTTCGAGGCGGCCGGATCTGCCGGCAAGCTGGCGGTGTTCGCCGTGCGCCTGGATACCTTCGAGAAGGAGGCCGCCGAGGTCTTCTATATCGGCAGCAACCGCACCGACAGCCTGACCGCGATCCGCCGCCAGCTGCTGACCGGCTTCGAGCGCCTGCCCATCGCCGGCGAGTACATCCACCGTGATGCGTATGACATCGGCGAGCGCTACGGCAAGGACAGTTTCCTGCTGATCGACACGCTCGGTACCGCGCGCGTTCCGGCCGCATTCGCACTGAAGAGCCGGGTTGATGGCTGGTTCGAACGGCTGGGCCTGCGCGGTGTCACCGACCGCATGATGCAGGCGCTGACCGGCCTGTTGCCCTCGCACCTGCCCAAGCGCATGGGCGAGTTCCGCCAGCGTTACGAGCATCATCTGCTGCTGAAAGTGTCCGCACAGGATGCGGCTGCCACCGAGGCCTGGCTGCGCGGCTTCTTCAACGACCACGAAGGCGGCTACTTCCATTGCACGGCGGACGAAGGACGCAAGGCCTTCCTGCATCGTTTCGCGGTGGCCGGTGCGGCGGTGCGCTACCGCGAAGTGCACCGCCGGCAGGTGCAGGACATCGTCGCGCTGGACATCGCGCTGCGCCGCGATGACGCCGACTGGTTCGAGCAGCTGCCGGCCGATATCGATGGGCGCCTGCTGCACAAACTGTACTACGGCCATTTCCTGTGCCATGTGTTCCACCAGGACTACATCGCGCGCAAGGGTGAAGATCCGATGGCCATCGAGCATGCGATGTGGGCGTTGCTGGACCAGCGCGGTGCGGAGTACCCGGCCGAGCACAACGTCGGCCACCTGTATCCGGCCAAGCCGGCGCTGGCCGGCTTCTACCGCACGCTGGACCCGAGCAATACCTTCAACCCGGGCATCGGCCAGACGTCGAAGGCGAGGGGCTGGGGCAGCTGCGACTGCGACGCGCACTGATGGTGAACTCGTCGAAAATTCGGATTCTTTGTATTCCAGGCTCATCGCCTTGGCACTAGCCTGAGCCCTTGCCTTAGACGGATACAGGATCGATGCAGACCGCAAATGAAATATGGGTTTCCATCAAAGCGTCGCTTTTCGAGAAGAACTGTCTGGATGAGATGCAGCTACGGCCAGGAGCTTCCGAAAGTGAACTGATTGGACTGGAGACCAAGCTGGGAGTTGTTCTGCCAGATCTGCTGAAGCAGATGCTGATGATTCACGACGGACAGGATGGGTTCGGGCTTCTTTTCGGAAATCAGATGCTCTCGACAGCGGAGATCCTGCGACAGTGGCAGGGATGGCGGGAGATCGAGGCTGACGGGATGAACGAAGACTGCGCTGAGTTCATGGAGGCTAGCCCTCCTGGGATGGTGAAGCCCATGTACACGAATGCGCGCTGGATACCGCTCACGCATGATGGTGGTGGAAATCATATGGGCCTGGACTTCGATCCGGATGCGGGAGGGGCTGAGGGTCAGATGATTGCATTTGGCACCGACGAAGATACGAAATATCTTCTCGCACGTACTTTTGATGATTTTGTGGCGAAGGCCTTGGAGTGGATCCAACAGTCGCGTTGGAATGACGGCGACCTGCAATCCATGGCCGATGATGGTTTTGCTCCTCCTGCGATTCTGCGTAGCATCAGCGGATAGCCTTGGATTTCGCTCTCTTGATGGCTCCCTGCATTGCTCGCGACGTGATCGGAAATTGATTCGGGGAGCCCGTTCTTCTCTGCGTTACCATCCGTGTTCCCTAGGCACGCACCGATGCGCAGGAATTGCGATGCAGAGAACGATTATTCGCACCGTGCTGAGCACGCTGCTGCTGTCCGCTCCGCTGCTTGCGGAGGCTGCCGCACCCGTTCAACATGATGCCGCAGGCAACCAACTTGAAGCGCTATTGCTGCAGGGCGGGCAGGGGCCGGACGGCCCGGAGCGCTACTGCACTGCTGATGGCCAGTGGTGCGTGCAGGCCCTGCCATCAGCGGGTGAAGGCCAGCCGGCCTCGCTGGAAGTTGCCGAGCGCGCGGATGCTGAAGGCGAGCCGCAGATGCGCTACGTGCCCATCGACGTGGTTGACGATGGCGACCTGCGGGTCTGGCCCTTCATCGTGCGCCTGGCTCCCGGTGCCGGGACAGCCCAGGCCGTGGCCGATCCACAACAGGCCGCATTGCAGAACGTGCTCGTCGGCGGTCTGGTGGAGGCCCGTGCGATGTATTCCGGCGGCGGTGCCAGCGCATCGACCCTGCACCTGGCGCGCATCCGTCATCTCGACGATGGCATCCAGGTGGACGCCGACGTGCTGTCCGTTGCGTGGTCGGCCAACAAAATGGTCCGGGCCTGTTTCAGCGAGCGCGATTTTGATCAGCGCGCCGGCGCCTGCCATGACGAGTACAGCTTCGATGCGGAACTTGCGCTGGCAACCGAAGCGCAGGACATGCCCGTACTGCGCTACCAGACCGGGGCCACCAACTACCCGGCCGGGGTATCACCGCAGCGGGACTCGCTGGCCAAGGGGCGGTTGACGAAGAAGGACCTGCGCACCGAACAGGATGCGCAATGCAGCTACACGCGCACCTTCCGCTTCACGTCAGGGGCGTACCAGCCGGACCAGCCGCTGCCGGAGTGCTCGGCCTACACCGAGCCCTGAACCATGGAGCCGGGCGCAAGCCCGGCTCTGCGCAACGGCCGTGACGCGCTTACTCGCAGCGGGTGGCGGTGATGATGTTGTCCTTGTCCACGAACACGCGCAGGCGGTCCTGGCGGATGTCCTTGGTGGTGATGGTGGCCAGGCCGATGGGGTTGACCATGCCGGCGCCGCTTTCGCTGGACAGGCGGCGGATGTTCGGCTCGTTGGCCGGCTGGCCGATGGCCCAGCCCAGCTGGCTGGCATCGCAGCGGCCACTGCCCTTGACCTCCGGGCCGGGAGTGCTGACACAGGCCGACAGCAACAAGGCCGAGGCGGGCAGCAACAGAGTCAGGCGGATGGTCATGCGGGCGCTCCTGCGCAGGGGATTGGCGGCACGATAGCACTGACCGCGCGAAACCCGGCAGCGTTCGGGTCATTGCCCGCGCGGCCGCCGCACTGCATAGTGGCCGGCGTTGCCGGCAACGTGCCGGCGGGCAGGCCGGGCCACTCCGGTGCAGGTGTTGGGTCCGGTATGAGGTCAGGCAGTTTCCGTGGCAGGCAGAACGCAGTGAAGGCGACGGCAGTGCTGTCGTTGCTCTGCATGGCAGTGGCAGCCATGGCTGCCGAACCGACGCCAGCGCCGGCGGCAGAAGCGCCGGTATTTGGTGGCTGGCGCAACCTGCAGACCGAAGCCGGTTACCAGCCTGCGCAGCGCAACCTGGCGTTCGCGATGCTGCCGCAGGCCGCAACCCGTGGTGATCGCTTCGCCATCCTCGACCGTGAAGGCAAGCGCACGGTGTGCTGCCTGCAGGTGGCCAGCGAGTCGCTGGGTGTTGCCGCGCTGCGCGAGCAGTACCACCTGCCGCAGGCCGGGGTGACCGATCTGAGCAACGGCCGCAGCCCGGCGCGCCCGTATCTGCCGCATGTCTATGCGATGCAGCGGGTGGATGAACTGGCCGATTATGGTTTCGCCGATGTTGCCGGTGCCTACAGCGACCTGGGCGGGCTGCTGCTGCCCGACGCTGCCGCGCTGGCTGCCGACGGCACCGAGGTGCGCGTGGGCGAGGGCCATTATCGCCTGCAGTTCCACCGCCAGCCGCTGGCCGATGATGACGGCGCACTGGACCGGTACACCCTGCAGGTGCTGCCTGCCGGCGACCCGGTCGTGGTTGAAGTGCCGTTCGGCACCTACTGATTGCCACATCCCACTGGCTAGAATGGCGCGCGGCGCTGCCTGCGCGCCTGATCCTGCGAGTTGTTGCCGTGCGATTTCTGTTGCTGCCCCTGCTGTTGCTGGCCGGTTGTGCCAGCGTGCCCCCTGCGCCGCCACCGGCCCATTCGGATGCGCTGTGGCGCCTGATCGAACGTGATTGCCAGGGCGCACAGTCGCCACGCGGCGATTGCCTGCAGGTGCGCCCGGCCGTTGATCACCGCGATGTGCTGGTCAAGGACGCGCACGGCCGCTATCAGTTCCTGCTGATGCCACTGGACAAGGTCAGTGGCATCGAAAGTCCCGCGTTGTACCGGCGCGGGGCACCCAATTACTTTGCTGCCGCCTGGCAGGCCCGCGCTCGTACCGAGCAGGCACTTGGCCAGCGGTTGCCGCGCAGCGTCGCCAGCCTGGCATTGAACTCGCCGCATGGACGTTCGCAGCACCAGCTGCACATCCACGTCGATTGCCTGCGCGCCGACGTGCTGCGGGCGCTGGAAGACAATCGCGCGGCCCTCGGCACGCAGTGGGCACCGCTGCCAGTACGGCTGCGCGGCCATCAATACCAGGCGCGGTTGCTGCCGGGCGAGGCGTTGACTGCCAATCCCCTCAACCTGCTGGCCTATGGCCTGAGCGGTGTGGACAGGGTTGGCCAATGGAGCCTGCTGGTGGCGGGACACGAGGACGTGCACGGCGCGCCGGGTTTCATCCTGCTGGCCACGCAGCTGGATCCCGGCAGCGACAACGATGCCAGCGCCGAGGAGCTGCAGGACCATGCCTGCAGCGTGTTGACCGGCGCGGATGCTTCGCTGGAGCGGGTGCGCTAGTTCTCTGCTGACTGCCGTTGCAGCCAGGCAGGGGCTGTCAGGGCGTAGAGCTGGCGGTCCTGCCAGCCTTCGACATCCAGGTGGTGGTCGCGCAGCAGGCCTTCGCGCTCGAAGCCGATCGCCTGCAGGGTAGCGACCAGCGCGCTGCCTGCATCGGGCGGCAGCAGTACGAACAGGCGACGGATCCCCACCTGTTCGAACAGGAACGTGCACAGCGCCTGCAACGAAGCGTGCAGCTGCCGCCGCTGGGGACAGCCTGCGGCATGCAGCCAACGTAGTTCAACGCTGCGCGCATGCGCGCAATGCAGGCGCAGGTTCAACTGGTCCAGCAGCTCACCCGCTGCGTCGAAGCTGCCCAGCAGCAACTGATCGTTGTCGTGTTGCAGCTGCGAACGCTGCACACCGCAGAGGAAATGGGCTTCGGCATCGAAATGGCCAGGCGGGTTGCTGCTGCGTTCGACCTGTCGATAGTGGTGACGCCAGGCGGAAAGGTCTGAACGCTGCAACGGGCGCAGCACCACAGGCCCGTGCTGGAGCAGCAGGAGGTGGCGGCGCAGCACCGGTCGCAGCGGTGGCAAGGAAGTAGGGAAATACCGGTTCATGGGGTGGGACGATGCCGCAGGCCGGCGAGGGGGAACAATGAAAGAAGTTGCAAATGCGGCGCGGTCGCTGGCTGCGGTCTGATTCGGTTCAGGCATAACGCCATCAAGCCTGGTCATTTCCGTTGCAACCATCCGTTCAGGACACTTTCGTTACGGGATCGTTATGCGCACACCGTCGCCAGCGCCCCGGACCACCCGCCCAACTCCCCCAGGAAGCCCATGTCCGCCTCTTCCCTGGCGCTGCGCCCGCGTCCGCTGGTGCTTGCCTTGTCGTCCCTGATGCTGGCCTCGTTGCCCGCCTTCGCGCAGGAAAGCGCACCCACCTCATTGCAGGAAGTGAAGGTCACCGGCTCGCGCATCCCGCGTGCCAGTGTCGAGGGACCGTCGCCGGTCACGGTGATCAGCCGCGAGCAGATCGATGCGCAGGGCTATCGCAATGCATTCGATGCGTTGAGCGCGCTCACCGAGAACACCGGCAACGTGCAGGGCGAGGACTTCGGCAATACCTTCACCCCGGCGGCGAACACCATCAACCTGCGTGGCCTGGGCCCGAACCGCACGCTGGTGCTGGTCAACGGCCGCCGCCAGGCCGACTATCCGCTGGCCTACGAAGGCTCGGTGAACGTGGTCAACCTGGCCAACATCCCCAGTGCGCTGATCGAGCGCATCGAGGTGCTGGCTGCAGGGGCGTCTGCGGTGTATGGCTCCGATGCCATCGCCGGCGTGGTCAACATCATCCTCAAGGACCGCTTCGACGGCGTGGACGTCAACGTGCGTGCCGGCGGCACCCAGCAGGGCGGTGGTGACAACCAGCGCGTGCAGGTGGTGGGAGGCAGCTCGGGCGACCGCTGGGAAGGCCTGTTCGGCTTCGAACTGGACGTGCGCAAGGCGATCCACGCGCGCCAGCGCGATTTCATGGATTCGCTGGACGATGACCCCACCGGCAAGGCGCCGCAGCCGACGGCCGTCGCCTATCGTCGCAATGCAGCCACCGGTCGCAACATCGATCCGGGCACCGCCGGCTGCGATGCGGCTTCGTCCATCTACGGTGGCAGCGTGCTGCGCGCCAACAACCCGCGCCAGGGCTGGTACTGCGGCAGCAACGAAGCCGCTGCCAGTTACTGGACCGTGCAGACCGAGAAGCGCAACCTCAACGGTTACGGCCTGCTGACCTTCCACGTCAACGACACCACCGACCTGTTTGCGGATGTCGCGCTGGGCAGCGCACGGATCAACAACAATACCCGTGCGCCCACCTGGACCTCGTCACGCAACTACTTCTACAACCAGAACACGGGCAACCTGGAGAGCTGGTACCGCCGCTTCGCGCCGGAGGAAATCGGCGGCTTGCCGCGCAATGCCAACCGCTTCCTGGAAAGCTCGTGGTCGTTCAACGTCGGTGCGCGGGGCCAGATCGGCGACAGCGGCTGGGACTACGAGGCCGTCTACAGCCGCTCACGCTACGAGAACCGCACGCGCCGCCCGGTGCTGCTGGCCGGCATCAACGAGTACCTGCTGGGCCCGCAGCTGGGCGTGCGCAACGGTGTGGAGGTCTACGCACCAGACCCTGCGCGCCTGTTCCAGCCGTTGACGCCCGATGAGTACGGCCGGCTGTCCGACTACCAGGAGAGCCGCAATGCCGCGTGGCTGCAGACCTTCAGCGCGACGGTCAACGGCCGCCTGTTCGCATTGCCCGGTGGCGATGCCGCATTGGCCGCGGTGGTCGAGGCGGGCAGCCAGGGCTACCGCAACCGCCCGGACCCGCGCTTGGGCACCGGCGAATTCTGGAACACCAGCGCCGGCATCGGTGCCGGTGGCGAACGTGACCGCTACGCGGCCGGTGTTGAACTGCAGCTGCCGTTGCTGCAGTCGCTGACCACCACCCTGGCAGGTCGCTACGACCAGTACCGCGCCGGCGGCGAGCATATCGGCAAGGCGACCTGGAGCTTCGGTGTCGAATTCCGTCCGATCGAAAGCCTGCTGATCCGCGGCACCGCGGCCACCAGCTTCCGTGCGCCGGACATGAACTATGTGTTCGCCACCGAGACCCGTGGCTACAACCCCGGCATGACCGACTACTGGCGCTGCCGCACCGCCGGCCAGTCGTATGACAACTGCGACTACAACGGCCTGTCGATCGACTACAGCAACCGCGCCAACCCGCAGCTGCAGCCCGAGTCGGCCAAGTCGTATGGCTTCGGCGTGGTCTGGTCGCCACTGTCCGGGCTGGATTTCAGCGCCGACTACTACGACATCCGCATCGACAACGAAGTGACCAGCCTCGACACCAGCCGCATCCTGCGTGATGAGGCCGATTGCCGGCTGGGCCGCACCCTCGGCGGCGAAACGCGCGACATCAGCTCGTCGCTGTGCCAGGACGCGCTTTCGCGGGTGATCCGCAACCCCTCCACTGCCACCGTGCAGCCGGACCAGGTGACCCGCGTACTGATCAACCCGATCAATGCGGCATCGGAGTCGGTGCGCGGCATCGACCTGAAGGGCAACTGGCGCTTCGATGCGGGTCGCTATGGCCGCTTCACCACGCGCCTGGCCTACACCCTGGTGCTGGAGCATGAGTACAAGCAGTTCGCCGATGACGAAGTGCGCGACATCCGCAATTCGCTGGATGACTACCAGTGGCGCAGCAAGGCCAATGGCAGCATCACCTGGAACCAGGGCGACTGGACCACGACGCTGTATGGCAACCGTTTCGGCTCGCTGCCCAAGACCGATGGCAGTGGCCGCATCGCACCGTACATGACCTACAACGCCAGCGTGTTCCGCCAGTTCGGCGAAAACCTGTCGGTGGGCGTGATCGTCAACAACCTGCGCGACAGCCGCCCGCCGGCAGACAAGAACGGTGGCGGTTGGCCGTTCTATCCGGTCGGCAACTACGACCCGTATGGCCGTCAGTTCTGGGTACAGCTGGATTACCGGTTCCGTTAAGCGATGCAAAACGAAAGGCCCGGCATTGCCGGGCCTTTCTTTGTGTGGCACTTCGCTTCCAGCGCCAAGCAATGGCATGCTCACCCAATCAGCAGGGAGGAAACAACGCATGGACGTTCGTCATCTGATGGTCGTGGTGCTCGCAGTCGCGGGCTGCAGCAGCAAAGAAGAAGCACCGGCAGCCGCTGCCCAGGATGCCACGATGGCGCCTGCCGACCGGGTTGGGGCAGCAACACGGATACGCGCTGCTGCAACATCCCTGCACACCGCTCCCGCTTCGCCCGGGTCTGCAGTCATTGCTGCGGCGGCCAAGCCAGCGGAAGGAACGTTCCTCACCGGCGAGCGCAGCCTGTTGAGTGAGGGGGCGATGTCTGTTGAACGATTCCATGCGGTGGTCGGTTCCAACAGAGCATTCGCACAGGCGGTCAGCCAATTCGAGCAGGATGCCGCACGCCAACCGGAAGCACAGGATCTGACCGGGCTGTACAGGTCAGCGGTGACTGCGGCGCTGGACGGGAATACGGACGTGGTCTCGTTCGCATGCGGCTACAGCTTGTGCCTCGGCGAGATCCGCAGCCGGACCGAAGACGGTTTCAGCGCCTGGGCGCGCTCCTTCGGGAAGGGCAACACGCCTCCCGTCTATGCCTTCGCAACGGCCGAGTACACCCTGGGCCGGAACCTGCATTCGGGACGCTTCGTGTTCTCCACCGATCCGGCTGCCAACGGCATCACCACCCAGTAGGTCGGGACATGCCGGGCGGACGAAACGTTACGGCAGCGCCTGCACCAGGTACGACTCGATGACGTAGCTGAAAGGCTGCCGCTGGCGGTCGCGCAGCAGTGCGCGCACTTCCAGGATCACACCATGGTCGCCCTCGCCGCGCGGCGGCCAGAACGTCTGGTCGGTCACGGTCTGGCGCTGGAAGCCGAGCGGACCGACCACGCGGCCGAACGGCTCGTCGGTCGTGTCCAGGACCTGGTTCATGGCCGGGCTGAGATGGTCGGGCAGGTACCAGTTGTCGGCCTCGGACAGCACGCGGCTGCCGCAGGCCAGCTGCACGCGCCGGTAACGCAGGGGCGTGGAGGCAGTGGCGCCCAGGGCCTGCAGCACGTCGGCCGGCGCGGTCTTGTCCTGGCCGTGCACACGCACGGCACGGACCCGGGCCTGCTCGGCCAGGCCGTGCTCGGCGCACCAGCTTTCCAGGGTGGCGGTGGCGCTCTGGCCGGCCAGCACGCGCTGGTGCAGTACCTCCACCAGCGCGGCGGAGGCAATCCGCTGCTGGCCCGGCGGCGCCTGCAGGGGCGCACTGGCGCTGGCATCGGTGGCGGACAGGCTGGCGATCGGGGCAGCGGCCAGCAGGGACGCGGCCTGCCAGCGGCGAAGACGATCGTGGCGGTCGGACGGGCCCATGCGGCATCACAGCGGAAACAGGTGCCCATGTTACCCGTTCAGGCGTGTATCCGGCGTCCCTGCGGCGCACGGTCGCGGACGGGATTCATCGTGCCGGTGAATGCATGGCATGCAGATATTTCGTTGGCCGATGGACGCGGCGGCGGGCAGGATGGCGCCAGTGTTGGCTTTCCGGGAGAACCTGATGACCCTGCAGTTCGTTTATGGTGGCGTCGATCGCGACGGTGCCCCGCTGCATTTCCACATCCGTGATGGCCGGTTTGTCGGCATCAATGGCGACAATGCAGCAGCACAGGGAGCCGAAAGCGTCGATCTGACCGGCTTTACCCTGCTGCCTGGACTGGTCGACGGCCATATCCACCTGGACAAGAGTTTCGTCGGCGACCGCTGGCATCCGCATCAGCCGGTGAACAGCCTGCGCGAGCGTCTGGCGGTGGAAAAAGCCGCGATTGCTACCGCCGCACCCATGGCTGATCGTGCCGAGGCCCTGATCCGCCAGTGCAGCGGATTCGGTACGGTGGTGATGCGGTGCCACGTCGATATCGATGGCAGCACCGGCCTGCGTCACCTGGAGGCGGTGCGTGAAGCGGCGCTGCGTTGTGCCGACATCATGCGCATCCAGTGGGTGGCATTCCCACAGGCCGGCGTGATGTCGTGCCCGGGCACGGCGGCCATTCTGGAACAGGCGATTGCTGCCGGGGTGGAGGTGCTTGGAGGCATCGACCCGAGCACGCTGGACGGGGATGCCGAAGGCCAGCTTGCGCTGTTGTTCGGGCTGGCCGAGCGCTATGGCGTGCGTCTGGACATCCATCTGCACGAGCCGGGCGAGACCGGGCTGGCGCAGCTGCTGCGGATCGCCGCGCGCACACGCGCGGCGGGCCTGCAGGGCAGGGTGGCGGTCAGTCACGCCTATGCGCTGGGCGAGGTGCCGTTGGCGCGGGCGCTGCAGGTGGGTGAGGCCTTGGCTGCCGCAGGCGTAGCGATCATGAGCAATGCGCCGGGCGACCATCCGTTCCCGCCGCTGCGTGCTCTGCACGACGCCGGTGTGCGCGTGTTTGCCGGCAACGACAACATCCGCGACTGCTGGTGGCCCTATGGCAATGGCGACCTGCTGCAGCGGGCGATGCTGCTGGGCTATCGGTCGGGCTTCTACACCGATGCGGACCTGATGCTGGCGCTGGACATGGTCACCACCCATGCGGCGGAGGTGATCGGGTTGCCGCAGTACGGCATTGCAGAAGGTCGTCCGGCTACCTTCGTGGCGGTGCGTGCCGACCACGGCCCGGCGGCGGTGGCCGCAGTGCCGGCCGAGCGACGCGTGGTGGTCGACGGCCGTTGGCTGTAGCGGCCGGGCCGTGCCCGGTAGCACCTGGTAGTGCCGGCCGCTGGCCGGCAACTTCAACAGCAACAGCCGAAGCAACAGCGGCATTCCGAGGTAGGGCGGTGCGGTGTCGGATTGCGGGGACGCCGCAAGTACGTCCCTGTAGGCTCAGCCGCGCCATCCATGGCGCGGATGCCCCGCAATCCGACACCGCCCCGCCTTCGACAGGTTCCCGCTGACTAGTAGATCCACGCCATGCGTGGATGAATCTCCATTGGAAATCGAATATCTCGAAAAGCATCCACGCGTGGCGTGGATCTACTGGTCGACCAAGGTCGACACCTACCAAGAGCAGGCCATGCCACCCCGCCATCCGACAGGAAACCAGCTGTTGCTGTTGAGCTTGCTGTTGAGGTTGCCGGCCAGCGGCCGGCACTACCAATGCGGTGCAGGGCGCAGCCCTGCCGACTATTCCGGCTCGCGCTGCACCTGGCGCCACAACTCGCTGGCCAGCGCACGCACCGCATCATCGGCATCGGCGCGATGCAGCAGGCCGATCTCGTAGTTGTCGACAAGTGGCAGGTCGCGCTGCCCATCGATGATGCGGTGTTCGCGGTTGACCGCGCGCCGTGGCAGCAGGCTGATGCCGATGCCGTCGGCCACCGCGCCCTGGATGCCGCTCAGCGAGGAACTGGTGAACGCGATGCGCCAGCGCAGGCCCAAGGCCTCGACGGCCTGGATCATCTCGTCGCGGTACAGCCCGCGCGGCGGGAAGGTGACCAGTGGCAGCGGGTCCTGCTGCAGGCTGCTGCTGCGCAGGCTGTCGATCCAATGCATCGGTTCGCGTCGGCAGTGCACGGCCTGGCGGGTGTTGCGACGCTGCTTGACCAGCACCAGGTCCAGCTCGCCATGGTCGAAGCCATGGGCCAGATCACGGCTGAGGCCGCTGCTGATTTCCAGCTTGACCTGCGGGTGGCGGCGACTGAAGGCGGCCAGCATGCGCGTGGTCTGCGGGTTCACGAAGTCCTCCGGCACGCCGATGCGCACCGCGGTCTCCACGGTGGCGCCGGCCAAGGCCTGGGCCAGTTCCTCGTTCAGATCCAGCATGCGCCGGGCATAGCCCAGCAGGGTGTGCCCGGCGTCGGTGGGATGCACGTCGCGGTGGCCGCGTTCAAGCAGGCGGTGGCCGGCAAGCTCCTCCAGGCGGCGGATCTTCTGGCTGACCGTGGACTGGGTTGAATGCAGGCGGGTAGCCGCGGTGGTGAAGCTGCCACAGTCGGCGACCATCACCAGGGCCCGCAGCAGGTCCAGTTCGAACACTGTTCTATTCGATTTGGCACTGTCTTGCATTTGAACATTTCACTTCTGGATACCCGTGCCGACTTCTACCATGCAGGGCAGGGGCCGGCAATGGCCGGCGCCATTGCGCATGAGGAGAGTCACGATGCACCACCCTCGCTCCCGGCAGCGCCGTTCGCCATTGGCCCGCATGCTGCTGCTGTGCCTGCTGGCCATGGTCATCCCGGCGTGTACGGCGACTTCCCGAAGCGACGCCGATGCGCAGCTGCGCGATGCCGCCAGCCGCGGTGATGCCCGCGCCGTGCGCGAGGCACTGGATGCGGGTGCTGATCTGGAGGCGCGTGACGGCCAGGGTCGCACGGCCCTGCTGCTGGCCACCCACGGCAACAGCGTGGACGCGGCGCGGGAACTGATCGAGGCCGGTGCCGACGTCAATGCCAAGGACGCGATGCAGGACAGCGCGTACCTGTATGCCGGCGCGCGCGGCCTGGATGAGATCCTGGCGCTGACGCTCGCCCACGGTGCAGACCTGCGCAGCACCAACCGCTATGGCGGTACCGCGCTGATTCCTGCCGCCGAACGCGGCCATGTCGCCACCGTGCGTACGCTGCTGCGCGCCGGCGTGGCCGTGGATCATGTCAACCGCCTGCACTGGACTGCACTGCTGGAGGCGATCCTGCTTGGCGATGGCGGCCCGCGCCACGTGCAGATCGTACAGCTGCTGCTGGACGCTGGCGCCAACCCCGAGCTTGCCGATGGCGACGGCGTAACGCCGCTGGCGCATGCCAAGCAACGCGGCTACACCAACATCGAAACCCTGCTGCGCCAGCATGGCGCGACGCGCTGACACCCGCCCCTTCCACCCGCACGCTGCCGTGCCCACCAGGATGCCGTCCATGTTCCGTTCCCATCCGTTGTCCCTTGCCGTCCTTCTTGCCGTTGCACCGCTGTCGGCGTCTGCCGCCGAGCGCGCCGATCTGCTGATCCGCAACGCCACGGTGGTCGATGTCGAGCACGCACGCAGCGTGCCCGGGCAGAGCGTGGTCATCCGTGGCGAGGACATCGTCGCGGTCGGTCCCGATGCGCAGCTACGCAGCCAGTGGAGCGCCAGCCGGCAGATCGACGCCAAGGGCAAGTACCTGATTCCAGGCCTGTGGGACATGCACGTGCATTTCGGTGGTGGTCCGGCGCTGGTGGAAGAGAACAAGGCGCTGCTGCCGCTGTACATCGCTCATGGCATCACCACGATCCGCGATTGCTCCGGTGATCTTCCGCAGCAGGTACTGCAGTGGCGCGGCGACATCGCCAACGGCACGCTGTTCGGTCCGCGTCTGCTGACCTCCGGTGCGAAAATCGAAGGCATGAAGCCGGTCTGGAAGGGCACCATCGAAGTGGGCAGCAAGGCCGACGCGGACAAGGCGATCGAGCGCCTGCAGCACGACAAGGTCGACTTCGTGAAGATCACCGACAGCACGCTGACGCCGGAGCTGTTCCTGTACTCGGCCAGCGCGGCGCGCAAGGCGGGTCTCAAGGCCTCGGGCCACATTCCGATGGCGTTGACGGTGGAGCAGGCCGTGGATGCGGGCCTGGCCTCGATCGAGCATCTGGACTATGCCTTCAAGGCTGGCAGCAAGGACGAGGCGCAGATCGCGGCCGATTTCGGCGCCGGGCGCATCGATCGCGCCGAAGCCAACCGCCGGCTCGACGCCAGCTTCGATCGCGAAACCGCGCTGCATGCCTACCGTGATTTCGCCAAGCGTGGCGTATTCGTGACGCCGACCCTAAACGGTGGCCGCATCCTCGACTTCCTCGACCAGGACGACCACGCCAACGACCCGTATCTGGCCTATATCGGCCCGGGCCTGCGCGCGACCTACACCTGGCGCATCGAACGCGCGGCCAAGGCCACCCCGGCGCAGATCGAGGCGCGCCATGCGCAGTACCACCAGGTGGCTGCGGTGCTGCCGCTGCTGCAGGAAGCGGGAGTGACGATCATTGCCGGTACCGATGCTGGCTTCCTCAATTCGTTCAACTACCCCGGCATCGGCCTGCACCAGGAGTTGCAGCTGTTCGTGAAGGAAGGCCTGAGCGCACCGCAGGCGCTGTCCGCCGCGACCCGTTCGGGCCCGGCCTGGTTTGGCCAGATGCAGCGCTATGGCGGCGTCGCCACGGGCAAGGCGGCCGATCTGGTGTTGCTGACCGCCAACCCGTTGCAGGACATCGCTGCCACCGAAAAGATCGACAGCGTGATCCTGCGCGGTGATGTGTACGATCGCGCGGCGCTGGACAAGATGCTGGCCGACACCAAGGCAAAGGTCGCTGCATGGAATGCCGTGGCGAAGCAGGACCACGCTTCGCAGTGATGCGGCCGGTAGCGCCTAGCGCGGTGCCGGCCGCATGCCATGCAGCTGCGGCAGCGTGGTTTTCATCGCATCGATGAAGGCGCGCAGGCGCAGCGGTTGCTGTCGCGCAGCGGGGAACACCAGATGCACCGGCAGCGGTGGTGCCTGCCAGTCCGCTAAAAGCTGCACCAACCGACCTTCGGCCAGATCCTCGGCCACCAGCCAGGCTGACACCACTGCGGCCCCCAATCCCGCACGTGCGGCCTGCTGCACCACGAACAGGTTGTCACTCAGCAGGCGCGGCGTGATCGACAGCGTGTGCGCACGGCCCTGCGCATCGTGCAGCAGCAGACGTTCGCGGTAGTAGGTGACCAGCGAGATCCACGGCAATGCCTGCGCCTGTTCGGGGGTGGTGATCGACTCTGCGTCGGCCAGCGACGGTGCGGCCACGACAATGCGAGGTACTTCGGCCAGCGGCAGGGCAACCACGCGCGGTTCATCGACCGCGCCGACCCGCACCGCGCAGTCGATGCCTTCGGCGATGAAGTCCGGGCGGCGGTCCTCGAGGATCCACTCCAGGCTCAGTTGTGGATGCTGGGCCAGGAAGTCGAGCATGGTGGGCAGCAGCTGTGCCTGGCCGAACGCATGCGGCACCATCACCCGCAGGCGGCCGCTGAGCCTCTGTGTCTGCCCGTGCAGCTCGGCCTGCAGCGCTTCCCATTCGTCCACCACCCGCTGCGCATGGCGTTGGCAGCGCTGGCCGTCCTCGGTCAGCAGCAGGCCGTGGGTAGAGCGCTGCAGCAGGCGCAGGCCCAGTTGCCGTTCCAGGGCTTGAAGCCGACGGCTGACGGTGGGCTGGGTGGTGCCCAGCTGCACGGCGGCGGCCGAAAGGCTGCCGCTGTCGACGATGCGCAGGAAGGTACGCAGCAGGTCCAGGCGGTCGCCGCCCGATGCGAGATCGTTCATGCGTATGGCGTATGTAAAGTATGTTGTTGAGCCTACTACAGACGCCTCGCGAATGTAGGCACGCTAGGCTCCAATTCTCTCCCTGGTGCCTTCCATGCCCGCTCCCTCGCTCTCAACTGTCGTCTCTGCGCCACGCGCTGCGCCCGCCCCATCACTGGTGCTGGCCATGGCCGCCGGCGCGGGCTTTTCGGTGGCCTCGCTCTATTACAGCCAGCCGATGCTGGGCCTGATCGCGCAGGATCTGGCTGCGGGCGAGCGTGCCGTAGGCCTGGTGCCGACCCTGACCCAGCTGGGCTATGCGCTGGGCATCCTGCTGCTGGCTCCGTTGGGCGACCGCTTCGACCGGCGCAACCTGATCCTGCTGAAGTCGGTGCTGCTGGCGTTGGCCCTGGGGGCGGCCGCCTTGGCCGGCCAGTTGCCGGGGCTTCTTGTTGCCAGCCTGCTGGTGGGGCTGATGGCCACGCTGGCACAGGACATCGTGCCGGCCGCCGCGGTGCTGGCACCGGATGCGCAGCGCGGGCAGGTGGTGGGCAGGGTGATGACCGGCCTGCTGCTGGGCATCCTGCTGTCGCGCGTGGTCAGCGGCGTGGTGGCCGAAGCCTGGGGCTGGCGCGTGCAGTTCGGCCTCGCTGCGCTTTCGGTGCTGGCGATGGGGGCGGTGATGGCACGCGCACTGCCGCACTTCGCTGCGACCAGTACGCTGCGTTATCCGGCGCTGCTGGGTTCGTTGCTGGCGCTCTGGCGTGAGCAGCCGCAGCTGCGCCGCGCCGTGGCCAGCCAGTCGCTGCTGGCGGTGGGCTTCAGTGCGTTCTGGTCGACGCTGGCGCTGATGCTGCACGCACGGCTGGGCCTGGGCAGTGCCGCCGCGGGTGCGTTCGGCATTGCCGGTGCTGCGGGTGCATTGGCGGCACCGGTTGCCGGTCGTTTTGCAGATCGGTTGGGCAGCCCTGCAGTCGCGCGGTTGGCGATTGCCGTCGCCTTGGTTGGCTTTGCGCTGTTGCTGGTCGATGCGTGGCTGCCGGCCGTGGCGCTGCTGCCGTTGCTGGTGGTCAGCGCGCTGCTGTTCGACTTCGGTTTCCAGTCGGC
>Ga0134126_10001968_pt1 | contig 26083 bp, 19 predicted proteins | sample KB31752_FD_96881 | JGI IMG/M metagenome (GOLD analysis project Ga0134126, IMG submission 96881) | Terrestrial soil microbial communities with excess Nitrogen fertilizer from Kellogg Biological Station, Michigan, USA - KB3-175-2 | ecosystem: Environmental > Terrestrial > Soil > Unclassified ... | reverse complement strand
CGGCTTCATCAACCAGATCAAGCCGGGGCTGCTGGCGCATCGCGAACACGACGAACCCGGGCACTCGGAACGCTGAGACCTGCCGGAAGAGGGAATCGAACCCCCGACCCACGCATTACGAATCAAGAAACATATCAACCTCAAAGGCTTGATGTACCTTGGTCCTATCGTTTGCGGTAAACTCCATGACCACGCCATGACCAAACGGAGCCGAAAATGGCCGTCTTCGATGTTCTGCCGTCGGGACTGCATCGCGCTCGCGTGCGCCGCGCGGGAATCTCGAAATCCAAGGCATTCGAACGTGTCGGTGATGCGAAAGCATGGGCTCGCCGTATCGAGTCTGAAATCGAACGGGGCGCATGGAAGGGCCCCAGCGCTGCGGCGAGCATGACGCTCAAGGTTGCACTCGACAAGTACGAGAAGGAAATCACGCCACGCAAGCGCAGCGCCCCGAGCGAAAAATCGGTATTGCATATCCTCCGCGAAGACGCAGGCGCCCTGCTTGGCACGACGTTGGATCGCGTGATTGGGGCTGACCTCGCAGGCCTTCGTGACAAGTGGAAACGCGATGATGTCACGGCGTCCACTATTCGTCGCCGCTTGGCCCTACTGTCGCACTTGTACGGCGTGGCCCGAAAGGAATGGCGCATGCCGGGGTTGGTGAACCCCGTGCAGGACGTGCGGCTGCCATCGGTCCACGATGCCCGCAGCCGCCGCATAACTGACGCCGAACTCAAGGCGGTGTGCAAGGCCACCGAATCGAAGGAGCTTGCGAATTTCTTGCGATTGGCGCTGGCCACCACAATGCGCAGAGGCGAGGTGCGGGCTTTGCGGTGGGAAAACGTCAAGCTACAAGACCGCACTGCGTGGTTGCCGCCGGAATCGACCAAGGGAAGCAAGGGGAGATTCGTGCCGTTGTCGCGCGCCGCCGTTGCGGTTCTGAAGGACATGGCGGGCCGCAAGAGCGGGCCAGTCTTTCACTTCGATCCGCACACGTACACACGTGCGTGGCGGCGGGCGGTGGACCGCGCACGAGCCGAGTACGCCGCCACTTGCGAGGAGCACGGTCAGGATCCCGATCCACATTTCCTCGTCGATGCGAGATTGCACGATCTGCGCCATGAGGGCGCGAGCCGTTACGCCGAGGAAAAGGGGTTCAGCACGATCGAGCTTGCGGCGATCACGGGGCACAAGGACCTGCGGATGCTCAAACGGTATACACATCCTGACGCAAGAGAGATCGCGAAGCGAATGGGATAAGCAAGTGCTCGGGCTCACGGCCCGAAGATCACAACCTATGCCAGCCGCACAGCTATTCCAACCCCGCCTACCAGCAGTGCGCAATGCCCAAGCGCATCGCTTGCTTTCCCTGTAAGGAAATCTTATGACTGAAGATCTACGCAGCGCATGCGCTGCGCTGGTAGCGCTGAAAGATATGGATGCACCATCCACGTTGCCGGATGATTGGCTCTACTGGGCGCTACCGTTCTGCCCGTTGATTCAATACAACTTCAAGGCAGCGGTAGCCGAGTTCGTCCATGCCGAGCACATCGTTTCATGTACGCGGCGCTCGTTACTCGAGCATTCGATCGAACCATCTCGCGCGGCGGAGCTCATGGATGGATCGGATGGATTCGTAACCAATGAACAAAGGTTCCACGACCAAGCGCCGCATCAGGTACGCATCGGGACGCTTCCGCTCTATTGTGCACGTGAGGGAAAAAATCGGGTCGCCCTGTTCAAATCGACAGGCCGCATGATGCATGCATTCGTGACTCCGCTCGATTTCCCGCCTGCCGAAACGATCAAGTTGGTGCGAACGTGGCCGTACCGAACTTGGCAGGCCGTCTGTGAAGGGCGCATCTTGGACGTGCCATGCCAACAGTCTTTGAACCTTCTCTTGGTATACGGCGTACGTATCCAGAGTGGGTATAGATTCGATCTACTTGCGCGCCGTCGGGTGATTCGGGAGAGGCGAGCAATGCTAGCTCGCGAAAAAGCTTTCGAACGTTAGGTAGGGAATGCCGACTGCCGCCGCCGCACTCCCGTGCCGATCAAGGCAACGGCATTTCGCGACGCATGAACTCGTCGAACAGGGGCACGGTGAAGGCCACCTGCCCGTGCTCAGGTGCGTAGATCATGCCTTTCTTGATCAGGTTGTCGCGCGTCGGCCCCAAGCTTCGCGCATTGCGGCTCATCGCCTTGGCAACATCGGATGATCTTTGCGAACCTTCCCCGAGTTCCGCGAGGTAGCGCATGTACTCGCGTTCGAGTGGTGTCAGCCGGTCGAAGCGAACCCGGAAAAATGATTCATCCAATTTGCGGATCGACTGGTCCGTCGCCAGCGCCGCATCCTTGTCGGTGATGGTGTCACCCTGTGCCACGTTCCACGCGTTATAGCCCCATTCCTGCAGGAAGTACGGATAGCCGCGGGTCTGCGCATAGATTTCCTCCAGCGCGCCGTCTTCGATGTGCGCATCTTCGCTTTCGACCGGTTCGCGTATGGCCTTGCAGGCATCCTCCTTGTCCAACCGATCCAATCTTGGGAAGTCGAACAAGCGCTCCGCGTAACTCTTTGCGTCACCCGCCTGGCCGGCCAGCTGCGGCAATCCTGCCCCGAACAACAATAGTGGCAGCCCGGCCTGGTTTACCGCGTGGATGCCGCGTATCAACGCGGCAAGCTCTTCTCGGGAAACGTACTGCAATTCATCAATCAGCAGTGCAACGGGTCGTTTGGCCTCCTTCGCCGCCTGCGCAGTGGCAACCAGAACGTCCTTGACGTCCGCCTCGAAGTCGCCGCTGTCGGCGTGCCCCGGTTCCGGATCGACGCCTAACGTGATGTCCACTCCACCGGCACTGACGGTGACTTTGCCGATGAAACTGCGCAGCACGCGCAACCCCTTCTTGACCGCTTCGATCGTCTGGCCCGGGCGATCCAGCTTCAAAAGCACCCGGCGCAGCGCATGGATCAACAATTGGCGAAGGTCTTCTCCGTCCCGCGCCTCGATTTGCTCAACCAGATAACCGCGCGCTTCGGCTTCTTTGCCGATCTCGTTCAACAGGACGGTCTTGCCTACACCACGCAGGCCCAAGATCATCAGGGACTTGGCGTGGCGGCCGCGCTTGGTTCGTTCCAAGGCGGTGATTGCTTGCTCCAGCACCTCGGATCGGCCCGCCAGCTCGGGTGGGCTTACACCCGCGCCAGGATTGAACGGGTTGCTGTAGGTGTCCATGTTCGTCCGGGCTAGGAATCTCTAACCAAGTATAGCCAATTTAGGCTAGACTTCGACAGAAATTACTAGACCTTCCAGGTCTCTGCACCCGTCGCATCGGAATGATCTCAGGGGGCAACTCGCCATGAAGGATGCACCATCGGCCGGCCAAGTACTCAGCGGCCCGATTTTCAACGAGCCGATGCGGGTCGTGACGAGCCAAACGACCGGGGCCGGCGGCTGGGTTCTTGGTCTCGTGGGAACACGCAGCCAGCGCTTTCGTAGTGTCAGCCTGACTGATTCCGACCTCGCGCAGCTCGAGCGCGCCGACACCGCACATTCGTTCAACGGTGATGGCCAACTGCTGCGCCTCGGCCTGCAGGCCTACGCGCTCGGCATCGCGTACGAGTTCGACCCTTACTTCGGGCTCTCGATTTCCCGCGTCGACCCGCTGCCCCATCAGCTCGAAGCGGTCTATGACCACCTATTGAAGTTGGCGCGCGTCCGCTTTCTGCTTGCCGACGATGCGGGCGCCGGCAAAACCATCATGGCTGGCCTGCTGATCCGTGAGCTTGAGTTGCGCGGGCTGGCCGAACGCATCCTGATCGTCTGCCCCAGCAACCTCGCGTTCCAATGGCAGCGCGAGTTGAAGGAAAAGTTCGACGAGAAATTCCTGGTCATGAAGGGTGGCGACATTCGAGACCAATTCGGCGTCAACCAGTGGATGGAACAGAAGCGCGTCATCACGTCGCTCGACCTTGCCAAGCGTGCCGATGTACTGCCCGGTTTGCGGCAGGTGCATTGGGATTTGGTGATCGTGGATGAAGCACACCGGATGTCTGCCGCTGACGAATCCCACAAGAGCCTTCGTTAAAGGCTGGGCGAACTGCTGCGCGACACGTCCGACCATATCCTGCTGCTGACCGGCACGCCCCATAAAGGCGACCCGGTGAATTTCAGCCTGTTCCTGCAATTGCTCGACAGGGACGCCTACGCGGATGTGAAGTCGATTCACGAGGCCATGAACCGTCGCCACGCGCCGTTCTACCTGCGCCGTACGAAGGAGGCCATGGTCTATTTCCCGCGCCGACAGGAGGACGGCACCTGGATCGCAGAAAAAATCTTCACGAAACGCATCCCCCGCACCGTGGCGTTCAACATCGACGGTGCCGAGTTCGAGCTGTACAAGGCCGTCACCCGCTTCGTGAAACGTCAAAGCAACCTCGCGTCCGCCCGCGGCGACGACTCGCGTGCGCGTGCGGTGGGGTTTCTCATGGCGCTGTACCAGCGGCGACTCGCTTCCAGCACGTACGCGATGCGGCACTCTTTGGAGAATCGCGCGCGCCGCCTGGACGAGGGTCTCGCCAACGCCCAAGAGCTGCTACGGCAGCCCGCGCCGGACGTGCCGGACGAAGTCGAAGCGGAAGAAATGGATGAAGCGGATCGCGAGCGCCTGGAAAGGCGGCTCGAGGCCATCTCGCTTGCGCAGAACGCGGAACAGATACGCGACGAAATCCGTGAACTCCGCGACCTCGCCAAGGAGGCCGAGGCCGTTGAAGCATCGGGTACCGAAGCCAAGCTAACCAAGCTGAAAGCGTTGTTGCAGGATCAAGGCTTCTTCGGTGATCCCGGCAAGCGCCTGCTGATCTTCACCGAGTTCAAGGACACACTGGATTATCTGGTCGAGCGCCTCAAAGCGTGGGGCTTCAACGTCGGCACCATCCACGGCAGCATGAAGCCCGGTTCGCGCGACGAACCCGGCACCCGTCTGTTCGCCGAACAACAATTTCGCGAGGGCGCTACCCAGGTTCTTGTCGCCACCGAAGCCGCGGGCGAAGGCATCAACCTGCAGGTCTGCAACATCCTGTTCAACTACGACATCCCGTGGAACCCGAATCGACTCGAACAGCGCATGGGCCGTATCCACCGCTATGGCCAGAAGAAGGACTGCCTGATCTTCAACTTCGTTGCGACCAACACCGTTGAAGGCCGCGTGCTTCAGAAACTGCTACACAAGCTGCAGGAAATCCGTGACGCCCTGGACGACGACGCCGTATTCAACGTGGTCGGCGAGGTGCTACCGGGCTCACGGGTGGAGCAGGTTCTGCGCGACTACTACGCTGGCAAGCTCGGGGATGCCGACCTCGAAGAACGCATGTTGCGCAACGTCGACGAAGGGCACTTCCGCAACATCTGCCAGAACGCGTTGGAAGGCCTCGCCTCGAAAAAGCTCAACCTCAACATGCTGGTGGAGCGCCGCGCCCGCGCGCAGGAAAGGCGTGTGGTGCCGGAAACCATCGCACGCTTCCTGATGTCGGCAGCGGAGTACGTACCCTGGAAGTTGAAACCCGTACCCAATCTGCCCAACGCGTTCGATCCGCCGCGCACGCCTGACGTGCTGCGCCAGTACGAGCGCGAATCCGACTGGCGCATGGCGGCGTTGGCCGGCAAATATCCGCGTTGCTCCACGGACCGCGACCTTGCTGAAAAGCGCACCTTCGAATGGGTTACCCCCGGCCACCCCATGTTCGAGGCTGTCCGCCGACATGTATCAGCCAAGTCGCAGGACACGCTGGCCACGGGCGCGACGTTCTACTCGCTCGAACATGACGCTCCGGCGCGAATCGATTTCTACCGCGCCCGCGTCGTGGACGGCACGGGTGATGTCATCCACGAGAAGCTATTCGCGGTGGAAACCCCGACCAATGGAGAGCCGCATGTGCGCGAGCCCGGCGCGCTGGGCGATTTCGAACCGGCCAAAGCGCCGGCCGAACTGCCGGAAGTCGCGAATCTGCCCGAGCCCAGCGAATGGCTGCACGCCAATGCACTCGCGCCGTTTCTGGAGGCCACACGCCGCGATCGTGTCGCCGAAGTGCAGCGCATTGCCGATCATGTGGAACTATCCCTTACTGAACTCCTGCAACGCGCCGATGATGAAGTGGGACGCGCCGCCACGGCGAAGGAACGCGGCGATCAAGGCGCTGAAGGCAGGCTCGCGCAGGCCATGACTCGCTGCGACGAACTGCAGGCGCGCCGCACTGCCCGTCGTAACGATCTACAGCGCCAAGGGGCACTTACCCTGCAGGACGTCAGTCGCATTGCCAGTGTGCTGGTGCTGCCCCATCCCGAACGCAATGCACCTGATGTCCAGCGCCTGCACCAGAACCGCGAAACCGAAGCCACCGCCATGCAGGTCGTGATGGATCACGAGCGGGCGCAAGGCCGGCAGGTGGATGACGTTTCTGCCAAGAACCTCGGCTATGACGTCACCAGTCTCGACCTGCAATCCGGCGATCTGCGGCTGATCGAAGTGAAAGGCATTGGCGCCACGACGGGCACCGTGCTGCTCACACCCAATGAGCGTCGCGTGGCCGAAGACCGGCGCGACTGCTACTGGCTGTACGTGGTGACCGACTGCGCCAGCACACCCGTGCTGCAGGAACCGATCCGCGACCCCGCCCAATTCCCATGGCACGAAGTCAGCAAGGTCCAGCACTACTACCTGGACGTGGATGCCATGACGCGCCCGATGCAGGTGCGCGAGAACCTCGCTAGCTACAATACCGCGAAGGGCAACGACCAAGGTGCACAATGAGCCTCAGTTTTCGGAAAGTTCACCTGCGCAACTGGAAAAATTTCGTCCAGGTTTCTGTCGATGTCGGTAACCGCGCGTTCCTCGTAGGTCCCAATGCCTCGGGCAAGTCTAACTTCCTCGACGCATTCCGTTTTCTTCGCGATCTAGCCACTCCGGGCGGTGGTTTTCTCGAAGCTGTGGGCCATCGCGGTGGGGTGAGCGCACTGCGATGTCTTGCTGCGCGCCGCTATCCAGATGTTGAAGTACACGTCACCGTCGGTTCCAGCGACGGAGAGCCCGAATGGGAGTATGAGATCGCCTTCAGGCAAGACAACCGGCGTCGGCCGCGCGTCAGCCGCGAGCGGGTATCCCACAATAGAAAATTGATACTCGAACGTCCAGACGCTGCCGACAAGGCGGACCCTGAACGCCTGACACAGACCTACCTAGAACAGGTCAACGTCAACCAACCATTCCGCGAGTTGTCGTCGTTCTTTGCGTCCGTGCGATATCTCCACATCGTGCCGCAGTTAATCCGCGAACCGGATCGATCCGTGGGCCACGTGAATGATCCTTTCGGCGGTGACTTTCTGGAGCAGATTGCGAAAGTCACGGACAAAACACGTAACGCCCGGCTTCGACGGATGCAGCAAGCTTTGAGAGTTGCTGTCCCGCAGTTGCAGGAGATCGAGCTATGGCGGGATGCACGCGGCACGCCGCACCTGCGCGGCAAGTACCACCACTGGCGACCGCAAGGTGCCTGGCAAACGGAGGAACAGTTCTCCGACGGCACACTACGTCTGATGGGTTTGTTGTGGGTAATCCTCGAATCAGGCGGGCCGCTGCTGCTCGAAGAGCCAGAGCTGTCGCTGCACCCCGAGATTGTTCGTTTGTTGCCGCAAATGCTAGCTCGCGTGCAGCGCCGCAGCGGGCGGCAGATCTTCGTTAGCACGCATTCGACCGAGCTTCTGCACGACACTGGTATCGGGCTCGACGAGGTGTTGTTGTTGAACCCGAGCGCCGAAGGTACCGTAGTCAGTACCGCGAGCTCCCACGCTGACATCAAAACCCTCCTCGAAGGCGGCGTTCCGTTGGCCGAGATCATTATTCCGCGCACACGGCCTGCGGACGCAGACCAGTTGTCATTGTTCGGCGACGGCGCCTGATGACGATTGGTAACCCCGTATCCATTGCAGTCGAGGGCATTACCGACGAGGCGGTCGCGCGCCGACTCATTGCCCACGTAGGCGGCCAAGCCGGCGCAGCGTACGGCAAGAATGGCAAGCCGGCGCTGCGCCAGCGGATTAACGGCTACGCGCACGCTGCTCAGTTTTCTCCATGGTTGATACTGGTCGACCTTGATCACGACGGCTGTGCCCCCGACCTGGTCGCGGGATGGGTGACGCACCCATCCAGACAGCTCTGTTTCCGCGTGGCGGTACGGACTATCGAAACGTGGTTGCTGGCTGACCACATATCGTTGGCTGCGTTCATTGGCATTGCGCCTAGCCGGATCCCGGTCGCACCGGAAACGCTCGACAACCCGAAACAGTCGCTTGTAAATCTGGCGCGCGGTGCCCGCAAATCGGCCATTCGTAAGGATATGGTGCCGCATGAGGGATCGGGGCTTTCCATCGGCCCTGCGTACGCTTCGCGCGTCATCGAGTTCGCGTCACAACATTGGTGTCCGGGGGCGGCAGCGCAGCGATCGGACAGCTTGCGACGCGCCATCACCTGTCTATGTCGTCTGATGAAACAGCCATGATTCCGAAGGAATGCAAGCGTCTCGCCGAGGTGGATTTTCCAATCGCGGTGGTCAGCAAGCACGCAGCGCGCGAGAAGTCCATTCGGCACGGGCACCCGAGCACGCTGCATCTGTGGTGGGCGCGACGGCCGCTGGCGTCCAGCCGGGCCGTACTGCTGGCGCTGCTGCTGCCTGACCCGTGCGATCCCGCATGCCCGGACGCATTCAAGGCCGCGACGAAGCGATTGTTGCCGCAGGTGGGTTGTTTTAAGGGCGAAGCCGACGAGAAGTTGCGGCAAGGGCTGTTGAAGTTCATCGGCGATTTCGCCAACTGGGATTTGGCTGCCGACAAGACCTTTCTTGAGGTTGGCCGCGCATTGGTAAAGGCGGCGAATGCACCGGCGGACGGCAGCGCCTACGAACCGCCACTGGTGGTGGACCCCTTCTCGGGCGGGGGATCGATCCCGCTGGAAGCGCTGCGGTTGGGCTGCGAGGCCTTCGCCAGCGATCTGAACCCGGTCGCCTGCCTGATCCTGAAGGTGATGCTGGAAGACATTCCGCGCGAAGGGCCGAAGCTCGCCGAAGAACTGCGCCGCGTCGGCGCCGAGATCAAGCGCGAGGCCGAAAAGGAACTGGCCGACCTGTATCCGAAGGACCCGGACGGTGCAACGCCGATTGCGTATCTGTGGGCGCGCACGGTGCGTTGTGAATCGCCCAACTGCGGTGCCGAGATTCCGCTGGCGCGCTCGCTGTGGCTGTGCAAGAAGAAGGATCGCAAGCGTGCGTTGAAGCCTGGGGTCGTACGCGATCACGGTACGACGCCGCACGTCGAGTTCGAAATCTTCGAGCCAAAAGCCGACAAGGATGTGCACGCCGGCACGGTTTCGCGCGCCAAAGCCACCTGCCCTTGCTGCGGCACCGTGCTGGCACCGGACCGTGTACGTGCGCAACTCTCCGCCCAGCGCGGTGGCGCGGACGTGATTTTCGATGACAAGGGTTGCCGAATCGGCGGCGCGCGTCTGCTAGCCGTGGTAACGCTGAATCCCGGCGAGCAGGGGCGACATTACCGGCTGCCAAACGATCGTGACTACGCGGCCGCGTTCCGCGCACAGCAACGCGTGGCGAAGCTGTTGGACGAATGGGAACACGACGGCAAGCAGGGTCTGTGTCCGGTACCAGACGAGCCGCTTCCACCAATTGGTACGCTCGGCTTTCGCGTGCAGCGCTACGGCATGTTGCAATGGGGTGACTTGTTTACGGCTCGACAGAAACTGACATTGCAGTCGCTCGCAAGCATCGCGGCACGCAGTAATACAAAAATTGCGGAGGTGTCCGCACTTGCGATCGGCAAGCTAGCAGACCTCGGCAATGCATTGTGTGGATGGATGCCCGGCCAAGAATGCCCATCTGCAGTATTCAAGCTCGGTCGCGTCAAGATGGGCTGGGATTTCGTGGAAGGCTGCCCGTTGAGCGAGTCAAGCGGCTCTTTCGAAAAATGTACTGACAATCTAGCGGCAGGAGTCACAGCCACAAATATAAGTACTTCGCATACTGGCCAAGTTATGCAAGCAATGGCCCAGCACCCACCACTTCCGGACAGCTCTGCTTCAATCTGGTTTACCGATCCCCCTTACTACGATGCGATTCCATATGCCGATCTATCCGACTTCTTTTTCGTTTGGTTCAAGCGTGCGCTCCCTGATCATCCACTGCTTCGCGACCCGTTTGAACCAACGAACCAGCTAACCCCCAAACGGGCCGAAGCCGTAGAAGATGAAACCAAAAACGACCAAGGCAGTATCAAAAACCGAGCTTGGTTCGAGGATGCAATGGCGCGGGCTTTTACCGCCAGCCGTCAGGTTCTCCGCGCCGACGGTGTAGGTAGCGTAGTTTTCGCACACAAGACTACGGAAGGGTGGGAAGCTTTGCTGTCCGGCATGATCCGTGGCGGATGGACTATTACCTCTTCTTGGCCGATAGCCACAGAGATGGGGCACCGAATTCGCGCCCGTGACTCCGCCGCTTTGGCGACGAGCGTGCACTTGATCTGCCGCCCGCGCCCTGACGATGCTGGCATTGGCGACTGGGGCGAGGTGCTGCACGAATTGCCGCGTCGTGTCGGCGACTGGATGGAACGCCTGCAGGATGAAGGTGTGCGCGGCGCGGATCTGGTGTTCGCCTGCATCGGTCCCGCGCTGGAAATCTTCAGCCGTTACGCGAAGGTGGAAACCGCCGAAGGCCGCGAAGTGACGCTGGCGGAATACCTGCCCAAGGTCTGGGAAGTGGTGGGCCGCGCGGCGCTTGAAAACGTGCTGGGTACGGCCGAGGCCAAGGCACGCAACGGCGCGGCGGGCGCGCTGGAAGAAGACGCGCGCCTGACCGCCTTGTTCCTGTGGACGCTGGGCGCCGACAGCAGCGATGACGCCGAGGATGATGCCGCCGAGGAAGAAGATGCCGAAGAGGCTGACGACGAGGAAGAATCCGGCTCGCGTAAGAAGCCCAAGGGCTTCACCCTGCCGTTTGACGTGACCCGTCGTTTTGCCCAACCGCTGGGCATCGACCTGGACAAGTGGAAAGGTCGCATCATCGAAACCGAGAAAGGCGTGGTGCGCCTGCTGCCGATCGCCGAGCGTGCCGAGCAGCTGTTCGGCAAGGACGGCGCACAAGCGGTTGCGTCACGCATCGAGGAAGATGCGGCACTTGGCCTGCAACCGCAAATGGCACTATTTCCCGAAGCCGCCACCGCACCTGCGGTTCGCGGACGCCGCGGACGCGGCAAAGGCGCCGCCACTGGATCATCCGTTTCCGACGACAAGCTCACGGCGCATCACGAGGCGACCACGCTGGATCGCGTGCACGCGGCAATGCTGCTGCAATCAGGCGGCCGCACCAACGCGTTGCGCGCCCTGCTGAAATCAGAAGTGGAGCGCAGCCCCGATTTCCTGCGCCTGGCCAATGCCCTCTCGGCCTTGTATCCGCGCGGAGCTGAGGAAAAGCGGCTGCTGGACGCGATGCTGCTGGCGGCGCCGAAGTAAGGTCATGCTGTACTTCGCCTACGGCTCGAACATGGATTGGGCGCAAATGCAGCAGCGCTGCCCATCCGCATGCTTCCTGCATCGGGCAACCCTGCGGGATCGGCAACTGGCGTTCACGCGCAAATCCATCGGGCGCGGCTGCGGCGTCGCCGATGTGGTGCGTGCTGTCGGCGAACGTGTCTGGGGTGTGGTGTATGAAATCGAGGAAACGGAACTTGGCAAGCTCGATGAATGCGAGGGTTATCAGCCGTGTCGAGACCGGAACGCGTACTGGCGGCGCACGTGCACCGTGTTTCTCGATGACGATGCGCAGAATCCACTCGCCTGCAGCTCGTACTTCGCTACGCCGCAGCCCGAGCCGCCATTGCCAAGTCGCGCCTATGTACAACATTTACTCGATGGCGCCCGCCACTGGGGTCTGCCGACCGAATACATTGGTCAGCTCGAAGCCATCGCGGCGGACGGCTGATCCGGCTATGTTTTCACCAACACTTGCAGGGGATGGTTGATGGAACCTTGGTACAAAGTCGTCACGCCGCGCAAGGAAGTCCGCGAGGGCCGTTCGTTCAATCCGGACGAATTCGCGATTGCGTTGGAACAAGTGGTAGCCGGCACGGCGCCGGAAGACTACCGCGACCCGGCGCAATTCTTCGCGCGCACCTACTTTACCCGCGCGTTGCGCGAGCACGCCGGCATGGTGCTGCGCCGGCTGGCGGGGCGCACCGACAATACCGCGCCAGTGATGACGCTGATCACCCAGTTCGGCGGCGGCAAAACCCATACGTTAGCGACGCTGTACCACCTTGCGCACGCCGGCAAGGCGGCGATGTTCTACCCCGGTGTGGCGCAGATGATCGAAAAGGCGGGCCTTGATACCGTGCCCACGGCGAAGGTAGCCGTGTTCGTGGGCAACGCGTGGGATCCGCAGCCCGGCCGCGAAACACCGTGGATCGACGTGGCGCGCCAACTGGCGGGGGATGCAGGGGTCGCGGCGTTGGGCAAGTCTGCACTGACTACGCCACCGGGCACCGAAGCGCTTTCGCGCGTATTCGCGGCAGCCAACGCGCCCGTGTTGCTGCTGTTCGACGAGGTACTGAATTACCTCAACCGGCACCGCGGTGCGGCGGAATCCTTCCATGCATTCATCCAAAACCTGACGGTTGCCATTACCGGCACCACCCACGGCGCCGCCGTGATTGCGCTGCCGCGCAGCCAGGTCGAGATGACCGACTGGGATCAGGAGTGGCAGGACAAGATCACCAAGGTCGTGCGTCGCGTCGCCAAGGACCTGATCGTCACCGACGAAGCCGAGATCAGCGAAGTGCTACGCAGGCGCCTGTTTCAGGAGCTGGGGAGCGAGCGGATTCGCAAACATGTCGCCAAGACCTTTGGTGACTGGTGCTTCGACCGCCGCGCGCAACTGCCGCCGGAATGGACAGCGGTGGATTCCGCATCCACCGAAGTGAAGGCCCGCGAGTTTCTGCAGGCGCGGTTCGAGGCTTGTTATCCGTTCCATCCGGCCACGTTGTCCGTGTTCCAGCGCAAGTGGCAGACACTGACCCACTACCAGCAAACGCGCGGCACGTTGGCCATGCTGGCGCAGTGGATTTCGATTGCCGCGCAGGACGCATTTCGCAAAGCCCGTAACGAGCCCCTGATCACACTGGGGTCGGCACCCCTGTCCGAGCCCGGCTTCCGCAGCGTGGTGCTGGGCCAGCTCGGTGAATCCCGCTTGCTACCCGCGATCGACACCGATATTGCCGGCGTGCAATCGCACGCACGGGCATTGGATGCAGACACCCAAGGACCGTTGAAGGAAATTCATCGGCGTGTGGGCACCGTGATCCTGTTCGAGTCTTCGGGCGGTCAAACCGACAAAGTGGCCCACTTGCCCGAGTTGCGATTCGCGCTGGGAGCGCCAGACGTGGATACCACGTCCATCGACAACGCCGCGATCGCATTGGAGGAGCGTTCCTACTTCATCCGCAAGGTAGGCACCGACGGCTTCCGGATCGGCCACCTGCCGACCCTGCGCAAGGTGGTCAGCGACCGCCGTGCGTCCCTGGACTACGAAACCGAAGTCCAGCCGGCGATGCGTAAGCGAGTGGAAGACGAGTTCCGGCGCGGCGCCAGCATCCCCACCGTGTTTTTCCCGCACGATGGCGGCGACGTTGCCGACTCGCCGCGGTTGACATTGGTAGTCGCCGACCCGGATCAGGAATGGGGCGACGCCGGATTGAGGGCAAAAGTTGCCGAGTACACCCAGCGCCGCAGCCAGTCGCCGCGGTTGTATCCGGGTGCGCTGGTCTGGTGTTTCAAGAAGCCGGGGCGCGAGCTGCGCGAAAAGATCGAAACCGAACTGGCATGGAAGCGGGTATCCCGCGAGCTGGCCGACGGGACTCTGGGTGGAGAATTCGAAAGCAGCGACCGCGCCGAACTACATGCGAAGGTCCGGGACGCCGGCGACGCGGCCAAGGACGAAGTGTGGGGCGATTACCGCTACGCGGTGCTCGCCGACAGCCGGGAGCAAGATGGCCTGCGGATCATCGACCTCGGTGCCGGCCATTCGTCGGGAAGCGAGACATTGTGCGGTCGCGTGATCGCCGCGCTGCGCAACGAAGCCCTGCTCAATGAGTCGGTCGGCGCGGGTTACATCGAACGCAACTGGCCGCCCGCGCTCGCGCAATCTGGCGCATGGCCGCTGTCGAGCTTGCGCCAGAGTTTTCTCAACGGCTCGCTGACGCGGTTGATCGATCCCGACGCGGTATTGAAGGGCAAGATCGTCGAATTCGTCGGCCGGGGCGATTTCGGTTTGGCGTCCGGGCAAACCGCACCCGGACAATTTGAGCGCGTCTGGTTCGATGCCATGGTGCCCGCCGACGAAGTCTCGTTCGATTCGGATGTGTTCCTGCTGACCAAGAAGACCGCGCAGGCGCTGCGATCGGCGCCAACCCCGCCGCCGACAGAGCCTCAACCAGAACCCAGTCCGCTGCCGGACATTCCCGGCACCCCAGCGCCCCTTCCGACACCCGCCGCCGGCGCGCGGATGATGGTCGTCAGGGCAGAGCTTCCGCCGGAAGCGTGGAACCGGATGGGAACGAAGGTTCTGACCAAACTCCGTTCCAGTGCTGCGGACCTTCGTATCAAGGTCGAGTTCGCCGCCAACGTCCCGATCAATGCCGACGCGCTGAAGGCGGACGTCGAGCAGGCTATGCAGGAACTGAATATTCCGGCCTTGGTGACGCTGTCCGACACCAAGGCCGACGCCTGACGGGCGACGCCGAACCGCGGGAGCTATATCAGCCCCCGCGCCGCCATGGACGTCGGTTCACCTGCGCCGATCACCAAGTGGTCGAGTACACGTACGCCAATCAGCTGCAGGGCATCGCGTAGCTGGTGGGTGATGTTGCGATCGGCTGCTGAGGGTTCGGCTACGCCACTCGGGTGGTTGTGGGCAAAGATCACGGCCGCGGCGTTGTGTTCCAGTGCTGCCCGTACCACTTCGCGCGGATGCACTGACGCTCCATCCAGCGTGCCGCGGAACATCTCCTCGAACGCCAGTACCCGGTGCCGGTTGTCGAGGAACAAGACGCCGAAAACCTCGTAGGGTTTGTGCGCAAGCTGGGCCTTCAGGAAGGCTGCGCTGTCGCGTGGGCTGGTCAACGCCGGCCGTGCGGTCAGTTCCTCCCATGCTGCCCGCTTGGCAAGCTCCATCGCCGCCGCGAAACGCGCCGCTTTGGGGCCAGTAAAGCCGCATCCGCTCTCCAGCAGCGCCCGGATGCTGCCGGCATCACCGTACGCATGCCGCAAGGTGTCCAGCGTGCCGTCGCTCTCGTCTGCAAGCGCGACCGCCATCAGTTCCACCGCGGTCAGGCTCTCGGCGCCAAGGTGCAACACGCGTTGTGTCAGCGTGAACCCGTCCTCTTCGCGAACCATCTGCGTCAACATTGCCGTTTCTCCTTCTCTCCGAAGCCAGCGGCCGGTCGGCCGCATTGATGCTTCGGAACGAAGGCCCAGCCGCCGGCGCGCGCGGCGGCGTCAAGGGCGAGCGCAGCGAGGCAGCGGGACGGATAAATGGAGGGGACCCGGTACGGGGAGTCAGCCGTTTATGGTCACGCGCCGCCCCTTGACGCGCGAAGCCGCAAGCAGAGGCAGAAGGGGGAGCCGCCCGAAGGCGGGGGAAAGCGCCGCGCTGGCGGCGCAATCCACCTCGGATGCGCACACGCACGCCGTAGGCCTCGCAGCGCGAGCGCAAGCGAACGGGAGAGGTCACTATCGGCGCGCAGCAGCGCCCGGGCACCGGGCGCGCTGTCCGGGGCGGTTTTGCTTACACATTCTGCTGCGGAGCTAGAATCGATGGAATCCGAACGCGGGACGAACCGTTGGATCCGTCAAATGAGGTAAGCACCCCAACAGCAGGCAAGGTCGGGATCTACTTCTCCGACTTTTTTGACATTGATCGAGCCGCGCTGGACGCATATGGCGCTTTCAACGTTTCCTTGGTCAACGACCTTCCTCTGTTCATCGATCCATTTTTACTGTTCGACAGCCCCAAACCGGAATATCAAGCGCTCCACACGGAGATCATCGACTACCTGAAATTCTTGCGGGACGCGTCCGTGACCGGAAACCTGACCAAGGCGCACGTGGATCAGTGGTTCCGGTTCGCCGAGGTCAAGCAGAACTGGTTGGGCTTCAGTCGTTCCGGAAATAGCGGCAACGGACTGGGTAAGCACTTCGCCGGCACTCTGCACCGGAACTTGCACTTGGTTTTTCGGGATTTTGGCGCCGAAGCGATCACCAAGAGCAGTCATCTAGAAAAGCTCTGCCTACTCAGCGATGGGGTTGGGCGCGACCACCTGAGTGATTTCGTTACCAACCTGATCAAGCATTTCCTTCTGGAATATACGCAGGAGTTCGCGCGAACCCATTTACGCCCGGACCAAGTGAGAACGGTCGCCGTGCAGCGGGTCCAGTTCAATCATCAGAGCCACCGTTGGATGCCCAAAAAGTATGAGCTTCCCTTCATTCACGGTGATTTCGTCATCCTTACGCCAAAAGATATGCTCACCCGCGACGAAGCGTGGATCAATCGTGGCGATCTACTCGATGGCTTCGAGGACATCTATCAGTCCATTCCGAACGATCAGCTGTGCCATCAGATCGACGAATATTTCATGGCCCGCTTGGGTGAAGACGCGAACGATGCGGACCGACGGGCAATTGCCGCGAAAGCAGTTGACGAATTTCCCGTCGTTTTGGATTACTTCATCAGGTCCAAGGAAGACTCGGGCGACGAAGCGCACCAGGTGAGTAGCAAGAAGGTCCGGGACACCCAGGAGCAGTTTGTTGAACGCGTGTCCGAACTCGTTCGCAACCACCTACAGGGCACGTCGTTCTATGGTGGGGGTAGTTCATTCAACGCATCGATGGAGCGCGTTCGATTCCTGAAGAACGTTATCGAGCACAAGGATGGGTGGCGGATCTTCTATGTGCGAGGCCAGCCGATCACACAGGAGGCCCACCTGCAGCTTCTGTATCGCCTGACTTGGTTCGCGTCGCCGTTGGACGTGAATCGCGAAGTGAACAACGGGCGTGGCCCGGTCGACTACAAGGTCTCGATGGGGGATGCTGACAAGACCCTGGTGGAATTCAAGCTGGCCCGAAACACGAAGCTCAAGGCAAACTTGAAGAATCAAGTCAAGATCTACGGGGAGGCCAATGACACCAAGTCGTCGATCACGGTGATCCTGTATTTCACCGATGGCGAGTGGGGACGAGCCCAAAAGATTCTGCGTGACCTGGGAATCAACAATGCCAAGAACATCGTCTTGGTAGACGCCCGGTCCACGAACAAACCCTCCGCCTCAACGGCTTGATTGCAAGTCGGTCTGTGGCCGCCTGCCGCGCGATACCGAGCTGGGACGACCGAGCGTCGCGGCTTGATACTTTCATCGGTGTTGGGCACGTTTGCTGACCCTCATTCAAGAGTGGATGGCTGCTCACCTTTCTACATCAAAGCGATCATGTAACTGGCGCCCCAGAAGAATGCCACGCATCCGCATGCGCCAGCGGCCCACAACAGGGTCCGTTCGTGCCGTCCGGGCCAAACACCCGCCTGGTAAACCACCAGTGTGGCTACGCCGACTGCAATCGATGCTGCGACCATTGCGGTGGGTGGCCCGCCGGTGACGATCGTCGCCACCATTGCGTACAGCGCGATTGCGGTGGCGATGCCGGCACCGGCGAGCCGCAACGATTCCCGGCCCGAACCATGGCCGGCCGACAGGAAGCCGGTCGCCACGGCGCCGACCGCGGCCAAGGTCATCCCGGTTGCCCAGTCGAACTGCAGCCCGCGCTCCAGGGCAATGGCGAGAACGGGCCACACTAAGAGTGGCAGCGCCAGTTTGCCCATGACGCGGATGCTGAGGCCGTGGTTCTTGGCGATGATCGGGCTTACCAATTCGAGCGCCGCGATCAACACAGCCAATGCGCCTGCAGCGTGCGATGGCAGCACTGCGTCGTACAGGTAGAAAGCGGTGACACCGACCAGCAGTGCAGCAAGTACGTTCACCACGAAGCGAAACATGTCAAGTCTCCTCGTCATTCGAAGTTGATGTTTGAGTCGGTGTCCGGGCGGTTGGCGTCGTCGTCGGCCCCTGTGATAGCGGGCGCGTCCGGTAACGTGCCGCGCGCCCAGGTTTCGCTCGGAACCACGGCCTCCGCCTGCGGTGGCCGTTCGTCCGGGAACCCCTGGGTGAGCTTCCCAAGCACGGCGCCGCTGTGCAGGATCAGCCGCGCCCCACGACCGCGGCCTTTGATCTTCGCCGTCAACTCGGTGAGTTCACCGGGCAGAATCACAGGCTCGGTCATGGTGCGCTTGCTCTTGCCCAGCACCGCACCGTTTTGCGCGGTGGTCTCGATGCGGTCAATCTCCCGCTGGCCGATTCGGTGGCTGATGGCCTCGGCGGTGGTCGGCCCGGTCTTCATGTAGATGCGTGTGACCTGCTGTTCGAGCACGGCGGCCGCCCCGGCTTCGCCGAGCTTCTCCGCAATCTGCTTTTCGTGCTGGATCGCGAGGACCACCGCGCATCCGCGACTGCGGCCCATTTCGCTCAGCTTCTGGATGGCTTTGAATGCAGTCGTGCCCGCCTGCGGGAACTCATCAAGGATGAACCATGTGTGGGGCGTGTCGGCCGACTGCTCCGGCATCTCCGGCGATGCCACAACGGCGGCCATCGACGCGAGGAGGGCGCCGAAGAGCTGTTCTGCCGCCGCGGCGCTGTTCGCGGAGTGGTTCAAGAAGACGATCTGCTTCTCGGGATGCGCTTGCCGCAGCAGCCAGCGTTTCGGCGAAAAACGTTCGCGTTCTGCGTCGACCGCGTCGACACGGGCGTACGTCGCCAGCCAGCGGATGGCGGTGGACATGACACCCATGACGGACGCACCGTGCTTGTCGATGTACGGCTTGTGGTCGTCGTCGCTCGCGGCAGGGAACACGCTCGCGAAGTCGTGCCGGATCAACGGGTCACCCTGAGCCGCGCGTTGGATGAGCGCTACCGGCCCCTGCGTGAGCGCTTGGCCGATGTCGGCCCAGGTCCATGGCTCACCGCCGACCATGTAGCTGCGGATGATGCCGCCGAGCAATGCCGCGGCTGCCTGGCGCCATTCCTTGGATTCGCCCGTGGCTTCGTGGACACCCAGCACGCTCGCCGCAAATTCGTCGACCAGTGCGGTTTCGCCGAGATCAGCGCGTGCGTCCCAGACCGCGGCGCGCGCATCCCACGCGCCCAGCATCACCCCGGTGGTAGGGTTGAAGTAGCGGCCCGCAAGGTCGCCCTTTGGATCGAACAGGACGATCCTGTCGCCGCGCGCGAGCAACTGGTCGATGATCGACTCGATCAGTACCGTCTTCCCGCCGTTTGTGAGCCCCTCGATATAGATGTGCGCGAGCTCCGTGCGCATCGCCAGCTCGATGCCCGCTACAACAATGCCCCGCACGGTGTGGTGTGTCTGATGGGCGCTCATCTGCTCGCGCTGCAAGCTTTGCAACACTGGCGCAGCTTCGTGCGGATCGGAGTAGTAACGCGCGCCGCGAAGGTGCGTATCCCGCTCCTGGATCAGCCCGTACGAGCCGCCGACTACCGGGCCGCACGCGAGCGCCAGCCATAACACCGCGGCGTGGAACTTGGACGTCAGCCCTACTGCGGTGGACGGCAGATACCCCGTTGCGCCGACGGCTAGGACCGACACCACGGTTACCGCGACGGCCGCGCCCAGCAGCGCGAGGATGACGGTCTCTTCGACGCGAGATTTGATGTGTTTGCTCATGGCGGATTCCTCTGAAGGTATGTGGTGATGGCTACCGATCACGCCCGTCGTCGATGGTGTGCTCGGGGCTATGCCCTTGCCCATGAGCCGGTCGTGGCCAGTGCGTGGTTTCCCGCGGGGCGGTGGCCATGGCCTGCAATCGCGCAAGGCCAGCGTCTTGGTGGCTTCCGTCGATTTGCTCTGCCGATGGGGCAGTCGTGCCTGTTCGGTTGTGGCCTGCGTCGCGTTCGCCGTCCACCGGCACGACGTGCGTGCGGCCCAAGGAGCCGCGAAGCGCGGTTTCCTTGTCGCCACGGTTTTTCATGAGCGCCTCGGCGAGCTTGGCCTTGTTGTCGGTGACGATGAGTGCGTCGTCGCGGGCGCGGCTCAGCAGCACATAGGTGCGCTGCTGCGTCGCAAGATTCGATTGGCTGGAACGCAGGTAGCCGATGACACTGTCGACGGTGCGACCCTGTGCCTGGTCGGCCGTTTGTGTGTAGGCAAGATCGGCCTGTACACCGCGGACGGTGTCGACTGCGACGAGCCGGCCGCGGTCATCCATGGCCGTAATCTGGTTACCGTCGACCTCCGTCACCGTCAGGGCAGTGCCGTTCCGGAGTTGCTGGCGATCACCGTCCACTCGTGCGTCAGTCGTGCCCTTGAGAACGATGCGATCGCCTTCGCCAACACGGGTGCGGTCGACACGCATGACGTTGTAGGCGGTGACACGGCGTGGGTCGAAGGTCCACTTGCCGTGCCCCGTTTGCACAGTGAGTTTGTCGTCGTCGACGCACACTACCGCCGCGGCTTCACCACGCGCGAGGTGTTTGAAGTTGCGCCGGGCGACGATGACGTCACCGGGGTGATAACGGCTTGCATCCTTGCGCTGTTCGGCCGTCCAGCCCTTCGCTGCGAGCGTCGTGATTTCGTGAGCGTTGGTGACTTCACCAACCGCTTCGCGCCGCTGCTGGATCGCGCGATTGATCTCGGCGCGGTCTGCGCGTGACAGCGCAACTACCAGGGTGTCCTTGTTGTCCGCGCTGCCCCGCATGTACGCGTCGGCAATAGCCACAACGGCGCCTTCGTGGTCCCGGTGTTCAGCCACATGCACGCGATCCAACGCTGCTTTCACGTCGCCATGCACGCTGTCCACGACGGCTTGCCGCAGTTCTGCGGAACGCTGCCGCTTGATCTCTGTGAGGCTGAAGGTTGTATTGGGGTACGCGTCTTGCAGCTGCTGGAACGCGCTGCCGGCGCCGACACTGCCGATTTGCCGGGTGTCACCGGTCAGGATCACGCGGGCGTCAACGTGGTCAGCCCGATCCAGTACCGCCGCCATGTCCTTGGCCGAGGCGAGTCCAGCCTCGTCGATGATCCAGACCTCGGGTTGCGTACCGCGCTGCGCGGGGCGCGAGACCACGCTGGCGAGTGTTGCGGATTCTGCGTGGATGGCGTCGCCCAGCGTGGCCGCTGCCGACGCCGTCGGCGCCATTGCACGCACATGCCAGCCGTGGTCCGCAGCATGGCGGGTCACTACTTCCAGCACGCCCGTCGTCTTGCCCGTCCCGGCTCGACCCTGCAACAGGCACAGTCCGCTGTCGCCTGCGAGGATGCCTGTCACCGCGTTGCGGTGCTCCGTCGTCAGCGCATGGCCGACACGCGCTTCTGCCTCGGCAATCAACTGTTCGATGGCCTTGAATGTGTTCCCACCGGGCCTTGCCTCGCCGATCCTCAGCGAGCCATGGTGGGAGTCAGCGATCCGGGTCGCCGACGCCAGCATGGCGTTTTCGATGGCTTCGCCACTGGCTGTCGTGAACCCGGCGACATGTGCCCGGTCGCCACCCGGAACGCGCACCAAGGTCTTGCGCGCGATCAGGGCGCCGTCCTTCTCGGCCCGCGTGACGGCCGCTTGAAGCTGCGGCTCGTTGGCGCGTCCCTGGGAAAAGATGCGCGCTTCCGTCAGCAAGTCGTGGACTGTGAAGCGCGCCGAGCGCTCGGCAAGACTGGTGGCAGCCGCGGTCACCGCAGCCTCCGCGGCGCTGGCACCGTGCTGCCGGTTGCTGATCGACGATACGGGTTGCGTTATGTCGCGATCGAGACCGGACCGCTCCAGCCGCTCCCGCCAGAGCCGGTGTTGCTCGCCGGCTTCGATGTGCTGCTTTGGGCTGCGGGTGGCCAAGGTGGCAGCTTCGCGTTGGCGCCGCGTCGCCTCTTCGCGGGTGATGCCTTTGGTCGCCAGCGCCGCGTCAATCTTGGCCTTGCGCTGGCTGAAAAGGGTGCGTTCCTGCTCGCTGATCTCGGCCAACTCAAACGAAGGGAAACCGTGGTCGTCGACACTCCAGCGGATGTGGTACCCGGCTTCGCGCGCACCCGCTGCGAGTTCGTTCTGATAGATCGACTCGGCTTGCGCATGGATGCGGTACAGGCCGTCGCGGGACCACAAGCTGACCCAGCGTTGGCCTGCCTCATCCCACGTCGCGTTTGCGGCAACGACGTGGGTGTGCAGTTGGGGGTCATGGTCGCGACTGGTCGAGTGACGGAACATCGCGGCCACCAGCCCCCCACCCGTTTCGCGGTAGGTGTACGCGCCGCCTCGGGACCGTTGCCGGGTCAGAGCCGCCTGCTGTTCGACGTACTGCATTGCGGCGCGTGCAGCGTGGTCGTGAGCCGCGACCAGCCGGGCATCTTGGTGCACCAGGGCAGCGATCGAGTAGGACTTCGGCGCCGAGAACGTAACGTCGTACCCCGCCGCGTGGTTGGGGACCCTGCGAACCTTGCCGTCCAAGCCGGTGAGAGTGCGGAAACCGGCGCGCCCCACTTGTTGACCGCCGATGCGGCCATCCAGCAGGTCGCGCAACGTGGCTGAATCCACTTCACCGGAAAGCCCCAACCGGTTCGCGCCAGTGCCCCACCATTCGGCGCTTTGGGCGTCCGATTTGTAGTAGTCGTCCTTGTCGTGGAAGTAGACGAACGCCGCGCCGGCGTCGCTGATCTTGTGGATGGTCAGCATCTGGTTTGCTCCTACCCTTGCTGGCGGTGCTGCAGGATCGTCGCAAGTTTTTCGAGATTGCCTTTGGCGCGATCGCCTTGGGCGACCACCTCCGACCGGATGGCGCCAAGGGCCTGGACAATTGCGTGACGGTGCGAAGCGACCGCGTCCGCAAGTGCCGTGGTTGCCGCGTTCATGTGCTCGTCGATGCGCTCCATCAATACTTGTTCACGGGCATCGCCCAGTGATTTGAACGCCATGTAATCGGTCATGGTCAGCCCCAGTGCTCGGGCAGCCGCGGCGATTTCTGCACGCTGCTCCGGAGTCACGCGGACCTTGATGTCCACGCGTCTGCTAGTCATGGTGGGCAGCCTCCCCGTTAGGCTTCGTGGTGCGCGAGCGTGCCCACGCGAGTGCGTCATCCAACGCTCCGGCACGCTTAAGCAGGCGCACCAATTCGTTCCATTTGCGCCCCCGCTCGGCCTCACGCGCACTGGCCAGCTGGGCTTGGAGCGCGGCAATCTCGGATTCGATGTCGGCGGGTTTCTTGAGTTTTCTGGCCATGATTCCTGTACCTCGGTTGTGGTCTAGTTCGATGCGGATAGCCGGCGTGGCGTGTCGGCGGTAGATGACACTCCCGTGCGGGCCGCCGTACCCCAGCGGTAACCGGCACCACGCTTTGGCGTGTCGCGGTTTTCGGCGGAAGTGATGCCCCAGGCGTACCCCCGCGGACTGCGTAGCAACAGCGCGGCTTTCGGCCGCTCTGGCCGTCGTTCTTGGGGCCGCAGGCGTGCATCTGGTGTGCAGCCTTCGGCGATAGCGAAGGCTGCTGAGGGAACCGAAGGTTCCCGGCAATTCGGGCGCCCGCGATGCGGGCAATGTCTCGCGCCCCATGTGGTCATGCGCTTGTGCCTCTGTCGGTCTCTGCCATTACCGCCGCAGTGTTTGCTGCAGTGCGCTTCACTTCTTGGCCTTCGCCATGTAGACGGCCATTTGCTCCATGGCCTTGCGCGCCGCCGTCTCCGGGTCTTCGCAAGGCGCGGTAGCGCGACGGTGTTGTTCCGCCTCTGATTGCAAGCGTTTGGCGTTAGCGTCGGCCTGCCGGCGCCGCGTCAAGATCAACCGTTCGACAACACCAGGAACTGGTTCCTTGGCTGCAGGTACCGCGGAAATAGCCGCATCGATTTCCGACTGGCTATAGGTCGCTTCGATGCGCTCAACTTCGACTAAGGCGTCGTCGGGCGTGTACCAGACGATCCCGGATTCGCGCTGGTGACGAATCTTCCGGACGGCAGCAGCATTCGGTGCTGTCGGCGGCATCCCCGCCATCTGGGCATGGGGGTGCTGCTGCGTAATCTCTGATGTAGTCTCTGGTCTATATAGAGCATGTCCATTTGTCACGGTGCATGGCGCCGTGCTGGCAACTTGCAGCGCGCCAATTTGGCATGCTGCACTACGAGCTCCTCCGGCGGGCGGGGCATTGCTGCTGCCAGCTATCTCTGCAAGCCGGTGGTAGTCGATGGTGTAGAAGCCAATGCGATCGCGTGGGTCGCGGCCGGTCTGCCGAGCGACCTCAGGGAATCGCGCAAGAGTGTCTGTGATGACGACTCCATCTTGGGATAGCTTGCTTATTACGCGTTGCAGCGTCCTGGTGCTGAGGTACGGGAACTGCCGACACCACGCGGGGATGGTGTTGTAGACCCACCGGCGGCCATCATGGGCGACGCCAACATCGCCATGTTCCTCGCCAAGCTGCAGCCAGTAATGCAACTGCTGCAGGAACACGGCCTCATTCAAGCCGATTGCTACGGCGAGCGCCGGAATAATCACGAGCGGCGGCCCGTCGAGCAGCAGCCGCGATGTGGCGACTGATAGCGTCGGGGTCATGGCGCAATCGCTGCAATCTTGCGCCGACGACCACTGCGGCGTGGAGTCGGCGGCGTGACTGCGTCATCGGTGACGCTACGTGCGATGTCCAGTACAGAGACGACTCGCCGTCCACCAACCAACCGGGTCGGGAATGGAAACGTACCGCGCAGAATGCGTTGATAAGCCGCATTCTCGGGATGACTCGGTGTGGTGCCAGGGACAAGGCTCAACGCCTCACCTGGTGACAGGTACAGCCTGCCCGGGAATGCAGACTGCAAGGCTTGCTCAACGAACGATGGCATGGATGAACTCCATGCCGCCGCGCCCAAGGTCAATAGACGTACAGACGCCTATCGTCGGGGAGCGCACTGACCGCTGCGGTGGACGCGGCGGCCGTGATTCAATGAGGAGTCAGGCCGCGGCGATCAGCGCGCGGCGGACGCGAGGGCGCGCCAAGAGGCGAGGCGAAAGAGCCACGTGAGGCAGCCGGTGAAGTCGAACGTGTGCGTTACGACGCGAGGAGCGGCCGGTAGATCGAACACAAGTGGCCAAGCGTATCAGCAGGTCCAGCAACACCATAGCTGCAACCGGAGCATCACTTGAGCTCCTTGCGGCAGCTACAAGTTCGGCGGCCTCGCGCGCACCTACCTCCGCGAGACCTTGATCACGCCACTCATCGACGATGTCATCATCGATCTGTCCACGCCAACTCTCGGCCGCTGCACGATCGGCGGCGGCACGCTGGCGCGCCACCTCGGATAATGCCAACAAAGCTGCGCGCGTGCGGCGACCAATTGTATGAGTCCAAGCCGCGCGAGCACCAAGCTTGGTATGGATCGCCCGAGTAACCGCATCAAGGTGATCACATCCCCAATCGTGCAGGCGAACCAGCGTCACGTCAGCGTCGTCATCTATGACCATCCGGAGGTCGCTCAGCTTGCCGGCAGCGCGGATTACGTGTGGGTCGAGTCCGTCAGACATGGTGCAAATAGTAGCTACATCAGTTCGCCAGTGCAACAATGTCCATCACGTAAAAACGTTATGCGTCAACCGGTTCCAACATCCCTGCCTACCGACGCGCTGTGACCATGCCATGACCACTAGTACCGAAACTTTGCAATGTGGTGGTGATATGTCGGTGATAGCTCCGTGACCACGCCATGACCACACAGAAATAAAAAAGGCTGATTCTTGGGAAATCAGCCTTTCGCAAGCTACTGATTGATATGCCGGAAGAGGGAATCGAACCCCCGACCCACGCATTACGAATGCGTTGCTCTACCAGCTGAGCTATTCCGGCACAGGCGAACCGCCAAGTCTACGGGCGCCCACACCGGCGCGCAACGCGAT
>Ga0134126_10001967_pt1 | contig 26095 bp, 23 predicted proteins | sample KB31752_FD_96881 | JGI IMG/M metagenome (GOLD analysis project Ga0134126, IMG submission 96881) | Terrestrial soil microbial communities with excess Nitrogen fertilizer from Kellogg Biological Station, Michigan, USA - KB3-175-2 | ecosystem: Environmental > Terrestrial > Soil > Unclassified ... | reverse complement strand
GTTTCGGTGCCAGCGAGCGTTGTTCGACGTTGCAATGACGCCGCCGGGCCCTGCCCGACACTCTGCAACCAGGAGCGCTCGCCGGTAACCTGTGGGCTCTTAGGGTGCGGTCCGGGCGGAGAGCCGCTGCGAAACCTTGACTCTGTAGCGGAGCGGCCGAGCGGCAGCGAGGGCGTGGAGCTTCGGGGGCGGGAGGGCGGGCTCCAGTTCCGGCGGAGCCGGAGCCAGCCGCAGGCGTCAGGCGGAGCGACGCGGAGCCGGGCCAGCGCAGCGTTCAGCGCGGAGCGCGTGCGCGGCAGCGCCCTGAGACTGTGGAGCGAAGCGGAGCGGGGTGGGAGGGCAGGCAGCCGAATGCGTTACCGGTCGGCCGCAGGCGTCCCGACGGAGCGCACCAGAGCAGCGAATCAGACCTCATCGGCGAGGATGTCGAGCGGATAGTCGCTCGTTTCCAAGCCTGCGGCCGTCACCACGCGCACGGTCCACGGGCCCGGTTCGGCCTCGAACGGGATCGGGACCGTCAACGCCGTATCGGTCGGGTTGGTGAAGCCGCCGTCCTGGTCCGGGACCAGCGGGACGTGGATGTGGATCGGGCCGAGTTTGACCACGATGCGGGCCAGCTGATCGGGGGCGGCGGCCGCTGCGGAGACGAAGCCCAGGCCGCGGATTTCGATCTCGTCGCCTTGCCGGATCGGGCCGTCCGGCTCGCCGGGAGTACGTACCCTGACGATGGAGACCAGGACCGGCTTGCGCACCTCGGTCAGCTTGACGGCCAGGTAGAGCGCCGCCGCACCGAGTGCGATGACGGTGACCGCGTCGGGTAACCGCGGGAGCTGATATGGGTCCTTGGCCAGCCCGATCACCAGGAACAGCACGCCGACCAGGTTCACCGGCAGCCATACCGCCGCGGCCAGCGAGCCGAGGCCGCTCTCCTCGACCAACAGATCGCGCAGCTGCGAGCGCTGTCCGGGCAGGTACGGCGCGGCCCTGCGGCGCATGCGTGCTGCCATGACCGCGCCGCTGATCACCGCGACGATGACCGGCGCCGCGAGCAGCGCGAGGTACTCCCAGCGCGGGTGCGAGAGCGACGCGGCGACCTGCGCTCGTTCGGCCGAGTCGCCTGCCGCGATGTCCTCGATCCCGAAGTACACGAACGCCGTGGCGATGCTCGCCGCCCACAGCACCCCGAGCGTGCGCGGCAGCGAGAGCCTTCCGTCGACCCCGACGAGGAAACACAGCACTCCGCCGATGTCGCTGTGGACGAGGGTGAACAACGTGAATAGCGCGGCGAAGGCGAGGAACGCGACCGGCGCCGCGGTGCGCGGCATCGTCCAGCCGTCCGAGAGCGGCAGGGTGGCGAGGTCGACCACCAGCACGGCGACCAGCAGCCACCATGCCCCGCGCATTGCCTGCTTGCCCACTAGCGCCAGCCAGGCCGCGTTCTCGCGGCGTGCTGCCGCCGCGAGCCGGCCGGCCCGCCGGGTCAGCTCGTCGGATACCCACTGCCGGGCGCCGGATTCCGAGTGCGCCAGCGCGGCGGGCACGCCCTCACCACGGGCGAATTCCGTACAGCGATCGACGAACTGGGTGAGTTCGAGGTCGTAGTCCCGCCGGACCGCGCCGTGATCCTGCGGTCCATTTACCTGCGGTCCGTGGACCACGCCCGCCCTCCCTGTGACATCGGCAGCAGGCTCGGAGCGTACACCGGTGAGGCCACGCGCCGGGCGGGGACAGTGCGGCGGTTGGGAATCCGTTACGGGATATCGATAAAGCGGACCGCAGGCGTCCGAATGGGGGTGCGAATGGGGGTGATTACTCCCACTCGATGGTGCCCGGCGGCTTGGAAGTCACGTCAAGGACGACGCGGTTCACGTCGCGCACCTCGTTGGTGATCCGCGTTGAGATGCGGGCCAGCACGTCGTACGGCAGTCGGGTCCAGTCGGCGGTCATCGCGTCCTCGGAGGAGACCGGACGCAGCACGATCGGGTGCCCGTACGTGCGGCCGTCGCCCTGAACGCCGACCGAGCGCACGTCCGCGAGCAGCACCACCGGGCACTGCCAGATCTCCCGGTCGAGCCCGGCCCGCGTCAGCTCCTCGCGGGCGATCGCGTCGGCCTCGCGCAGCAAATCCAGCCGGTCCTCGGTGACCTCGCCGACGATGCGGATACCGAGTCCGGGGCCGGGGAAGGGCTGGCGCCACACGATCTCCGCAGGCAGACCGAGTTCCTCGCCGACCCGGCGCACCTCGTCCTTGAACAGCTTGCGCAGCGGTTCTACGAGTTCGAATTCGAGGTCGTCGGGCAGGCCACCGACATTGTGGTGCGACTTGATATTCGCGGTGCCGGCGCCGCCGCCGGACTCCACCACGTCGGGGTACAGGGTGCCTTGCACGAGGCACCAGTCGGAAGGAGCCGCACTGTGCTCGGATGCTGAATCGCCCGCGACGATCTCGGCCTGCGCCTGCTCGAAGACCCGGATGAACTCCCGGCCGATGATCTTGCGCTTCTCCTCCGGGTCGGTCACTCCAGCCAGCGCGTCGAGGAAGCGCTGCCTGGCGTCGACCACCTTGAGCTCCACTCCGGTGGCCGCCACGAAGTCCTTCTCGACCTGCTCGGCCTCGCCCTTGCGCAGCAGTCCGTGGTCCACGAACACACAAGTCAGCCGGTGCCCGATGGCCCGCTGCACGAGCGCGGCCGCGACCGCGGAGTCCACACCCCCGGACAGGCCACAGATCGCGCGGCGGTCACCGACCTGCGCGCGGATGGACTCCACGGCTTCCTCGACGATGTTGACCATGGTCCAGCTCGGCGTGATCCCGGCGCCGTGGTACAGGAAGTTCTCCAGCACCTTCTGGCCGTGCGCCGAGTGCAGCACTTCGGGGTGGTACTGCACGCCGTACAGCCGCCGCTCGTCGTCTTCGAAGGCTGCGACCGGCGCGCCGAAGGAGCGCGCGCTGACCTGGAAACCCTCGGGCGCGGCGACGACCGAGTCACCGTGCGACATCCAGACCGACTGCGCGGCGGGGGTTCCGGCGAACAGCGTCGAGGCGGTCTCGCTGACGGCCAGGTCGGTGCCGCCGTACTCGCGCGTGCCGGTCTTCTCGACCACGCCGCCGAGCGCCCGCGCCATGGCCTGGAAGCCGTAGCAGATGCCGAAGGTGGGCACTCCGGCGCGGAATAGCTCGGCGGCCACGTTCGGCGCGCCGTCGGCGTACACCGAGGAGGGCCCGCCGGACAGGATGATCGCGGCCGGGCGCTTGGCCAGCAGTTCGGCGACGGAAATGTCGTGCGGCACGATCTCGCTGTAGACCCGCGCTTCGCGGACCCGGCGCGCGATGAGCTGGGCGTACTGGGCGCCGAAGTCGATGACGAGAACCAGGGGGGAAGTGGAGTCCATAGTGCGACCAGTTTAGAGGGAGCAATACGAGAGGCCGGTCCCGGTCCACCGGCGCGGCTCGCGGGTTCTGTGCGCCGGTTCAGCCAAGGGGTCCCCGCGCCGGGCCGGACAGGAGTGATCCCGGGCGGCCCGGCACAGGGACGGGAAGGGTACGCGGACGCCTGTCGGCTGTCCCCTGCCGACGGACGCGCACCGGGGCGAGGTCCCACAGCCGCGGGCCGGTTGTCGCTCTGCCCGGCCGCGGCCGTTCGCCACTGGCCCATCCGCCGTAGACAACGACTGATCGGACGTCCGGTTACGCAAGGGCGCGCCGCATACGGCACACGCGGCTACGCGCGTCCGCGGCCGAGTTCGAGCAGGGCCATGGCGATCGTGGTGCCGGGGCGGCCGAGCGCGGCGGAGTAGCGGGCGATGATCTCGGTCTCCCGGCGCAGATCCACGCGGCGGCCGCCGTCTGAGATCCGGGCGGCCTGAATTTGCCGGGAGACTTCGATCCGGCGTTGCACGAGATCGGCGATCTCGGCGTCGAGCGCATCAATGCGTTCACGGCCGGTGAGCACACCATTGGGGCCCTCGGGACCGTCGGGACTTGCGGACCCGTCGATCGGGAGCTGCGGCGCGGGCTCGGTGCGGGGCGACTGCGCGGAAAGCTCGGTGGCGGTCATGGTCGGTCAATCCTTCCGGGTGGCCCTTGCGGGCGGTTCGGGAAGGCGCCGGCGGGTCCGCACGACCCGTGGCGAACGCGACGGCGCCCCGGACCCTGCGGGGTCCGGGGCGCCGTGAGTGGTCTCGCCGTGTTCGTCAGCGCGCGACCGCTTGGCTTGCCGGACCTGCCGGAAAGCCATAGCTAAATCGCCGCGAGTGAAGCACGTTCGTCACCTTAGCAGAGCATGCGCAAGAGTCCGGCTCGCGTCCACGAGCCGGACTCCCCCACGCTGAACGAAGACTCAGCCCCAGCTCTGCGCATTGGACGACTCGGTCGTCCGGTAGGCCTGCTCCGTCTCGTCGAGCACCCGGCCGATCGTCTGCAGCACGTTGCCGAGGTCGTTCTGTGCCTGAGTCCAAGCCTGCTGCTTCGCCTGGTACTGCTCAGCGGCCGCACCCGACCAGGTCGAGACCATCGGCTGCAGGAAGCTGTGCAGGTCGTTGAGCTTCTGCTCGAGGCTCTGGTATGTGCGCTGAGTGTTCTGGGCTGCCTCCGCGATGGTCGCGAAGGTGACCATCACCTGGCCCTGGTCGTAAGACATTCCCTACTCCCCTCGTGAGATGAAGACCCGCCGCGTGGCGGGATTAAGAACCCGCTCGATCGCCGCTTATTGGAGACCCTTGAGAATCGCGCCGATCTGCGACGAGTTGTTCTCTTCAGCCTGCGAGTAGCTCTTGTTGGTCTGCTCGAGCATCTGGGCGATGTCCGCCAGCGCCTGCTGCAGCTTGGTGGCATCCTGCCGCCAGCGCTCCATCAGCTGCTGGAACGCGCTGGCCGCGCTGCCCTTCCAGGAAGCGGCGACCGGCTCGAGGGCACTGGCCAGCGAGTTCAGCTCCGAGCCGATCTCCTCGCTGACCTGCTGGACCTGCTGCGCAGCCTTCTGCATCGTCGCAGCTTCGGTTGTGTAAGCTCCGGCCATCGTTCACCATCCCCGTCAAATCAGGAAATCTGCGTATAGGACAACTGTGAGGTTGTCAGATCCACCATTCCCGCGCTCCCCCAAGACCAAGGCCCTCGTTAGAGGTGACGGTTCGGTGCCATCTGCCCCTACACGCTACTGGTATGAGCGTGGCGGCAGAAAGCCGGGTACCAGACATTACCAAGTCTTTACCGTGTTCCAGCGCGTCGTGATCGGCAAGGCGCGGCGGCCCGTTCTCGCCGGCTGTCAGCGTTCTGGATCAGGTCAGGCCTCTACGTGTGTTGCTAACGCCGGCTGAGCGGCTACTTCAGTCCGAGGCGCTTGAGCAACCGCAGCGAGAACGTCAACTGCTTGGTGTAGCGCTCGGCGGAGAACCCGAGCCACGGGGCGAGCGGAAGTACCGTCTGCCGGGCGATCGTCTGGATCTCGGTGTAGCGGTGAATGCCTTCTGCTCCGTTGCGGCGGCCGAGTCCCGAGTCGCCCATCCCGCCGATGGCCGCGCCGACGGAGCCGAACGCCGCCGCGAACGCCTCGTTCACGTTGACCATTCCGGAGTGCAGGCGCAGCGCGGCCTCGCGGGCGCGCTTGGTGTCCCGGGTCCACACGGCGGCGTTCAGGCCGTACGGAGTGTCGTTGGCCAGGTCCAGGACCTCGGCCTCGTTCTTGAATCCGTATACTGATACGACCGGTCCGAAGGTTTCCTCGCCGTAGACGGACATCGTCGGCTTGACCCCGGACAGGATGGTGGGCTCGTAGAACAGCGAGCCGATGTCGGGACGGCGACGGCCGCCGGCGAGCACTTTGGCGCCCTTGGCCCGCGCGTCCTCCACATGCAGCGTGACCGCTTCGAGCTGCCTGGTCGAGGCGAGCGAGCCGATCTCCGCCGAGTAATCCAGGGCGCTGCCAAGCCGCAGTGCTTTGGTCTCGGTGACGAAGCGTTCGACGAACTGGTCGTATAGCGAGTAGTGCACGTACACGCGCTCGAAGGAGACGCACAGCTGCCCGGCGGACGAGAAGCAGCCGCGCAGCGCGCCCTGCACCGCCTTTTCCACATCCGCGTCGTCGAACACGACCATCGAGTTCTTGCCGCCGAGTTCCAGCGAGCAGCCGATCAGCCGACCGGCAGCCTGCTGCGCAACCTGGCGGCCAGTGCGGGTCGAGCCGGTGAAAGCGACGTAGTCGGCGTGGTCGACGACAGCCGGTCCGGTAACCGGTCCCTCACCGGTGACAATCTGCCACACGTCTTCGGGCAGGCCGGCCTTGACCGCGAACTGGCGGACGTAGAGCGCCGTGAGGGTGGTCGAATTGTCCGGCTTGTGCACAACCGCGTTGCCCGCGGCCAGGGCTGGGGCGATGTCCATCACGACGAGAGCGAGCGGGTAGTTCCACGGCGTGATCAGGCCGACGACGCCCTTGGGATGACGCACCTCGGAGACCTTGGTCAGGCCGGGCAGGATGCCGGGACGACGCCGGTCCTTGAGATACCCGGCGGCCGCGGCCGCGTAGTGACGCAGCGCGGCGGCCGAGCCGGCCAGTTCCTCATAGGCGTGCAGCCGCGCCTTGCCGGTCTCGATCTGGACGAGGTTGAGCAGGTGCGGCTCGTTGTCGAACAGCAGGTCGTGCAGGCGGCGCAGCACCGCGGCGCGCTCCCGCACTGGCCGCGCGGCCCAGGCCGGCTGCGCCGCGCGGGCCTTCTGGAAGGCCAGCCGCACGTCACCGGGCGCGGACTGCGGCAGCTCGACGATGACCTCGCCGGTCAGCGGGGCGTGGATCGACGCGGTCGAGGCGGAGGAGCCGACCACCACGTCCTCGACCAGCCGCGCGACGAACTCGCGAGGCAGATGCGGGCGTATGGACTCCAGCCGCGCCCCGGAAGCGCCGTTACCGCCGGCGCCGGCGCCATTGCCCGCACCAGCGCCCGAGCCCCCTCCTGCCGCTGGGCTCTGCGCCGCCTGGGGAGTCACACCGCTCGTCGTCATAGCGCACAGACTAAGCCCGCCATCTCGCCGAATCCAGACCGGTTACCGGCTAGTAATCGACCATGGTGCTGCACCGGTGCGATCAGAACGCGAGTTCGTCCCATGCGATGCGGATCGGGAACGGCTCGTCGGCGCGGACGCCCTCGGGTGTCTCGGCCGGCGTCCAGCGGGCGCGCACCTCGTAGCGCTTCTCGCCTTCGGGGAGCGCGTACCAGGTGACGGTGGATATGGCGCCGTTGCGCGTCTCGACGGTCCAGTAATGGGGGATGCCAGCGTCGGCGTACTCGGCGGACTTGTGCACTGTGTCCATGATCCGGCTGGACTGCGAGACGATCTCGACGACCAGCAAGGTGTCCGAGGGCGAGGGCAGATTTGAGCCGTGCGCGAGTTCGTACACGATCACGTCGGGCCGGCGATGGTGCAACGGATGGTCCCGAAGCCGCAGCGCGTAGCCGTAGATCGCGTCGATCGCGCGGCCGGAAGCCTGCGCATAGGCGCGGGCGTGCGACCGGAGCTCCAGATTGACCATGCCGGCGGCGCCCTGGTGGTCCATGGTCGGCGAGGCGAGCAACAGAGCTCGCCCGTCGACGATCTCCATCCGGCTGCACAGGGTTTCGGGCATCGCCTGCCACATGTCCGCGGTCACGTTTTCCCAGATCCAGTACGGGATCGCGTGGCCTGCCCAGTAAGTCGTCTCGTCCCACGTGCGCTCCACGGCGGCGTCCCTGCGCCCGATTCGATCATTCACGCGACCGAACGTAGCAGACCTCTCACACACCGTCACACCGAATCAAGCACGGTGGCTTGATCAGACCACTGTCAGCGGCAGCAGCTTCTTACCCGTCGGGCCGACCTGGATCTCGGTCTGCATCTGCGGGCAGACGCCGCAATCGAAGCACGGGGTCCAGCGGCAATCGTCCACCTCGACCTCGCGCAGCGCGTCCTGCCAGTCCTCCCACAGCCATTCGCGATCGAGGCCGGAGTCCAGGTGGTCCCAGGGCAGCACCTCGACCTGGTCGCGCTCGCGGGTCGTGTACCAGGGCACGTCGACCGGCTCGTCCTTGAGCGCGCGCTCGGCGGCCCGCATCCAGCGCTCGTAGGAGAAGAACTCGCTCCAGCCGTCGAAGCGGCCGCCGTCCTCGTATACCGCGCGGATGACCTTGCCGATCCTGCGGTCGCCGCGGGAGAGCAAGCCTTCGACGATGCCGGGCTTGCCGTCGTGGTAGCGGAAACCGATGGCGCGGCCGTAGTCACGATCGGCGCGGATCGCGTCGCGCAGCTTGATCAGGCGCGCGTCCGTCTCCTGCGCGCCGAGCTGCGCGGTCCACTGGAAGGGCGTGTGCGGCTTGGGCACGAAGCCGCCGATGCTTACTGTGCAACGGATGTCGCGGCTGCCGGATGCTTCGCGCCCGGCCTTGATGACCTTGCGCGCCATCTCGGCGATCTGGAGCACGTCCTCGTCGGTCTCGGTGGGCAGACCGCACATGAAATACAGCTTGACCTGCCGCCAGCCCGCCGAGTACGCGGCGGTGACCGTGCGGATCAGGTCCTCCTCGCTGACCATCTTGTTGATGACCTTGCGGATCCGCTCGCTGCCACCCTCCGGCGCGAACGTCAGGCCACTGCGACGGCCGTTGCGGGACAGTTCGTTGGCCAGGTCGATGTTGAACGCGTCGACACGAGTGGACGGCAGCGAGAGCGACGTGTTCGTGCCCTCATACCGGTCCGCCAGGCCCTTGGCGACGTCGGCGATCTCGCTGTGGTCGGCGGAGGAAAGCGAGAGCAGGCCGACCTCTTCGTATCCGGTGGCGGACAGGCCGCGCTCGACCATCTCGCCGATGCCCGTGATCGAACGCTCGCGTACCGGGCGGGTGATCATGCCGGCCTGGCAGAACCGGCAGCCGCGGGTACAGCCGCGGAAGATCTCCACGCTCATCCGCTCGTGGACCGTCTCGGCGAGCGGGACCAGCGGCGCCTTCGGGTACGGCCACTCGTCCAGGTCCATGACAGTGTGCTTCGACACCCGCCACGGCACGCCCGGCCGGTTCGGCACTACTCGCTTGATCCGGCCGTCCGGCAGGTACTCGACGTCGTAGAAGCGCGGGATGTAGACGCCCCCGGTGCGCGCGAGGCGGAGCAGGAGCTCGTCGCGGCCGCCTGGCCTGCCCTCGGCCTTCCATGCGCGCACGACGTCGGTGATGGTGAGCACCGCCTGCTCGCCGTCGCCGAGCACGGCCGCGTCGATGAAGTCCGCGATCGGCTCGGGGTTGAAGGCGGCGTGGCCCCCGGCGATGACGACCGGGTGTGACTCGTCGCGGTCCTTGGCCTCCAACGGGATGCCGGCCAGATCCAGCGCGGTGAGCAGGTTGGTGTAACCGAGTTCGGTGGAGAACGAGATGCCGAACAGGTCGAACGCGCCGACCGGCCGGTGCCCGTCCACGGTGAACTGGGGCACGTCGTGCTCACGCATCAGCGCTTCGAGGTCCGGCCAGACCGAATATGTGCGCTCGGCCAGCACGCCCTCGCGCTCGTTGAGCACCTCGTAAAGGATCATGGTGCCCTGGTTGGGCAGGCCGACCTCGTAGGCATCGGGGTACATCAGCGCCCAGCGCACGTCGCAGGCGTCCCAGTCCTTCACCGTGGAGTTGAGTTCGCCGCCGACATACTGAATCGGCTTGCGCACGGAAGGCAGCAGGGCTTCTAGACGGGGCCAGACGGAGTTCACCACGATCCCAGGCTACCTGGTGGAGCGGAGCCTGACGTTTTCCAGCAGGCCGACGGCGATGAAGTTGGCGAACATCGAGGAACCGCCGTAGGAGACGAACGGCAGCGGGATTCCGGCCACCGGCATGATCCCGAGCGTCATCCCGATGTTCTCGAAGGTCTGGAAGGTGAACCAGCTGAGCACTCCCGCGGCCAGCAGCAGCGGGAACGGCTCGGTGGCGGTGCGGGCGATCACGCAGGCGCGCCACAGCAGCACGGCGAACAACGCGATGATCAGCAGCCCGCCGACCAGGCCCAGCTCCTCACCGGCGACCGTGAACACGAAGTCGGTCTGCTGCTCGGGCACGAATTGGCCGTTGGTCTGCGCGCCGTGGAAGAGACCTTGGCCGAAGATCCCGCCGGAGCCGATCGCCAGGCGTGCCTGGTGGGTGTTGTAGCCCACGCCCCGTGGATCGAGGTTCGGGTCGGCGAAGGCGGCGAATCGGTTGACCTGGTGCGCGGCGAGCAGATGGAGCTTCACGATCGCGAACACTCCCGCGCCGGCCCCGATCGTCAACAGCGCGAGTACCCGCATCCGGACGCCGCAGACCACGATCATGCCGACCACGGTCGCGACGATGACCATGGTGGTGCCGAGGTCGGGCAGCAGCGCGATCAGGCCCATCGGCACCGCGGCCGCCAGCAGCGCCAGGAACAGCTGCCGGGCGGTGGGCACGTCGCCGGGCCGGCGCGCGTCGAAGACCGGGGCGAGCAGGTCGGGAGCGCGCCGGATGCTCGGCCGCGCGGCCAGCGCCATCGCGACCGCCATCACGACGCCTACTTTCGCGAACTCGGCAGGCTGGATCGAGAAGCCGGCGCCAAGCTCGATCCAGGAGCGGGCGCCGTTCACGGTCGAACCGAGCGGGGAGAGCACGGCGAGCAGGCCGAGGACGGCGAAGAGATACACGGCCGGAGTCAGCGCGCGCATCCGCTTGTGGTCGAGGGCGCTGACGGCGATCGCCAGCGCCAGCCCGACGCCGAGGTTGAGCAGGTGCCGCTTGAGGAAGTACTGCGGGTCGCCACCGGTCAGCTGGCTGCGCTCCCGCGTCGCCGACCAGACGAGGACCGCGCCGACCAAGGCGAGAGCGATTGCCGAACCAACCAGCGGCCAGTCGAACCGGCGCAGCGCTCCGCCGCGGCGGGCGGCCGCGCGTACTCGGTCGGTCGGGGAGTCGGTCAGCGCGATGCCGACCGCGGGGACGCCGGCCTTCTCGCCGATGATCATGTGAAGACACCCCCTTGGTGCAGGCCCGCGCGGATGAGATCGGCGTAGCGGCGTTCGGGGAGGTAGTAGGCGGCAGTGAGGATTGGTGGCACGGCGTGGAGTGACGGTGCGCGGAGTGACGGTGCGCGGAGCGAAGGCAGGACGGCGGAGACGCCGTAGGCGGGCGGCGGGAGATACGGGGGCGGGAGGATCTGGTCCGCCGGGGTGACGAGCGTGCCGTCCGGCTGGATCCGCGGAAGCGTGGCAGGGGGCTGCGGCAACAGGGCCGCCTGCCGGTTGATCGCGCCGTTCTGGACGCCGTAGAGCGCTTCCTCGATCTTTTCCACCGCCGGACCAGAGGTCATCGCGCCCTGCCCACCCTGGGAGACCATCATCGCGACCGCGTACTGAGGGTGATCCGCCGGGAGGAAGGACGCGAACACGGACGTCGCCTGCTTGCCGTACACGTCCGCGGTTCCGGTCTTCGCGCCGATCGCGATCTTGTCGCGCGGCCAGGCGCCGAACACGCCCGCCGCGGTGCCCTCCTGCGCGACGCCCTCGAACGCGTTGACCAGGAATGAGCGCGTGGCCGGGGAGACCGGCACATGCCCGACGACCTTCGGCTGGTACGTCGAGACCAGGTGCCCGTCCGGCGAGATCACCGCCTTCTCCAGGTGCGGCTGGTACAGCGTTCCGCCGTTGGCCAGCGCCGAGTACGCGCGCGCGAGTTGCAGCGGCGTGACCAGGATGCCGCCCTGGCCGATCGCCTCGATGACGGCGTCACCGCCGCGGAACTGCCAGCCGTCCTGGCAGTTCTCGTAAGCGATCTGCTTGAGGTACGCGGCGCGCGCCGGGTCGGAGCCGGCCACCTCGGGATAGCCGGTCTGGGCGCGGCGGCACCAGATGTCCTTCATCTGCTTCCACGTCGCCAGCTTCTCCTGCCGGGTCTGCACATCGCCGCTGGCCTCGCCGGGCAGGTCGATTCCGGTCGCCCGGCCGAAGCCGTACTGCGCGGCCATGGTCTGCACGGGATCCAACGGGTGCGCGACCGGGTGGTTGCCCCCGTCGTGCTGCCACATCTGGTAGGCGGCGCGGTAGAACACGGTGTCGCAGGACACTTCGATGGTGCGCTTGAGGGTGATGGGGCCGAACGCCTCGCCCTCGAAGTTGTGGAAGGACTGGCTGCCGATGTCGAACGACGGCGAGCATTCGTAGGTGCCGTGCGGCGGGAAGCCGTCCTGCAGCATCGCCGAGGCGGTGACCAGCTTGAACGTCGATCCGGGGGCGAACTGGCCCTGGAACGCGCGATCGAGCAGCGGGATGCCGGCCCCCGGGTCGGTCAGATGCGCGTAGTCCGCCGCGCTGATACCGCCGCTCCACACGGTCGGGTCGTAGCTCGGGTAGGTGGCCATCGCGACCACTCCGCCGGTGTTCACGTCGAGCACGACGACCGCACCCGAGTCGGCCTTGTAATGGGCGCTGCTGTTCTTGTCCCAACCGCCGCGCGCCGACTTGATCGCGGCGGCGAGCTGTTGTTCCGCGATGGCCTGGATGTGCGCGTCAAGGGTGGTGACCACGTCGTCTCCGGCGATCGGAGCCGTGGACGAGACGGTGCGCACCGCGCGGCCCACGTTGTCGACCGCCACCTCGGACGTCCCGGAAACGCCGCGCAGCTGCTTGTCATAGCTCTGTTCGAGCCCTGAGCGGCCGACCATGTCGGTGGGCTGATAGGAGGAGCCTGGAGCGCTCAGCTCGTCCGGGCTGACCGGAGAGAGGTAGCCGAGAACCTGCGCGGCCTGCATGCCGTACGGCTCCGGGTAGGCGCGCTGCGCCGCGGGGACGACGGCGACGCCGGGGAACTGGTCGTGCTCCTCCATGATCTTGACGGCCAGCGGGGGCGGCACGTCCTGCGCGACGGGGATCGGCTGGTACGGCGAGCCGGTCCAGCAGGGCTGCGCCACCGTAGGCGAGCAGAGCCTGGCGTGCTGCTCGATCTGCTCGACGGGCACGCCGAGGGTGCCGGCGAGGTGTTCGAGCACAGCCTTGCCCTGGTGCGGCTGCTGAGCCAGGGTGCTGAGGTCGACGGTGGCTTCGAGCACGGTGCGGTTGTTCACCAGCGGCCGGCCCTGGTCGTCGAGGATCGAGCCGCGAACGGCCGCGGTCGCCACCGTGCGCAGGTCGTTGGCCGCGGCGGCTTGCTGGAACTGCGTGCCCGAGTGCACCTGGAGATACCAGAGCCGGGCGCCGAGAGTGCATAAGAGGGCCAGCACCAACACCTGCACAACGGATACACGGCTGCGCGCGAGCTGCGGTACGGACAACGGACGGTTCACACCCTCTCGGCCTCGGAACGCAGTCCGGGGCTGGTGTGCGCCGGACCGGGGAAGATGGCGCCCTCGACGGCGTTGCCGACAGGGGCGAGATAGCGGGCGTCCGCGCCGTCCGCACGGCGAGCCAGAATCGCCAGGCCGGGGACGATCAGGGGCGTGGCGACCGCGGTGTAGAGCGCGGTGGCGCCGAGCGCGAGCAGAAGTCCGGAGCCGGAGAGACCGATGCCGTCGCCGAGCGCGAGGCCGATCACCGTGTCGAGAATGAGCGCCAGCGCGGCATAAAAGCCGGCCAGGACGCTGGTGCGCAGAGCGGAGCGGCGCACCTCGCGAGCGGCCCGCCCGGCGAGCGCGCCGATGAGCGTCAGGACGAGGGCATGCCTTCCGACCGCGCTGAGCGAAGGCGGCGCGAGGTCCTGGATCAAGCCGGCCATGAAGCCCGCGGCCGCCCCGCCGCTGGTCCCCCACTCGGCGGCGAGGGCGAGCGTCGCGAGCAGAATCAGGTCGGGTACGGCGCAGGGCAGGTGCAGCTTCGGCGCGACCGACGACTCCAGCGTGAGCGCGAGAATCGCGGCGGCCGCGGTCAGCGCGGCGCGCAGCAGGGTTCGCATGGATTCCTGACCTCTTCCCGGCGCGGTTTGGGCTGCTCCACCTGCTACGGCCGCGGTGCGCTGGCTGACTGTGCGTCAGATACGGCGCCCGGCACCATCGCGTCACGCGGATCGGTACGCGGAGGCTGCACAACCACGGCGACCGTGTCGACAGACGTCGCGTCGACGTACGGGGTAACGAGCACCGTGCGCGTGAGGGCACCAGGCGTCGAAACAACCTGACGTACCGTCCCGACCGGTACTCCAGGCACGAATGGCGTGTCACCGGCCGAACCGAGGGTGACGACGACCGCGCCCGGCTTGACCTTCAGCTGCGGGTCAAGGAACTCGACGCGCAGCGTATGCGGATCCTGACCGCTCGCGGTTCCGATGGTGCCCGAACCGGCGAGCCGTACCCCGACCGTGGAGGCCGGGTCAACAGCCAGCAGCACGGTTGCGGTATACCGGCCGACCGCGGTGGTGCGGCCGACGAGCCCGTCGCCGGTGATGACGGTCTGGTTCTCGGTGATGCCGTCGCGCGCCCCGGCGTCGATGGTCGCCGACCAGGTTCCGTCCTGCGCGGGGGAAAGGCCGACCAGCTGTGCGGGCACGGTTTTGAGGCCGCCGAGCGCGGTCAGCCGCAGCAGCTTGTCGAGCTGGTCGGCCCGCGCGCGGTCCTGCGTACCGGTCTCCAGCTGCGTCTTGAGCGAGGAGACCTGCGCGGTGAGCTGGGTGATGCGCTGTTGGTCCGCGGTCGAGTGACCCCAGCCGTTCAGCAGCGATCCGATGCCGCGCATGCCGCTGCCCGCGGCCCGCTGCACGGGTCCGAGCACGGACTGGCCGACGGAGCGCACCTTTCCGAGCGGTCCTGGCGATCCGGGGCGGTCGCCGTGTGCATCGACAGTGATCAGCGCGAAGCCGGCGAGCAGCAGCCCGACCAACACGATCCGGGTACGGCGCGTGTCGCGCATATAGCGGCGTCCTTCATTGCTTTGCGCCTCTCATGCGACTACACCCGTCATTGCCGTGCACTTCGTCACCGTGTTCCGCCGGTCACCTGCGGCTCTGCGCGCCGAGCACTGGCTGGAGCGCGTCGAACTCGTCCACACAGCGGCCCGAGCCGAGCACCACCGAGTCCAGCGGATTCTCCGCGATGAGCACCGGCATCCCGGTCTCCCGGCGCAGCCGCTGGTCGAGGCCGCGCAGCAGGGCGCCGCCGCCGGTGAGCACGATGCCGCGGTCCATGATGTCGCCGGACAGCTCGGGCGGGCACTTGTCCAAGGTGTCCTTCACCGCGTCCACGATCGCGGCCACCGGCTCGTCGATCGCGCGGCGGATCTCGGTGGAGGTCAGCACGATGACCTTCGGCAGCCCGGAGACCAGGTCCCGGCCGCGCACTTCGGCGTGCAACTCGGCGTCGTGGTCGTCTGCCGAGCCGATGGTGATCTTCAGCTCCTCGGCGGTGCGCTCGCCGAGCAGCATCGAGTACTCCTTCTTGGCGTACTGGATGATCGCGTTGTCCAGCTCATCCCCGGCGGTGCGGATGGACGAGGCAGTCACGATGCCCGCGTAGGAGATGACCGCGACCTCCGTGGTGCCACCGCCCACGTCCACGACCATGTTCCCGGTGGCCTCCTGGATCGGCAGGCCGGCCCCGATCGCGGCGGCCATCGGCTCCTCGATCAGGTGCACCTGGCGGGCGCCGGCGGCGTCGGCGGCGTCCTCGACGGCGCGCCGCTCGACCCCGGTGATCCCGCTCGGCACGCAGATGACCACGCGCGGCTGGGCGAGCAGCCTGCGGTGGTGCACCTTGCGGATGAAGTATCGCAGCATCCGCTCGGCGATTTCGAAGTCGGCGATGACCCCGTCCTTGAGCGGGCGGATGGCGACGATGTTGCCGGGAGTGCGGCCCATCATCTTCTTCGCCTCGGAGCCGACCGCGAGCACCGCGCCGTTGTGCGTGTTGACCGCGACGACCGAGGGTTCATTGAGCACGATCCCCTTGCCGCGCACGTAGACCAGCGTGTTCGCCGTTCCGAGGTCCACCGCGATGTCACGGCCGACGACCGACATGCCCATATTCGTACCAGCTACCTTCCGCGATCACCCACGCCCGTCTTCAGACAGTACGGGTGCTTCCCGCCGATTCGCGGCAAGGAAACGGAGGTTCCACCGGACGAGGTACCGACGGCTGGTCTGGTCAGCCCTGCTCGGGGAAGAACAGCTTGATCTCGCGCTCGGCGGAGGTCGGCGAGTCGGAACCGTGCACCAGGTTCTGCACGACGGTGGTGCCGATGTCGGTGGCGAGGTCGCCGCGGATGGTCCCGGGCGCGGCCTTGACCGGGTCTGTGGCGCCGGCGAGGGTGCGGAAGGCCTCGATGCAGCGGTGGCCTTCGATGATCATGGCGACGACCGGTCCGGACATCATGAAGGAGACCAGCGGTTCGAAGAATGGCTTGCCCTCGTGCTCGGCGTAGTGCTCCTCGACCAACTCGCGAGGCAGCGCCCGCAGGTCCAGCGCGACCACCCTGATCCCCTTGGCTTCGATCCGCCGGATGATCTCCCCGGTAAGCGCGCGGCGCACGCCGTCCGGCTTCACCAGCACGAGCGAGCGTTCCACAGGGGTCGCCACCATCATCTCCTCAAGCAGTCGTGCGACGTCTGATTCGACGTCTGTGGTTCCCTTGATGGTATGACCCCGATCAGCGGGTCTTCACTCCAGGACGCTCTGTAGAAGTTCGCTCGTCGGCCGCGGAATCCGGCGCCTCGGCCGCGGGTTCGGCCTCGGCTTCGGCCTGCTGCGCCGCGGGTTCGGCCTGCTGCGTCCTAGCCTCGTGGTCGGCCATCCGCTGCGCCTTGATCTGCTCCGCCTTCGCGCCGAAGTGCAGGCCGGCCCACCAGATCGCGGTGAAGATGAGGCCGAGCACGAACATGTCGGCGACCAGGAATCCGGCCGCGATGAAGCCGATCTGCAGCGCCCAGCCGACGCCGTAGGCCCAGCGGTATCGCATCATCCCGGACAGCAGGATGCACACGACGCCGAGCACTACCGCGACGATCCAGTCGTCGGAAGGGTGCAGCTTCCCGACGACGAGACCGAAGAAGAGGGCGATGAACGCCTCGAAGACGAGTACGGAGGCGGCCATCCGGCGCATCGGATCGCCCTTTCTGGTTCAGTGTCCGTCGCTGACCTTGCCGGCCGCTTGAACCTCCATTGAAGCAGCCGCGGCGCTACCGCTTACACGTGGCCTGCCGAGGCCCTAGGCCGTGTTTAGCGCCGCAGCAACCGCCCGGCTTCGCCCGCGGTGACCACGGAGCCGGTGATCAGGACGCCGGTACCGCCGAGTGAGGCGTCCGCCACCCCCTCCTCGGCCAAGCCCACTGCCCGCTCGATCGCGTCGTCGAGCCGGTCGACCGCGATGACCCGCTCGGGGCCGAAGACCTCCGCGGCGACCGCGGCCAGCTCGGCTACGGGCATCGCGCGCTGCGTCGAGTTGCGCGTGAGCACCACCTCGTCCAGCACCGGCTCGAAGGCCTCAAGCACGCCGCGCACGTCCTTGTCCCGCATCGCGGCCACGACGCCGACCAGGTGGTCGAAGGCGAACTCCTCGGCGATCGCCTCCGCGGTGGCCAGCGCGCCGCCAGGGTTATGCGCCGTGTCAATCAAGACGGTGGGGCTGCGGCGCACCACCTCGAGCCGGCCTGGCGAGCGCACGGCGGCCATGGCCTCGCGTACGATCTCCGGCTCGAGCGTGCCGCCGCCTTGGCCCGCGCCGAGGAACGCCTCGACGGCGGCGATGGCGCAGGCGGCGTTGTGCGCCTGGTGCGCGCCATAGAGCGGGAGATGGACGTTGTCATACTCCTGCGATAGACCCTTGATGACGAGCTGCTGGCCGCCGACCGCGAGCTGACGGTCCATCACGCCGAACTCGATGCCTTCGCGGGCCACCGTGGCGCCAACCTCGGCGGCCTGCCGCAGCAGCACCTGCGCGGCTTCCAGCGGCTGCTGGGCCAGCACGACCAGCGCCTCGGCTTTGATGATTCCGGCCTTCTCCCAGGCGATGTCCTCGACGGTGTCGCCCAGCAGATGAGTGTGGTCAAGCGAGATCGGGGTGATCACCGCGACCTGCCCGTCGATCACGTTGGTCGAGTCCCAGGTGCCGCCGAGGCCGACCTCGACGACCGCGGCGTCCACCGGGGCGTCCGCGAAGGCCGCGTAAGCCATGCCGGTGATCAGCTCGAAGAAGGAGAGCGGGAAGGGCTGGCGCTTGTCGACCAGTTCGGCGAACGGCTGCACATCCCGGTACACCTCGACGAAGCGCTCGCGGCTGATCGGCTCGCCATCCAGGCAGATCCGCTCGCGCATCTCCTCGAGGTGCGGGCTGGTGTAGCGGCCGGTGCGCAGGTTGAGCGCGCGCAGCAGCTCGTCGATCATCCGCGCGGTGGTGGTCTTGCCGTTGGTGCCGGTGATGTGGATCGCCGGGTAGGAGCGCTGCGGCGAACCGAGCACGTCCATGAGGTCTTCGATCCGGTCCCTTGACGGCTCGAGTCTGGTCTCCGGCCAGCGCCCTAGCAGCTCGCCCTCGACCGCCCGGTACTCCGCCTCGATGTCGTCCCGCCGCACGTTCATGCGGTAATTCTCTACGATCGCGCGACTAGGTTCTGACCGGCGGCCTTCTGGCAGCGCGGGCAGAAGTACGAGGATCGGTTCATGAAGGCCACACGGGTGATCAGGGTCGCGCAACGGCCGCAGGGCTGTCCGGCCCGGCCGTAGGCGTTGAGCGAGCGGGAGAAGTAGCCTGATTCGCCGTTGACGTTGACGTACAACGCGTCGAACGACGTACCGCCCACCGCGAGCGCTTCGGCCATCACTTCGCGCGCGGCAGTGAGCAGCCGCTTGGCCTCGGGCAGGGTGAGCGAGGTCCCGGGCCGGTCGAAGTGGAGTCGAGCGCGCCATAGCGCCTCGTCGGCATAGATGTTGCCGACCCCGCTGATCAGCGATTGATCGAGCAGTGCGCGCTTGACGCCGGTGTTTTTGGCCCGCAGCGCCGCGACGAACTTCGCGTCCTGAAACTCGGGGTCCAGCGGATCGCGGGCGATGTGCACGATCGTCGCCGGAACGCCGTCCTTGAGCGCTTCGAGCGACAGGCCCCCGAAGGTGCGCTGGTCTACGAAGCGCAGTTCCGGGCCGTCGTCGGTGAAGGTGATGCGCACGCGCAGGTGCTTTTCATCCGGGGCGCCGATCGGCTGGATGAGCAGCTGGCCGCTCATGCCGAGGTGGCCAAGTACTGCTTCGTCCTCGCCAAGCGGCACCCACAGATACTTGCCGCGGCGCTGCGCCACGCCGAGGGTGCGGCCGACGAGTCTGGCCGCGAAGTCGTCCGGGCCGGCGACATGCCGCCGAATCGCGCGCGGGTGCAGTGCCTCGACCGCCGCGACCGTGCGTCCCGCGGTCCAGCGCTCCAGGCCCCGGCGGACGACCTCGACTTCAGGCAGCTCCGGCATCAGGTTCCGCCTTTGCCGAGCCGTACACCGCGCGGATCGCCCGGTAGGCGTGCTCGGCGGCGATCTGCTCGGCGACCTTCTTCGAGCGGCCACGGCCCGACGGGTATTCCTTGTCCGCGACCCGGACCCGGGCCTCGAAGAATTTGTCGTGGTCCGGACCGTCCTCGGTGACCAGGTACACCGGCACGCCGAGTCCGTGCTCGGCGGTCAGTTCCTGTAACGAGGTCTTCCAGTCCAGGCCCGCGCCGAGGCCGGCGGACGCCTCGATCAGCCCGTCGAAGAGCCGGTGGATCAAGCCCCCGGCGGTCTCCAGGTCGTGGTCCAGATAGACCGCGCCGATCAGCGCCTCCATGGTGTCGGCGAGGATCGAGGACTTGTCCCGGCCGCCGGTGGCCTCCTCGCCCTTGCCCAGGCGCAGAAACTCCCCGAGCCCGAGCGAGCGGGCCACGTCCGCGAGCGCGCGCGAGTTGACCACGTGCGAGCGGAACTTGGCCAGCTGCCCCTCGGGCAGATCTGGGTGTGTGTCGTACAGCGTGCTGGTGACGACAAGCCCGAGCACCGAGTCGCCGAGAAACTCAAGGCGCTCGTTGGTCGGCACGTTCCCGTTCTCGTAGCTGAACGAACGGTGGGTCAGCGCACGCTCGAGCAACTTCGCATCGAGCGGAACGCCGAGCCGCTGCTCCAGCACGGCCGGGGGCACCTGGGAATCGGTCACGAACGGCTCCCGCCGGCCGTTAGACGGCGACGACCTGACGCTTGTTGTACGTGCCGCAGTTCTCGCACAGGGTGTGCGGGAGCTTGGTCTCACCACAACGGTCGCAAGCGACCAGGGTCAGCGGCGCGGCCTTCCACTGGGCACGCCGCGAGCGGGTGCGGCTGCGGGACTTCTTGCGCTTCGGAACGGCCACGGTTCGAACTCTCCTGGTCATCGCCCGCTGCAGGCCGCCAAGCCGCCAGCGAGTAGGGAAAAACTGTTGCGATTTTACAGTGCTCGCGCTGCTGCTCGGAGCCGTCGAAAGGCAGACCGGCTCCGATAGTGCTCCGACGACTGTACTGGACAGCGCCGACTGGTACTTACCTACTGCGTCGTACTGCTGATTTACCCGCCGTTCACGCCCGATTGGCCGGGCTCGGCGGAGTTCGGGCCGGCCTGGCTCCCGCCACCCTGAGCTAATGCGCCCTGAGTCAAACTGCTTAGGGCGGCCCAGCGCGGGTCTACCGTCTCGTGCCCGTGATCCGGGTCATCGGCCAGCCTGGCGCCGCACTGCGCGCACAGCCCCGGGCAGTCCTCGTCACACAGCGGCTGAAGCGGCAGCTCCAGCATCACCGCGTCGTGCACGAGCGGGCCGACGTCGATCAGGTCCTCCACCACGAGCTGCGCCTCCTCCGCCTCTTCGGCGGTGAGGTTTTCGAAGTCGTAGTAGTAGAGCTCCTGGAACTCGGCGTCGACTTCCACCTCGACCGGGTCCAGGCAGCGCACGCACTCCCCGACCAGCGAGCCGGAAACCTCTCCGGTGGCCAGTACGCCCTCCACCACCGACTCGACCCGCAGGGTGAGCCGCAGGTCCGCGCCCTCGGCCGAGTAGAGGCCGTCGAGCGTGGCCGCCTTCTCACCGTTGAGCAGATCCGCGGCCGGCAGGTCGCGGTCGAACTCGCGCATCGCGCCGGCGCGGCGGCCGAGCTCCCGCACGTCGAAGACGAACGGGGACCGCGCGTCGAGACGGCGTGGCTTTGGTGCGGCAGGCATGACGACTTCCAGCGGTAAGAGGGGTGGCGGAGCAGGCGGCCCGACGAAGCGGAACCGGCCGTCCAGCTTAGCAAAAAGCTGGGCCGCTCAAGGAACGGCCCAGCTCAGCGCGCAGTGGACTGGGGTTACCCGGAGTCTTAGCGGCTGTAGCCGCTGTTGTCGTGCTGGAACTGGCGCACGTCGATCAGGCCGGTGTCGAAGTACGAGGTCTCGTCGGCCGGGTACTGCGAGGGCGGGCCCTGGCGCTGCGCCGGCGGCTGACCGTACTGCCCGGATTGGGCGTACTCGTCGCCGTACTCGGGGCTGTAGCCACCGCCCTGCTGCGGTTCGGTGTGGAACTCACCGGTGCCATACCCGTGAGCCGCGCCCTGGTCGTACGCACCCTGCTCGTAGCTGTAGCCGTCGTGCTGGTCCGAGCCGTACGCGCCCGCGGCCGCGTAGTCGCCCTGCCGCTCCGGGTACGCCTCATCGCCATAGGTGTTCTGCTCGTATGGGCGCTCCGCCTCGGCGAACGCGTTCACGGTGAATTCCTGGCTCTCGTACCCGTCGAAGCCGCTCTCGCCGCCGGAGAAGTCCCGCGAGCGGCGCCGCTCCTCGGTGACCGCGTCCTGCTCCTCGACGTGCCGGCCGAGCTCGTCCATCGGGTTGGTGCTGCCGCGCATCTTCTCCCGGCCGCGGCCCACCGCCTGGATGGTCTTGGTGAGCACCACCTCGAAGTTGGCCAGCTTCTGGTCGACCCAGTCCTCGGCCTCGGCGCGCATCTGCTCGGCTTCGCGCCTGGCCTCGGCCAGCATCCGCTCGGCCGCGCCGCGCGCCTCGCGGGACATGTCGGTGTTCCCGATGATCGACTCGCGCTCGCTGCGGGTGCGCTCAAGCAGCCGCTCGGCTTCGCGGCGGCCTTCTTCGAGCACGGACTCGCGGTCGGCGAGCACCCGGCGGGCCTTGTCCATCTCTTCCGGCAGCCCCCGCCGCAGGTCGTCGAGCAGCTCGAGCACCTGAGCGCGGTTGATCACACACGAGGCCGACATCGGCATTGCGCGTGCGCTCTCCACGATCTCGATGAGTTCGTCGATCTTGGCATTCACGTCCACCGGACTGGCACTCCCTGTTTCACGGGCGGCGCCCGGAAGCGGGCGTCCCGCCAACGGTACCCCGTACGGCTCAGTGCGCGAGTGCCGCGCCGGAAATGTGCGGACTGCCGTGAATGGCCCTATCGCCGGGAAAGCCGCAAAGAACCGGTAAAGATATGACGTACCGTCATGTACCGGTCACGTATCACGCAGCTCAGCGCGGCATTACTTGCGCAGACGTTCGATCAAGCGCTCCAACACGGCGTCGGGAACCAGGCCCGCGACATCGCCGCCGAGCGCGCAGACCTCCTTGATCAACGAGGAGGAAAGGAAGCTGTAGAGCGGGTTGGTGGCCACGAAAAGGGTCTCGACGTCGGCCAGCCGGTGGTTCATCTGGGACATCTGCAGCTCGTAGTCGAAGTCCCCGACCGCTCGCAGCCCTTTGACGATGGCCCGGATGCCGCGCTCGAGGCAGAAGTCGACCAGCAGTCCGTCGAAGACCTCGACCTTGACGTTGGACAGGTGCGAGGTCACCTCACGCAGCATGTCCATCCGCTCGCCGTAGCTGAACAGGCCGTTCTTGCCCGCATTCTTGCCCACTGCGACGACGACCTCGTCGAACAGCTGCGACATCCGGCCGATCACGTCGAGGTGACCATTGGTGACGGGGTCGAAGGAGCCCGGACAGACCACGCGGCACATCGTCGTCTTCTCCGGGAGGCCGGGGTTGTCCACGAGACGGTCCTTGTCGTCGTCGGCAGAACACCTAGTCAGTGGCTGTGTCTAGTCAGCGCGCAGCGTCTAATTTGCCCGTAGCATCCGGCCGGGGCTTCAGGGCGGCTGTAGCCCGGCGTCGGGAGAGAAGCTTCGCTTCACCGCCGCCGGTCTTTCGCCGCCGCCCCGTCCGCATGCTGCGAGCTGACTTGGCGGCGACCGTACCAGACCGTGCCCTCGCCGTATGCGCGGGACCTTAACGCGTTGAAGCCCGCAGGCCAGAGCCACTGCGGACCGCGGGACGCACGCTCGACGGCGATCATCGCGCCGGAGGCGATCCAGCCGTTGTCCGCGAGCGTGACCAGCACCGAGGCCAACTCGTCGGCAGGCATCGCATACGGCGGGTCAAGGTAGACCAAGTCGTAGGGCTCGTCAGGGCACGGCTTCGCAGCTAAGTGCTCAACGCGATCGCTAGCGACGCTCGCGCCGGGCAACCCCAGCGTGTCGAGGTTGGCGTGCATGACGCGGGTCGCCGCGCGATCCGAATCGACCAGCAGGGCAGCGGACGCGCCGCGCGACAGCGCTTCGAGCCCGACTGCTCCGGAGCCCGCGTAGAGGTCTAGGACACGCAAGCCGCCGAAGCCGTTGAGGGCGGCGTCGAGCGCGGAGAACAGTCCCTCGCGGGTGCGGTCGGACGTTGGTCGAGTGCTGCGTCCGTCAGGCACGGCAAGGCGACGTCCCCGAGCGCTCCCGGCGATGATGCGTGTCATGGAGCCGATTCTGCCGGTAGCCGCCGGTTGAACGCGTATCGACGAGGCGAGCTGAGGTCGTTCGCCCTCAGACGCCCTCTCAAGACTTCTCCAGGAACGTTGCCTGATCTGAGGTGACCAGTGCGGCGACGGCGGCGGCGAGCGCGGGTTCGGTAGTCAGCTCTGGGTCGCGTTCGACGAGGGCGGTCGCGGCGTCGCGGGCGTCGCGAAGCAGGCCCTCGTCGTGCAAAACACGCAGCAGCTTGAGCGAGGAGCGGCGGCCGGACTGGCTCGCGCCGAGCACGTCGCCCTCCTTGCGTTGCTCCAGGTCGATGCGGGAGAGCTCAAAGCCGTCGAGGGTGCCGGCCACCGCGTCGAGCCGTTCGCGGGCAGGCGCGTCGGCCGGAGCCTCGGTGACGAGGAGACAGAGCCCTGGCGCCGATCCGCGGCCGACCCGGCCACGCAGCTGATGCAGCTGCGAGACGCCGAAGCGGTCGGCGTCGAGCACGGCCATGACGGTCGCATTGGGCACGTTGACGCCGACCTCGATGACGGTGGTGGCGATCAACACGTCGACCTCGCCGGCCGCAAAGGCGGTCATGACCGAGTCCTTCTCCTCGGGCGCCAGCCGGCCGTGCAGCACTCCGACGCGCAGGCCCGCGAGTTCATGCTCGGTCAGTTGCCGGGCCATGTCGACGACGGATAGCGGCGGGCGAGCGGCCGGAGCGACGGAGGCGAGGTCGTCGAAGGAAAGCTGTGCCTGGCCTTCCAGCGCCGACTCGGTTTCCGTGGCGCCGCCGCCGGCATGCTCGTCCACATCGGTAGCACCGCCGCCCCCGCCAGCGTCCGGATCGTCGGCGCCGCGGCGCCGTTTCGGCTTCGGCTCGTCGCTCTGCGCCGCGCCCTGCCCGTCGTAACCGCCGGCTTCGTCGCTGCCGGTCTCGGCGCCGTCACCGATCCGCGGGCAGACGATGTACGCCTGATGCCCGGCGGCGACCTCTTCGCGAATCCGGCCCCAGGTTCGGGCAAGGTAGTGCGGCTTATCCGCGGCCGGAACGACGAAGGTCGAGATCGGCGAGCGGCCGAACGGCAGTTCCGCCAGGACTGAGGTCTCCAAGTCGCCGAACACCGTCATCGCCACCGTGCGCGGAATCGGCGTCGCCGTCATCACCAGCAGATGCGGCGGCTTCTCGGCCTTAGCGCGCAGGGCGTCGCGCTGCTCGACACCGAAGCGGTGCTGCTCGTCCACCACCACCAATCCGAGATCGGCGAACTGGACCGTGTCCTCGATCACCGCATGCGTACCGACCACGATCCCGGCCGCTCCGCTCGCCGCGTCGAGCAGGTTGGCGCGGCGCTCCTTCGCTCCCTGCGATCCGGTGAGCAGTGCGACGCGGGTGCCGTCGGGGTCGCCGTCGATCTGCCCGGCGCGGGCGAGCGGGCCGAGCAGGTCGAGGATCGAGCGGTGGTGTTGCTGGGCGAGCACCTCGGTGGGCGCGAGCAGCACGGCCTGGCCGCCCGCGTCGACGACGGTGAGCATGGCGCGCAACGCGACGACGGTCTTGCCCGAGCCGACCTCGCCTTGCAGCAGCCGGTGCATCGGGTGCGTGGCCGCCAGGTCCTGCTCGATCTGGCCGCAGACCTCGCGCTGACCGGTCGTCAGCTGGAAGGGCAGCCGCTCGTCAAATCGGTCCAGCAGGCCGCCGGTGCGCACCGGCCTGGGCACGGCGGGAAGGGCGAGCGCGGCGCGGCGGCGCTGGGCCAGTACCACTTGCAGCGGCAGCGCTTCATCCCACTTCAGCCGGTGCCTGGCGATCAGATGATCAGACCGCTCCTCGGGCCGGTGCACGTTCTCGAACGCATCACGCAGGCTCATCAGGTGATGCTTCTCGCGGACCCGCGCAGGCAGCGGATCGGGCACGTCTTTCAGGCTGTCCAGCGCCAATCTGACGCAGGCTTGGATCTTCCGGGTCGAGAAGCCCGAAGTCGCCGGATAGAACGGGATCAGCTCGTTCGCATAGCGCTCGGCCGCGGCGTCGGCGTCCTCGTCGTCTTTCAGCACCTCGAACTCGGGCTGGGCGAGCTGGCGGTGCTTGCGGAACTCGGTGACCCGGCCGGAGAACAGGCCGATCCGCCCCGGCCGCAGATCGCGCTCGATCCAGGGCTGGTTGAAGAAGGTCAGCGTGAGCGAGGAGGTGCCATCGGTGACCGTGACCTCGGTCAGCGAGCCACGCCGGCCCTTGAACGAGCGCTTGGCGACCTTGTCCACCTCGGCGAGCACGGTGACGTAGTCGTCAAGCGCCAGGCTCGCCAGATCGGTCAGCTCGCCACGCTTGGCGTACCGCCGCGGATAGTGACGCAGCAGGTCCCCGACCGTACGCAGCTCAAGGTTGCGCTCAAGCACCTTTGCCGTACGACCGCCGACCAGG
>Ga0134126_10001965_pt1 | contig 26106 bp, 20 predicted proteins | sample KB31752_FD_96881 | JGI IMG/M metagenome (GOLD analysis project Ga0134126, IMG submission 96881) | Terrestrial soil microbial communities with excess Nitrogen fertilizer from Kellogg Biological Station, Michigan, USA - KB3-175-2 | ecosystem: Environmental > Terrestrial > Soil > Unclassified ... | reverse complement strand
GCTGACGGTTTTCTGTCGCGTGTCTAGCCATACGCGATACGGTGCAAGAGGCGGGCCAGCGAGGGTTATCGCGAGCACCCCCGCGCGAGATTCGGCTTGTGTCGCGCGCATTGCGCGCTCGCAGGCAGCATAGGTGGCTTACGGCAACCCGCATGTCTTTGGCCGCGGCAACCGCGGCAAGCTCTTGCCGCCCCCGTGACCCGCCTCACGCCCTAACACCACACTCCACCCTTTCCAGGCGCTCCAGACCGCTCCGAGGACGATTGGCATACGTATTGCTGTTGCTTCCACCAAGTCATTCTTTTGACGGACAGCATCATGCCACTGAGCTTGGATTCGTATCTCGGCGTACAAACGCAGGCCCTCAACGTGGGCTCGAAGCGCATGGAAGTGCTGGCCGACAACCTTGCCAATGTCGATACGCCCAACTACAAGGCGCGTGACATCGACTTCAAGGCAGCTCTGGCCCAGGCGGGCTCTGCCGATGCTCCCCTGGCCCTGACCACGACATCGGCCGGACATGTTGGTGGCACTTCGGCCAACGGCGATGCCGACACGACCGGGGCTCTCAAATATAGAACGCCGCTCGCTCCCTCGCTCGACGGCAACACCGTCGACGCGCAACTCGAGCAGGCGGCCTTTGCGGACAACACCGTCCGCTACCAGGCGACACTCACCTTTCTGTCGGCTCGCCTGAAAAACCTCATGACCGCGATTACGGGTCAATAAGGAGGCACATCATGTCTTCCTTCAAGATATTCGACATCGCCGGGTCCGGCCTTTCGGCCCAGTCAGTGCGGCTCAACACGGTGGCTAGCAACCTCGCCAATGCTGACAGCGTCAGCGGCGATCCCAAGACCGTATACAAGGCACGCCATCCTGTGTTCGAAGCCGTCAAAGCCTCGGTCGCCGCCCAGGCTCTCGGCTCTGCCCCCGGTACCGATGCTGCCAACACGGCAGTTCGGGTACGCGGCATCGTGGAAAGCACGGCGCAACCGACTGAGCGCTATGAGCCGGGCAACCCGCTCGCCAACCAGGACGGCAACGTTTACTCCCCGAACGTGAACGTCATCGAGGAGATGACGGACATGATCTCTGCCTCGCGCGCCTATCAGAACAACGTCGAGGTCATGAACACCTCGAAAGACCTGATGCTCGCGACCCTGAAGCTCGGATCGACCTGATCGATCACACCCCATCCACTAGAGATCCACTATGTCATCCACCAGCCCAATCGGCTCGAGCTCCAGCAGCAACAGCAGCACGACAAGCAACCTCGCCGCCAGCGCCGGGTTGAATATCACGCCGGCGGATTTCCTGTCGCTCATCACTGCGCAGATGAAGGACCAGAACCCACTGCAGCCCTCGGACCCCACCCAGTTCCTCACTCAGTTGGAACAGATGAGCCAGGTGTCGAGCCTGCAGTCGATGCAGGGCTCGCTCACCAGCCTGCAGGCCAACCTGCAATCCACACAGATGGCCAACGGCGCCGCCCTCATCGGCCAGACGGTGCTGGCGCCAAGCACGATTGCCTCGGTCGACACGAGCGGCAGCCCGGTGAGCGGCGCAGTAGCAGTGCCCAGCGGCGCCAAGTCCGTCACGGTCACCATCACCAACTCCAGCGGCGTGCTGATCAGCAGGTTTCAGGTCGCTCCGGCCACCTCGGGACTCACGAACTTCACCTGGAATGGCAAAAACACGGCCGGACAGGCCGTGGCCGCCGGCCAGTACACGATTGACACGACTGCGAGTGACGGTAAGTCGACCCAGGCGCTCACCCCGCTCGTTGCGGCCAAGGTTCAGAGCGTGACGGTCGACTCCTCGACCTCAGCACTCGACATCACAACTGAGAATGGCACCGTGCCGCTCTCCAGCGTGGTCGCGCTGCAATAAGCCAGCGACCCCGCACCCGAATATCCTCAAGGAGCACACTTAATGTCATTCAACATCGCCCTCACCGGCCTGAACGCCGCGCAGCAGGATCTGGCGGTCACCTCGAACAACCTGGCCAACGCGACCACCGTCGGCTTCAAGAGCTCGCGCGCCGAGTTCGGCGACATTTTCGCCTCAACTCAGACCGGCGTGGCCTCGACTGCCGTGGGTAACGGCGTGCGGGTCCAGGACGTCGCGCAGCAGTTCAGCCAGGGCAATACCGAGACCACGGGCAACAGCCTCGACCTGGCCATCAACGGCAACGGCTTCTTCACGGTCAGTAACAACGGCTCGCTGTCTTATACCCGCGACGGCCAGTTCCATCTCAACAACGCCGGCCAAGTGGTCACCGCCGCCGGGGCCCAGCTGCAGGTATATGCGCCCTTGCCAAGCGGCGGTTTCAACACCGGCGGCTTGGCCAATCTGGTGCTGAACACGAACGAAAGCGCCCCGCAGGCCACCTCGACGGCTGCGGTCACCGCCACTTTGCCGGCCAGCGCCGCACAGCCCGTCACGACACCATTCAATCCGGCCGATCCGACCAGCTACAACAACACGACCTCGCTGACCGTGTACGACTCGCTGGGATCAGCCCATACCCAGTCGTTGTATTTCATCAAGGGTGCCACGGCCAACGACTGGTCGGTCGAGACCTACATCGACGGCAATGAGGTCGGCACGGCCCAGGACCTGCAGTACTCGAACACCGGCGTCCTGACCAACCCGCCGAACGGCCAGATCACCTTGCCGGCCTACACCCCGGCCACAGGGGCTGCCGACATGAACATCACCATGAATCTCTCCAACACGCAGCAGACCGGCGACAACTTCGCGGTGACCGCCGTACAGCAGAACGGTTTCACCGTCGGCACGCTCACCGGCATCAACATCAACAGCACGGGCGTCGTACAGGCAACCTTCACCAACGGCCGCTCGGTCAACCTGGGCCAGGTCGCCATGGCGAACTTCGCCAACCCGCAGGGCCTGCAGCAGATGGGCAACGCCAGCTGGTCGCAGACCACCTCCTCCGGATCGGTGGTGCAGGGCGTGGCGGGCGGCTCGGGTTTCGGCTCCATCCAGTCCGGCGCCCTGGAGGAATCGAACGTCGACACCACCTCCGCCCTGGTCAGCATGATCACCGCGCAGCGCAACTTCCAGGCCAACGCGCAGATGATCCAGACCGACAACCAGATCTCGCAGACCATCATCCAGATCCGCGGCGGTTGATCCGCGGAACACTACCCCAAGGCTTAGGTCACTATGGACAAGCTGCTGTACATCGCGATGTCGGGTGCGAAAGAGACGCTGCGCGCCCAGGCTGCGAACAACCACAACCTCGCGAACGCGAGCACGACCGGCTTCAAAGCCGACTTGAGCGCGTTCCAGAGTCGTGCGGTGACCGGCCCGGGCTACGCCTCACGCGTCTATGCAACCGACAGCACGGTCGGATGGGACTCCTCCAACGGCGCACAACTCGCGACCGGCAATCCGCTCGATGTGTCCATCAACGGCCAGGGCTTCATCGCCGTGCAGGATGTCACTGGCAACGAAGCGTACACGCGTGCGGGCGATCTGCACGTGGATCCGACCGGGCAGCTCATGACCGCCACGGGCCTGCCGGTGATGGGCGATAACGGCCCGATCAACGTCCCGCCTTATAGCTCGATCACGGTGGCCAAGGACGGCACGATCTCGGTCATTCCGCTGGGCTCCTCGGTACAAAGCAATTCCGTCGTGGGCCGTATCAAGCTGGTGAACCCGCCCGCGGACACCATACAACGCGGTACGGACGGCCTCTTCCACAGCACCAGCCCGGACCCGGTCGCGGCGGACGCCGCGACCACCGTCACCCCGGGGACCCTCGAATCCAGCAATGTGAACATCGCGAGCGCCATGGTGAACATGATCGAGCTCGCCAGGCACTTCGACATGCAGGTGAAGGCGCTGCACAACGCGGATGAGAACTCCCAATCCTCGACCAAGCTGCTGCAGTCATCCGGCTGACCGGGACTGCAACGACTACTGGCCACACTGACAGGTAACACATTCTATGGAACCCGCACTCTGGGCCGCCAAAACCGGTCTCGACGCACAGCAGACCCAAATGACGGTCACGGCGAACAACCTCGCCAACGTCGCCACGACCGGCTTCAAGGCCAGCCGCGGCGTGTTCGAAGACCTCCTGTACCAGAACGTCACACAGGTGGGCTCCAACACCTCGCAGACCACGCAGTCGCCTACCGGCCTGCAGCTCGGTACCGGCGTGAAAGTGGTCGCCACCGAAACCATCAACACGCAGGGCAGCCTCAACCAGACCGGCAACTCGCTCGATGTGGCCATCCAGGGCCGCGGCTACTTCCAGGTGCTGCAACCAAGTGGCACCCTCGCCTACAGCCGCGACGGCAGCTTCCAGGTCACCAGCACCGGCCAGCTGGTAACGGCACAGGGTTACCAGGTGCAGCCAGCCATCACCATTCCCCCGTCCGCGCAAAGCGTGACCATCGGCACCGACGGCACGGTCAGCGTGCAGATCGCCGGACAATCCGCACCGACGACTGTCGGCACCATTCAGCTCGCCGACTTCGTCAATCCGGCGGGCCTGCAGGCCCTGGGCGGCAACCTGTTCGCCGAGTCGGCCGCCAGCGGCACGGCCACCACCGGCACGCCGGGTGTCTCCGGCCTCGGCACCGTGACACAAGGCTCGCTCGAGAGCTCGAACGTCAACGTAGTCGAGGAAATGGTCAACATGATCCAGATCCAACGCGCCTACGAGATGAACTCCAAGGCGGTGGAGACCTGCGACCAGATGCTCCAGTTCGCCAGCCAGAACATGTAAGCGGAATCGAAAGAGAATGCGACATTCGCCCCTGCTCGTTGTCTGTGTGCTCGCCGCGGCCCTCCTGGCCTCCGGCTGCGGCACGCTGCACCACACGAAAAAAGACGCCAAAGACGACGACGACGGCCTCGGCTGGACCCAGGAGCCGGTCGCACCGCCCTCCAATGGGGCGATCTACCAGACCGGCCGCGACGTTGCGCTGTTCGAGAATCCCATCGCGCGCCACGTCGGCGATATCGTAACCATCGTTCTGAGCGAAGCGACCAACGCGCAGAAGAGTGCCACCACCACGACCGCGAAATCGACCAGCGACACGCTTCCGGGCATGTCCTTGTTCGGTTCGCCTGTCACCATCCACGGCGCCTCGGTTCTGAGCGGCACGGTCAACGACGCCAGCAAGTTCGATGGCGCGGGCACCAGCGCACAAAGCAACGCGCTGACCGGTTACATCACCGCCACCGTCGCCAAGGTGCTGCCCAACGGCAATCTTTACCTGAAAGGTGAGAAGAAGATCTGGATCAACCAGGGACAGGAAAACGTGGTGTTGAGTGGGGTGATCCGCCCGATCGACCTCGCTCCGGACAACTCGATCCCGTCCTCCAAGGTCGCCAACGCGCGTATTTCCTACGGCGGCAAAGGCGCCATCAACGATGCGAACACGGCAGGCTGGCTGTCGCGCTTCTTCAACTCACCCTGGACACCTTTTTAAATGCTGTCGTTCAAATGGCTCAAAGTCGCCTGCGGCGCTTTGAGCGGACATTACTCCGCAGTCCGCCCCCTACGCGGGCCGGGCAAAAAAGCGCGGTTTTTGCCGACCGCGCACCAGGTGCTGACACTCTGCATTTTGGCGGCCGGCACCGTCACAGCGCACGCCGAACGCATCAAGGATCTGGCTTCCGTCGCCGGCGTACGCGACAACCAGCTGGTCGGCTACGGCCTGGTGGTGGGCTTGGACGGCACCGGCGACCAGACGAGCCAGACGCCCTTCACCATTCAGAGCATCACCAACATGCTGGCGAAATTCGGGGTACCCATCCCCGCTTCCGTCAGTGGCAACGCGCAGTTGAAAAACGTCGCTGCGGTCATGGTGACTGCAGAGCTGCCGGCCTTTGCCAAGGCTGGACAGACTATGGACATCACAGTGGCCTCGATCGGCAACGCATCGAGTCTTCGCGGTGGCAGCCTGCTGATGACACCACTTCGGGGTGTGGACGGACAGGTATATGGCTTCGCCCAGGGCAGCATGGTCGTGAGCGGCTTCGGCATCGCCGGCAAGGACGGCTCGAAGATCACCGTGAACGTCCCCAGCAGCGGCCGCATCCCGAACGGCGCAACGGTGGAGCGTGAGGTGCCGACCAAGTTCGGCGGCGACGGCCATCTGGTATTCAACCTGCACACGCCTGACTTCACGACGGCCTCCCGTGTGGTGAGCGCCATCAACAAGCTGCTCGGTGATGACACCGCCGAGGCACTCGATGCTGTCTCGATTCGGGTTACCGCACCCCAGAACCCTAACCAACGCACCGCCTATCTTGCGACCCTCGAAGGGATCGAGGTCGACCCGGGTGATCCGCCGGCTCGCGTAATCATCAATTCACGCACGGGCACGGTTGTGATCAGCTCCCATGTGCAGGTCAAGTCCGCAGCCGTGGCGCACGGCTCGCTCTCAGTCACCATCACCGAGCGCGATCAGGTGAGCCAGCCGAATTCGTTCACCCAGGTGAGCTCCGCGACGGTGACTCCGAAGAGCTCGATCAACGTCAAGGAAGGCGATGCCCGCATGTTCATATTCCAGACGGGTGTAAACCTCGATGAGATCGTACGCGCCGTCAACCAGGTTGGCGCGGCACCGAGCGATCTGGTCGCCATTCTCGAGGCGCTGCAGCAGGCCGGCGCCCTGCGCGCCGAGTTGGTCGTGATATGACCGTCCCGGTCAACACTAGCGTTCCGGCCGGCGCCAGCAGTGCGGATGTCTATAACGACTTCGCTGGCCTGACGGCCCTGAAGAAGAGCGCGCGCACCAACGACCCGGCGGCGCTGCGCCAGGTGGCAAAGCAGTATGAGAGTGTCTTCGCCCGCATGATGATCAAGAGCATGCGCGATGCGGTCGGCAAGGATCCCATCTTCGGCAGCGACGCGGGACAGTCATACCAGGAGATGTACGACGACCAGCTTTCCCTGGAGCTGACCAAGGGCAAGGGGCTCGGGCTGGCCGATATGCTGGTACAACAGATCCAGCATCTCAAGGGCGGCAACGCCACCGATGCCACACAGTCGAGCTCCGGCAAAACGGAGTCACAGGGCGCTGCCGGCGCTACGGGTGTTGCGCCCCAGGCAGCGTTGCGGTTGTTCAAACAGAACGCACCGCGCGCAAGCGGCGCCTCGATATCCACCGCATCCCCCGAAGCCCAGTCGAGCTTCATCAGTGAGCTGTGGCCCACAGCCCAACAGGCCGGCCAGCAGCTGGGCGTCGATCCGCGCAATCTGATCGCGCAGGCGGCTCTCGAGACGAACTGGGGCACCCACGTGCCGCGCGATTCGAGCGGCCGCTCGAGCAATAACCTGTTCGGCATGAAGACCGGCGGGCAATGGAGCGGCGCAGCGGTGACGGCCGGGACACAGGAATATGAGAATGGCAGCGCTGTCAGTACCACCGGACAATTCCGGGCGTACGACAGCCGCGCCCAAAGCTTCCAGGATTATGTTGCATTGCTTCGCAACAATCCCCGCTACACAGCGGCGCTCAATACAGGCAGCAACGCTCATGCGTTCGCCGCCGCCTTGCAGCACGGGGGCTACGCAACCGACCCTGACTACGCAAGCAAGATTGCGACGATCGCGGCCCGAATCGGCTCGCACGACGCAGCGACGGAAGTGTCGCTCAAGTCCGCGAGCGCACAGCCGATAAACCCGAATACAGGCATACTCTGAGGCGCACCGGATGGGCGACATACTTTCCACCAGCGTATCCGGCCTGCTCGCCTTCCAACAGGCGCTGTCCGTTACCAGCAACAACGTCAGCAACGCCGCGACCCCGGGCTACAGCCGGCAAACCATCAATCTCGCCGAAGCGCTTGGCCAGGGCACGGCCAGCGGCTATATCGGCTCCGGCGTCAACGTACAAAGCATCACGCGCGCTTACGACGAAACGCTCGCGCAGCAGGTGCGCAGCTCGAATTCGAGCTACCAGAGCTTCAACACGGTCGCGACCCAGGCGGCGCAGATCGACAACATGTTGAGCGACAGCAAAACGGGGCTTACGGCGACGCTACAGAGCTTCGTCAATGCCCTGCAAAGCGTGTCGACCTCGCCGGCTTCGACCGCCCAGCGCCAGGTCCTGTTGAGCAATGCACAAGCGCTGACGCAGGAGCTGCAGAACTATCAAACCCAGATCTCTCAATACGGCAACAACCTCGAGCAAGGGATCGGCAACACAGTCAATCAGGTCAACTCGATCGCCAAGAGCATCGCCTCGCTAAACGCGCAGATCGCGGCCGCGGAGGGTGGCACGGGGCAAACGCCCAACCAGCTGATGGACCAGCGCGACAGCCTCATAGATCAGCTCAGCCAGTATGTGAACGTCAATGCCATCACCGCCAGTGACGGGCAGATGAACGTATATATCGGCACCGGACAGGCACTCGTGGTCTCCAGCAGCGCGGTAACGCTGGCGACGACCCCCGATCCCAATGATGCCGGCAAACTGAATATTGGCATCAAGAACGGCAGTGGCGCCGCCACCGACATCACCTCCGAGATCACCGGCGGATCGCTCGGCGGTCTGCTCGTGACACGCAGCCAGGTGCTCGACCCGACCCAGAACGCACTGGGCCGGATCGCCGTCGGGCTGGCGACGGTCATGAATCAACAGCAAGCCTCCGGCATGGATCTCACCGGTGCCCAGGGGCAGCCGATGTTTGCCGTGGGCCCGGTGCAGACGCAACCCAGCAGCCAAAACACCGGCACCGGCTCGCTCGACGTCACCCGCACCAACCTCAACCAGCTCACCACCGACGACTATAAATTGTCGTATGACGGCAGCGCGTGGCAGCTGCAGGATACGAGCACGGGCCAGGCGGTTACCATGACCGGCAGCGGCACGAGCGCCGATCCGTTCGTCGCGGCGGGATTGTCCATCGTCGTGAACGGTAGCGCCAACGCCGGCGACAATTTCGCAGTCCACCCCACCGCGGCCGCGGTGTCCGGCCTTGCGGTTTTGTTGACCAACCCCTCGCAGATCGCGGCCGCCTCGCTGGCATCCGCATCCGCCGCCACGACCAACACTGGCGGAGCCACGATATCGACCCCGGCTGTCACCGACCCGACCACCTGGACCTCGGGCACCTACACCATCAGTTTCACCAGCGCCAGCAATTATCAGGTCACCGACAGCGGCGGTAACGTCGTCACCTCCGGCGCGTACTCGAGCGGCAGCCCGATCAGCTTCAACGGCGAGCAACTGAGCATCAGCGGCACCCCCGCAAGCGGCGACTCGTTCACAGTTGGGGCCGCCAGTCCCGGCAACACCGGCGACAACACCAACGTATTGGCGATGGCCGCTGCCATGACCTCCAAAGTGTTCAATGGCGGCACCTCATCTTTGAATGACGCTGCCAACAACCTGGTGAGCGCCACTGGGGTGCTGACGCAACAGGCGCAGGCCAACGCATCCGCGCAGCAATCGGTCAATCAGGCCGCAACCGATGCCCGCAGCAACCTTTCAGGGGTGAATCTCGACGAGGAGGCCGCCAGGATGCTGCAGTTCCAGCAGGCTTACCAGGCCTGCGCCCAGCTGATCCAAACCTCGAACACCATGTTCCAAACCCTTATCAGCTCAATCCATGGTTGATCATGAGAATCGCCACCACCACGTTCCAGAATGACGCCGTCAGCCAGATGGACGCCCTGCAGGCGGCCATGGGCAGGACACAACAGGATCTGTCAACCGGTCAGAAGGTGCGCAGCGCCGCCGACAATCCGACCGGCATGGCGCAGGTCAACCAGATGAACGTGCAGATCTCGGCCTCCACGCAGTACGTCACCAACAGCAACACTGCACAGACCAATCTGCAGCTCGAGGGGCAGGCGCTGACGGATGCCTCCAACGTCATGCAGAGCGTCAACTCGCTGGCGATCGAAGCGAACAACACGGCGATGACCGCGGCGCAGCGGCAGAACATCGCCAGCGCGCTGCAGCAGGACCTGCAGGCCTTGACGTCCATCGCCAACCGCACCGACAGCGCCGGCAACTACCTGTTTGGCGGCTACGCGAGCGGCACCCAGCCGTTTACCCAATCCGGCAATACGATCAGCTACAGCGGCTCGAACGCCGTCATTCAGGTGCAGATCAGCGAGAATCAGAGCCTCTCGACGGGGGACACGGGCGCCACGGCGTTCATGAACATCCCGAGCGGCAACGGCACCTTCGTTACCGCCGCCGCCGCGACCAATACCGGCACCGCGTCAATCAGCCCGGGCACCATGACCGACCCGAGCCAGTGGGTCCCGGATACGTACACAATCCAATTCACGGATCCGACCGATTATCAGGTCACAGACAGTAGTGGCACGGTAATCAGCTCGGGCAAGTACGCTACCGGCGACGCCATTGCCTTCAACGGTGCGCAAGTCCCTGTAAACGGCACGCCGGCGGCCGGAGATCAGTTCACCGTCTCCTCCCCCGCCGGCACCACAAGCGCATTCGCCGCCATATCGAACATGATTGGCGCGTTGAACTCCACCACCCTCAACAACGGCCAGCTCACCACAGCAATTAACAACGCGCTGCAGCAGGTCAACAACTCGATCACGAACTTCAGCAACGTGTCGGCCTCGGTGGGCGCCCGGCTCAATGCCATCACCACGGCCCAGAGCAGCGCCAAGACCAATCAGACCAATCTGCAGATCAATATCAGCTCCATCACCGATACCGACTACGCGGCGGCGACCGCGCAGCTGAGCACCGAGGAACTGGCGCTGCAGGCCGCAATGCAGTCGTACGCATCGATGGCGAACCTGTCCCTGTTTCAGTTCATCAAGTAAGACGCGCTCATGGGCCCCTCGAGCAACAAATTATGTCTTCTCATCACGACGTCTGTGATCCAGTCGACATTTTTGTGCTTTGTGCCCTACACCATTCAAGGTGGACCGCAGTGCGCCGATACATGGAGTGAACGGCAAATGCCGACAGCGCGCAACGGACTGGTGTCCGGCGCCTGACAGAAACATCAGGAGTCCACGACAATGTCACTAGTCCTTAACACGAACGTTAACTCGATGGTCGCTCAGAACAATCTGACGACCAATGGCACGATGCTCGCCAGCTCTCTGCAGCAGCTGTCCTCGGGCCTGCGCGTCAACACCGCCGCCGACGACGCGGCCGGATTCGCGATCGCCCAGGGCATGACCTCGCAGATCAACGGTTTGAACCAGGCCGCGCGCAACGCCAATGACGGCGTGTCGCTCACGCAGACCGCCTCGGGCGCCATGACCGAGATCACCAACGACCTGCAGACGATGCGCGACCTCGCTGTCGAGTCGCTCAACGCGACCAATAGCGCCAACGACCGCGCCGACCTGAACGCGCAGTTCCAGCAGCTCGCCGCTGACATCAACAACGTAGCGGCCAACACGCAGTTCAACGGCGTGAACCTGCTCAACGGCACCTTCCAGGGCGCTGACTTCCAGATCGGCGCGAACGCCGGTCAGACCATCAGCGTATCCTCGATCGCCAGCGCCGCGACCAATGCGATCGGCAACTACTACACGACCGCGGGCGCCCAGACCTACAACGCGAACGCCGGCGGTACACCGCCGAATATCAACAACGGCGACACGGTCACCCTGAACATTCAGGTTGGCACGGGCGCGGGAGACTCTGCCGCTTCAACGGCCGCCGCTACCGCCACGGCCCTCTCGACCGGCGCCATCAGCCTGACCGGCAACTCCTCGACAGACCTGTCGCAGATTGCCAGTGCGATCAACCAGGCTCTCGGCTCGTCCCAGGGCATCGTTGCCACGGTGAACAAAGCCGGCACCGGCATCGACCTGAGCACCGCCAACGGCACGGTGGAACAGTCAGTTCAGATCAGCGTGGCCTCGTCCACGGGCTCGATCAAGAACGACGCCAACGCGCTGAACGACCTCGGCCTTGGCGCGGCCAACGCGACCGCCAGCGTGACCGGAGCTGCCGCTTACGCGCTCGGCTCTGACACGAACACAGGGTTCACGGGCAACGCGACCGCGGGCACGACCGCCACCACGGACGTCACCAGCGTCGGTAACTCGAACCTGGTACTGATCTCGATCGACAACGCCCTGCAGCAGATCGCCACCTCGAGCGCGCAGCTCGGCGCGTATCAGAACCGGTTCCAGGCCGCCATCACGGGCTTGAACACGGACTCGACCAACCTGAGCAACGCGAAGAGCCAGATCGTGGACACGGACTACGCGTCGGCGACCTCCGCTCTGTCGAAGGCCCAGATTCTGCAGCAGGCGGGTACCGCGATGGTGGCCCAGGCCAACACGATCCCGCAGAACATCATGACGCTTCTCCAGAAGCTGCCGTAAGTTGATGCACTACGAGCTTAAAACACTCGTCATCGTAGGGGAGGGCGGGCGCCATACGGCGCCCGCCTTCGCACTTTTTTGAGAGGGAGTAGATCCGCATGACCTCGACCACCGCAACGTCCAACCCGGTCTCGGTTGCCAGCAACACCAGCGCCGGCGCGGCGGGCGGCTCGGTCATCAACGTCAGCGCGTTGGTCCAGCAGCTGGTGACGGCCACGCAGGTACCACAGCAGAACCTGATCACTGCCCAGACGCAAACTGTCACCACCCAGATTTCCGCGCTCGGCACGCTCAAGGGCGCATTGTCGACGTTCCAAGCCTCCTTGAGCGCGCTCGACACGCCGAACGCCTTCAATGCCGAGACGGCCACGAGCAGCAACACGGCCGCATTCACTGCGACCGCCAGTTCCGGCGCGCCGATCGGATCGTATAGCGTGACCGTCTCGCAGCTCGCCTCGGCGCAGCAGCTCCTATCGAACAAATTCACCGGCACGGGTACCACCACGGTCGGCACGGGCACATTGCAGGTGAGCCTGGGCAGCAAGAGCTTCAACGTCAGTATCACCAGCAGCAACGAAACACTTGCCGGCATCGCCTCGGCGATCAACACCGCCAGCGGCAATCCCGGCGTCACGGCGACCATCATTCAAGGCACCGACGGCGCGCATCTGCTGCTGTCGTCCTCGCAAACCGGCGCAGCCAATACGATCCAGGTGACCGAGACCGACGGTGGTAGCGCGTTGTCCGCGCTGACCTATGATAGCGGCAATACGGCGAACTACACGCAGCAGTCTCAGGCGCAGGACGCGCAGTACAGCATCTCCGGCGTATCCGCGACGAGCCCCAGCAATACGGTCACCAATGCCTTGAATGGCGTGACATTGAGCCTGCTGAGTACAACGGCGGCCAATACCGCGGCGACTCTCAACGTCAGTACCAACACGACCACCATCGAGACCAATATCGGCGCGTTCGTCACGGCGTACAACACCCTGGCCGGACAGTTCTCCACGCTCGGGAGCTACGACTCGACCACCGGCAGCGCGGGCCCCATGATGGGCAATGCCCTGCTCTCGAGTATCCAGAACGGGGTCAAAAACGCGCTCTACAGCATCGTCAACACCGGCTCGGCCTCCTATAGCTCTCTGGCGAGTGTCGGTATCACCAGCAACAACGACGGGACGCTCAGCCTCAACCAGGCGACGCTCTCGACCGCGCTGTCAACAAACTTCAGCGCCGTCAGCCAGCTTTTCAGCGGCTCCAATGGCGTAGCGACTAACCTGAACACCCAGCTCACCACCGCGCTGAGCGCCAAGGGCGTGATCGCCTCGAACAGCACCTCGCTGACGAATCAGTCGAACGCACTGACCAAAAAGAGCAACGACCTGCAGACGCAGATGGACGCCCTCACGGCGAGCCTGACACGGCAATATTCCACATTGAATACGCTCCTGTCCTCGCTACAGTCCATGTCGTCGTACCTGACGCAGGCGTTTGCCACCCTGCCGACGGTACAGAACAAGTCGGGCTAGGAACCTCAGATGAGCTCAAGTCCACCGCTGCCGAGCCGTTATAGAGCGTAAGGATTTCAACGGAGAATGGCGTCTTGAGCAGCTTTGCGCGCAATTCGAGCCTCGCCGCTTACCACACCGTGTCTGTGCACGGAGGTATCGCGAACGCCGACCCGCACCGTCTCGTGCAGATGGTCATGGACGCCATGGCGGAACGTCTGAACACCGCCCGGGGCTGCATCGAGCGCGGCGAAACTGCACGCAAAGCGAAACTGCTGCACAGCTGCGTGACGCTGGTAGCCGAGCTGCGTGGCAGCCTCAATCTCGCCGAAGGCGGCGAGCTCGCCCAGAATCTGAACAACCTGTACGACTACATGGCGCGTCGGCTGCTACTGGCCAATGTCCAGAACGACGCCAACATGGTGAGTGAAATCTCGGGTTTGCTGAACGAGGTCCGCGGCGCCTGGATTGCGATCGGACCGGAAGTGCGCAAGGGAGCGCAACAGTCGACGGCAGCCAGCGCGGGAGCCTGATTCCCTGGCATCGCGCGGCGCCCTCCATTTCAGGAGCGCAGCATGGTCGAACAAAGCGAAGCGTTGGATTCGATCGGTGCTGTCAGCGCCGCCGATACCGTGTCCCTGGATGATGCGACACCTGCAGGGCCAGCACCTGCGTCCCGTCAGTCCGCCGCGCAACAGCTGCAGGACGCCGTCAAACAAGTCAACGCTCAGTTGTCGAATGTCAGCCGGGTCCTGGAGCTCAACGTGGACGCGGCGAGCGGCCTCACCGTCGCCACCGTCAAAGACTCGCGGACCGGAGCGGTAGTACAACAATTTCCGGGCACCGACTCCGTGCACCTCGCCGACATGCTGGCCGACTGGGCCGGCGGTAAGCATGCCCTCCTGGACCTTATTGCATAGGCCGCTTATTTAATTGGCCGAAAGTCGCCTGCGGCGCTTTCGGCGGACAGCGCGCTTTTCCCGCCGGCAAAAAGCGTGGTTTTTGCCGGCTGTGCAGCTGGCAGCGATCAAGCGCGGCTAGCGGATACCTGGTCAACCTACAAATTTGCGGGCATTGCGGAACAGGCGGGTCCACCCGCTGTGCTCCCCTGCCCCACGCGGGCGCCAGGAATTCTGCACGTAGCGCGACGAGCGCTCCGGATGCGGCATGGTGATAGTCACACGCCCGTCCGTGTTGGTCAGCGCAGCGATCCCGAACGGCGAACCGTTTGGATTGAACGGATATTTCGCCGCAACGCTGCCATCGTGATTCACGAACCGGTAGCCGACCAGCCCGCTCCGGGCGCAAGCCTCGGCCGCCGCTGTCGATGCGAACTCGGCGTATCCCTCTCCGTGAGCCACCGCAATCGGCAGAATCGATCCGGCCATGCCATCGAGCACGACCGACGGTGAGCGCAGGATTTCCACCAGAGTGAAGCGCGACTCGTACTGCTCGCTGCGGTTGCGGACGAACCGCGGCCAGTGGCCGGTGCCCGGGATGATGCTCTTGAGAGCTGCGAACATCTGGCAGCCGTTGCAGATACCAAGAGAGAAAGTGTCGCCCCGCTGGAAGAAGCGCTGAAACTCCTCGCGGACCGCCTCATGGAACAGAATCGACTTCGCCCAGCCCTCGCCGGCGCCCAATACGTCACCGTACGAAAACCCGCCGCACGCCACCAGACCCTTGAACTCCTGCAGCGAACGGCGCCCGGACAGCAAGTCGGTCATGTGCACGTCGTGAGGCGTGAAACCGGCGCGATCCAGGATAGCTGCGGTCTCGGTATTACTGTTGACCCCCTCCTCACGAAGAACGGCGACAGCCGGTCGGACCCCCGTGGCGATGTAGGGGGCAGCGATGTCGTTTTCGGGGTCGAAGCTCAATGCAACCGACAGACCCGGATCCTGAGCGTTGGTCTGCGCCTCGAGCTCTTCATCGGCGCACTGCGGATCATCGCGCAGGCGCCGCATCCGCCACGACGTCTCGGACCAGGCGCGACGCAGATCGACCCACGACTCGTCCAATTCAACCGACCCGATGTTCAGCTGCACGCGCATGTCGCTCGTGGGTGCGCCCAGGTACGAGGCGGCCTTCGACAGGCCATACTTCGCCAGAATCTCGGCGAACCGCGGCTCGTCATCCGCCATGATCTGCACGACGACCCCTAACTCTTCGGCAAAGAGTTGCGCGAGCGGCGACCCGGCGCTTGCAGGCAATGCGATGTGCAACCCGCAGCGGCCGGCGAATGCCATCTCCAGCAGCGTGGCCAACAGGCCGCCGTCCGAGCGGTCGTGATACGCGAGCAGCAGATTCGCGGACCGCAGCTCTGACAACACCGCCGTCAGGTTCAACAAACGCTGCGGATCGTCGAGATCCGGGGGTACCTCACCTAACTCGCCATACACCTGAGCGAGCGCGGAGCCACCCAGGCGGTTGCGACCGCCACCCAGATCGATGAGCCACAAAGACGTGGGCCCCTCGTTCATCTGCAACGCCGGCGTCAGCGTGCGGCGCACATCCTTCGTCGGCGCGAACGCGGAAATGATCAGTGACACAGGCGCTACGACACTCTTGTCGGCGTCACCGTCGCGCCAGGCTGTCTTCATAGACAGCGAATCCTTGCCCACCGGAATCGCGATACCGAGCGCGGGACATAACTCCTTGCCGACGGCGTGAACGGTCTCGTAAAGCGCGGCGTCCTCTCCCGGCTCGCCGCAAGCAGCCATCCAGTTCGCTGACAATCGGATCTGCGCGAGCGAATCGATATCCGCCGCCAGAATGTTGGTAATCGCCTCGCCGACGGCAAGCCGCCCTGAGGCTGGAGCGTCGATGACCGCTACCGGCGTGCGCTCACCCATGGACATGGCCTCGCCCGCATGGCCCTGGTGATCGGCCACGGTGACTGCGACATCGCTCACGGGAACTTGCCACGGCCCCACGAGTTGGTCGCGACTGATGAGCCCGCCGACAGTGCGATCGCCGATGGTGATCAGGAAAGTCTTGTCCGCGACAGCCGGGAAGCGCAATACGCGGTAGACGGCCTCGCGCAGATCGAGGTTCTGTATGTCGAAAGGCCGGCGCGCAGGCGCGACGCTGCGCACGTCGCGCGTCATCCGGGGCGGCTTGCCGAGCAACACATCGATCGGCATGTTGACCGGTACGCCGGCCGCCGGTATGCCGGCCACAGCATCGCCGCCAAAGAGTGGATCGCTCACGACCAGCACACCGCTGGCGTCGATCTCACCAATGACGGCAAACGGGCAGCGCTCGCGCTCGGCGATGGCTGTGAACAGCTGCAACGCAGCAGCTTCGATCGCCAGCACATAGCGCTCTTGCGCCTCGTTGCACCAGATCTCCATCGGGGACATGCCGGACTCGGCGCTCGGCACCGCGCGCAGATCGATCTTCGCGCCGCGGTGGCTGTGGGCCACGACTTCGGGCACTGCGTTGGAAAGCCCACCCGCCCCGACATCGTGGATCAAAACGATGGGATTCTGCTCGCCCAACTCCCAACACGTATCGATCACTTCCTGCGCGCGACGCTGGATCTCTGGATTCCCCCGCTGCACGGAGGCGAAATCGAGAGCGGCACTGGAGGCGCCGCTGCCCACTGAGGAAGCAGCTCCGCCGCCCAGGCCGATCAGCATGGCAGGCCCGCCGAGCACCACGATTTTCGCGCCGACCGGGACTTCGCCCTTCTCGACGTGCTCGCGCCTGATGTTACCCAGGCCACCGGCGATCATGATGGGCTTGTGATAGCCGCGCACACGGCTGGGCCCATCTCCCGCGGCTTGTTGCTCGAAGGTCCTGAAGTAACCGCAGATGGCCGGGCGGCCGAACTCGTTGTTGAACGAGGCGGCACCAATCGGACCTTCGATCATGATGTCCAGGGCCGAGGCGATGCGCGCCGGGCGCCCGAATTCGCGCTCCCATGGGCGCTCATAGCCTGGGATGCGCAGATGAGAGACGGAGAACCCCGTTAGGCCGGCCTTCGGCTTGGCTCCGCGTCCGGTTGCGCCCTCATCTCGAATCTCTCCACCCGAGCCGGTCGCGGCGCCCGGGAAGGGCGAGATGGCCGTCGGATGATTGTGCGTTTCCACCTTCATCAGAATGTCGATGGGCTCGACACTACCGCGGTAGATATGCGAGTGCGGGTCGGTGAAGTAACGCGTGCCGACCGTCCCCTCGATCACCGAGGCATTATCGCGATAGGCGGAAAGCACCCCGCGCGGACTTCGCGCGTGAGTGTGGCGGATCATGGCGAACAGCGATTCCTCGCGTTTGCGACCGTCGATGATCCACTCGGCATTGAAAATCTTGTGGCGGCAGTGCTCGGAGTTCGCCTGCGCGAACATCATGAGCTCGACGTCGGAGGGCTCGCGGCCAAGACGCCGGAAATTGGTGAGCAGATAGTCGATCTCGTCGGCCGACAGCGCCAGTCCCAGCTCGCGGTTCGCCTTTTGAAGCGCGGCCAAACCATCCCCGGCCAGCGAGACGCGCGACAGCGGCTTCGGAGCCGTATGACCGAACAGGCGCTCGGCTTGAGCGGTATCGAACAGCGCCATTTCCGTGATGCGATCGAGGAGCTCGGGGGCGAGCGCAGCCAGCCGTCGCTCCCCAAGGGAGCTCGCGGCGGTGACCGTATAGAGAATGCCTCGCTCAATACGCTGCACCGGGTTCAGACCGCAGACATGGGCGATATCAGTGGCCTTGCTCGACCAAGGCGAAATCGTGCCCTCGCGCGGCACAACGAGCACGGTCTCTCCGACGTCGCGCACAACACCGGAGCTCTCCGCACGCGGACCGTACGTAAGCAGGCGCTCCAGGACCTCGCGCTCAGCAGGCTGCAGCGGGCGAGCCAGATCGACGAAGTGGACAAAGTGCGAATCAAGCGCGGTAACGCGCGGCTCGAGAACCCGCAATCGCGACAGGAGTTTGGCAATTCGGAAAGCGGAAAGGGCAGCAGTGCCGGCAATCTGCAGCATCGGAGGTGGCTGCCTCACTTTTTATCGGACGGTGGCGCGCTGTACATCGGTATCGGGAACTGGGTGACGTTCGCACCCCCTTCCAGGGCGGTGATCTTGCTCATGCCATGCTTCTTCACCTCATCGATGCGTAGCACCGAATGCATGGGCAGGAACGTGCGCTTCACCCCCTCGAATTCGCCCTTGATGCGCTCCTCGGAGGGGTCTACGACCACAGTCGAGCGCTCACCGAACAATAATTCCTCGACTTCAATGAATCCGAACAGGTCGCCATGGCCGACCTTTCGGGCGTAGATCTCGTAAACCTTGCCCTGATTCACGAACATAATGCGAAAAATGTGACTGGCTGCCATGGGTTCCGCGGGCACCGCTGCTAGTTTGACGCTGACATTATATGTCTACCCGTGCCGGGGACGCTGGGCGCCCTGATCTGGAATCTTTTGCCCTGGAGCCTGACTGACCCATGTTCGCCTGCTGCGGCCGCCCCCCAGCGGCATCTTTCGGCGTGAATCGAGCCTTTTTGAGCCATGACGCTTCGCCTGCGCGTCGTCAGTGACCAGCGGCGGTCCCTCGGAGACCGCAGCAGCGTCGTTTTTGCCGCCGAAGGCGGGACCATCGGCCGCTCGGCGGATAACGACTGGGTCCTCCCTGACCCGCTCCGTTACGTCTCCGCTCACCACGCCCGGATCGAATACCGTAACGGCCGCTTCTACCTTCACGACGTAAGCACGAACGGCGCCTTCATTAACGATGAAGCCGAGCCAGTTTCGCGCCTCGCGGCAGAGGGCTACGCCCTAAGCACCGGCGATGTGCTTCGCATCGGCGACTACCAGGTCGTAGTGGCTCTCGATGCTGAAGTCGCGCAGGCACCCCAGCCGGATGTCGGGGGCACCTCGGGCGCCTCAGCTGTACCGACCAGCATCCACGCGCTCCAAACGTACGGCCGCAACGCGCAGACCGATATTGGCGCGATGCTAAACCTCGACGATCTACTCATCCCGGAAAGTCCCACGGGCGAGCAAGTTCTACCGGTCAACGCCTATGGGCAGGCCGTCATGCAAGCTCCGGTACGCGCGGCGCTTGCAGCAGCTCCCCGACCACTACCGACTACGGACCCGAACGACGACTCCCTTGCACGCCGCGTCGAACGACTCGCCAAAGCTGCGCGACGTGACATCACCAATGGTGTGAACAATGCGCCGGCGGCGGCCAACGGTGCGCAGCTCTTCGACGTCAACACCGGATTGCAGGTGTTCTGCCGCGGGGCCGGCATCGATGCCGACAAGTTGCCGGCCGAGGCCCAAACCCGATTCCTCCATCTGGCTGGCCAGCTCTTCCGCGAAGCCCTGGTAGGGTTCAAGGATCTCGATCGCAGCCGTGCGGAAAGTCGGAATCGGTTCAGAGTCGAGCTGCCGCCACCGGAGCCCGATGATCCACGTCCTTCGCTGTCGCGCTCCACTATAGAGGAGCTACTGCTAGGACTCCTCACACGGCACGAGACTCGCAGCCTGGATGCCGTGCAGTGGCTGCGCGAGACAGTCAATGAAGCCAAGACACATGAGGCGGCTACCGAGAAAGCCACCCGTGCAGCGTTCGTGGAATTTCTCGACCGGCTCGACCCAGCGGAGCTCGAAGCTCGCTTCGAACGCGCCGCCCGGCGTGGCAAGGCGCGCTCGGCGGACAAAGCGCAATACTGGGAAATGTTCATCACCTTCTACCGCAATCTCATTGAGATGCCGGCCGATCACCTCCCGCACACGTTCGTCGAGGCATTCGCCTCCGCCTATCGTGAATATCTGAGGAAAGCCTCCGAGAAGACCTGACCGGTCGCGCCGATATGTCATGTTGAGCCGGCGTCGTGTGACCCGGCTCACGCTTTCCTGTTGTCGCTTAAAGACTCCACCTGCACTGCCGCTAACGCCACGAGAGCCTGCGTAGCGTCGCTTCAGTGTAAGGCGATTGTTTCTAAAGGTTTCCCGGGCCGCGCCGATCCAATCAGCGAGGCTCGACCGGAATGTTGAGTTGTAGACGGATTAAGTAAGCAGCGGGTGGGCGCAGATCGCCCCCGATCAGGAAATGGTGACCTAATGTCCATCATCTCGTCGTTGACAGCGGCTCAAGTTGGCTCTCTGACTACCAGTCAGATTGCAGGGCTGGCGCCTTCTGACTTCGCGGCGCTCAGCACCGTGCAGGCGCAAGCATTAACAACTGCGCAGATGCCCTACATCTCCGCTGCCGATGTCGTCAGCATCAGCACCGCCGCGTTCGCTCTGTTGAGCAGCTCGCAGGTCACCGCCCTGGCGACACAAGCCCTTGGCGCCCTAACGACCAGTCAGGCCAGCACGCTGAGCACGACTGATCTGGCGTCGATGGGAAATGCAGACATCGCGGCGCTGTCCCCCAAGGACATCGCCGCCCTCACCACCGCGCAGATCGGATCGATCAGTGCCAGCTCCTTCGCCTCGCTCACCGTAGCGCAGCTCGGTGCCATTACCTCGGCGCAGGTCGCCGGACTGACGACGGGTCAGTTGGGCACCCTGAGCACGGCACAGATTGTCGCGATCTCGACCAAAGACATCTCCTCCTTCTCGACCACCCAGTTGGCCTCGCTGCACGTCACTGCACTCAGTGCCGCGCAGGTCAGCTCGATGACCACCACGCAAGTTTCGTCGCTGGTTTCGAGCCTCAGCACCGCGCAGTTCGGTGCGTTGACCACGGCCCAGGCTTCTGGTCTGTCGACCACAACACTGTCCGGGTTGAACAACGCGGACGTCGCGGCGCTGTCCACCAAGGTGGTCGGCGCTCTCACCAGCACCCAGATCGGTTCGATCAGCGCCAGCTCGTTCGGCTCGCTCACAGTCGCCCAGATGGGCTCTATCAACTCGGCGCAGGTCGCTGGCTTGACGACGGGGCAGTTGGGTACCCTGGCCACCGCGCAGATTGCCGCGATCTCGACCAAAGATATTTCGTCCTTCTCGACCACGCAGCTGGCCTCTCTGCAGGTCACCGCGCTCAGTGCCACGCAGGTCGGGTCGTTGACCAGCACGCAAGTTTCGTCGCTGGTCTCGAGCCTCAGCACCGCACAGTTCGGCGCGTTGACCACAGCACAAGCCTCCAATCTGTCGACCACCACCATCTCGGGTCTGAACAACGCGGACGTTGCCGCCCTGTCCACCAAGGTCGTCGGCGCCCTCACCAGCACTCAGATCGGCTCCATCAGCGCCAGCTCCATCAGCTCGCTGACGGTGGCTCAGATGGGCTCGATCACCTCGGCGCAAGTCGCCGGGCTGACGACCGGTCAGTTGGGTAGCCTGAGCACCGCGCAGATCGCTGCGATTTCGACCAAGGACATCTCGTCCTTCTCGACCACACAGTTGGCCTCGCTGCACGTCACTGGACTTAGTGCCGCGCAGGTCAGCTCGTTGACCACCACACAGGTTGCGTCGCTGGTCTCGAGCCTCAGCACCGCGCAGTTCGGCGCGCTGACCACGGCCCAGGCTTCTGGCCTTTCGACCACAACGCTATCCGGGTTGAACAATGCGGACGTTGCCGCACTGTCCACCAAGGTCGTCAGCGCCCTCACCAGCACGCAGATCGGCTCCATCAGCGCCAGCTCCTTCGGCTCGCTGACGGTGGCGCAGATGGGCTCGATCACCTCGGCGCAGGTCGCCGGCTTGACGACGGGTCAGTTGGGCACTCTGGCTACCGCGCAGATTGCCGCGATCTCGACCAAGGACATCTCGTCCTTCTCGACCACACAGTTGGCTTCGCTGCAGGTCACCGCGCTCAGCGGCGCGCAGGTCGGATCGCTGACCACCACGCAGGTTGCTTCGCTGGTCTCGAGCCTCAGCACCGCGCAGTTCGGCGCGCTGACCACTGGCCAGGCCTCCGGTCTGTCGACCACGACGCTGTCCGGGTTGAACAACGCAGACGTTGCCGCCCTGTCCACTAAGGTGCTCGGTGCTCTCACCAGCACGCAGATCGGCTCCATCAGCGCCAGCTCCATCAGCTCGCTGACCGTGGCGCAGATGGGCTCCATCACCTCGGCGCAGGTCGCCGGGTTGACGACGGGTCAGTTGGGCGGTTTGAGCACCGCGCAGATCGCTGCGATCTCGACCAAGGACATCTCGTCCTTCTCGACCACACAGTTGGCCTCGCTGCACGTCACTGGACTTAGTGCCGCGCAGGTCAGCACGCTGACCACCACACAGGTTGCCTCTCTGGTCTCGAGCCTCAGCACCGCGCAGTTCGGCGCGTTGACCACGGCCCAGGCCTCTGGCCTTTCGACCACAACACTGTCCGGGTTGAACAACGCGGACGTCGCCGCCCTCTCCACCAAGGTCGTCAGCGCGCTCACCAGCACGCAGATCGGCTCCATCAGCGCCAGCTCCTTCGGCTCGCTGACGGTGGCACAGATGGGCTCCATCACCTCGGCGCAGGTCGCCGGGTTGACGACCGGACAGTTGGGTACTCTGGCTACCGCGCAGATTGCTGCGATCTCGACGAAGGACATCTCATCCTTCTCGACCACACAGCTGGCCTCACTGCAGGTCACCGCGCTCAGTGGCGCGCAGGTTGGGTCTCTGACCACCACACAGGTTGCTTCGCTGGTCTCGAGCCTCAGCACCGCGCAGTTCGGCGCGCTGACCACGGCTCAGGCCTCTGGTCTGTCGACCACCACGCTGTCCGGGTTGAACAACGCAGACGTTGCCGCCCTGTCCACTAAGGTCGTCGGTGCCCTGACCAGCACGCAGATCGGCTCCATCAGCGCCAGCTCCATCAGCTCGCTGACCGTGGCTCAGATGGGCTCCATCACCTCGGCGCAAGTCGCCGGGTTGACAACGGGTCAGTTGGGTAGCTTGAGCACAGCGCAGGTTGCTGCGATCGCGACCAAGGACATCTCGTCCTTCTCGACCACGCAGTTGGCCTCGATGCATGTCACCGGACTGAGCGCCTCGCAGATCAGTGCTCTTACGACCACACAGATCAACTCGATCGGTGCCAGCACCTTCGGCTCGCTCTCGGTCGCGCAGATCGGCGCCATCACCTCGGTGCAAGCCTCGGCTCTGACGAGCACCCAGCTGAATCAGCTGAACTCGACGCAGATCGCGGCTCTGTCGACCAAGGATGTCCCGAGCATCACCACGACCACTCTCGACAACCTGTCGACGAGCTCACTGGCAATGTTGACCTACGCGCAGGTCAGCAGCATGAGCAGCACGCAGCTGCAGTCGCTCTCGACCACTCAGGTCACCTACCTGAAGGTGTAAAGGTCAGCAAGGCCGGAGGGTTCCGGAAACGGAACCCTCCAGCCCAAAGACCAAAAACGAGCGGGTAACTAAGCCGCCGCGAGCCTGGCGGTGGAGGTTGCCACAGCGGCGGCCACCTCTTCCATGGTCACCCCCGTCAATCGCCAGACGATCTCTCGCTCGCGAGGATTGAGGGCACGCCACCAATCGAACATCAGACCAGGATTGATGTTGGTAACCGCTCCTGGCGGCGGCGTCTCGCCGATCGCGTGATAGAACGTTTCCCACATACACTGATAGTTGACGGTCACGCGGTCCGTGACCGCGATGCCCGTAAGACCGCGGCCATGCAAGGCAACTGAGAAAACCCGGTCCCCCACCGGCGACATCTGCTGCGGCATGAGGGCCCACAAGGGCAGCGCCTGATACGACCCAGGGAAGAACGCGAAGCAGTTGGTATCGATGAATCTCGCCGTCGGCTCCTCCACAATGGGCATGATCGAGCCGTCCGGCCGGCGGAAATTGCGCCGGGTGACTACGAAGTCGGTTCCGGGACGCGCGGCGGCCGCGTGCAGGCACACCTCCACGTGCTGGGGCTCCAGCCAGTTGTCCGCATCCAGCATCATGATCGCCGGGTAGCCCTCGGAGGTTGCCAGCATCGCGGCAATCCCCCGGGGGGTATTGCCGTAATCGCGATGCGAGCGATCGAGCTTGAGATGCCGGACCGGCTCGGCATCGATCCAGTCCTGCGGGTGGCCGTCCGCCACCAGAAAATGCACGGCCGGAACCGTCTGGGCACGAACGCTATCCATGCAACGGCGCAGTAATGCCGGATCTTCCTTGTAGTAAGGCGTGATCACGATGGGACGCGAAATGTCCATTGCCCGACCTGATTGTTGTGAATAATCGTGGCGCGACTGTAACAGCCGGCTCCGCGCTCATTCCGAGAACTGAATATGTTTAGTCAGCGGCGACTGTGTGACGCAACGCACACTCTGCCGGAGCGCGTCCCGTTGCAGAAGACAATGTGACCGGCCCGACATCGACCGCGGCCGCCAATATGTCAAACTCCTCGCATGAGCATTCATCCGGCACGCCTGGAAACCCTGTTGGAGCAGATCAATGGAGGCCAGGCCGCCGCGGCACTGCCGGAGATCGAGCGCCTGCAGGCGCAACTGCCGACACACCCGGCGGTGCTGTCGCTCCGCGCCGAGGCCCTGCGCATGGCGGGACGTTCCGCCGAGGCCATCGAAGCATTCAAACTGGCGGGAGAAAACGGTGCCGGGGCGCGTAGTTGGCTCGCGGCAGGCGTGCTGTTAGCCGCGGAACGCTCCACTGAAGACGCCGTACAGTGTCTGTCGAAAGCCTTCGCCACAACTCCCGACAGCGAGGAGGTGTTGGACGCGCTGATCACGACGCTTTTCAACGGCAACCGCTACAAGGAAGGGATCGACTTTGCCCGACGGCAGCTCGCGCTCTCCAGCAACCCGACGCTGCTATCACGCGCCGCCCTGCTGCTGCAAGCCAACGACCTTTATGAAGAATCCTCGGAAGCGTTCAAGAAAATAGTTCAGATGGCGCCGGATGACCCGGCCATGATCGGCGGCGCCCTGGTCCCTGCGCGCTTCACCTGCGAGTGGGAGTGGACCGAGCTCCTGCAGAGCAAGATCAGCGCCTGGTACGCGCAAGGCAAATTCGACTTGCCCCAGGAGTTTCCGCTGACGCACATCACTTGGTGTGCGGATGAGGCGTGCAACATGGGAGTAACACGCGCGTATGTCGACCGCTCGGTTCCAAAAGTTGAGCCGGTGGCGCCGCGGGCGCAACGCCGCACCGACGGCCGTATCCGCATCGGGTATCTGTCCTCCGACTTTCGCAATCACGCCACCATGCACCTCATGGCTGGCGTGTTCGAGCATCACGACCGCGAGAGGTTCGAGGTGTTCGCCTACGACTATACCGCCCCGGATATTTCCGAGTACCGGCAACGCTTTCTGGATGCCGTCGAACATCACGTCCCGATTCAT
>Ga0134126_10001964_pt1 | contig 26114 bp, 16 predicted proteins | sample KB31752_FD_96881 | JGI IMG/M metagenome (GOLD analysis project Ga0134126, IMG submission 96881) | Terrestrial soil microbial communities with excess Nitrogen fertilizer from Kellogg Biological Station, Michigan, USA - KB3-175-2 | ecosystem: Environmental > Terrestrial > Soil > Unclassified ... | reverse complement strand
TGGCGATGACGCGTGTCCCGACGGCTCTGGCCATTTGCACGACCATCGAACCGACGCCACCGCTGCCGCCGTTGACGAAAATTGTCTCGCCTTTCTGCAGCCGGGCGTCTCGTGACAGGCCCAGGCACGCCGTGATGCCGACAAGCGCGACGGCAGCGGCCTGTTCGTCAGAAACGCCTCCGGGTGTCGGATAAAGCCAGCACTCGTCCACGGCGCAGAACTCCGCGAACGTGCCCTGGCGGCCAAGCAATCCCTGATTGCTGCCCCAGACGCGGTCCCCGGGTTCAAAGCGCGTCACCTGAGGGCCCACTTCGACGACGGTACCCGCCAGGTCGCAGCCGACGATGAACGGGAACGGAAGCGGCATCTGGACGAGGCCGCTGCGAATGTATGTGTCCACGGGATTCACCGAAACCGCGCCGACCTTGACGAGGCATTGTGTCGCGCCGGGCTTTGGCGCGGCCAATTCCCCGTAAACGATTTTTTCCGGCGGTCCGGTTTGTTGGATATAGGCGGCTTTCATTTGTCCTTCCTGCACGGCGATTCTATCGCTCTCATCGCAGCGGCTGCAAGCTTTGCCCGTTATCCGTGTGCCTGCAAACGCACAACCGTGTGCGGCGGGACGCACATGGCGGATCGCGGCAGCCGCGATATGATCGCCGCCAATCCAAACGCAATGCATACAGAGCATGGACTCGCGGCGGAGCGCGCAAAACAGATCGGATGATTCGAAACCCACGGCCCGGCCGACGACCTGAACGTCTCCCACTGCATGAAAGCCACCTTGCTATTCCTCTTGTATTTGATGGCGTCGGCCGTGTACGGGCGCGGACTGGCAGCGACGATCACGGTGACCTCCACGAACGACAGTGGCCCCGGCTCGCTGCGGGCGGCGATCGCCACTGCAGCTTCCGGCGACACGATTAACTTTGCGGTTGCAGGAGCCATCGTCCTGACTACCGGCGAATTGTTGGTGGACAAGCCGCTAAAAATTGTTGGCCCGGGCGCCACCAATCTTGTGGTGCAACGTAGCGAAGCCCCGGGAACGCCCGAATTCCGAGTCTTTCACGTTGAGGGAACCTCGCCAGTAATCATTTCCGGTCTGACCATCGGCAACGGACTTGTTGGCGCGACGTACGCCAATGGTGGAGGCGTCTTGAACGAAGGGTTTCTTACGCTGAATGATTGTGTGGTCGGCGGCAATCGCGCCACAGGCGAATACAGCCGGGGCGTCGGAATCTATAGCAGTTATGGTCAAAGCCTGACGGTCAGCAACTGTCTTTTCACCGGAAACGTGGCAACGGGTCTCTACGGAGAAGGCGGTGGCATCTACGCCCTCGGCAAGCTGACCGTGGTTCGCTGTCAGTTCGTGGACAATACTGCGTCAGACGAGGGCGCCGGATTGGATATCGACATGTTTTGCGTCGCCAACATCAGCGACAGCAGTTTTGCCGACAACAAACTCACGGGGGATTCCGGACGCGGCGCGGGTATCTGTAACCACGGAAACATGAACATTCGCTCCAGTACAATCAGCGGCAATACTGCTTCCGGCAACTACGGCGAAGGAGGCGGCATTTACAATTACGGAGAAGTGGTAAGTGTTATCAACTGCACTTTCAGCGGCAATTCCGCGACCGGCTTCTACAGCCGGGGGGGTGGCATCCACAACGACGCGCTTTTCCGGGAATTCTCGATGAATAATTGCACGATCAGCGGCAACTCCGCTCCGGAAGGCAGCGGCATTTACAATGCCGGAAGTCGTCCGGGTCCCGTGGGATTGTTTGCCCTCCGCAACAGTATTGCCGCCGGAAACACCGGGGGCGCTGACGTGGAAAGTCCCGGCACCTTCAGGTCCCTCGGGGGCAACCTGGTGGGAACGACCAACGGTGTTACTTTCATTTTTCAGGCCAGTGATCGCGTGAACATCACGGCTGCAGCGTTGAAACTGGGTCCCCTGGCCGACAACGGCGGACCCACGTTGACGCGAGGTTTGCGGTCCGGGAGTCCGGCCATCGACGCCCTCCAGTTCGATTACCCGCAGACAGATCAACGCGGAGTGAGACGGCCGGTCGGCCTGCGAGGAGACATCGGCGCCTTCGAAGGCGTGCTCACCAACACACCGCCGACGATCACCTGTCCCCCATCCTCCTTGCTCGAATGTTCCAATGGTGTTGCCGCGACAATTTCCGTGAATGTTTCGGACGCGGACGGCGATGCCCTGACCGTCGTGTGGAAAGTGGATGGAGTCGCCTACCAGACGAACAGCGTGCCTGCTGGAACGCCCACAAACTCCACAAGCGTCGAATTCACCGCAAGCTTCGAATCTGGTGAACACGATGTTCTGGTCACCGTAACCGACGGCGAGTCCGAACCGGCAAACTGTTCGACCGTCGTCACCGTGCATGACACGACCCCGCCAACCGTCCGCCGGGCTGTGGCCATGCCGGACGTCCTCTGGCCGCCGAACGGCCGTCTGGTGCCCGTGCGAATCATTGTCCAGGCGAGCGACAATTGTGGCCCGGTTCATTGCAGAATCAAGTCGGTCAGGAGCAACGAGGCGGTTCATGAACACGGTCGCGGCGATAAATCGCCCGACTGGATCATCACCGGCGAACTTGCTTTGAGGCTGCGCGCAGAGCGGTCAGGCAATGGCCGCGGACGCATCTATACCATCACGGTCGAATGCGAGGACGTGGCTGGCAACAAAACTTTGCACGACGTGACGGTCACCGTGCCGCACAACCACGTCGAGGGCGATGACGGGCGCAAATGATTCGGTACAGTTGGGGAAACGGTAAGTTGAAGGGACGCCGGGTGGCGTCCCTTCCCGCTTTGGAGGGCCGTCCGCGACCGGCTTGAGCGGATGTTACGCCCTGTCCCGCACGTGGACCCAGGTGTGGACGTGCGGCGCGCCACGAAAATACCAGACCATGGCCGGGCCTTCGATCTGCCAGATGTCCCACACGCCGTCGTTGCCAATGTCCTCGTGCTTGTAAAATGACATGTGGAGCTTGTCGAAGCCGTTTTTCTCCACCAGCTTCAACGCCTCCTCGGCATCGCGCTTGCGGAACGGCGCGAGCACGTCGGCCATGACCTGGCGCACGAGTTCCTTCTGATCGCGCGAAAACGCGGCGATCGGAATTCCCGGCAGGTCTGATTTGCCGGTGAGCCTGACTGTGTCAGTGCCTTTCTCTTCGCGCGGCTCGTCGAGCAACGCCATCTCACGCTGTTTGCCGTCGAGCATCTTGAACACTTCGTTGGCCCGCCTGGCCTGATACCAATAGACATTGCCGGGGTGGTCGGCCGGTTCGTAAAAGCTCTTCGCCGCATGCCCGTAAAAGATCGGCCCGCCGAACGCCTCGCCCTCGACTGAATCACCGTCACAGCGACGCGTGACGTGCCGCCCGGCCAGAACGAATTCGAATTTGCCCGTGCCGGGTTCGCCGAACAGCGCGATGGAGGAGCCGCCAAAACCTTCCTTGCCGCCGTCGTGTTCCACCTGCTGCACCACCCTCTCCGCGTATTCCGGACTATGCAGGCCGACGAAGATCTCGCGGATCATGGCCTGCTGATCTTTCGTGAAAAACCCGGAAATCTTTTTGTCCGTGATCATCCAGTTGTTATCAACCTTGGAGCGAAGCGGATGGTCGAACGGGAAACAAATCGACTTCTTCTGTTCGTCGTTGAGGCTCCTGTAGAGTGTTGCCACCAAGGTTTCGGATGTCGCCGTTTTGGCGGCGGTCTTTCCGGCGTGTGAAACCGCAAGCGCCGTCAACGGTCCTGCGGCAGCGACAGCCGCGCCGGCAACCGAGGTTTTGAGGAATGTCCGGCGGGTGATCTGGCTGCAACACCCGCAATCGTCGTGGAGGGAAAACTGTGTTGACATGAAGTGAATCTAGCATGAAGCCGTGTTGACACAACGGTGAAATGCCGCTGTTTTTCACTGGCCACGCCAAAGGGTCGGCGTTAAAAGAGGCAGCGACCAACCCGGGCGATTTCCATGAAATCAATATGCCTCTCTGTACGCGGCGCAGCGGTCTTTGCGGCCCTCGCAGCCACGCTGACACTGGCCGGATGCGCATCCGCCGATGGGAAGGCGCCGGGACAACAGCCTTCCAGATTCAAAATGGATGACGGGCGCACCGTGGACATCGGTCGGGCCTCACCCGCCTCCGGTGGCGGGACAAATTACAAAAACCCGCATCTTGACAAAGTGTGGCTGGCCGACGGTTTTAATTTCAATGGTTATGACACGGTTTACCTGGCTACGACACTCTCCACGGCAAAGTTCAACAAAGATGAACAAAGGCTGCATGACCTGGCCGGGGAAAATCTGCCCGTCGAGTTGTCACGCATGTTTGCCTCCCGGAAACTTTTCCCCAACATTGTGACGCGCGAGACCGACATCAAGCCGGGCGTTCCGGTGCTCAGGCTCGAGAACACGATCGTCGAATACGCCAAAGGCGGCGGAGCGGCGCGCTACTTCGCCGGTTTGTATGGCGGCGGACAGCCGGTGTTGCGCGTTCAGGGAAAAATGACGGACGGCGACAAGATACTCTTCCGTTTTGAAGCGCGGCGCAGCGGAGTTTCCGCGGGCGCGCGGATGGGCGGCGCCATGATGAAGGACGAAGACATCCAGCTGGAAGACATCCGCAGCATGGCCCTGGACTTGACTGACTTCATCGAGATTGTGGTCCGCAAACTGCCGAAGAAGGAAACACCGTGACGGCGGGTGATCCCTGCTGGCCGCATTCGGCAACCGGAGTGAAGGTCGGACTATTCGCGCCTGCCGGCGCCGTCGGGTTTTGCAGCGGACGCCTTGATTCCCAGCGCGATCAGGCCGTCCAGTTCTGGCGGCGGATAGCGCAGCAACGGAAACAGTTTTTTCAACGCCGGCATCGTGCCCGCCGTGGCTTCGAAATCTGAGCCGTCAACCCCGGCCTTGCCCGCGATGGTGAAGTGAAACCGTTGGCCGGGCTGAACGCGCGCCGGAACGTCCACTTTCATTGTCGTCTCGTTTTTCTTTTCAGCGATCACGTTGTTTTCCAGGACAAAATCGTCTCCAAGACCGGCCAGTGTGAGAGTAACGGGACCTTCGTACTCACTTCGCGCCGCGGCAACCTTGATTTCAAAGCTACCGTTCCGCGCGGCTTCGACACGGTTCGTCTCCACGCTGAGGGCGAAGCCCGGATGAAAGGGTTGAACCTCGATGCGATAGGGGAGATCGGGACCACCCTGATGGTTCAACTCTTCCACGAGCAAACGGTACGTGCCGGTCTCGGTGAACTTGTTGGTCAGCGTTCCTTCGTTTGCCCCGGAAATATCGGCATCGGCGATTTGCCTGCCGTGGGCGTCAAACAGCCGCATGAACAAGTCGCATGGCGACCCGAGGCTGCGGGTCCGGCCTGAGAAAATCAGGCGCTGATCGCCGGTGGCCGGGAATTCATACCAGTCGCGGTCCTTCATCCGCGCGAAACGGCCGTTCGCGACCGACGGGACGGAGAGTTTCGTTGCCGTCTCTGGCGTGTCGTTGGGTTCGACCTCCATCACCTCGGGAAACTGCCCGGCCAGAAGCGTGCCAAAGCCACAACCCTGGCCCCGGCGAAATCTCGCGTTCAAGGACACCCGACTCGCGTGCTCCGGCACGCGCACCTCAACGGGCCGCAATCCTTCGACAGCCCGGCCGATGAACGCAACTTTCGTCCGGGCGCCGCGTTGCGCACCGAGCGGGCAAGTGGCACCGGCGAGCGGAAAATTCCCGACACGCAGCCGGTAGAAATATTTTGATCCGCCTTGGTAGCCGATGTCGCGCAATTCAACGATGTATCGCGCGGTTGCGGGCGCGGTGAAACTGAAACGGGAATCGGAACCAACCGCCGGATCGTCGTCGCAGTAAACCAGTTCTCTGCCGGAGGCATCGAGGAGCCGAATCACCGGATCAAGCGGTGATCCCAGACGGTTTGCGACCACTTCCACCGAGAGGCGCTGGCCCTTTTTCGCCTTGAACGCATAATAATCAAGGCTCGTCTCGCCGCAGTTCCCCTCGACGGCCACCGGCAGTTTCAATTCCTGCGCCGTGGCCAGCGTTCTGTTTGTCGCGCTCTCGGCAACTGTTGGCAGGTCGTCAATCATGAACAGGTGAACATCGGAAGTCCCGTTCGTAGTTGCGAGTTGCACCGCGCCGATGCCGACCTTGGTGTCGCCGGGAACCGCAACCTGGAACGCCAGTTTGCCGGCGCCGGGATCACCGGCTTTATCAGCGGGCCCGGGTGTGACTTTCGCGGGAAAGCTGGTCCAAAGTTCAACCGCGCCTTCGAGGTGTTCTCCAAAAAAAGTCACGGTCGTCGTCCCGCCGGGTGCGACGGCGGACGGGGAGATGCGATTTAACGTCGGACTTTTGGCGACGGCCACGCATGCGAACATGAATGCGGCAGCGGTCGGTAAAAGTCGGCGGGTCACGCGTTGAATGTGTCCTGGGTGACGGTCGCGAATCACGGGCGATAATTCAGGTCCGCTGGATTTTTCGGTCAGGCGGGCTAAGCCAGCACATCCATCACGGGCTTGCCTTCGGAGATGAGCACGGGCCGGTTGCCCACTGCCCGAACTTCCGTGTGCGGATCGATGCCCAGCAGGTAAAAGATTGTCGCCGCCAGATCATCGGGACGCACCGGATTCTCGGCGGGATACATGGCGTTTTTGTCGGACGCGCCATGGACAAACCCACGCTTCACACCGCCGCCGGCCAGCAACGTCGTGTAGCATTGCGGCCAGTGGTCACGGCTGGCGTTTTCATTGATCTTCGGTGTCCGGCCGAACTCGCCCATCCACACCACCAGCGTGGTGTCGAGCAGTCCGCGCGAATCGAGGTCCTGGAGAAAGGTCGGCAGCGTTTGATCGGTCAACGGCAGATGATATTTCTCGATGATCGGATACATGCGCGTGTTGTTGAACCCATGCGTGTCCCAGCCGCCCTCGGTCGTGCTCTGGCCGCCGATGTTGCCGGAGAAATAAACGGTGACAAACTTCACGCCCGCTTCCACGAGCCGACGCGCCAGGAGGCAGCTCTGACCATACGTGTGCCGGCCGTAGTCTTCGCGAAGCTTTTCCGGTTCGGACGACAAATCGAACGCCCTGCGCAGTCGTTCCGAGTGCAACATCGCGAGCGCCTTGTCATAATAAGAGTCGAGGCCGCGCGCGGTCGCCGAGATTTCCAGCAGGCGCGCCTGTTCATCAATCACCTTTTGTAATTCGCGCCGTTGTTCAAGCCGTTCATAGGAGAGATTCGCCGGCAGGCTCAGTTCCGGCAGTTTGAAATTGGCGTTGTTCGGGTCCTGCGTAAACAAAAACGGATCATGCGCCTTCCCGAGAAAACTGGCGTGCTGACCGGGTGTCACCGAACCGTCACGGATGACGTAAGGATAAGCCACGTGCGTCGGGATTTCCGCTTCGCATGGCGCCAGCTTGTCCACCACGCAGCCGTACGCCGGAAAGAGGTCAAGCGAATCGCGCAGGCGGATGTCGTCCACTGGCGGCGCATGACCGCTGAGCGCGTAATACGACGCCGAGTTGTGGTTCTTCATCGTGTGGTGCATGGACCGGACGAGCGTCACTTTGTCCATGACCTTCGCAAGACGCGGCAGGCGGTCGTTGATCTGGATGCCATCGGCACTGCTGGACATCGGCTTGTGCGGGCCGCGAATGCCTTCGGGCGCGTCCGGCTTCATGTCGAACATGTCGATGTGGCTCGGCCCGCCGAACTGATATAGAAAAATGACGGATCGCGCTCGTGGCTTCGGTCCTTTGCCCTTCACCCACTCCTCGGCGCGCAGCAGGTTCGGCATCGTCAAACCGAGCAAACCAAGTCCGCCAACCTTCAGTAAATGCCGGCGCGTGATATGGGCGTCATGAAAGCCGCGGCACGCGAATCCATTCGGGGGTTCTCTCATAATTCTTACTTTCGCAGTACAAATTCCTTCGCGTTGAGCAACGCCCACGTCACATCTTCAAGCGCCCGGCGCTTGTCGTTCGATTTCTCCAGAAGCACAGTCACCCGGTTCAGTTCCTTGTCGGCAGGCGGCCGGGTCAACGCCGTCCAGTAGAGTTCCTCCACGATGTCGCGGTCCGATTGGCCTGACGACAACAGCCGCCCCAGACGGTTGTTGGGAGCGTCGAGCAGTTCGTTGATGGCCGGGCCGCTGATCATTTGAAAGGCCTGGCCCATCGTCGTGTCGCCGGAACGCTCGCACTCGCAGGTGAGCAGACGCGGCGGTTTGCCGAATATTTCGAGAAAACTGTCCACCTCGCTCATCTTCTGGTCGCGCCGCCGCTCGGAAAGCGCGCCGGGCAATTGTGCCGCCCGCAGGCCGGGCGGATAGCCGTTGAACTTCACCGGCACACCGACGACTTCGCTCTGGCAATCGAGCAGCTGTTCGGCCGTCAGACGCCGAACGTAGGCGCGTGAAAAATCAACATCGTCGTCCCGGTTGGATTCGTTTGGCGTCGCCGACAATTGATAGGTCCGCGAATTCATGATGAGCCGGATCAGTTGGCGCAGGTCGAACTGGTGCTTTACAAGGTCGGCGGCCAGCGCGTCCAGCAGCGCGGGATGCGACGCCGGGTTCGTCGCGCGGAAATCATCGATCGGGTCCACGATGCCCCGGCCCATCAGATGGAACCAGATGCGATTCACCTGGGCCCGGGCAAAAAATGGGTTGTCCGGCGATGTGATCCACGCGGCCAGCGCGTCGAGTTCGCCGTCGGAATCGTCCGTGAGCGGATTTTGCCCGCCGAGGAACCGCGGATGCGCTGCTTTGCCGGTGCGCGGATTCTTTACTTCGCCCTTGTTCGCAACGAAGACGATCTGTTCTCCCTTGAACTCATGACCGTCGTTGTTGTCGCGCCGACGGTTTTCCAGGACTTTGTAGCCCACGCGCGCGAAAACGTCCGCCCAATCGTAGTAATCCTCCTGCGTCCATTTGTCGAATGGATGATTGTGGCACTGGGCGCAGTGGAGTTGCGTGCCGAGAAACACCTGCGCGACCGCCTCCGAGCGCGCCACCGGATCGCGAACGGCACGATAGAAATTCGCCGCCGGGTTTTCATAAGTGCTGCCGCGCGCGGCGATCAGTTCGCGCGCAAAACGGTCGAGCGGCTTGTTCTCCGCAATGCCCTGACGAAGCCAGCGTTGAAACGCCTCGATTCCCTTGCGGTCGAGCAAGCGCTCCTCTGCGCGGAGCAGGTCGGCCCATTTGAGCGCCCAGAAATCCGCGAACTCCGGACGCGTGAACAATCGTTCGACAAGTCGCGAGCGCTTGTCCGCGCGCTGATCGGCGACGAACGCGCGGGCCTCGCGGGCCGTGGGAAGAATGCCGAGCAGGTCGAGATAGGCGCGCCGCACGAACGTCTGGTCTGTGCAAAGTCCGGAAGGATTAATACGCAGCGTGCGAAGTTTGGCGAAGATGTGTTCGTCGATGTAATTGTTCACCGACGGCTCGCTCCAGACCCAGCCGGGCCGCGCGGGGACGAACGCGACCCGCACCGGCACCTGCGCGCGAAGGTAACGGACGAGCACGGTGGTTTCTCCGTAGTCCTGGCGCTGAACGAGGCCGTCATGAGTGACTTTGACGAGTCCATTCGCCGTATCGTAAACAGCCATGCCGGTCACGTCGCGGATCGACCCATCGGAAAAGACCGCACGGGCCTGCAATTGAACCTCGCCGTCCGGGTCAAAAAGAATCTTTTCCGTCGGCGAAACTTCAAGCCGCGACAGCGCGGGTGTCTCGGGAGGATCCGCCGGAAGGCCCTCAGCAATCCAGCCACGCAGCGTCGCATACTCGACGGAACCCTTTCTGAACCGCTGACCGCCTTCATGCGCGAGTTGCGTCGTTGGCTTCAAAAGAATGAGGCTCCGGTCTGGATCTTCGGGATTCACGCGGCGGCCGAACATGTCGCGCGCCAGCGCGTTGAAGTCCCACTCCGGATCCTCGCCGCGAAGCGAGAGCTTGAAGCCGGCTTTGCCATTTGCGTTACCGTGGCACGGACCCGCATTGCAGCCAGCCTTGGAGAGCACCGCCATGACATCGTTGTGAAAGGAGATTCTGTGCGGCAACGCATTCGCCGAAGCATCGCTGCAGCGCGCGGGCAGTGGAGCCGCAAGGATCGCAATCGCCACCCAGATGAAACCGGTCGCCGGACGGCCGGAAAGCCCCAAAGAACTATGCGAAGGGATTCTCAAGTAGTGATTTCTGTCGTTTATTTTCGGATGAAAATCAAGATGGAATTCTGCGGAGACCGGCCCTCACCCGCATTTTTGGGCTTGGGAATCCGCGTGGTTTCGGTTATAAATGCCGGGTCGATGCCCTTTAAGATCTACACCCATGAAAAGTGCGGCACCTGCCGCAAGGCACTCAAGTTTCTGGACACTCAGGGAATAGATTACCTCGCGATTCCGATTCTCGAACGCCCGCCGCAAAAGGCCGAGTTGAAAAAGATGCTGAAGTTTCACGACGGCGCAGTGCGCAGGCTTTTCAACACATCGGGCAGAGAATACAAACGGCTGAAGCTCAAGGAAAAGCTGCCGGGTTTGGCCGCCTCCGAAGCAATCGACCTTCTTGCTCGCAATGGGCGTCTTGTCCGACGGCCATTCCTGCTGGCTGGCACGCGCGGGGGAGTGGTTGGTTTCAACGAAGCCGGTTGGAAAGATTTGTTGAAATGAAAGCCGGATGTGACGGTCAAAGCATGAACGCCGGGTCTGGCATTGCGGATGTGGAATCGACCGGACTGTTTTTCGTGAGGAGTGTGGTATGATGAACGCATGTTGATAACGAAGAAAGGGCCGCAGACGTGAGAATCCTGATTTTTTTGCTTTGTTTCAAATTCGCAGCCGTCTTTGCGGACGAACAGCCCGGCAAGACCGCGCAAAGCCCGCCTCCGTCGCCCGGCAGCCGCGGCTCGGGGCTGGTTGCGCAGGGCGCGGCGGCCACGAACGGCGTGGCGCCACTGGAGGATTTGATTCTGCTGGAGCGCCGCTCCCGCAGCCTGTCGCCCATCGAAGCCGCGCCCGACGAGCGGGCCATTGCCCGGTTGACGGCCAACGTCCTCGCGCATGTGCATTATCTGCGGCAGCCCTTGAACGACGAAATCTCCTCCCGGTTTTTGGACCGCTATCTGGAGACGCTCGACAGCCTCCACATGCATTTCCTCAAGTCGGATCTTGAGGAATTCGAAGAGTACCGGACCGTGCTGGACGACATGACAAGGGCCGGCGACACCGCTCCGGCGAGGGAGATTTTCAAGCGCTTCATGAAACGGGTCGATCAACGCGCGGCCTTCGTCGCCGAGTCGCTCAAGTCCGACCATTTTGAATTCACCGGGAACGACCGCTTTTACCTCGACCGCCGCAAAGCGCCGTATCCAAAAGACCTGGCGGAAGCCAAAGAACTCTGGACCCAGAATCTGCGTTACGAGTACCTCCAGGAAAAACTGAACCTGGAAAAACCGAAACCGACCGCCACCGCGGCCAAAGGCGCCAGGAGCGGAACCAACGCCGCGCCGGTCAATGTTCGTGACGAAATCGTCAAAACCCTCAGCCGCCGATACGCGCGCTACCTGCGCTTTTGGCAGGAAGAAGACGGCGGCGACGTCCTGCAATTCTACCTGACAACCCTGATGCACGTTTACGATCCACATTCCGATTATCTTGGCAAGTCCACTTTCGACAATTTTGCCATGTCCATGAACCTGTCGCTGTTCGGCATCGGCGCGCTCCTGCAATCGGAGGATGGGTACTGTAAAATCAAGGAACTGAAGCCCGGCCCGGCGATGCGCAGCAACAAACTGAAACCCGGAGACCGCATCGTCGCCGTGGCGCAGGGTGATGACTCCGAGCCGGTGGACGTGGTGGACACGAAGTTAAGCAAGGTCGTGGACATGATCCGCGGGCCCAAAGGAACAAAGGTCCGACTCACGGTCATTCCCGTGGATGCCTCGGATCCTTCGACCCGCAAGGAAGTGGCGTTGATCCGCGACGAAATCAAACTCGAAGATGAGGAAGCCAAGGCACAGGTTGTCGAAGTACCCGGCAAGGAAGGGGCGACGACGCGCCTGGGAATCATTTTTCTTCCGTCGTTTTACGCCAACGTCGATGGCAGGGCCGCGCGCAAAAGCACGACGGAAGATGTGGCGAAGCTGCTGAAAAAGCTGAAAGCTGAAAATGTCAGCGGCGTCGTCCTCGACCTCCGCCATAACGGCAGCGGCTCTCTCGAGGAGGCCATCAACCTCACGGGCCTGTTCATCAAGGAAGGCCCGGTCGTTCAGGTGAAGGATGCGGAAGGCAACATCATCAAGGACGAGGACACTGACCCGTCGGTGCTTTACGACGGACCGCTTATCGTGCTGACCAGCCGGTTCAGCGCCTCGGCGTCGGAAATCGTCGCCGGCGCGTTGCAGGACTACGGACGCGCGCTCATTGTTGGTGACTCCTCGACGCACGGCAAGGGAACGGTCCAGTCGCTCATCCGGCTTGAGCCTTACGTGCATACCCGGTTCAGCGACTCGACAAACGACCCGGGGGCGCTGAAGGTGACGATCCGCAAGTTCTATCGCGCCAGCGGGTCTTCGACGCAATTGAAGGGCGTGGTGCCGGATGTCGTGCTGCCGTCGCTGAATAATTATGCGGACTCGGTTGGCGAGGCTTCGTTGGAAAACCCGCTGCCGTGGGACACGATTCCGAGCGCAAAATACGAGAAATTGAATCTGATCCAGCCGCTCCTGCCCGAACTGCGCAAACGTTCCGCAGAGCGCGTGGCGGCGGACAAGGACTTCGCCTATTTGCAGGAAGACATCGAAACGTACAAGAAGTATCTCGCGGACAAAAGTGTCTCCCTGAATGAAGAGGCGCGCCTCAAAGAGATGAAGGAAAACGAGGAGAAGGCTGAAGCCCGCAAGAAGGAACGCAAGTCCCGGCATGAATCGGAGGACAAGGTTTATGAGCTGACCTTGAAGCAGGTGGATTTGCCGGGCCTCCAGCCTCCGGCCAAAACCGGCGATGCATCCACGGCGGAACCGGGCCGGGACGATGCGAATCCGGACGATGTCGAAGACACCTCGCCGGAGGACAAAACCCCGGCTGTGGACGTGACCTTGAAGGAAACGAAACGGATACTGCTCGATCTCGTCGCGCTTTCGAACAAGGAAACCGCCGTTGCGGCACACAACTGAAACGGCGGCGGCGGAGTTTCTGACAGAGTGACTCCGCTTCAATTCCTTCGGTTGGCCGCGAATGCCGAGAGATATCCCCAGACAATGCCCACCGCGAAGCCAACGCTGTGCGCCGCGTTGGCGACGTGCGGGATGACGCCCACCAGACAAAGCGCGAACCAGATCACCGCCATCATCACTGTGCTGCTGTGCAGAAACAGACCCGAAGCGGGATCATATTTTCCGCGCAACCAGATGTAGCCGATCAACCCGTAAACCACGCCGGACATCCCGCCAAAGACCGGTCCCTTCCACAGGTATTGACCAAAATTGGAAAGCACGGCGATGACTACCACGAGGGCGCTCAGCACGCGCGTGTTTTGCCGGCGCTCAATCATCGTCCCGAGGTCGAGAAGCCAGAGCATGTTGAAAAGAATGTGCGGAATCGTGAAATGAATAAAAATGGGCGTGAGCAATCTCCAGATTTCGCCGTGCCGAATCTCCGGCAGGTCATTCAACCGCGCAATCGCGTCTCCTTCGACGATCCGTTCGGAAATGAACATCCACAAAATGGGTTTCGTGTTGGCGCCAAAGCTTGAAACCAGGCCGGTTGACACGCTGATCGCGATGAGGATCGCCGTCAGAAAGCCAACACCGCCCCGAATCGGAAACAGCCTGCTCCGGTCGAATACTCTCTTTTGCGCGGCCGCGTTCTCTTTCTGTTCCTGCTCACGTTTCCCGGCCGCGGCACGGGACGATTGTTCGTATTTCGGATCCTTCGGATTCTGTTGAAACTCCTTCAGCAACTCCGCGGCGACGTCAATCTGGTCCTCTGCTTCAACCCACAATATCCACGAACCGTCCCGTTCCGGCTCGATTCGATTGCCGATGCCGCACGCGTAAAGATGGTCGCTGAACATTCTGGCGGCGGCTTCATCTCGCAGGGAGCCAATCGTTCGCATCGAGTAGCCGTAACGGATTTTGGCGACGAGCGCAGCTAAAAACGGCGCGTGGCGGGAGAGAGGATTCGCGAGGCTGCTCCGCCGGTTTTCTCAATCACTGTCTGCCGGCAAGTTCCAGCACCGCCGCTGTCATCACCGTCACGCCGGTCTTGATGGTTGGCTCCGGCAACGGGGCAAATTCGCCGGAGTGCAGCGTGGGCAGAGACTTGCCCGTCCGTTCGCTTTCCGCGACCAGTTCCGGCTTCACGGCGCCAAGCCAGAACATGCAAATGGGAATTTTGTCCGTCGTCCTGCCGTATTCGCTGAAATCCTCGCCGCCCATGACCGGTTTTGCCGCGTGAACATTCGTTTCGCCAAGCCAGCTCCTGAACGCGGCAGCGAGGCGGCGCGTCAACGCGGGATCGTTGAAAGTGGCGGGCGTGAATTCCTGGTCCAGCAGCGTGATGACGGGCATGCGGTCTTCGGGCAGGCCCGCGGCCTCGGCGAGACCGTGCGTGATGCGCCTGATGGCGGCGATGGTCTGCGCGCGCACTTCATCGGTGTACGAGCGCAGTGTCAACTGCAGCTTCACCTCGTCGGAAATGATGTTGTGCTTGGTGCCGCCATGGATGGAACCAACCGTCACCACGGCCGGTTCGCCCGGCGCGATTTCACGGCTCACGATGGTCTGCAGCGCAAGAACGGTCTCCGCGGCGAGCACAATCGGGTCCTTCGTCTTGTGCGGCCACGCGCCATGCCCGCCGATGCCGCGGATCGTGATGTCCATCGAATCCACGTTGGCCAGCGCGTACCCCTCGACCCAGCCAACGGTCCCCGCCGCCTGGTCGGCCTTGTCGTGCAGCGCCAGGCAATAATCCGGTTTGGGGAAGCGCGTGAACAATCCGTCCTTCAGCATGGCCCGGGCGCCGGACCCCTTTTCCTCCGCCGGCTGACCGATGAAGACGAGCGTTCCCTGCCACCTGTTTTTCAGCGCGGTCAACAACCTTGCCGTCCCGACGAACACGCTCATGTGAATGTCGTGACCGCACGCATGCATCACATCCACCTCGTTCCCCTTGTCGTCCATCGTCCGGACGCTGCTCGCGTAGGGCAGGCCGGTCCGTTCCTTCACCGGTAACGCGTCGAGGTCCGTGCGGATGAGGATCGTCGGGCCGGCGCCATTGCGCAACACTCCCACAACACCGTAACCGCCGACGCGCGTGGTGACTTCCAGACCGGCCCGCTTCAACTCATCGGCGACGCGCTGGCCGGTTTTTTCCTCGTGCAGCGACAGCTCCGGGTGGGTGTGCAAAACTTTGTAAAGGTCGAACAGCCGCGGGTATTCCTGATCGACGAGTGACCGGACCTGTTCGCGCAATGACGACGGCGGCCCGGCGGGATTCTCCGCCGACAAAGTCACTGAAGCGATTGCCGCGGCGGCGAACGCAGATGAAAATATCGTCGGTTTCATGAGGAAAATTCTTTCCGCCGGCGGCCCGTTCACAGGATGTCGCCCCAAATGGTCCGGTCCTTGAGCATCACTTCGCGCAGAAGCCGGATCGGCGGGGCGCCGTGCCGCAGCAGTTCATCGTGGAATTTCTGCAGCGAAAAATTTGCGCCTTCCTGCTTCTGCCAGTCGCGGCGCAGCTTCAAAATCTCCATCTTGCCCACCGTGTAAAAAAGGTAGCCGGGATCGAACGTGCCGCGCAATGCCTCCTGGTACGCGGGTTTGTGCTCGTAATAGCAATTCTCCTCGAAAAACTTCGTGGCGTCCTCAAGCGACATTCCCTCGCAATGGGTCTTGATCGAGACGCACCAGCGGCAGAGCCGGAGCAATGCCTCGTCCGCCTGGGCGAGCCGATACTTCGCCGCTTTGAGCGGGTCTCCCGCGTCCGCCCCGAATCCTTCATCAACCAGCATCTGCTCGGAGTAATGTGCCCAGCCCTCGATGAATGCGTAACTGCCGAAAATCTTCTCCAGTTTGGTCGCGGGCGACGCGTTCAGGCAAAGGAACTGCACGTAGTGGCCGGGATACGCCTCGTGAATCGTCACGATGTCCGTCGTGTAATAGTTGAAGGCCGTCAGCCATTCGTCTTTCTGCTTCGGCGTCCAGTCCGCCTCGACCGGCGTGACGTAATAGTACGCCTCCGTCGCTCTCCTTTCGAACGGCCCGGGTGTGTCCATCGACGCGAAGCTCGTGGCCCGCAGATACTGCGGCGTTTCTTCGACTTTTGCCCGGACCGGGGACGGTATCGTGATGATCCGGTGCCCGACCACAAACTGCCGGATAGCCTCCAGATCTTTGCGTGTATCGGGAATCAGGCCATCGGCCGTGGGGTGGTCCTTTTGAATTTCTTTGAAGACCTCGATGGGCTTCTTGCCGGGGTCGATTTTCCCCGCCGCTTCCTCAAACACGTGCTGCTCGCGCCGCAGTTCCCGCAGGCCGATTTCCAGCATTTTTCCCGGCGCGAGATCAATCAGTTCGCCATAACTCAGCAGCTTCTGGTATTTCTCCAGGCCAAAGGCGTAACGCGTGTGCGCCTTCGGGAGTTTCTCCTTCGTCATCCACGCCACATAACCCCGCAGTTCCTGAATGGCCTGCTGATTCACGGTCTTGAACTCTGCCATCAACGCCTCGTTTTTCACCTCTTTCAAAGCTTCCACCAGGTCTTTACCCAGGAAGTCCGCCGAACCGTTGGCAATCTCAACCGCCGTTTCGATGAACGGTTTCGCCAGAGATTCCTCCAGATTGGCCCTGGCGGCGGCGATGATTCGCGGTGTCTGTCGTTCGATCGCGATGACAGACTTAACGCGATCCTCGAGCGGCGCGAAGTTGCGCTTGATGTAAATGTTCACATCAAGAACCCCCGCGTAGGTCATCGGGTTTTTCGTGTAAGCCTCCACGTTCTCGAACTGAAAGATTTCGTTCTTGATCGCGGCCTCAAGGATGCGGAAATCGTAATGCGCCTGCGGACTCAGTGATTTTGTGTCGAGCACCGCGAGTCGTTGGTCGAATCGTTTGAGACGCGCCAGTTCCGCATCGAGGGAGGGCCGGCTGTAGTCTGTCACTTTTCCGTCGTATTCGTGCAAGCCGAGCGACGTGCCCATCTGCGGGCGCCAGGCGAGATAACCCGCAATGAATTCGTCGGCCAGTTTACCAAATGAAGCGTCCGCTGTGTTTGGCAGAGAACTCGCAGACCGCACCGATGGCTGCGTGAAGAGGGCGCCGGCCCCCAGCAGAACCATCACCCGAAGAAGTCTCGTCATAGGTGCTGGCTCGTTACCAGAGAATCGCAGGGAAGGAAAGGAATTTGCACGTCCAACACCTCTGTCCTGTCACTCGCTCTTTGAAGAAAAGCGGCCTTGAAACAGGACTGAACCGGGCGATGATGCGTCAACGACATCCGGGTGATTCGACCCGATCAAAACATGAACACAAAATCGTTTCTCCTTTCACTGACCGCCGTTGTCGTCCTGCAGGGCGCTCTGAACTCGCAGGCGCGCGCGGCGGACGCGAGACCGGTCCTGCTCTACAGCCGTTACTACAATGCGCAGGGCGAGAACCGTTACGAACCCGACGGCGCTTACAAACAACTCATGCAGCGGCTGCGCGCGGATTTCGACGTGCGTATCCACAACCAGCCGCTCACACGCCAGACGCTTGCGGATGTGAAACTGTTGCTCATCGCCAATCCGAGCGACAAGGCCGTGAAGAACAACCCGGCGCCACCGCACGTTTCGGACGCGGACATCAAAGCGCTGACCGGGTTCGTCCAAAACGGCGGCGGTCTGATCGTCTCCGGCAACCAGGAAAATCATAACCTGGAGGTGCACGACATGAACAAGCTGCTCGCGCACTTCGGGATTCAGGTTACGAACCTCTACACCGATGCCAAGAAACTCGTGCTGCCAAAAGAGACGCCAATCATCGGAGGACTTCGCTGGGCCTACTACACCGGCGATCTGTTATTGCTCGATTCGGCGAGTCCGGCGAAACCGCGCGCGCTGGTAATGAACGACCTGAACCAGAAGCCGGAGAAAGGCGCGCGTGACCAGGCCGGTTGCCTGCTTGCCACTGCCGAACCGGGGAAGGGACGCGTCATCGTCATAACCGACTCGGGCTGGCTTGCCGATTGGGCGTTCGACGAGCAAGGAGTTGGCGGCGTCGCCATCAAAGGACAGGATAATTGGGAGATTTTTCGGCGACTGACACATTGGACCGCTCACCTTCCCGACGCTTCAAGATGAAGATCCGGGAATTGAACCACGTCGCGATTCACGTGGGCGACGTCGAGAAGAGCTGCCGGTTTTATCGCGACGTGTTGCGGCTTGAGTCCATGCCGCGCCCGGCGTTCACGTTTCCCGGCGCGTGGTTCCGGCTCGGCTCGAACCAGGAGCTTCACCTCTTGGGTGATCGCGCTGAACCGGTGTTCTCGCACCATCGCGGCAACCATTTCGCTCTACAGGTGGACGACCTTGACGCATGGGAACGACATTTCAAATCGTTGGGTGTCGAACACCAGCCACGCAAAACGCGACCTGACGGCGCCTCGCAACTTTTCCTCCGCGATCCGGACGGGCATGTGATTGAACTGTTCACTCCTGCGTCCGCGAAGTGAATGCTCAAACGACGCCGCATCTACCGCCGTGCCGGACCCACATATTGAGCGGTGGTATCTCTTGGACATACCCGCTTTGTCCGAAGCAGCAGGACTTACCAAAACTCCGGCCTTGCTGCAATTCGAGTGCGACAAGGATTTTTACAAGCGGTTGTTGCGATCCGCCTTTGACGGAAGTTCAATTATTCCGCCATTGGGTGGAACAGAGTATGGTCCACTGGTAGCTGACAAAATCAATTGTATGATGCCGGCAAAGCTGATCATGGCTTGGCCGAATTTGTGACAGCGGTAAAGGATTGAATCAAGCAGTTGCCGTAATTCACATTGGATTGAAAACGTTTTACGGGAGATTCAAACGAATTGTCCGCAATCACACCGCACGTTGCGACGAAGGGTCAAGCAAACACAATCTGTGTCGTCGCCGCCTTCTCGTCCCAACCGCGGGTCGGTTCGGCGGTGACCGATGAAATGTCTTTGTTGGAGATCTGCCGTCCGCGTGTCTTCGGGCTTTTGATTTCGATCTGTTTTGGCTCGCAGGTTTGCTGGCTGATCTTCTGATGCGGCGCGGGTTTGTAGCGGACGTAAAGAATCTTCGGCGTGTCTGGCGCGAAGAACAGGATGCGCGACTTGTCCGGAATGCAAAGATACGCCTTGTTCAGGATGGTCCCGCCGAACTTGAACCGTTTGAGGTAGCTGGCCTTGCGGTCGGTATAGGCGCACGTGAACACCGTCTCGCGATCAGGCAGCCCGCAATAAAACAGTTCCGGCCCCACGAACATTTTCTCCGGCAGCTCTGTCACCTTGTAAGTCCCGTCCTTGAACACGAGCAGAATCTTGTCGAATTTCGTGCAGTCCACCTTGAATTCCTCGCCGCCGACCTTGTAGCCGACGTAGCCGCTCTCGCGGTCGTACGCGACCTTGAAGGCCTTGAACGCCGCTTCCTTCGCGTCCACCTCGTCGTAGCGGCTCGATTTCGTCAGGCGCGGATACAACGGGCCATATTTTTCGAGCAGCCCTTCGAGGTGGCTGATGACGTATCGGGTGAGATTCTTCAGGTTTTTGCGCGTCTCCGCGAGGTCTGCCTTCACCTTATCCATCTCCTCCCGATGCTGGTTGATGTCGAAAAGCGAAATGCGGCGGATGCGCACCGTGAGTAATCTCTCGACGTCGGCGCCGGTCAATTCGCGCAGCAGTTGCCGGCGGAAGGGTTTGAAACCGTTGTGCACCGCGGCAACAACAGCCTCGTTGGTTTTGCACTGCTCGATCTTCTTGTAAATCCGCTCCTCAATGAAGATGCGCTCCAGTGTGCGAAAATGCAGTTCGTCCTCGAGTTTCTTTTCCTTGAGCTGAAGCTCGCGCTTCAGCGTGTCCACGAGCTGCGCCGTATTTTCCCGGAGCACCTCGCTCACCGTCATCTCCACCGGCCGGTTGTTTTTGATGACGATGATGCGGCTGGCAATGGTGACCTCGCAGTCGGTGAAGGCGTAAAGCGCATCCACGAGCTGTTCCGCGTTCACCCCGCCCGGCGCCTTGACTTCGATCTCGACCTCCTCGGAGGTGAAATCGTTGACGCTCCTGACCTTGATCTTTCCCTTGCGCGCGGCGTCCTCGATCGAGGCGATGAGCGAATCGGTCGTGGTCGTCGGCGGAATCTCTTTAATGATGACCGTCGAGTCGTCCCGGGTTTTGATCTTGGCGCGGACCTTGATGCCGCCGGAGCCGTCCTTGTATTCGCGGGCGTCCATCAGGCCGCCGGTCGGGAAATCGGGCAGCAATCTGAACGACTGCTTCTTGAGGATCGCAATCTGCGCCTCGAGCAATTCCGTAAAATTGTGCGGCAGAATCTTGCAGGACATGCCGACCGCGATGCCTTCGGTGCCGAGCATCAAGAGGAGCGGCAATTTGGATGGCAGTGAAACCGGTTCCTGGTTGCGTCCGTCGTAGCTCGGCACGAATTCGGTGAGGTCGTCGTTGAAAATTTCCGTTCGCGCCAGTTCGGTGAGGCGGCACTCGATGTAACGCGGCGCGGCCGCGGGATCGCCGGTGAAAATGTTGCCGAAGTTGCCCTGTCCTTCGATCAGGTAGCGCTTGTTGACCAGCACGACCAGCGCGTCGGAAATCGCCGCTTCGCCGTGCGGATGGTATTGCGCACAATGACCGGAAATGGTGGCCACTTTGATGAAACGCCCGTCGTCCTTCTCGTGCAGCGACCACAAAATGCGCCGTTGTACCGGCTTCAACCCGTCGGCGAGATTCGGGATGGCGCGATCGCGGATGACATAGGAGGCGTATTGGAGGAAACTGGTGTCCACACGCCGATGCAGCGGCAGTTCGATTTTGGCCGGCCTGCCATTGCGCGGTTTGGCGGGCGAGGCTCCGGTTTCCGCGATCACTTCGGTTTTTTTTGCTGCGCTCATGCTGTCGCTGAATACTGGCAAATGCGCCCGGAGGGTCAAGAAATTGAACAAGAGGCCCGTCGCGGCGATTGACAGCGAGATTATTTGTGCTTGGGTACGGGGCCGCTTTAGCCACTCATGAATCCGATCCGCATTTTGCACGTTGACGGCGACAGTTTTTTCGCCAGTTGCGAAGTGGCTCTGGCCCCCGGTCTGGAGGGCCGTCCGGTCTGGGTCGGCGGCGGGAGGCACGGAGACGGCATTGTGATCGCCGCCAATCGGGCCGCCAAAAAGTTCGGCGTGGAGACCGGCATGGCCTGTTTCGAGGCGAAGCGGCTTTGTCCGCAGGGCGTCCTGTGCCGGCCCCACTACGATGATTACCGCCGGCTTTCGCAGGAGATGTTCCGCATCCTCGAGGAATATTCGCCCACGCTCGTGCCGATTTCGATCGACGAAGGTTTCCTCGATTTCACGACCATGGATCAGCATGTCTGGCGGCGCACGACCCCGGCGGATTACGTGAAGGAAATCCGCGAACGGGTCCGGCGCGAGGTCGGTCTGCCGGTTTCGGCCGGACTGGCCAACTCCTCGCGTCTGGCCAAGCTGGCCACGGATGCCGCCAAGCCGGGTTTCATCGAAATTCCCCGGGGACAGGAAAAGGAGTTTTTGAAGGAACGCCCGGTGCGCGAACTTTCCGGCATCGCCAGCCGACGCGAACGCGCCCTCTCGGCGTTGGGCGCGAAAACGTTTGGCGATGTGGCCCGGCTGCCCTCGACGTTGCTCCGGCAAAAATTCGGCATCTGGGGCCAGCAGCTCTGGCTCTTCGCCAATGGCCGCTGGAACGAACCGTTGCTGCTCGAAGTGAAGGACCGCACCACGATTTCCAGCAGTACGACCCTGCCGAACGACGAACCGGATTACGAGGCCGCGCTCACGTTCACGTTGAGCGAGATGACGCGGCTGGTCGGGCAGTTGCGCCGCGAGCAATTGCAGGCGCGCGAACTCGGCCTCACGATCCGGTTCAACGATTTCACCGAGGCGGGCGCCGGCCATCGTTTTCGCGAGCCGCAGTTTCAGAATTCGGTCATCAACGCCGTGCTGGAGGAACTCTTCCGCGACGTGATCAACGATCAGTTCAAACCGGTGCGCCAGATTCGCGTCGCTCTCTGGAACCTGTCGCGCCTGGACACGCACCCCACGCTCTGGGGCAAAACCGACGCCGAACGCTGGGGCGCGCTCGACGACGCGGCGCACAGACTCAACGAACAATTTCAAAAACCGGTGGTCATGACCGGGGCGCAACTGGCGCTGCGACAACTCGACGACGTTCACCGCAATCCCAAGGCCAAATGCCCGTTCGTGCCGCAACGTGAAATGATCAAAAAACTCTGGGGCACCGACGCCGATCCGCTCGCCCACAAAAGCGAATGGGAAAGGCGCCTCACCAAGGTCAGCAAACATCACCACGACCGGCACTGAACGACGGCGGCGCGCGGTTTGCGGGCATCGACGCGAAGCAAACATGATTTCGCCGCAGAGCCAGGCTGATCTTCAATCAAATCCAGGAGATACGGATACGACAGTCATTCACAGTTTGACGGGAGGCTCCATTTGTCGCATTTTCCAGGCGCCCGCGCCAAAACGCCGTATGACGGGCGAAAGAGATGAAGAAGAGATCAATTGACACCGGCCCGTTGCATGTGCAGCGCGAATTCCGGGGGGCGCGGCGCGCCGGGCGTGGAACACGCGGCGATCAGGCCGCATGAGATTGTCGTGCGACTTTACAAGGAAGTCCACCGGTTGTCTGGCCGCTGGGTTTCTGCTTTTCGCCACGCCAGCCCCGGCGGCAATCGTCGTCCAGATCGGACAGAATTTCACCGGCAGCATTTTGGGGACTGATGCCACCGGTTCTCCTCCGGACAGCAACGGTGCGGCCGGGCCGATTCACTTCGTCGAGTTGATCAACGGACGGTTTTCGGTTTACAACAAAAGCAACGGCAGCCGGGTGCAGACCAAGACGGACCTGACCTTCTGGAAGGACTCCGGCCTGAACTTTTCAGCGAATCTCTTCGTGTCCGATCCGCGTATTGTCTTCGACGCGTACTCGCAGCGCTGGTTTGCCTCGATGATCGACTTCGACCCGAACAACCTGGTGAGCAACCGGTTTTTACTGGCCGTTTCCGCCAGTGCCGACCCCACTGGAGTGTGGCGCGGCGTCGCATTCGTTGCGGATCCGGCCAACGGAAATTTTGCGGATTTCCCGACGCTGGGCGTGGATACCGACGGGGTTTATCTGGCCGGTGATATGTTGAACAGCACGGGCAACAACGTCGGATCCGCACTGGTCTCCATCCCAAAGGACGCTTTGCTGGCAAACCCGCCGAGCGCAGCAGGGCGCACGTCTTTCGGAATCCTTGGTTACAGCGCGCGCGGCGATGTCCTCCAGCCGGCCATGACCACCGGCACCGCATCGACTCCGGAAACCGTTCTGGCCATTGGAAACGTGGGCATTGATTTCCAACCACACAATACAATGGTCGCCTCGGTTATCGACAACGCTGCGGCACCCGGCGGTGCCATCCTTGGCACGCCGACGGTTCTGACGGTGCCGCTTTATTCCGTACCAATTAATCCGCCGCAGCCGGATGGCACGTCCAACCTGGATGATGGCGACGCGCGTCTCGACGGGTGCGTCCGCCGGGTCGGCGACATCCTTTATGCCGCGCACGCGGTGCAGATGAACGACCGGGCCGCCGTGCGCTGGTATAAAATCAACGCGCTGGACAACTCTCTGCTCCAGGCCGGCACCATCTCGGACGCGAACCTCCATTTCTTCTACCCTTCCATTGCGGCGAACGAAGCCGGGACCGTGGTGATTGCCTGTAACGGCGCCAGCTCGAATGTGTTTGTGAGCTGTTACGCCGCGGTCGGCGAAACGGTGAATGGCACGCTGACCTTCGGAAATCCGATCCTGCTTCAAGCCGGCGCGGCGAGTTACCAACTGCCCGACCCTTCGAGCGGCATCAGCCGCTGGGGCGACTACAGCGCCACGACACTGGACCCGTCAGACCCGGAGCGTTTTTGGACCATCCAGATGTATCCCAGCGGCGCGTCGACCTGGGCGACGCGAATCACCGAACTCATCATCAGCCCGGTCGAACTGACGATCGTGGCGTCCGGCCCAAGTGTGCAGCTTTCATGGCCGGCGGCGGCCACAGGTTTCCGGCTTCAGCGGACTTCCAACCTCGTGCCGCCTGACTGGTCGCCGGTGACGCAGATGCCCACCATCATCAACAACCGGGCCACGGTGTTGCTGCCCGCTTCCGGCGCCGAAGGATTCTTCCGCCTGGCGAGTCAATAAACCTCCGGGCCCTCGCCAGGCCGGCGCGTGAATAACGGGCCGAACAAGTGGCGGTCATCGCGGCGTTTTGCGCAGGCGGCCGACAAACGCCCCATCAACCCCATCCTCGAACGGCAACAGTTCACGTTCGCTTTCCAGTTTGAATTCGGGGTGACCGGCCAAAAACTTATTCACGACGCCGCCGTTTTCCTCCGGCTCAAGACTGCACGTGCTGTAAACAAGCACACCATTCGGCTTCAGTATGGACGCGGCTTCGTTGAGCAGTTCGAGTTGCACGGCGCGTAGCCGTTCAATTTCCTCCACTCGAATCCGCCAGCGCAAGTCAACGCGGCGCCGCATCACACCCGTGTTCGAACACGGCGCGTCCACCAGGACGCGGTCGAAGTGAACGTTGAGTTCGGGAAAGACCGGGCCGTCGGAACGCACCACCTCGGCGCAGGTCGCGCCGAGGCGCTCACAGTTCTCGCGGAGCAACGGCAGCCGGTCGTATTGCCGTTCCTGTGCGACGACGCGACCCTGGTTCCGCATGAGCTGCGCCATGTAAGTCGTCTTGCCGCCGGGCGCGGCGCAGAAATCGAGGACGGTTTCGCCCGGTTGCGGGTCGAGCATCGACACCGCGAGTAGTGTGCCGGGATCCTGGATGTAAAACAGTCCCTGCTGAAAACTCGGCAGTTCCGTGAGCGGCGGGTGGGACCTGAGTTCGAAAATGAGATTCTCCTCGAACCAATCGCGCCTGATAAAGTCGTATTCGACGTCCTCGTTCCGCCATTGTTCAAGCAGCCTGCCGGCGTCGATCTTGAGCGTGTTGATGCGGGCGTAAGTTTTCGGAGGTGTATTGTTCCACTCGAGGAGCTGGCGAAGTTTTCCGTCACCCCACCTTTGGCGCCAGCGGTCGCAAAGCCACCCGGGGTGCGAGTAACCGAGGTGTGGGTGGGCGGTCCTGAGTTCTTCCAGAGACTTTTTTACGGCGTCTCGTTCACGCGCACAGCCGCGCAGCAGCGCGTTCACGAAACCGGATTGCGGGCCGAACCCCATTTGCCGGGCGAGTTCCACGGTTTCATTCACGGCGGCGTGATCAGGCACACGATCGAGCCAGAACATCTGGTAAAGACCGAGGCGGAGCAGGATCTGAAGCGCTGTTTTCTGCGCTCGCCCTTCTGTCTTTTGGGCGATGAGCCAGTCCAGTGTGGCCTGCCGGCGAACAACGCCGTAGACAATCTCCTGGCATAGGGCGCGGTCCGCGGGCGCAAGCGACGGCAGCTCGCGGTCGAGCACGTTTTCCACGTAATCCGCGCCCTTTTCGCGATGCAACAGGACGCGAACGGCAATTTCTCTTGGTTTTTGAAAACGCACGGCCTAATAATGTCACCTCTAACATTGCGAGCGAGTTTTTTGACGATTTATGAAAGAAGAGCTGGAGAAACTGGTCGCCGCCGGCAAGATCGGGCGGCAACATGTCGAATCACTCACCCTGCTCATCCAGAGCGGATTTGGCATACACCGGAGCTGGGGTTTTGGCAAAATCACCACGGTCGATACGCTGCTGTGCCGATTCCTGATCGATTTTCAGGCGAAGCCGGGTCATTCGATGGACTTG
>Ga0134126_10001963_pt1 | contig 26120 bp, 22 predicted proteins | sample KB31752_FD_96881 | JGI IMG/M metagenome (GOLD analysis project Ga0134126, IMG submission 96881) | Terrestrial soil microbial communities with excess Nitrogen fertilizer from Kellogg Biological Station, Michigan, USA - KB3-175-2 | ecosystem: Environmental > Terrestrial > Soil > Unclassified ... | reverse complement strand
GAAATATATTATTCCAACGGCGGGGAACTGAACCTGATCACCAATAAGGTTTCGCCTACCGGCGGACTTACTGAAAAAATGGCGAAAGCCATGGGCATGAAGGCAAACTTATTGCCCGAGGTTGATTTGCCCAATAAGGAACCGGTAGTGGCATCGGCCAATACCGGCGGCGATGCGCTTACCTCAAACCACGTACGCAACTGGATGGAATGTGTGCGCAGCCGGAAGCAGCCGCACGCGCCGGTTGAGGTAGGCTATAATCATTCCGTAGCCAATATTATGACCAATGCCGCCATACACACCGGCGCCAAAGCAACTTTCGACGAAAAAACGCAGGAGGTAATGGCGAATGGCAAGGTGTTTAAATATTCGTAACTGCTACCCGTTCATGGTCAAAAACTGCAGCTAAAAAATGAAAGTTACCGCCCCGATCATCGCGTTGCTGTTGCTTTGCGGGCAGCTTATGGCGGTAGCCGGCGAAACGACCTGGATACGGGTAAATCAATTGGGATATACGCCCCGCGGGGTAAAGGTAGCGGTGCTTGTGTCAAAACAACACATCGGTTTTAACGATTTTGAGCTGATCGATGCTAATGGCAGGATTGTTTTAAAAAAAAGCATTGGGTTCGATTTTGGAAAATACGGGCCTTTTACAGCCTGCTATCGTTTAAATTTTTCGGCTTACCACACCCCTGGAATCTATCATGTTAAAGCAGGGAGTTTTGAATCCCCCTTGTTTAAAATCGCTGACACGGTTTATAAAAGCAAAGCCGATTTTTGCCTGCGTTATATGCGGCAGCAGCGAAGCGGCTTTAACCCATTTTTAAAAGATTCGTGCCATACTAAGGACGGGTATATTATATACGGCCCGGTCCCCGCGTCGACCCACATTGATGTTTCGGGCGGATGGCACGATGCGACCGATTACCTGCAATACACGGCAACCTCGGCCAATGCAACTTATCATTTGCTGGCAGCATACCGCGATTTCCCGCATGTATTCGGCGATAGCTACCAGGCCAATGGCCTTGATGGGTCGAACGGGGTGCCGGATGTTGCCGATGAAGGCCGTTGGGGGTTAACATGGCTGCTGAAAATGAATCCACGCCCCAACTGGATGTTTAACCAGCTCGCCGACGACCGCGATCATGCGGGCATGAGGCTGCCCAACAAAGATTCTGTTGATTACGGATATGGTAAAGGAAACGGCCGGCCCGTTTATTTTATTACCGGTCAGCCGCAGGGTCTTGGAATATATAAAAACCGCTCCACAGGCGCTGCCTCAACGGCGGGCAAGTTTGCCAGTGCCTTCGCGCTTGGTGCGTACACTTATCGTAAAAACGACCCTGAACTTTCAAGGCTGCTGCGCGAGAAATCAATTGCCGCCTACAAATTTGGATTGTCAAAACCCGGGGTTGCGCAAACAGCACCGAATAAAGCGCCATACTTTTATGAAGAGGATAACTGGACCGACGATATGGAACTGGGTGCGGCGGCCCTTTATGCGCTAACCGGCAACCGGTATTACTTAAGACAAGCGCTTGAACTGAGCAAAAAAGAAAAGGTAACTCCCTGGATGGGCGCCGATACGGCCCGGCATTACCAATGGTACCCGTTTCATAATTTTGGACATTATGAACTGGCAACGCGGACTGACAGGCGAAACCGCGCGGCCCTGACCGGTTATTACAAACAAGGAATACAACGGGTTTGGCTCAAGGCCCGGAAGAATGCGTTTTACAGGGGCATACCATTTATATGGTGCTCAAACAACCTGACAGTTTCATTCGCCATTCAATGCTACTTGTATCGCAAAATGAGCGGCGATCATACTTACGATCAACTTGAACAGGCATGTTCCGACTGGCTGTTTGGTTGTAACCCATGGGGCAAATGCATGGTTTACGGAATGCCCCAGGCGGGCGACACGCCGCGTCATCCTCACTCTTCCTTATCGTATCTTAACAATTTTCCGCTGGATGGCGCACTGGTTGATGGGCCTGTATACACCAGCATATTCCGCAACCTTAGGGGTGTAGAACTGCACGAGGCCGACAAGTATGCAAATTTTCAATCGGATTTGGCAGTTTACCACGATGATGTGGGTGATTATAGCACCAACGAGCCAACGATGGATGGCACCGCTTCGCTGGTTTACCTGTTGGCGGCCAAAGAAAATGAAGCCCATCCCATCCGTATGTATAAGAGGCACCATCGAAAATAAGCCGGCAAACAAACTGCTATTACCATTTTTTAAGTCCGAGTAATTTTTCGCCAAGGGGCGAAAGTATGGCTACCGGATTTTTCTTTTCCCGCTCCAGCGGATCGCCGGGAAAAGCATAACCCTGCATAGCCTCGCGGCTTTGCCAGCTGTTGATACGCCATTGCCTGAGCGCTTCGTTTTCTTCCTGGGCGGGCATCATCGCAACATATTGCGCTATCCGCACTTTGCCTTCGCTCTTGTTTGGCCGTATACCGTGGGGCAAAAGGCTGTTAAATATTAGCAGGTCGCCCGCTTCCATTTTCACCTTTACCAAATCAAAACCGGTGGTATCCGGCTTGTAGTGGTCACGGTCTGCAGGTTGGGTAAGCTTCCACGTGTCGTAGGTCCTATATAACTCCGGTATACATTGAAAGCCGCCCATGTTCTCGTCAGTTTGGTCGGCGAGGGCCAGCACGCCCTGCACGTTTTGCGGCCTGGTTTCAGGATCGTAATCCCAATGGATAAAACCCTTATACTCAAAGCCCGGTCGCTGTGGAAAATTAAGATTCGCCCTATCGATGGTTACCCATAGTTTTTCGGTGCCCCAAACATCGGCAAACGCTTGATGAACCTTCGGATATTGCCGGTTATCCCATAAATACTGTTGGTTATAAATTTCGACCATGCCGGTATTGTTCAGCTCCGTCATTTCCATGCGGGCGTTGGGTTTTTTATACCAGCTTTCTATATCATCAGGGTCTTTTCCCTCGTATTGCCACAGGTAGCCTGCCAGCTTTTTTACCTGTTCGCGGGGCACTGCATTTTTAACAACCACGTAGCCGTTCGTGATCCAAAACTTCCAGTCGTCTTCGGTTAGCACACGAAGCGGCTGGCCATTGCTGCGGTCGTTTAATTTAATTTGGCTCGATTTGGCCGTCGACGGATTACCAGGTATCTCCTTATGCGCGTTCATGGTTTGCGTTGCCTTCATGATCATTGGTTTGATATTTAAAATTACCAATTTTTTATCAGGCTTTTTAAGCTGGCCGTTCGCAAGAAACCCGTCCGAATAATAAACAGCGCCATCACCAGCGGCGACAGCGTTGTTTATTATTTTATCGACGTTTTAGTGCCAGAACAAACTTCGGGTTTTATGCAGCCTGAATTTCCTGGTCGCGTCTAAGTTCTTTTTAAGTAAAGAGTTTAGCCCCGATGGTTGTGCAGCTTCAAAGGCAGGTATCGATTTAAACGCCATCACCATATCGTAATCCATGGCCACCTGCCCTTTATCAAAAGGAACATCGCCATAACGGTCCATAAACCACAAATTCCAATTGGCGCTGCCCGGCGTATAAACATACAAGCTGTCTGAAGTGGGGAAGGGGCCAGGTAACAGGAAGGATTTAAAGGTATCCTGCGCCGGGCTATGACAGCTCATGCACGAAGATAAAGCAAGGTTTTTATACGGTTTATGTGAAGATATGTCGTAGGCCAACTGGGCAACGGCGCCGTCGTTCGGGCCGCTCAACCGGCCGCCCCAGCCCAGCGTTTCCCTGCTGTATGCGGGGGCTTTGGGGTTAATAATAGTTTCGTACAACTTAGGGTAAGGAGGGCTCAGAGGGCTGTTTACATTCGGATCGTTGCCCCACATGGCGCCTAGTGGCACCATTTTATCCCAGCCCGAGCCTTTGGTATCCATATCATATACAAATGTGGAATAAACCCAGCCGGTTTTTGGGGCTGTTTTACTATCCTTCACAATAATGTCCATTTGGAAGAAGCTAACCTTGCGTACCTGGTAACCCCGTTTCGGGCTTTCCTTTGTGGCAATCGTATCATAAATGCTAAAGGTTTGGGCGCCGTGCATCACGGGCCAGGCAGGGTCATTGACGTTCGAAAAGGCAAACTTAACAATCACACTGCCTTCTTTAAATTGCGCGGCATTGTTCAGCAAATTAACCTTTTGCCCGGTTTTACCCCATATCTTTCCTACGGTATAAGCCGCGGTCGAGTCATATAAAACCAGCGCGTAGCCGGCTTCATCTTCTTTTAATGACTTAAACATGTTGGCAGGATTGCCGTTACCCAGGTAAGCGCCCAGGATAGCTTCTCTTTGCGAACCCATCCACGGTTCATTGAACCAGCCGTATTTTGCTGCGGTCCATCCCTTATTGTTTGCAAAAAAAGGCAATAAATGAGGAGCCACATAGCGTTTTAATGCATCCATATAGGCCCAAACATTTGCATCGGAAATAGGCTTCCCGTTCAATGCCTGCTGCCATGGTGGATTAACAAGCGGGGTAGCTGATGTGGGATAATTATGGCTGAGGACAAAAAGCGAATCGCCATATTGCTGTTTGGAAGGTACGGAATCGCGGTGGTTCAAAAAGGCGCCGCTCGAGTCCGGAGCCATTGCAGATGTTGCTTCGTCATTTTTTGATTTGTTGCTGGTGCAGGTGTAAGCGAGAGCTATGATAAGACATATTATCAATACAGCTAACAGGGTGGTAATTTTTTTCATGTGATTTGGAGTTTAGGTTTAGATATTGTGATTGAACTGACTTTGTGAAACAAAAAAATTGTAAAAGCTCATCAGGCGCCGCCCTGACCGGCGTCCCGGCTGCGAAACGGGAAAGACAGGCGCTTAAAAATAACAGGCCGTAGCAGGAAAAGATGGTTGATCATGATATGTGACAGGTTAGATTATTGATTTATATTGACTAAAAAATAGTTCAAAATAAAAAGATATAATAAATGTATAATTAATTATTTAATTAACTATCAGCTTTTTGAATAAAAAAATGCCTGAAAGGAAAAAGGAAATTAATATTCTTAGTTGGATAAAATAATTATAATAAATATTATTATTTTATTCCTGGTTAATTGAACCGGTTAGGTAATGTCCTGCCTGAAGATTTAGTATTAATCTTCGTGAATTGGAATTTTCCGTCATCCGTTATAAGCGCCAGCGCTATGTAACAAACCACGTTGTCTTGCAGTCATAGTTTTATCGGCAAATACTTTATAAATTAGTTGCCTTTAACTGATCTTATTAACCAATTATGATAAAGAAGCTTTACTTTATTCTGCCTTTATTTATCGCCCAAATAGTGTTTGCCCAAAAAACGTACATCCAGTGCGGCAGGCTTATCGACGGCATTTCGAATAATGTTCAAACGCAGGTTACCATTGTTGTGGATGGCAGCAGGATAACGGATATACACAAAGGATATGTTAGCGGCGGGGCCGGCGATAAGCTTATCGCTCTTCAAAATAAAACCGTAATGCCCGGCCTGATCGATTGCCATGTGCATCTTGAAAGCCAGGGGAGTAAAAATTCCCTTTTAGAAACATTTACTTTAACCGATGCCGATATAGCTTACCAGGCTGCTGTTTATGCAAAACGTACACTAATGGCCGGATTTACAACCGTACGCGACCTGGGTGGATCGGGCGTTAACATCAGTTTGCGCAAGGCCGTACAAAGAGGGCTTGTGATAGGGCCGCGTATTATTACCGCCGGCCGGGCCATTTCAGCAAGCGGGGGGCACATGGATAATTCTGTGGGCTTTCGCGATGATGCCTTTAATCATAAAATGGGACCGGATGACGGTGTCGCTGATGGCCGGGATGAACTGGTTAAAGCCGTGCGCCTGCAAATTAAACGCGGGTCGGATGTGATCAAGATCGCCTCGACGGGCGGTGTGCTCGACTTGAGCGAAAACGGATCGGGAGCGGAGTTTACTATTGACGAGATCCGGGCGGTTGTTGAAACCGCTAAGGATTATGGCTTAAAGGTTGCCTGCCATGCGCACGGCGCCGAGGGGATAAGGAGAGCTATCCTGGGCGGTGTAACATCGATCGAGCACGGAACGTTCATGAACGATGAAGACATGGAACTTGCAAAAAAATACGGAACGTACCTGGTGCCGACTATTATCGCCGGTAAGTCCGTGGCCGACTCCGCGAAAATACCGGGATATTTTCCGCCGGTGATCGCCCGCAAGGCTATGGAGATAGGTACTCAGATACAGCAAACGTTCGGCCGCGCTTATAAGGCCGGCGTAAAGATCGCTTTCGGAACGGATGCCGGCGTGTATGCACATGGCAAAAATTACATGGAATTTCAATACATGGTAGAAGCAGGCATGCCGCCCATGGAAGCTATAAAAGCCGCAACCACCAGCGCCGCCGACCTGTTGGGCATCACCGACAAAACAGGCAGCATCAGCATAGGGAAATTCGCTGATATCATTGCCATCGACGGCGACCCGATAGCGGATATTAAAACCATGAAAAACGTGACCTTTGTAATGAAGGAAGGAAAAATTTATAACCAATAAATATGATGACAAAACTAAAAAACATTGCGTCGCTTACTTTTGCCGGCGTTTTGATAAGCTCGGCTATTTCTGCGGCTTATGCACAGACAGCTAAACCCGAAAACCCGCGTATGAAGATCTATCGCGCAACGGCGCCAAAGATCAACGACCTGGTTCATACCAAACTGGATGTGCGCTTCGATTACAAAAAGCGCTACATGTACGGCAAGGAATGGGTTACCCTGCGGCCGCATTTTTATCCGACCGATACGCTGAGGCTGGATGCCAAGGGCATGGACCTCAAGAATATATCGATCGTGAAAAACGGTAAAAACGTACCGCTTAAATTTCGGTATGACGACAGCCTGACCGTGGCTATCTGGCTGGACAAAGTTTATCACAATAACGAAACCTATACCATTTACATCGATTACACCTCGAAGCCAAATGAACTGAAAGTAAAAGGCAGTGCGGCTATAAACGATGCAAAAGGGCTGTATTTTATTAATCCTGATGGCACCGAGAAAGATAAACCTACCCAAATATGGACACAAGGTGAAACCGAAAGCTCGTCGGCATGGTTCCCAACTATAGACAAGCCTGACCAAAAAACGACCGACGAGATCAGTATGACCGTTCCGGCAAAATATGTCACCTTATCAAACGGGCGCCTGGCTTCTCAAAAAGCCAATGGCGACGGTACGCGCACCGATACCTGGAAGATGGAACTGCCGCACTCGCCTTATTTGTTTATGATGGCCGTTGGCGATTTTAAGATATACCACGATCATTGGCGCAATAAGCCGGTTGATTATTACCTGGAGCCAAAATATGCGCCTTACGCCAAACAAATATTTGGCATGACGCCCGAGCTGATTGAGTTTTACTCCAAAACATTGAATTACGACTTCGCATGGAACAAGTATGCTCAGATAGTGGTGCGCGATTATGTGAGCGGCGCGATGGAAAATACCACCGCCACCCTTCATGGCGACTATGTGCAGGAAACGCCGCGCGAATTGCTCGACGCGAATTATGACGCCGGCCGGAGCACCATCGCCCATGAACTGTTTCATCAATGGTTTGGTGACCTGGTGACCTGCGAAAGCTGGAGCAACCTTACCGTGAACGAGTCGTTTGCCGATTTCAGCGAGATGTTGTGGGCCGAGCATAAATACGGTAAGGACGAAGCAGATGCACACAGCTATACAGCGCTGCAAAGTTATTTAGCCGATCCGACCGCTAAGACAAAAGACCTGGTGCGCTTTCATTATAATGATAAGGAAGATGTATTTGACGTGGTTACCTATCAAAAAGGCGGCCGTATTTTAAATATGCTTCGCAACTATTTAGGTAAGGATGCATTTTATAAAGGCCTGAACATTTACCTCAAAACCAACGCCTTTAAAAATGGCGAAGCGCAGCAACTGCGGTTAGCCGAGGAGGAAGCCAGCGGGCTCGATCTGAATTGGTTTTTTAATCAATGGTACTATGGCGCAGGGCATCCGGTATTAAACATCAACTATAAATGGGACGATGCTTCAAAAACCGAAACGGTTTACTTACAGCAAACACAGGAAGGCCAAACCTTCAAATTGCCCATGGCTATCGACATTTATGCAGGCGGTAAAATAGAACGGCATAAAGTATGGATGAACGATAAGGCCGACACCCTCACCTTTCACGTAGCCTCAAAACCCGAACTGGTAAACGTGGACGGAGACAAAGTTTTATTGGCGGCAAAAACAGATAATAAAACGCTCGATGAATTCGTGTTTCAGTATTTTAATGCGCCGCTGTATCTCGACCGCTTTGAAGCGATAACCGCTGCGACTGCAAAGCAAACAGACAAGGGCGCCCAAAAAGTGCTGATCGCAGCAATGCGCGACAAATATTACGGCTTACGTATTAAAGCAATACGTGCATTGAATATGAGTAACGACGATGTTCATAACGCCGCCCTCCCGGTTCTGGCTTCATTAGCTCAAACTGACGACAATACCCTTGTTCGTGCGGCGGCTATCACCGCTTTAGGAAAGCTAAAAGCATCGGGTAATATGAATATTTTTAAACAGGCATTGAGCAGCCAGTCGTACGCGGTACAGGGGGCGGCGTTAACCGCCATCGGACTGCTGGATCCGGCGCAAGCCGTTACCTTGGCCAAAAACTTTGAAAAAGACAATAAAGGCGCATTGACACAGGCAATTATTACCGCATATGCCACCGGCGGGAGCGACGCACAATGGCCATTTGTATATAATGCGTTTAAAGAGTCGGGCCTGCAGGGTAAATTTAATATGATCAGAAACTTCGGCGCTATGGTTGGCCATGTTAATAATCCGGTATATGCGCAGCAAGGTATTAGCGAACTGAGGGACCTGGGCGTAAAATATAAACAGTTCGGTATAGGGCCGTTCATGACGGGATTATTGACCGATATCAAAACGCAGCGCGCAAAATTAAAAGACGATGCATCTGCAGCAGCGGCTGCTGATGCTATAAAAGCAGTTAACGATGCCAAATAACCCGTAGAAGCGCCCCGTACGTACGGGGCCTCTCGGTGCTAACATACAGCCCGGCCGATAGAGGCCGGGTTTTTTTAACCACATTTAACATTTTTATAGTTGATTATCCTTTATCTTAGTATAAATAAATGGTTATGAAAAAAGTATTGCTCGGTTTACTGCTGGTGGGCGGCGTTCACCAGTTAAGGGCGCAGCAGCTCGCGCCGGCTAATCCTTCGGATAGTTTATTAAAAAAGCTTTTGATAACACCCACTCCGTTCCAGCCCTTTAAACCTTTGGATAAAATGGATTTAAACAAGTTGCTTGTCGCCTCCGCGCCTAACATCGACCATATGCCTATAGCAGTTTTACAGGGCAATTCGAAAATTCCGGTTAAGAAACTAGGCGGATATTATACCATGCCGGTTAAAAAGATCGGAAGCGAGGAGGTACCCGGCAACCTGAACGGGTTTCCCGGATTGCCAACCTTTAAAACGCCGTAGTAATTAAAAGTCTTTATTCAACAATTTCTCCAGTTCGGCAAAGCTGATGTTCATTTTAACCCGGCCCTGCTTGGCGTAGGAAATTTCACCGGTTTCTTCTGATATAATGATCGCTGTTGCATCGTTCGTTTCGGTTACCCCGATTCCTGCCCGGTGGCGCAATCCAAATTGCGATGGAAGATCTACTTTTTCGGTAAGCGGCAAAATACAGCTGGCCGATTTGATCATATTCTCCGAAATCACAACCGCACCGTCGTGCAGCGGGCTGTTTTTTTGAAAGATACTTTCGAGCAGGCGTTTTGAAATTTTGGCCTCGATGATCTCGCAGCTGTTCTGATAAAATTGTTCGTCATAATATTTAGCGAACACGATTAATGCGCCGGTGCGCGTTTGTTTCATGCTTTTGCACGCATCCAGGATAGGCTTAATACGAGCGTAATTGTTCTTCTCTGCCTCTGCCTTGCCGAAAAAATACTGCCACCACGCTTTATTGCGTTGCAGCGAAGCATTTTTTCCCACCAATAATAAAAAACGTCTTACTTCCTGCTGAAAAACAATGATGATGGCGATGATACCCACATTGGCAAACTGCGCGAGGATACCCGTTAGCAGCCGCATTTGCAGCGCTTTTACCACAAAGTAAAGACCGAAAATTATAGCCAGGCCGATAAAAATATTTGCGGCGATAGTACCCCTGATCAGGTTGTAAAGCTGATAGATGAGGAAGGCCACCAGCACCACGTCCAGCACGTCGAAAAAAGTAAATTTAAATAAGCTGAGATCGAAGTAATGCATTTCACTAAGGTAAGAAAGATATGAGATTTGAGATGTGAGATTTGAGATTATTGCGATTCTGATAAATCGGGGGTTAACCGGATTATCTTACATCAGCAGCTTGAGTCGTTTTGGGAAATAATAAGGACGCGCCTATGCTGATGGTTAAAATAACCAGAATGATCAACAGCGAGTTAATAGTGGTAAGGCCGAGTTTGTCAGCATAGTTGGCAGCCAGCATTTTTAGGCCGATAAACGCGAGCAGTGCTGCAAGACCGATCTTCAGGTAATGAAATTTGTCGATAACGTTCACCAATAAGAAGAACATCGACCGCAGGCCCAGGATAGCGAAGATGTTTGAGAAGAACACGATATAAGGGTCTTTAGTAATGGAAAAAATAGCGGGTATGGAATCGACGGCAAAAACCAGGTCGGTAACCTCGATAATTAACAGCACTAAAAAAAGTGGCGTGATCAGTTTTTTATGATCCACCTTTACAAAGAACTTGTTGCCCTCAAATTGAGGATGAACCGAAAAATACCTGGAAGCCAGCTTTACAACTTTATGATTGCCCGGATCTATCTGCTCTTCCTTATTGCGGTTCATAAACATCACAATGCCGGTGTAAACGAGGAAGGCGCCAAAAAGGTATAATACCCAGTGAAACCGGGCAATCAGGGCCGATCCCACGAAAATAAAAGCGAAACGCATTACCACGGCGCCGATGATCCCCCAGAACAACACTTTATGGTAATGCCTTTTGTCTACGGCGAAAGCGGTAAAGATCAGTACCATCACAAATATGTTATCCACCGATAGGGCGTACTCAACCAGGTAGCCGGTAATAAATTCAAGCGCCAGGTTTTTACGGTACAGGGTTAGGCTTCCGGCAAAATCATGGGGGTTGAGTTGCAGATGATGAAAGTTAGTATCATTGATCTGCTGCAAGGCGGCGAAACTGTCAACGTGATGCAGAAGGTGCCCGAATTTAAAGATCAGTGCGTAAAAACAAAGCGCGAGGGTTATCCATACGGCGCTCATAATACCGGCTCGTTTCATGCTTACCGCCTTGCCCGATTTCCCGAATAAGCCAAGGTCTATGGCCAGCATTAATCCAATGAAAACAATGAATCCTGAAATAAAGATGATTTCGCTTTGCATTATTTATCACGCTCGGTTGTAAAACGCACCAGTTGCTCCAATCCACGTCGCGCTTCGCCCTCGGGAAAGGTGTTCAGTATTTCAAATGCTTCGTCCTGGTATTTTTTCATCTGGGTTTCGGCATATTCCAGGCCGCCGGTTTCTTTTACGAATGCAATAATGCGACCGATCTTCTTCGAATCGTCATTGTGATTTTTTACGAGGTTGATCATCTCCCGCTTAACGGCCCCTTTGCTGTTATTGAGCGAATAAATGAGCGGCAGGGTAACTTTTTTTTCTTTAATATCGATCCCAAGCGGTTTGCCGACATCATCGGTGCCAAAATCAAACATATCGTCTTTGATCTGGAAAGCGATGCCGATCTTTTCGCCAAACAGCCGCATTTTTTCAATCGTTTCGTCATCGGCGCCCGCCGAAGCCGCCCCGCACTCGCAGCACGAAGCAATTAACGATGCTGTTTTTTGCCGGATCACCTCGTAATAAACCGGTTCATCGATATCCATCTTGCGCACTTTTTCAACCTGCAGCAATTCGCCCTCGATCATTTGCTGCATGGCTTCAGATACGATTTTTAAAAACCGGAAATCATCATGTTTAATAGACAGGAGCAGTCCCTTCGACAACAAATAATCGCCCACCAACACGGCAATTTTATTTTTCCATAAAGCGTTGATGGAAAAAAAGCTGCGCCGCCGGTAGGAATTGTCTACTACGTCATCATGGATCAGCGTGGCCGTATGCAGCAGCTCAACCAGCGCTGCGCCGCGATGTGTAGATTCATTGATACCGCCGCAAATGCTCGCCGAAAAAAAAACGAACATCGGCCTGATTTGCTTTCCCTTGCGCTTAACGATATAATGGGTAATACGGTCGAGGAGCGGTACTGAGCTTTGCATGGAAGCCTTAAACTTACCCTCAAAAACATCAATATCAGCCGCGATAGGTTTTTTGATCTGGTCGATGCTCAGCATGGAGACAATAAGCTTATAGTATCAGCCCGGTTAACACCGGTCAATTCGCAACAAACATAAGGTAAAATTACTTATCGCCGTTATTTGGATTGATCAATACTTAGCCGGTTGCCCTGGTTTTGGCGTCGATTCCCTGATGAATTTTCGCAGGTTCTCGGTTGCGACAGAAAGGTCTTCTTTACGAAGGTACATCATGTGCCCGCTCTTATACCCTTCCCATTTCAGGCGGTCTTTCAGCCTGCCGCTGGGGTCGAGTTGCCACAAACTGTATTTCGCGTTGAAGTAATCGCAGGCGCCGTCAAAATATCCCGATTGTATCAGCAAATGCAGGTAAGGGTTTTCGGCAATGGCCTGCCTTAAGTTTTCGCCTGTATTGTTGTTTTTATTATCCCATGGAAATACATTGCCAAACATATTATATTTCAGGTCGGTTTTGTAATTCAGCTCGTCGCGCAGGTAAATATTCATCGCCGGCGTGAACGAATGCAGCCACGAGGTCAGCTCAGCATTATAATCGGGATGGTCGCCTCCGGCTTGCCTGTCGATCCCTTTATAGCGCGAATCGAGCCTGCCAATGGTAAATCCTTTATCGCGTAAAAGCTCTTTCCAAAAAAGATTGAAAGAAACATTCAGGTTGTTTTCCAGGATAACTTTTTCCGAAAGACCGCTGTAGCGGGACATTTTTGCAGCGATGATATTCCGCTTGGCATCGTCAATAAAGCCGCCTCTCGATAATGCAGGGATCAGTTCATTGATGGTAAAATCCTCCACTTCGGGCAAAAAGGCGGTCAGCTCCTTTTGCTGATATTCGGGCGCCAATGCGCCGTGGTACCAGGCTGTCGCGGCAAAATAGGGAAGCTTTAGCGCTTCCTGTACCGGTCCGCTGCGCTCGATGCCCAAATCGGTAGGCGATACCAAAACCACTCCATTCAAATACATCCATTGCGCATCTTGCAGCTCCAGCGCCAAACCTGCCACGCGTGCGGTTCCATAGCTTTCACCGATCAGGAACTTGGGCGATGCCCACCGGTTTTTGCGGGTAACAAACGTATTTATCCACTCAGCCAGGTATTTAATATCTTCATTCACCCCGTAAAATTTCGATCCCGGTGTTTCCTTGCTCACTATCCGCGAATAGCCGGTATTTACCGGGTCTACATAAACGATATCGGCGACATCCAGTATCGAGTTTTTATTTTCGCTGATGCCGTAGGGCTGCACCGGGTAACCTTCATCGTCGACGTTAAGCCTTCGCGGCCCCGTATAGCCGATCTCCATCCAAACTGACGGTGTTCCGGGACCGCCATTAAACGAGATCACAAGCGGGCGCGATGACCTGTCGCTGATGCCATCCCGCTCATAGTAAGTGTAAAAAACGCCGGCCACCGGGCGCCCTTCGTCATCCCATACAGGTATGCACCCTGCAGTAGCTGTATATGCAATTAACTGTCCTTTAATTGTGACCGTATGCCGGGTAACAACAGCCGAATCCACTTGTAATATGCGGCTTCGGGAAATGGGCTGGGTGTTTTTTGCAGGAGCGGCGGGCGGTGCGGTCTGGCTAATAACTGCAGTTGCTACAAAACAGCCGATAAGTGAAAGGAGATATTTTGTCATCGTAATATTTTTAGGATCAATAGTTAATTCTATTACAATACTAAAGCTTTGCAGCCGCTTTTACAACCGGGGTAACAAGATAGTGACGGTATGACTATTTAGGCTGTACGGCAAATATTTTCAGGCCCATTATCCCGATCATGATCAGCAGCATAAAGAATATCTCGGTAAACGAAATGCGCTGGTGAAAAAATGCCACTTCGGCAATTTTTAAAAATATCAGCGTGGTAGCAGTCCATGCAGCAAACGCCATGGCCGTGGGGATCTGTTTGATAGCCATTGAGAATAAATAAATGTTGGCCAACCCGAATAAAATGTAACCTACAAAGGGCAGCAATATGGGCAATCCGCCGTGCCACTTGTAGAAATTTATGAACCTTAATGTTTTAAGATCCCTGAACGTCATGAATTTTAAGCAGAACGTCCAAGCCGTTTCGCAGGTCGCCGCTAATACTAAAAATAACCAGGCCAATAGATACGTATTAAATTATTGGCTGCAAGATATTAAATTTTCATTAGCATCAGCTTCAATCGTTGCAACAGCTTCATTGACTGCGGGTGACTGCATATTTAAGATTGCAGCGGTTTTTTTCGAGCTGAAGAGGCTTTTCGCCCAGTTAATGAAGTTTGGCCTTAGGTGATAGTAGAAGTTAAACCACTTATATTTTAAAAGTTTTTTTTCGTCAAAACGTTTCACCGAAAAAGCGTGCTGTAAAAAGTAATCCTTCGGATACTCGTAATAAAGGCCCCAGTTTTCCGGCTTGTCGCCCGGCTTGCAGCCCGGGTCATATACTGTCCCGAAAAGGTAATCCCAAACAGAAAATTTAGTGCTGAAGTTAACGTGGAACACTTCGCGGTAATTGGCATGGTGCCATAAATGCAGCTCGGGCGAATTAAAGAAATATTTAAGCTTGCCCAGCTTTACGTTGATATTGGCATGGATAAACATTCCCTGCACAGCATCGAGCAACGCTTTGATAGGGATCACTTCGGGATGCGCGCCCATAATAACGATGGGAGCAAACTCAATGGTTTGGTTGATAATGATCTCAACCGCATGCGACCGTGCCCCGGCCATAAAATCAACCTGTTTGCCCGAATGATGCGCCTCATGTGTACGCCATAATATCTTGCTGGAGTGCTGCCAGCGGTGAAAAAGATAAATATAAAGATCGTGCGTTACCAGGAAGAATAGAACCTGTTCGGCGATGGTCCATGTTTTAAAAAAGCCGAAACCGTGCCAGTGAAGAAATAATTGTATGTGCGGAATGATAAATTTAAATATCAGGATTTGCAGAAAATAACTCTGTATAAGCGTGTACCAAACCAAATCCACCCAAAAACCTTCCCTGAAAAAGGGCAGGCCTTTACGATACGGCGAAATACGCTCCCATGCGATGATGAACGCTATCCAGCCTATCAGGATGATGGTTGTTATTTCGAGTGTGGTCATGGTAGTCTTTAGTCTGAAGTCGAAAGTCTTTAGTCGGATTCGGCTTCAGTTATAATGTTATCTATTTAAATTTGTCTGGATTATTTATCATATAAGTCAATAAGCGTGACACTTCTTCACTTTGTTGATTTAATTCCTGGTATTTCTCTTTATTTATATAATCACAAGCCAACGACGCATCCAACCAGGATTGTGTTTCTCCATTTTCCATATCCGCATCCGTAAGTTTACTTACAAAGTGGTTAGGATATTTTCGTTTTTTATAAGCCTCGGCAATACAAGCGAATACCGATCTTGATGATCTTCTGATTTGGTCAATCAGACTGTAGGTTTCTTCTTTTGGAAAACTTTTGGTTAACCAAACAATCTCCATGGATAGCGCAAATGCCTTTTATATGAAATTAAATCCCTAAATGAACTCATTATACAGACCTAAGACTAAAGACTCAAGACTTTGGACTTACCTTATACTCTTCACTAATATTCACTCTCAACCTTTTCATCGGTCCCAATTCTGATTCATAAACCCTTTTGATGCCATCGCCTGTAGCCGTTTCCACATCGCGTATGTCACGCACCAGGCGCTGAAAGCCTTGCGGCTCAACAGATGCGGCATGATCGGAACCCCACATCGCGCGGTCGAGCGTAAAATGGCGTTCCACAAAAGTAGCGCCTAAAGTTACCGCCGCAACGGTAGTGGCAAGGCCGGTTTCGTGGCCCGAATAACCGATAGGAACGCCTGGGTATTTGTTTGTCAGCGTTTGAACCATTTTCAGGTTCAGCTCTTCCGGTTTACATGGATAAGCGGACGTTGAATGCGCGATCATGAGTGGGTAATTCTTATCAAATGACCGCACTAAATTCACGGCATCTTCAATTTCCTTAGTCGTCGACATCCCTGTGGACAACATCAACGGTTTGCCTGTTAATAATATTTTTTTGATAAGCGGTGTATCCGTAAGTGATGCCGAAGCAAGTTTATACATCGGCGTATCAAACTGTTCCATAAAATCCACAGCCTCCACATCCCAGGTAGATACAAACCAATCGATGCCCAACTTTTTACAGTATTGATCTATGGTCGCGTATTCAACGATCCCAAATTCAGTTTTGCGTTTATAATCAATGTACGACATACGCCCCCAGGGGGTATCGCGCATGATCTCCCACTGGTCTTTCGGAACGCAAATCTCCGGCGTACGTTTCTGAAATTTAACCGCGGTGGCTTTTGCGGCTACGGCTTCGTCTATCAGTTTTTTGGCGATATCCAGCGAACCATTGTGGTTGATGCCGATTTCGGCGATAACATAGCATAGCTGACCCGGACCGATCTTTATGCCCGAATTTAAGGTGACGGTACTGTTATTCCGCTCTTTAACTTGCTCACCCTGCTTTGCTGCGATGATCATCTCGGCGATCTCCCTGAAACATCCTCTGCCACCTTTTGCTTTGCAAACAACATCCGAAATTTCTTTAACAAATGATATGGCATCCCCGGGGCAAACCGAAACACCGACCGACTTCATCACATCCATGTCGTTGACGTCATCGCCGATATATGCAACTTCTTCCGACTGTAAATTCAACCGGTTTAGTATCTCTTTAACGATAGCCGGTTTATCTTTCGCGCCCAAATGCAATTCGGTAATCTTCAACTTTTCGGCGCGTTTAATTACCGAGGGGGAAATCTCGCCGGTAACTATTCCTGTTTCAACACCGGCTAAATTGCGCAGCCGCTCAACCGCCATGCCATCCCTGATAAAGAATTTTTTTAATTCTTCTCCATTTTTCCCGTAATAAACACCCCCATCAGTCAATACGCCATCGCAGTCTGTAAGCAGTAATTTGATGCGTGAAAGTTTTTCGGTTAACATATTTCCTTTTTTGATTTTTAAGTTAAATAGCGGTCCATCCGCCATCGACAATAAGGTTTGCACCGGTCATATATGCCGACGCGTCGCTGGCTAAAAACACCAGCGCCCCCTGGTAATCAGTGGGCTGCGCCATGCGCCCAAGCACGGTTTTAGCCGAATAATTTTGAATGAAAAATTCATTCTGCCCGTTCTCAACCCCACCGGGCGAAAGTGTATTAACACGCACCCCTTTGTTGCCCCAGTATGCTGCTAAAAAACGTGTAAAATTAACCACGGCACCCTTTGTAACCGGGTAAACAGCCGATTTATAAAAGGTTTGTTCGCCGCACTCGTTGCGGTAAATCGACTGATCGGGGCCGACAACGCCGTAAGTTGAAGCGATATTGATAATGCTTCCGCTTCCCCGTTCCGCCATTACCGTTCCGAAAACCTGCGATGCCAAAAAAACACCCGTCACATTTACATCCAATGACTTTTTAAAGGCATCCAGCGGGTAATTTTCAAACGCCGAAAGCTCCTTCGCCAATCCCGGGTTTTCGAACATATCGTTTATCGCGGCATTGTTCACCAGGATATCGATCGTACCGTGCCTTGCTATTACTTTATCGCGGGCGGTTTTCAAAGAACTCTCGCTTGTTACATCCACTTTAAGCCCGGTGTGTTCGTCGCCAAGGCTTTCCGCGAAATGTTCTGCTGCGTTTCCATCAATATCGGCCACTACGACGTTTGCACCGGCTTCAGCCAGCGCTTCGCAGTGTTTCCTGCCCAGCAAGCCCAGGGCGCCCGTCACGATGGCGGTTTTATTTTTTAACGAAAACAGTTCCATTATATCATGCGTTATTCGCACCCTTATTTAAGTCCTCTCCTTTGGAGAGGATTTAGGTGAGGCTCGCGATTATACTGTTTTTGGTTTAATATTATAGTTGTCCACCTTGCGGAAAACAGCTTCCAACGGTTCGCCTTTCAGATATTTTTTAACGTCGCCGCTAAGGATCGCTTCTTTCATGATCGGCATCACATCGCGGTAAGCCGATAACGTGTAAGCGATATCCTCATCACTATGGCTGTAACACATATTGTGAAAGCCGGCCCAAAGCACGCCGCGTTTTATCATTTCCTGCTGCATCAATGCCTTAACTTCCAGCCCGTTGCCGGCTTCAGGTGTAAAAGTCACCATCGAACGGCAGTTATAACCGATGCAGCGCGTGTAAACATCCATGCCGGTTTCAATAGCTATCTGGTTGTAACCGTCTTTCATTAACGCACCCTTTTCGTGCAGGTATTTAGGCACGTTTTTGTCGCGCAGTTCATGAATAGTGGCTTTACAAGCCGCCAGCGACAAAGCCTCGCCGCCAAACGTGGTATAGCTGAACACTTTAGAATTAAGCAGCTCCATCACATCCGCACGGCCTGTCAAAAAAGCGATTGGCATACCGTTCGCACAGGCTTTTGAATAAACCGCAAGATCCGGCTTAACGCCAAAATATTCCTGGGCGCCGCCAATGGCTATGCGAAAGCCTGTCCACATCTCATCAAAAACCAGCAGCGTGCCGTTGGCTTTGCAAACTTCGGCAAGCTCTTTCAGGAAGCCCGGTTTTGGCGCCTCGAAAATAAACGGCTCCAGGATCAGCGCAGCCACAGTATTATCGAGCGCTGCTTTTATAGCATCAATATTATTATACTCGAAAGTATAGGTCATGTTTTGTATCGACTCAGGGATACCTGCGTTCCGGCTGGTAATAGCTATGTACCAGTCGTGCCAGCCGTGATAGCCGCAGCAAAATATTTTTTCCCTGCCGGTAAACGCCCGGGCAACACGTATGGCAGCCGAACAAACATCAGCGCCGGTTTTTGCGATTTTTACGGCCTCGGCATTCGGGATAACTTCCTGTATCAGCTCGGACACTTCCACTTCGAGCGGGTGCATCATCGAAAAGGTGATGCCATCCTCCAATTGTTTCTTGATAGCCTCGTCAACTACAGGATAGGCATACCCTAACGAAATTGGCCCGATCGCCGCGTTAAAATCAATGTATTCGTTCCCGTCAACATCCCATACATGCGAGCCCTTACCCCGCTGTAAATATTTAGGCGCTGCACCGTTGGTATACTGTCCAGGGCCCTTTGCCAGGGTTTGGGTAACGGGCTTCTGCACTTTTAACGCGCGCTCATATAACGCATCCGACTTTGTTATTACCGGATAATCCGGATTGAATTTTATACTATTTGGCATGATATATTGTATTATGTTGTTATTCGGAAAATTGCGGAACAGCTATTTGGGGCTGCACTGAGCCTGTTTTATACCCCAATATTTTTTCGGCTATCTGCTTACCGGTAAAGCCTTCATATTCTAATACATTGGGCAATATCGCCGGCTTAAACCATTTTTCATTTAAAGCCAAAGGTAGCACTTTTGCCGTTAACTGGTTTTTTAACAGGACTTCGGCCACGATGCTGTATAAGCCGCCGGTAAGGAAATGATCCTCCAAAGTAACGGTTAAACCGCTGGTTTGGGTGGCTTCTAAAATGACTTGTTCATCCACAGGCTTCAGACTTCGCATGTTAACAAGCCCGACAGATAAGCCTTCATTTTTCAGTATTTCAACGGCTGTCAGCGCCTGCTCAAACAGTAATCCATAGGTTAAAACGGTAACATCTTCGCCTTTCGAGATCACTTCAGCCTTTCCCCATTGATAAGGAGTATGATGATGATCTGTTTTTCGGGTATTGATGCGCACATAGGATGGATTGGGGCATGCCCAAATTTGCGGCAGCATTTCAACCAGGTCCTGCTCATCCGCCGGGGCAAAAACGGTCATATTCGGGATACCGCGCATCAGCGATATATCTTCGATAGCCTGGTGCGTAGGACCGTTGCCGTCGGATAAAAACCCCGGTATAAAGCTGCTTAATTTAACAGGCAGGTTTGGAATACCGGCGTCGGTGCGGACAAACTCAAATGCCCGCATCGATAAAAACGAAGCCAAAGCGTGTACCACCGGGATGCGGCCGCGAAGCGCAAGGCCCGCAGCAGCTCCGATCATCGTTTGCTCGGTTATTCCCGTATCAATAAAACGGTTCCCCAGCTTGCCTGGGATATTTCTTACCAGCGCGCGGTTCTCCGCGGTCATCACGATCACGCGATCGTCGGATAAAGCCGTCTGGGTTAATAATTCTTCGTATGACATATTATCTCACCACTAATGTTTCTGATGTTAATTGGGTAACGGCTTCGCCGTGTAATTCCTTTAATAGGTCTTGTACCTCGGTCGCGTTGAAATTGCAAAACCACCGGTCGGCGCGGCACTCAATGCTGGGCAACCCCTTACCGCGAACCGTGTCGGCAATCACCACGTTCAGTTTGCCGGTTTGGAACGGATAAGCCGAAAATGCGTCGTGCAGGGCTTCAAAGCTATGCCCGTCGATGCGTTTTACCGCGGCGCCAAAGGCAGTAAATTTATCATGTAAAGGCTCCAGCGGAATAAGGTCCTCGGTTGGCATATTGGCCTGGAAATGGTTCCTGTCTATCACAAAGATCAAATTGTCCAGCTTATAGGCATTGGCAACCAGCACCGCCTCCCAGCACGTGCCTTCGTTCAGCTCGCCGTCGCCCATTATGCAGATCACCTTGTTGGAGCCGCCCTTTATTTTGATATCCATCGCCACACCCAACGCCACTGATGGCAAATGCCCCAGCGAGCCCGAATGAAATTCGATGCCGGGAATTTTTGTGTTAGGGTGCCAGTAAATATGATCTTCTGTTGAAAGATGGTTTTTCAGCCGGTCCTTGTCCAGCAGGCCCAGCTCGGCGAAAGTTCCATACAAAGCAGGCACGTCATGGCCCTTGGACAGGAACAGGTAATCGCGGTTGGGATCGTCCAGGTTATCTTTATGGATATTCAGGAATTCCGAATAAAGGTAAACGATCAAATCGGTTGCGGAAAGCGACGCGCCGACAAAACAGCCGCCGTCGGTTGATAATTTGATGATATGTTCCCTTACTTTTAAAGCGGTTGCTTCGAGTTGTTTGGGTGGTGTTGTCACACTTTGCATTGCGTTTGTAAATAATGTCTTTGTATTAGCCGAATGTAACTTTCGTTTGTTCGGGCGAAATAGTTTTCAATTCGTCAAGATGATTACGGTACCAGTTAACGCCGGCGTATTTTGCGTTGATCGTATAAATTTCGGGTTTTTCTTCCAGCAGGTTTAAAATGTCATCGCAAGAAAAATCAGCTTTCTTAGGATACAATTCTTCAAACACGCGTTTGATAAATTGATAATCAGCCTCATAGTCTATCGTGAACCTGTGCGACATCGAATAATCCTCTCCCGACTGCGAAAGTACGTTCCCGATCCTGAATTTTTCCTGATTTTCCCAAATATAGGGGGTAGTATGTTCCAGCTCCAGTTGCTTTGCGGCTTCTTTCCATGTCCGCTCCAGGCACTCCATCGTCATTATTTCCACGTCGTTGCCATCCGGGAAAGTAGACGGGTGCAAATTACTAACATAGTCATACTCCCGAGAGTTGGCGAAGTAAAAATCCAGCACTTCGTCAATAATGCACGGATCGATAAGCGGGCAGTCGGAAGGGATCTTGAGGACGATAGTCGCTCCAAATTGCTTGCCCGCCTGGTAATGACGGTCGAGCAGGTTATTAAGGCTGCCGCGGTAACAGGCGACACCGATACGCGCGGATTCCTGCACTATGATATCATCAGCCTCTTCTTTCGAAGTCGCGATAACGATTTCGGCTTTATTGCGCACCATTCGAAGGCGCTCAATCATGCGATATAAAAGACTATGACCCAATACCGGCAGCATAACCTTGCCCGGCAACCGGCTGGACGACATCCTGGCCTGTACAACTATTACAACTTTCTCTGCCATTAGTCCTTAAACGTTTGCCTGCTCAGGCATATTGTACTTTGGGGTATTGAACCGGTTCGGGATGAAACCTGAAACCTGACAGGAAATTTTCTTTCTTCCCGGTATATTCAATATAAGCGCTGCATACCTGGGCGATATTTTTTGCAGACATACCTCCATTTTGTATAGGCGCCAGTTTTTTTAGTTCGTCAATATCGAAATATGAATGAACCTTTTTGTCAAGCGCGATGCCGGTGTATACCACGGTCGAGTATTGCGTAATCAGCTCGCAGCAGTTGGCTATCATCTGGCTGGTGTTACCGCTATGGTATATCAATGTTCCCGGAGGGGCGTATTTGCGAATTTCCGCTTCCGCGCGCTTTGCTTTTTCGTTCGGATGAAGCTTGAAAAGCAGTTGTCGCCCATCGGCAATCTCTACGGCTTTTTTAATAAATGCGGGCCTGTTCTCAATCCGGTACGTTTCGCGCATATCGGTTGTGGCTACCATCACATAATTATGGTGCGGGAAATCGTTGTTTAAAAACTGGCGGTCGTTATCGTAGTTAGGTATCCCGGTTACAATAAGTTTCCTTGCGTCGGTGCCATGTTTGGCGAAATAATTTTTATATCCTTCGGACGCTGTGCAGTAAATATCGCAAATATTCGTGCATCCGTTTAACGAAGTATCGGCGGTAAAATAAGGCGGTATACCCAATGCTTTAACAGTATCGGTAAGCAGGGTGCGTTTATCTACCATTCCCTCCTGTACCCAAATCGTTTTGGTATTCCTGAACCGGCTGTCTACCACCATGTCGCTGCAGTACACCACCAGGTCATATTCGTTTTTTCTGCCTTTATAGTCAATTTGCAATCTATGTTCCCGCAGATAATTTTCCGCTTTGATCCTGTAACTGTCGGTCATGGGTGTGCCATTTACCAACGGAGTGTACTTTAAAATGACGTCAAGAAACGCTGAATTTGGGTATACCTGGCTAAACCAGCAATCATAGCCGTCAAGATGCTGCGAGATTTGGTGCATCTGCGAGGTCTGATTCATTGACCCAGTAATAAACAATATCTTTCTCCTCATCCGGTGACTATTTCGAATTATAAAAAATACAAAAGTACAACTTAGGGTCCGATTTTATCTGCTGAGAGATAAAATTAATACGTGGTTAATTTCAATTTAATACTTCTTAATACAAATCTAATATTAGAAGCACATCGTTTAATAAAGTTACAATAATTTCCCGGCCATCTGCAAAAACAATGTAAAAGATGTGCGCAATCTGTAGCAATAAACAATATTTTTATAGCCAATGGCATCAATATTAAAAAAGATCAGGCCGGTGCAGCTCGTCGCCGTCATCTTTTTTACGGTTTCAGGCGGTCCATACGGTCTTGAGCCGTTATTAGCATATGCAGGGCAGCACGCCGCCCTACTTTTACTGCTGGTAACCCCGCTGATGTGGGACGTGCCGGCAATTTTTACTGTGCTGGAGCTGAACAGCATGATGCCTGTCGAGGGCGGCTATTATAAATGGGTGAAACATGCCCTTGGCACACGCTGGGGTTTTTTTGAAGGCTGGTGGACATGGCTTTATACTTTCGTTGATCTTGCTATTTACCCCGGATTATTTGTGCTGTATGCCTCGTTCTTTTTTCCCGCATTGCTGGAATACCGCATCCCCATATGCTTATGTGTGATATGGGCCTCCGCCGGATTGAACATCCTGGGCATTGTACCGGTAGGCCGGACATCGGTGATCCTGGGGGCCGTCGTATTGGCGCCTTTTATCCTGTTGTTCGTGACATTCTTTTACCATCATGCAAACCATATCGTCATAGCGTCGCCTTCATTAAAAAGTATCCCATTTCCAATGTTTGGCATGGCCCTGTATACCGTGATGTGGAATTGCCTTGGATGGGACAATGTGACGACCTATGCGGAAGAGGTCGTCAAGCCTGTGCGATCGTATCTCAAATCTATTTTTGCGGCATTCGCATTGGTAATCGTGCTTTATTTTTTGATCGTCCTGGTGTCCCAGCAATCAGGAATTACTGCCGTCGATCTAAAAGACAAAGGTTTCCCGGCGGTGGGTTCCCTTATCGGCGGACAATGGCTGGGCGCTTTTATCGCTTTCGCGGGAATGGCGAGCAGCCTCGGCATCTACGCTGCCGTATTATTATCGGTTTCCCGCGTGCCCAAGGTAATGGCCGACGATGATCTTTTGCCGCAACGGTTAAACAAGCTGCATCCCAAATTTAAAACACCTTATGTGTCCATCGTCGTTTGTTCGGTTGTGGTAAGCTTTATGATATTGTGGTCGTTTGTCGATCTGCTCATTATCGATGTAACGGTATATGGCGCGGGCTTGTCGTTAGAATATATTTCATTAATTAGATTACGGAGAATCGCACCCGGTGAAAACCGCCCCTTCAAAATCCCCCTAAAAATTCCGGGGCTGTATCTCATGCTCTTATTACCCGCCGCAGTTTATTTTGTCGCTCTCGCGGCAGCACTATCCTCAACGGAACGTGCTGTTTGGGCGGCTGTTTTTGCTATTGCTGCACTATCAAGCGCCGAGTTGGTTTGGCGAATTATATTGTGGAGAAAACCGCATTTGAGTCGATAGTCGGATAGTCTATAGCCGGTAGTCCATAGTCCATAGTCGCAATTGCAGTCGACTTTAGACTAAAGACTATTGACTCAAGACTTACTCCCCCGCCGCCCAAAAGATGGCATTCTTAAAGATCGTTTTATAAACTTCGCTGTTAAACAGGACCGGCGAATGTCCCATAAAAATATAAACATTCCTCGCCCGAAAATGAGGGTTGGTCCATATCACCGGGTGGTCGCCCATTTTGATAGCCGAATTGGGCTGATAGGTCGTTTCGTCTACGCTGGCTATCACATGCACATGGGGTCGCGGACTTTTATTATAAGTATACCATTCTTCTTTCTCCACAACAAATGACGAAGGCACACCTTTCATTATGGGATGGTTTCGGTCTTCCACATTTACCTTCGCCGTAGCAAAACCCGGAATGTAATTTTTATAAATGATATTTCCCATGAATTGCGAGAACCAGTCCCACATCGGGTACCCGTCAAACTGGCCGAGCAGCGTAGCATGATGAAAGCCTATCCAGCCCCCGTTGCCATGGACGATATAATTCTGAAATGCGGTCACGGCCTTTGCAGTCCACCCATAAGGCGGGTAATCCAGCTGGATGAACAACTGGTATTTGCTTAAAAAGACCGAGTCGACCGGTTCGGTGTTCTGGATATAGTCGATGGTAAAATTGCTGTCGGCCGCCAATTTGTCGAGCCACATTTTGGCTGTGCGCGAATATTCGATATGATGCCCGCCGTTTTCATACAGCGCGATCACTTTAAAACGTGGCATTTTTTGTTGCGGATAGGCAAGGCTATTGCAAATTGCAATTACGTATATTAAAGCCTTAACTGCTTTCTTCATAATCTGGTTGATAATACTGTAGTTGTATTTTAACCCAATCTTATAATTTCAATTACAAATGACAATTTTAAAATTAAACAATTCCGAATTCGAAAATCCGAATTCCGAAATAAAATCAATAATATTGATCGCATATAAATAGCATGGAAAAAGAGCTGCGCAGCCGGCAATGGTTTGGCCGGAAAGGAAAAGATGGGTTCATATACCGCGCCTGGATGAAAAACCAGGGTATACCCGCGCACGAGTTCCAGGGAAAGCCGGTAATTGGGATTTGCAATACCTGGTCGGAACTGACGCCCTGCAATGCGCACTTTAGGGAACTTGCCGAGTCGGTAAAGCATGGGATCTACGAAGCCGGCGGTTTCCCGGTCGAGTTTCCGGTGAT
>Ga0134126_10001962_pt1 | contig 26121 bp, 17 predicted proteins | sample KB31752_FD_96881 | JGI IMG/M metagenome (GOLD analysis project Ga0134126, IMG submission 96881) | Terrestrial soil microbial communities with excess Nitrogen fertilizer from Kellogg Biological Station, Michigan, USA - KB3-175-2 | ecosystem: Environmental > Terrestrial > Soil > Unclassified ... | reverse complement strand
ACCTGCACATGCAGCATTTCTTTATTCATTACATCGAGGCTAACATAAGGGCCTGTGCCTTTTAATAAGTCATTTTCTGCACGCAAGTCAGAAGCTATGACATTAGCGCCACCATAGATTCTACGAAGTTCTAAAGTGAGTTCAACTCCAATTTGCCCACAAGCGCCGATTACTAATATTTTTTCCTTGATCATTTTAATTTTTTTATCCTCAAATTAAATCTCAAAAGTAAAGACAGTAAAAGCACAATAATTAAAGATTTCTATTTTGTTCTTCAAAAAAAAAAATTAACTGATAATTTTCCCATCTTTCATATGAAGAAGCCTGTCGCTTAACTGCGCCAATTCTTCATTATGAGTTACTATTAAAAAGGTTTGATGAAAACGGTTTCTCAAATCAATAAATAAATTATGTAATTCTTTTGCGTTGGCTGAATCAAGGTTTCCGGTTGGCTCATCGGCCATCACAATAGAAGGATTATTAATAAGCGCCCTCGCAACAGCCACACGTTGTTGTTCACCACCCGAAAGCTCCCCTGGCTTATGTTCCCCACGGTCTTTTAAGTTTAATAATTCAAGCAATTCAGCCGCTCTTTTTTCAACTTGCTTATTTTTTTTGCCCGCAATCCATGCCGGAATACATATATTTTCCAACGCAGAAAATTCCGGCAGCAAATGATGAAATTGAAATACAAAACCGATATGTTCATTTCTGAAAGCAGCTAATTTTTTTCCTTTTAGCTGGCTTACATTTATTTCATCAATAACCATTTTTCCTTTGTCAGCATTATCAAGAGTCCCTAAAATATGTAATAAAGTACTTTTGCCAGCGCCGGAAGAACCAGCGATACTTACAATTTCAGCTTTTGAAATTTCTATATCCACCCCTTTTAAAACCTGCAAATGGCTATAATTTTTATAAATACCCGTAGCTTTTAACATGATTAAATGTAAGCGTAAAATTGAAATTGAAAAATTAAAAAAAAATATACCTGATTAATGCAATATTAAGTGGCAAAATCCGTAAACTACTGAGAAATTAGCGCTTTAAAAACAATATTTGGTTTTCTAAATATAACTTTTACATTTGCGGAAAATTAGAAACCTCATTTTAATTTTATTACGAAAAATAAAAAGATATAAATAATATGTTTTGGACATTAGAACTGGCTTCTCACCTTGAAGAAGCACCCTGGCCAGCAACGAAAGACGAATTAATTGACTATGCAATCCGAAGTGGTGCCCCGCTAGAAGTTGTTGAAAATTTGCAAGAGCTTGAAGACGAAGGCGGCGGCGATATTTATGAAAGCCTTGAAGATATCTGGCCTGATTATCCCAGCCAGGAAGATTTTTTCTTTAATGAAGATGAGTATTGATGCAAATTGATATTTTAGAATAGTTTACAAAATTTATTGGGCTTAAGAACTTATACTTCTTATATGATATAAAAAAAACCGCCGGTTATCAGGCGGTTTTTTTATGGGATATTTGATAGACAATCAAACTTCTATTTTTCCATCTGCTCAATAACCTGGTGAGTTACCCCGGTTGAAGAAAATCCTCCATCATGGAAAAGATTTTGCATCGTTATATATTTAGTAAGATCGCTGAAAAGAGTAACAATATAACTACCACAATCTTCGGCAGTTGCATTTCCTAAAGGGCTCATTTTTTCAGCATAATTTATAAAACCATCAAAGCCTTTTACGCCACTTCCGGCTGTTGTCCTTGTAGGCGATTGGGAAACAGTATTTATTCTAACTTTATTTTTAAGAGCATAATGATACCCGAAACTACGGGCAATACTTTCCAGCAGCGCTTTTGCATCCGCCATTTCGCTGTAGTCCGGAAACACACGCTGGGCGGCAATATAAGTAAGTGCAACCACGCTACCCCACTCATTTAAAGCATCTAATTTATAAGCCGTTGCCAGGAGCCGGTGCAAACTTGTAGCAGAAATGTCCAATGTTTTTTGATTAAATCCATAATCAATTTCGGTATAAGGCTTTGCTTTTCTCATATTGATACTCATACCTACAGAATGTAAAATAAAATCGAAACTGCCGCCAAAATGTTCTTTAGCTTTTGTGATCAAATTAAGCATATCATCGTTGCTGGTCACATCACAAGGAACTATCGGTGCATTAATTTTTTCAGCCAGTTTATTAATCTCTCCCATTCGCATGGCAATAGGCGCGTTTGTAAGCAGAATTTGAGCACCTTCTTCATGGCATTTCAATGCCGTTATCCATGCGATAGACCTTTCGTCGAGCGCGCCAAAAATAATTCCCTTTTTTCCTTTCAGTAAATTGTACGACATAGCTTTTATTTTTTTACAAAGTAAGAATTCTTATTTCATTGTTCAATTGTAAATGGTTTTATTCTTCATTTTCGTTTCAAATACCTATTGCAGTAAACAAATAAATAATTCATTTTTTTGTTTTGCGATTTAAAAAAAATTTCATTTTTCCATTTTCCGATTTTCAAATTAATTTCCAATCATTTCTCTTGCATTTTCAAATGCAGCAGCAGTAGGCTTTTTACCACTAAGCATTGTTGCAATAGCCGTAATTCTTTCATCCTGGTTCAATATTTTTATGGCAGTGATAATTTTATCATCTTTAATTTCTTTGTAAACAAAAAAATGAGTATTTGCTTTTGCAGCTATTTGCGGCTGATGAGTGATGGAAATAACCTGGTGCGCTTTAGAAAACTCTTTTATTATAATGCCAACCTGCCGCGCTGCCTCACCGCTGATACCGGAATCAATTTCATCAAAGATTAGAGTTGGAAGCTGAATAGTTTTTGCCACCAAAGATTTTATACTCAACATCAAACGGCTCAACTCACCACCACTGGCTACTTTGCGCACGGGCTCAAACTGGCGGTGGCCTGAAGATAAATTAGCATTGAACAAAAATTCAATTTTATTATTTCCAAAAGAATTTAAATTTTCTTCTTCTTTTATTTCCACTTTAATTTTTGCATTTGGCATTCCCATTTGAAATAAAAGCTGGTTTACTTTCTCTTCAAATGGAGCTATTTCATTTTGCCTTTTGTCCGAAATAATCTTGGCTTTTTTTATTGCTTCATCAAAATATTCTTTTGATAATTTTTCTCTTTGAGCAATCGTTTCTGAGAGATTTGTGACTTTTTCAAGGACAATTGCAAGCTGATTTTTTATTTCAATTAATTCGGCTGTTGTATTTACATTATGCTTTTTTAAAAGTGTGTAACCCATAGCCATCCTGTCATTCAGCTGGTTTATTTTTTCTTCATCATAATTTACATCCCTGTTCATCGTATGAATTTCTGAAGCGATATCTTTCAATTCGATTTGTAAAGAAGACAATCTCCCACTTAAACTTTCTATTTCCGGATAAACCTTCCGGAGCGTTTGTAACTTTTGATTTATAGATTTTATTTGCTGGGCCAATGGCTCGTCACTTTCTTCTATTTGAAAATAAATCTCTCCAAGAGTAGATTTTATATTTTCCGAATTACTAATCAATTTAATTTCAGAATCAATATTTTCAATTTCATTTTCAGAAAAATTTGCTTCATTCAGTTCGTCAAATAAAAACTGGTTGTAATCAAACTCTTTATTGGCGGCAACTTGCTCCTCTTTTAATTTTTTCAATTCCTGTAATTCCAAAGTATATTTCTTAAAAACAGACTGGTAAATGCCTAAATCTTTCCCATTTCCGGCAAGCGCATCAATTACTTCCCGCTGAAAATCGTTGGTATTTAATTCCAGTGTATCAAATTGCTGGTGAAGGTCAACTAATAACAGGGACAATTGTTTTAGCTGAGCAAGGGTAACAGGTGTGTCATTTATAAATGCACGTGATTTTCCGTTAGCAGAAATCTCACGCCGAATCAGCATTTCCTGTTCGCTATCAAGGTCATTTTTTAATAAAAAATTTTTTACTTCAGAATAATTTGTTTTAAAACCTCCCTCGATAATACATTTTTTTTCTTTATCAAGAAGCACGGACGTATCTGCCCTTTCTCCCAGGATAAGATTAAGTGCACCCATTAAAATACTTTTTCCTGCACCGGTTTCTCCCGTAATAATATTGAGGTGCCCTGAAAAATTAATTTCGAGGGAATCAATAATCGCGTAATTATATATTTGTAACTGCTGAAGCATAAAAAGGCAAATTACAATATTCTGTTGTTTTTAGAAGCGATTTATAATATGGAATTTTAAATATTTTCAAATTAAAAAAGGGCGCAAAAAGCGCCCTTTATAATTATATAAAATTCTTTTTATTTTACCTCAATGGAATTTTCCAAATCATCATCTACCAAAATACGCCCACAATTTTCACAAACAATAATTTTTTTACGTTGTTTTACTTCACTTTGCTTTTGTGGTGGAATGGCATTGAAACATCCGCCGCACGAATCCCTTTCTACAGGGACTACTGCAAGGCCATTGCGGTAATTATTGCGTATTCTGTCGTAGCTGGTTAATAACCTTTCATCAACGCTACTTCTGGCAGCATCCTGCATTTTTTTGTAATGCTTTTCTTCTTTGTCTGTTTCCTCAATAATCTTTTCCAGTTCACTTTTCTTTGCTTTCAGGTTAGTTTCTTTTACAGCAATTGCCTTTTTAGCCACTTCAAGCTGCTTTCCTTTTTCAGAAAGGTCTTCAGTCGCATCTTTGATGTGCTTTTCTGCAAGTTTTACTTCCAGGGTTTGCATTTCAATTTCCTTATTTACAGCTTCAAACTCACGGTTATTTTTTACATTGTCGCTTTGCTTTTCGTACTTTTTGACAAGTTCCTGCGATTCTTTAATGGTATTTCTTTTTTCTTCAATGAATTGTTGCATGCCGTTCATTTCTTCCTCGATCCTGTTTTGGCGGGCATTTAAGCCGGTAATTTCATCTTCGAGGTCACTAACTTCAATAGGCAATTCGCCTTTTAAAATTTCAATACCATCTAATTTACTATCCACTTTTTGAAGCTTTACTAGCGATGCTAATTTTTCTTCTACAGAATAATCTTTAACCTGTGCCATATTTTATTTGCTGATTTAATTTTTTTATCGGCCTTACTTTTCCGTCATATAAAATAATGAACCGGATTGGTAATATTTTCCGTTTTTTGGACGGCAAAGTTACTGAATTTTCTCTGCAAAAAATCAGTTAAAAGTTCTATTGTAAACTGTTCGCTTTCATAGTGGCCTATATCTGCCAAAAGTATTCGCTTATCTGCATCAAAAAATTCATGGTATTTAATGTCGCTTGTAATATAAACATCTGCTTTTGAATCTATTGCGTTAGCAAGAAGAAAAAACCCTGCGCCGCCGCAAACCGCAATTTTATTAACTGGCTTATTGAGGAAACTGGTATGCTTTATAGCCTTACAATTAAATATAGATTGTAATGAACCTAGTAATTCTTTTTCAGAGACAGGATCAGGCAGGTATCCAATAAGGCCGCTTCCTACGTTTTCCTGCAAATTTTTTAGTTCCTGAACATAATAGGCAACTTCCTCATATGGGTGGACGTCTTTTAAAGCCACCACAATTTTATTTTGGAGAAATGATGGAAAGACAACCTCAATTCTTGTTTCTTTTTCAGTATGTTGCTCACCAATTTTCCCTACATAAGGATCGCTTCCTTCCGTAGCTGTAAAAGTGCCCGAGCCTTCTACATTAAAACTGCACTCTTTATAATTGCCAATTGAACCTGCACCAGCATTAAATAATGCCAACCTTATTGCCTCTGCATTTTTTACAGGGCAGAAAGTTACTAATTTTTGTAACGTATTTTCTTTCGGTAAAAGAGTTTTGCAATTTTGAAGGTTCAACTTTTCTGCAATTTTTTTATTCACTCCCTCAAGAATATTGTCGAGATTGGTGTGGATGGCATAAATCGCAATATCATTTTTTATGGCTGAAATTATTGTGCGCTCAACGTAATTTTTCCCGTTCAGCTTTTTTAACCCTTTAAAAATAATTGGATGATGCGATACAATCAAATTACATTTTTTATTTACCGCTTCTTCTACTATTGATTCAGTTACATCCAACGACGTGATAATTCCTGTACACTCAGTATCGCCATTGCCAATAATTAATCCTGAGTTATCATAATTTTCCTGTAAGCTAACAGGAGCAATGGTTTCAAGAAATTGGGTAATTTCCTTTATTTTCATTAATGGCTTTTTTATCGGGGCTTTAATTAAATAAATGAAGATTAAAGATAGATGTAAATCAAGACTTTTTTCGGATGAAAATGAAAACAGAAAAACAGTTTATTTGTTGGTTTACTGTCTAAGTAATAATTAGAAAATAAAAATCCTCACTTTTTGTGGGTTTACTGGCAAATACCAATATCTAATATCGAACAAAGAATGCTAAATGATGAAGGAATCAAACTCTAACCTATTTAAACCTTCTAAACCGCAACTTAAAACCTTGGGCACCTCACTGTATTTTTAGTAGACTTGTCTCTGTCAAGATAAGTTTGATAAGAAAGAGAAAGTTCAAAACCTCCACGCGCTTCGCTGGAAGCTTTTAACGCAGAAATATTAACATCGTAGCTTAAGGCAAAAGATAGCGGCTTCATTTCCATTTTAACCATTGGAATAAAAGCATCTTTCCACCTGAGAAAACCGCCACCGGAAATTACATATTGCGGGTCATCTGTATAACTATCTAATTTTACACTATAAAGCCCACCTCCTATCAATTCAGAATAGGCGCCCTGAGCAGAATAGTCGGCATAAAAAGTCATGTAGGCATAGTCGTTAACCGTAGTCCTTAACCCGGCTGAATAAACCCATTTCGGAACAATAGTTACTTTTGGGTCACTATAAAAAGATACATTAGCTGATTGATTAAAATGATGGTACGCGATTCCAAAATATAAATTGTCATCAGCATTGTTACCAACCTGGGAATTAAAACTCAAACCCGCACTTCCATCAAAATAAGAAGTATTACTTGCCTGAAAATTTTCGCCGGTGCCAAGAGAAGGGTCGCCGCTTACACCATTATATTGGCTGTTGGTTGTAACTTTTGTAGGGTCAAACCTTCTTTGTACAATTCCAGCAGAAAACCCCGCAGATAAATACATATTTTTTACATCGCTCAAAGATTTATTATAGTTCAAAACCGGCAGGACACTGGTAGAAGTAAATGCAATAGTTCCGGCCTTATCATAGAGGATTGCTCCCCCAACGGTAAGAAAATCATCTCCATGCCCAACCGGCAGTTTGTATTCTGCATTTAAGGAAGTAGTTTGAAAGGGCACTGTAACCGAATTCCACTGGTTTCTAAAAACGCCTTGTACGCGCACATCACCACTAAAAAGCCCAGCCAGCGCAGGATTGCGCAAAAGAGGCGTTTCTGAAAACTGCGAAAAATGAATATCCTGTCCGATGCAATTATCTTGAAATAAAAATACAAAAACAAGAATTATAATGAGTTTAAAGAAATTGGATTTCATAGGTGGATATTTCTATTTCTCTAACGTTTAGAGGATTTAAATATTATCTTATCAGGGCTATATTTCCTTTGAATTCAAGCGTGCTGTTGTTATCGCAAACTACCTGCAACATATAAACAAAAACATCAGGCGAAAGTTGCTTTCCTTTAAAGGTTCCATCCCAACCTGATGAGGCATCATTTGGATTAAAATTCGCTTTTTCAAAAACAACTTCTCCCCAACGGTTAAATACTTTTAAGTTTAAAATTTTAAACACACCATTCCCTCTCGGATAAAAAATATCGTTCACCCCATCGCCATTCGGAGTAAAAGTATTGGGCACAAAAATGTTGGCATTATTACATAACACATACACTGAAACTTTATCTTCAGCCGTGCAGCCACCGTCATTTTTTACACGTAAAGTATATTCGAGTGACTGAATAGGCTTAACAGTAATCGAAGGATAATTCCGGGAAACAATCCCTATTGAAGGAGCCCATTCTATGCTGGTAACATCCTGCGAAATAGTAGGGGTAATCGTTACTTCCCTTCCCACATTTATATTTTTGTCTGCCCCTGCATCTACTTGTGGAATCGGGTAAACTTTCACAGGAACATAGGCTGTGTCTTTAAAACAACCTTTTGAATCTGATCCGATCACCTGGTAATTGGTTGTAGTGGATGGTGAAGCGGTTGGTGAGGAAATATTGGGATTATCAAGGCCATTTGCCGGCGACCACGTATATTTTTCAGTTCCCTGTGCATATAATTTTACAGACTTTCCTATGCATAGAGTATCGGGTTTGCTGAATGAAAGTTTAAAAGGGTATTTCAATGTCAACGAAATAGATTTAAATGAAACGCAACCTTTATTACTGGTTCCTTTCACCTGGTATTGAACCGCAGAATCTGGCCTCGCAATCGGAGCAGCACAATTATTACATGAGAGGTATTTTGACGGGCTCCACGAATAAGTTTGAGCGCCGGAAGTATTTAAAGTGACGGGTGAGCCAAAACAAACAACTGTGTCCGCTGAAATAGATAAATCAGGCAATGGATAAATTTCTATTGGCTTTTGGGCAGTATCATTACATCCATTGCTACTGAACCCAATAGCTTTTACCGTAAAGCTTCCTGCTGTTGGATAGCTTTGTGAAGGAGGTTTTTGCAATGTTGAAGAATTACCGTTAGCGAAATCCCATTTCCATGAAACCTTTGATGTATCAGGGTTTGAAACGATACCAGAAAAATTCATTACTGCTGGTACACAGGCGCCAATGGTTCCATTAATAATAATTTTAGGGCTTCTGTTTACCTTCACAGGTTCAGGATTTTGAGTTGAATCCACACAACCATTTTGCGTAATAACCTTTAAAGAAGTTTTATAACTTCCAGGGCGGTTATAAAAATGCGAAGGTTGTGCATCTCCTGAAGTATATCCATCTCCAAAATTCCATGAATAAGTAGCTATTACATCGTTGGTAACACTGGTGTTTACAAAACTGATATTACTTGAATCGCAAACCAAAGCGCCGTTGTGTATGAATGAAGCTGCAATACCATACACAATTACAGAATCATTTCCCTTAACAGCAACCTTACAACCTTTTTCATCTTCAAGAATCATTTTTGGCAAATATTTTCCGGCGGTAGTGTAAGTATGCACTACGTTAGAATCTTTTGTTGAAATAGTAGAGCCGTCATTAAAATCCCAGACAAAAGAAGTATTCTTTTTTATATGAGCCTGGAAATTAGTAGTAAGAGGTTTGCATCCTGCCCGATTAGTATAAGTAAGTACTCCGGAAGGGCCATCCACTTTTATTTGCTGGGTTTTCTGTGTAGTACAGCCTCCCGGGCCAATAATAGTAAGCACTGCATTAAAAATTCCGGCAGTGGAATAAAAATGCGAAGGATTTATTTCTGTCGATGTAGTTCCGTCCCCAAATTCCCATGACCATTTAGAATAATTAACCGAATAATTGGTAAAATTAGCTATTAAAGGTGGGCATGTTCCAATCGTATCGCTTGTTGTAAAGGCGGCTTTGGGGTTTCCAATTCTCACATAGTTTTCTCTTGATAAAACACTGTTGCAACCATATTTATCAGTAACTGAAAGGCTAACAGAGTAAATTCCTTCAGTATTATAAAGATGTACCGGATTTTTTATTGAAGAAGAAGTTCCGTCACCAAAATTCCAGGTATATATCAACGAAGGGCCGGAAGAAGAATCGGCAAAATTTATTGCTTTACTGGTACAGGAAAGTGTATCGGCAGTAAAAGCAGCAATTGGTTTTGATACTGTAATTACATTTGCTTTTTTAAGCGTATCCGTACATCCTTTTGTATCGGTAACAATCAGGGAAACTGTATAAATTCCGGGTGAAGAATAGATGTGGTTAAAAGGAGCTGCATTAAAATTTCCTGTTTTTCCATCGCCCCAATTCCAGTTCCATTGCTGAATCGCGTGTGTACCATCAGTAAATGAACTATCGATAAAATTAACTGAATTATTTAAACAGGTACCGGGGATTGCAGATTTAAAAACGGCAGTTGGCCCATTTACCTGCACGGCTAATGGTTTTGTAACTGAATCTAAGCAACCATTAATATCCTTTATTATTAAAGTAACATTATACCCTGATGCATTTTGGTATTTGTGGGTAATAGAATCAGATGAACCGGTAAATGAAACGCCATCGCCAAATTTCCAGTTGTAAGAACTAATGTTACCGTAAATACTATTGATAGCTTTAAACGATACAGGAGTATTTCTGCAGGTTTCAGGATTGCTTAAACTAAAATCAGCTACTTCCCGAATAATCTTAATAGTATCTGTTTTTGTTTCAGAACAGCCACTTGCATTATTGGTTACCGTTAGTGACACATTATAAACACCTGGTGTGGTATAAGTATGTGTAGGACTTTGTTCAGTTGACGTGTTTCCATCTCCAAAATTCCAATTCCAATAATCGGCACCAAGTGATTTATCAGAAAAAATTACCTGGCGCGGAACTGAGCATGTTTTTACATAAGAAAAAAGTGCAACCGGTGGGTGAATATGAACAAGATGTTTATTAGTAACCGTATCTGCACATCCATTATTTATTGATATTAATGTTACAGAAAAATACCCGGTGTCATTATATTGGTGCGATGGGTCTTTGGTTACGGCACTTCCACCATCCCCAAAAAACCAAATCCAATGATCGGGGTTTCCGCCACTTTGATCAGAGAAATTAATTTGATTAAATGCACATGTTTCGAGAGGGCCAGCAACAAAACCTGATGAAGGTTTGGTACCGATGATAATTCCATTTATTTTTTGTACTGAGTCAACGCAACCTCCATCTGTGGTATATGTGAGAGTGATATTATATTTCCCCGGTGATGTGTAAACATGTGTCGGAATTGCAGAATCAGAAGAACTACCGTCCCCGAAATCCCAATGAAAACCAGTTACAGGGTCTAATGAATTTACTGTAGAAGTAAATTTGTGGGAAAGTGGCGCACAACCCTGCTGTGGTAAATTATTAATAGAAACAATTGGTTTTTTAATCCTGATAAAATTGGTTTTAACTAAGCTATCAGTACATCCTGAAGCATTGGTTACCCATAATTTTACGGTATAATTTCCTTCATTTGTATAAACATGTGAAGGGCTTTGTTGAGTAGAATTACTGCCATCGCCAAAATCCCAATAATAAGTTTGCACACCTGAAACACTTCTTGACGAACTTGTAGTTCCGGTAGATGTATTTTGAAAATAAGCATTAAAAGGTGCTTCACATGAAATTGTATCTTTTGACAAAAATGAAACTACAGGTTTAGCAATTACCGTTAAAGTTTTAGTAACCGAATCCATACAGGCTCCATTATTACTGATCATCTTAATGTTATAATTTCCTGGTTTTGCATAAAGTGCTATAGCATCTACTGAATCAGAAAAAGTGCCATTCCCAAAATCCCATGAAGCACTCGCTGGAACAGGGTTACTTGTATTTTTTAAAAAAATGGGGGTTTTTTCACAAAGGATTTCTGGAATTTGAAAATCGGCTTTAGTACTACCCACAATTATTAAATGTGGTTTAATTAATGTATCCGTGCATCCGGTTGCGTTAGCTGATATCAGGCTCACCGTATAGCTTCCGGAAGCAGTATAAGTGTGTGATGGATTTGATAAAGTCGATGTAGAACCATCCCCAAAATCCCATTGGTAATTTAATACCCCCACACCGGAAGAATGATTTGTAAAATTAATGGTTGCGGGAGCTTTACAGGTTTTGGAAACGGAATTGGTAAAATCAGATTTCACTCCTGTCTCAATGTGAATAAAACCTTTGACTGTTTTAGAGGTAACACAACCGAAATTATTCGCTGCTTTTAAAGACACATTAAAATTACCAACAGAAGTATAAGTATGCCCTGGATTTTGGATATTGGATAAATTTCCATCTCCAAAATCCCATTGCCAGTTATTTAAATAACCGCTTCCTGCTGTACTGTTATCTTTAAATTGTGTTTTTAAAGGAAAACAACCCGTTAAATTGGATGCATCAAAATCAATAAACGGAGAAGAATAGACTGTGATAAATTGAACTTTGGTAACAGAATCAACACCATAAGAATTCTTAATAATAAGTTTCACCGTGTAAGTGCCGGGATCAAAATAAGCAACTGAAGGGTTTTGTAAAACTGAATAAGTGCCATTGCCAAGGTCCCATTTCCATGAGGAAGGGTTGCCACTAGATGAATCTGAAAATTGAACTACAAGTGGAGCACATCCTGCATTTGGTGAGGCGCTAAAATTGGCGGTTAATTGTGCATTGGCAAAAAAACCAGCTAAGAAGAAAAAGGTGAATAAAGCCACGTACTTACGGGCTTTTGATGCAATTGATAAGAAGTTTAGGGTCTTCAAGGATAGAAAATTGGATATTAAAAAGCAAATTCACAAGTACACTATAATTTTAATTAAACGGGAACCAGCTAATTTTATTGCCATCCGAATTACAAAAAATCCCGTCGGCTATTCAGTGGTTGCTAATAGTTTGAAAACCAATTTTTTAACAAAGAAATTATTATTGCCGTGTCATGTAAAGTACGATAGGGTCAGAATTACCCCACGGAGCCAATTGTAATGTAGGATTAGTTTTTTTTGTAAACCTCCAGCTCCGGGAAAGGAACCGGAATTCCGGAATTGAATCAGGTAAAGAAATATCCAGTTTACTGTAATCGTCATTAGTAGCCCAGGTTCCCATATATACGTTTTGCCCTTTTGAGGCTTTTAGAGGCCCATGATAAAGGTCTGTTTTCAAAAGAACAAAAGTATAACCATCATAGATACTAGTAAGGTCAACACTGCTGTCTTTTGCAAGTGTAACTGTAAAATCGTTGCCGATAATATATGTCGAAAAATATTTTTCCAGCGTTGATTGCCCTAAATTTTGAATTGTTTTTTTACAGGAAAATAATATCATTACCGAAATGAATAGTGCGGTAATTGAAATATTTTTTATTTGCTTCGTGAAAAGTGGCATGCTTTAAAAACGATTAATATTGCCTTAAAAGTATAAATTTTATTTAGGATTCTATTTCATGAGTTGAATTTTACAAATAAACCCAAACTGTTGAGGAGGCAAAAAAATTACTGTAAAATAAAATGGGATAAAACATATTGTTATCTTTATTTTATAAAATGTACCATGTTTTATTTAAGAAGGTTTCTGTACCTGGTTTTTTTTATTTTCTTCTTTACCCATGCTTTTTCACAAACATTTGCCGGCGATCCACCTTCTATAAAATGGAAACAAATTAACACACCGGACTCAAGAGTTATTTTCCCTCAAGGCCTTGATTCAATTGCTAATCGAATCACAAATATCATCTACTATATTAAAATTCCTACACAAAAAACCATTGGCAATAAAACAAAAAAAATAAATCTTGTTTTACAAAGCCAGACTACAGTTTCAAATGCATATGTAAGTTTAGGGCCTTTTAGAAGCGAATTTTATTTGATGCCCGAACAAAATAACTTTGAAATGGGAAGCCTTCCATGGCCTGATCAGCTTACCATCCACGAATACCGTCATGTTCAACAAAATAATAATTTTAATGTCGGCCTTTCCAAAATAATGTACCTGATTTTTGGAGAAGAAGGACAGGCACTGGCAAATAATGCGGCAATACCAAATTGGTTTTATGAAGGTGATGCCGTTTATAATGAAACCAACTTAAGTGATCAGGGAAGAGGGAAATTACCTGCTTTTTTAGATGATTACCGTTCTCTTTGGAAAGCGGGAAAAAATTATAACTGGATGAAATTAAGAAATGGTTCTTTGAAAGATTTCGTTCCTTATCATTACGCGCTTGGCTATTTATTAGTGGCTTATGGCCGGCAAAAATATGGTGATGATTTCTGGGAAAAAGTAACGCATGATGCCGCTTCTTATAAAAGTTTGTTTTACCCGTTTCAACATGCAATAAAAAAATATTCCGGAACCAGCTATGTAACTTTCAGGAATAATGCGATTGATTTTTTCAAAAATCAATTCACTATCCCGGTAAAAATGGTAAAAAAGAATTCCTTAGGCAAATTTAAAAATGAGCAAATTCCTTCGTTTACTGAAGATGGATCTATAATTTATTTAAAAAATACTTACAAAAGCGTTCCTGAATTTGTAATCCGAAAAGGAGAAACAGAAAAGAAAGTAAGGGCAGAAGATTACACAATCAATGATTATTTCAGTTACCGTAGGGGTAAAATTGTTTATACTTCTTTTGAGCCCGACATCCGCTGGGGCTACCGTGATTACAGCGATCTGAAGATAATAGACGTTACTAACGGCCATGAACAAACGCTATCGGTAAAAACAAAATATTTTTCTCCAGACATCAGTGAAGATGGCCAGGAAATTATAGTTGTAAATGCCCCTTCAGCGGGAAACTGTAACTTATTGTTATTAAACGCCAAAAACGGAAACGTAATAAGGCAACTTCCTAATCCTGGAAATTTATTTTATACACAACCAAAGTTTTACCGAAATGAAAAAGTTATTTCCGCTGTGAGAAATTCTGAAGGCAAAATGTCTTTGGCAGAAATCAATTTTGAAAATAATCAAATAAAATTCCTCATCCCATTTACTTACCATGTTGCAGGTTTCCCATGTATATTTAACGACACACTTTATTTTTCATATTCTTATAAAAAAAATGATGAGTTGTTTGCTTATACTTTTTCAGATAAAAAATTATGGCTTGTAGAAAGTGGCAATCAGGAGGGGATTGGCAAATACCATCCTTTTGTAAACGGTGAATACATAGGCTGGGCCTCTTTTACAGCAGAAGGCTACCGTATTCAAAAAGTTTTAAAATCATCAGTTCGTTTTGAGGAAATTACAAATAATCAAATAGAGGAACCAATTTCTGATTTTGGAATAACAGCTATTAATAAAACTAATTCCGGCCTTTTAGACTCTGTTCCTGAACATTCATTTACCGTTACTAAATATCATAAAAGTTTTAGACTTTTTAATTTTCACAGTATTGAGCCAACAGTGAATGACCCTCAATATACGCTAAGCCTTATAGGTGAAAACATTTTGAATACAATGGTTTCAGATTTATCTTTTACTTACGACCGCTCTGAGAAATCCAAAGAAATAGGTTTTGATGCAACTTATGGAGGCTGGTTTCCTTATCTTACTGCCGGTGTAAATTATTTTATAGACAGAAGTACTTTATATCACCAAAACCTGGTTCGCTTTAATCAGATTGAGCCTTATGCCGGGTTTAATATTCCGCTTAATTTTAGTAAAGGGCGTACATTTACGAATCTCAATTTTGGTTCTCAATATGTTTATAGCCGGGGTATATTTCGTGGAAATTATAAAGACACTTTAGGTTCTTCTTACAGTTATCTAAGTAATTTTTTATCATTCAATCACTCGGGGCAGCAAGCGCAACAACAAATATTTCCTCGTTTTGCGCAAACAGTTTCACTCACATTTAAAACACCCTTAACAAAGGTGCAAGGATTTCAATTTATGGCGAACGGCAATTTTTACTTTCCTGGTTTCGCCAATACACACAGCATCGTTTTAAATGGTGCCTATTTAAGAAGAGACAGTTTAAATCAAATTAGCTTCTCCAGCGGATTTCCGTTTTCGAGAGGTTACCAATCCGTAAATTTTTATGAAATGTATAAATGGGGGCTTAATTATCATTTGCCTTTAGCCCTTCCTGATTGGGGATTTGCTGATATATTTTATCTTCTAAGAGTACGTGGCAATTTGTTTTATGATAATACTGAAGTGAAAGATTTTTATTCAGATAAATCACTTTACAAAAAAACTTTTCGGTCTGCGGGAACAGAAATAACTTTAGATACCAAATGGTGGAATGAAGTAAATGTTTCCTTTGGAATACGCTACAGCCGTTTACTGGACAAGGATATTTACGGCGGCAACGGTTACAACCGTTGGGAAATTATTTTACCCGTTAATATTTTAAATAAGTGAAAATGAAAATCCGGTTTATTTCTTTGTTTACTGTAAAAACATTAAAGATTCTTCAGGAAAGTTTTTATTAAATCTTCAACCTCAGCTTTCTTTTTTCCAGCCAATCTGTTATCAACACTATTATTAATGCGAAAAGCAAGGATTTGATAATACCTGCCGCACCAGTTCTTACTATGAGCGGTAACCGAATCCCGATCAGTGAAATAAAAATTGCTTCATGAAAATAAGGAAGAAGATAACAGGTAAGCGTACTTGTACCTGCAGGCTTTAAAATCTTAAACCAATTTTCTTTTCCCTTCCTATCTACCAAAAATATTAAAATAGCAAATGCCAGAATGCTAATAGCTGAGCAAATAGTTGTCCATGAAGGCGTAGCCCTTATTTTGGAAATCCCCCATAATGGCCTGGTAGCAAAACCAAAAACAAAAAGAAGAATTGCGATAGCAATCACAAACATTTCAAAGTTCTTTGGCTTTTCCCGAAACTTGCGGTACAAAACAGCAGTAATAACTCCAATCATTGTAATAGATGAATTAGAGGCATTACCAAGGCCTAAAGAACGTATCAAATGCCTGAAAGGGCTGGTAAACGCAGGTGAGTCAAGCAGTACGGCAGAATTAAAAAATACAAAAAATATCAAAAAAGCCAATAAAATTACCAGCCGCCCGCTGCCGAACAAAGTGATAGATGCGCAAGCAAAATAAGCCCATCCAATAAGCCCCAGTATTCCCCACCAATGAGGGTGCAACCAAATAATACCATCAGAAGAATTGCCTTTATAGAGTATTGCCATTAATACCAAAACAGTAATGCCAAGAGATTGTAGCCATAATTTTAGTTTTTGTTTTTCTTTTGGGTAATCGAGCCAGATAAGGAAGAAAGAAACAGTGATTAGAATTTCCCAAACAGATTGTGGCAATAACGCCTGGTTACTATAATTTTCCAGGTTCATTTGAAAAAAGCCCATTACAATTAATGCAACTGAACGAAGAATGATATGCCCGAAAATGAGCGGGCGCGATTGTCCCCGCGAAAGCCTAATATCCTGGCTATATGGAATAGATAATCCTACAATAAACAAAAATGCAGGAAAAATAATATCAGCGAAGCCCATACCGTCAGCCCTTCCGGGCGCGTGTTCCAGCCATTCAGGAATATTTTTATCAGTCCATAGGTCATTTACAAAAATCATCAGGTACATTGTCAATGCACGGATAACATCAATAGACCCAACTCTTCGTGTATTCATGATAGTTAGTTTTTATTGATGGCAGAAAATACTTCTTTAAAACAACCGGAAGAAGAATTTTTATCCCCGGCCTTTAATGAATCTTCTCCGTAAAATTCTTTTAAAAAGAAATCATTGCGGCTCCAGATAGTTTGCATTATTCCCCGGAAGCGCCCACTCATTTCCGGCGTTGAACTGCGGCGAAATTTATACATATCGCTTACCTGTGCTACACCCGCATTAGCATCGTTAAAAGGGCAGCTAATAACGTTGAAACCTTTCATTGCAAAATAGACCGCGGTTTGGTCAGGCCTTTCATAATGCCAATCGCAGATTACTACATCCTTTGGAATCAAATCAATAGCCCTGTAAGTGTTATTCATACTTGCTTCCCACTCTCCCAGCCCTGTTGTTTTCCCATCTAAAAGGCGGTCGCCCCAAATCCATAATTGTTTTCCACTTTCCGCAAGGTGATCGTGAATTCTTCTTACTTCATCTGCAAATAATTGCGCCGGGTCGTGGCCACTACAACGCGGGCATTTATCTTCACCGATATAAAATACTTCATCCATCCCGGCATGAAAAGCATTCGTCTCGAAAACACCGCAAATCTCATCAATCAAATCAAAAATAATTTTGTGAATTCCCGGTACGAGCGGGCAATAACTTTTGCAATACAAATTATCTGCATTTGGCCATTCATATTTCACGGGCATTGCCACCCAGGGCGTTTCATCAAACTGGGGGTATACACTCAACAATTTGCCGAGGCGGTTTGCCCAGGATTGATGCCCCAATAAATTTATTTGCGGAATGATCTTAACATCACCTTGCTTACAAGCGCGAACAATTTTCTTTACGTCTTTTTCAGAAAGGGCAAAACTATCAATCAATTCCGGATGGCTTTTAAATTGATAACTATAATCTACTCTTAATACCAACGTATTTACATGGCGGGGAATTAATTCTTTTTTAATAAAGGTTACAAAAGAATCAACTCCTGATGGCCGGGGAACAACAATCTCAAATCCACGTACAGGCAAGGTATCGGGATTTTCCGGGTTTTGATAAGAATTGTTTTTTGCAAAACTTTCCGAAACCATCAAAACTAAAAATGCCAACAAAAAGGTAATCAATTTTTTCATAACAAAATTTTATTTAAAGTTTATTTCCATATACCCTCAATTAGTTTTGTACCGTTTGCTTTTCCCGATAATGGTAAATTGTACATAGATTCTATGGTTCTCAAAACACTGTAATGATTAATTGCGGCAGAATCCGTTCCGTGCCTTATTTTATCGCCAACAAAAAGTGTTGGAATATGATTATGAATCATGCTTCCACCATCATCTTCATCAAAGGTGAGGATAAATATGCTGTTATTTTTCTTCGCCCATTCTATGTAAGAAGACAGATGATCTTTAAGCCATTGATCAGCACGTTTGATTGCGGCCGTATCGCCATCGATATCAATATTATGCATATCGTTTCCTTCGTTTGGAATCACAAAAGATAGGGTGGGTAATTTATTAAAATCAGAGGGGAAATAAGATAAAGGCTGATTAGTAGAATCCGGCAAACCATTTTTTTGGAGTTGGCCTCCTTGCCAATTTACCCAGGGCGCATGTTTGCGGGCATAATCATAACCTTTTGATACCTCAGAATCGCATACAAGAGAACCTGTATTTGGCAAACCTTCAGAATAGCCAATAAAGTTATATCCATTCTGAAGCAACGCTGCTCCAAGGTTTGGTGTAGTTAAAGGTGATTTTTTATCGAGGCATTCATCACCATCGGTTCCTTGCAAACTGCCGGAAAAAAGAGCGAGGTAATTAGGCTGGCTCGGATGAGTTACACCCTGCGAATTTGTAAAAAGTAATCCCTCTTTTGCCAACTGATTTATAAATGGAGCATTTTCTGAATTAATAATTTGGCTGTATCCATGATTTTCTTCTACAACAATAACAATGTGTGCAGGTGTATGATCCTCTTTTTTAGAATTACAGGATGAAAAAAATACGAATGCAGTAAACAAACAAATAACTACGATTCTTATTTTAAGCATGCTTATTTTTTGAATTTAAAAAATTTTTAAAGATTATGAATTGGAGTCATAATACAAAGAAGCCGCGCCAAGAATACCGGAATTTTCCAATTCAGAAATTTCCAAATGAAATTGATTGAGTGTATTTGAATAAATGTAAGTCCGGATTCGCTCCCACATTTTCTTTTCAAAAAGAGGGTACGCATGACTGATAGAACCTCCAAGCACGATCAATTCAGGGCAAAATGTATAAAGAATCATCCTGATGGCATTTCCTAAATGAGTTCCCAGTTCTTCAAAAATCATAATTGATAGAGGATCGCCTTCGATCGCTTTTTTATAAACTAATTCGCCATTGGTATGATAACAATTTTCGAAAAACTGCCCGCTGGCGTAATATTCAACATATTGATCAAGGTATTCGACATTTCCAAATTCTCCTGCGCCACAGTTTACACCGGCATACAATTTATCATTGATGATAATTCCTGCACCCAAACCGGTTCCAATTGTGAGCCCAATCATTGAATGAAAATCTTTTCCTTTTCCAAAATATTTTTCGCCCAGTGCAAAACAATTGGCATCATTATTTACAGATACAGGAAGGTGAAACTTTTCTTCCATTAATTTTTTTAACTCCACTTTTTTCCATGAAGGAATATTTTGTACATCATAAACAATTCCATTTTCAATATCCACCACACTAGGTACGCCAATTCCAATGGCTTTAATATTCTCACTTGCTAAAGGGTTAATTAAGTCATAGATGATATCCAAAACTTGTTCTACAGTGCCTGACGAGGGAATTCTTACTGATACAATATTTTCGAGTTTGCCCCCGGAAACAATTCCTGCGCGTACATGAGTTCCGCCAAGATCGATTCCAATTATATTTTCTGATGACATTATTTTGTTTAGATTTCTTAGAAAAATTAGAAAAAAATTTAGAGTTCAGGTTGGCTTCCTGCATTTAGCTTTCCGCCTTCATTCTAATCGTTTTATTTTTAATAATTGGTTTAGCCCAAAAACCAATACTCAGAATATATCCTAAGGTGATATACAAAAAGAGCATTCCTGTGCGCAAACCAAAATGATCACCAATAGCGCCTATTACCAATGGAATAATTGCACCGCCAATAATGCCTGTCAATAGAATACCGGAAAAAGCTCCGTGATGTTCTTCTATTGAATTTAGAGCCAGGGAAAAAATAAGTGGATACATTACAGAAGCAAAAAAACCTACACAAGGAAAGGCATATAAAGCCACGCGGTCATTACCGGTAAATAAACCAATGCTTAAAGAAATAATTGCCAAAATTGTAAATACAATTAAAACTTTACTACTGTCCATTACTTTTAATAAAAACAATCCCAGCACTCCACCAGCAGTCATCATTCCCCAGAAATACGCTACATCACTGGCACCTGAAGTTTGTGGATTGTATTTATGATACTCAAAAAGGAATTGTGAAATCCAATTGGCGGTACCTTGCTCCGTGCCAACGTAACAAAATATACCAATAAAAAAGTAAATAACTATTGGCTTTTTTAAAAGGTCCAAATGTACTTTCAAGGCACCTGCTTTTTCATCTTTGGTTAAAAGTACTTTTGGAAATTTTGAAATAAGAATCACAACAAACATTATTAAACTAACTACAGCAAAAACCCAATATAATGATATCCACGGAAGGTTTTGAGGAACAATAGATGTAAAAATTCTTTGCACCGGATCAATATCCCCTTTATTGGAAAGGTTAGTAACCAGATAAGAATATACCAATGGGCTTATAAAAGAGGCTGCGCCAAAAATCAATTGAGCCAGTACAGAATTAAAAGCATAATTTTCTTCTCCACCAGCGGTGCGAAGCAAAGGGTTGATAACTACCTGAAGCATGGCCATTCCGCATCCAATTAAAAATAAGGAGATGATATAGCTGGAATAGTTGGGAAATAAAACCAACAATAATGAACCGATAAATGAAACGATGAATGCGGCCACCATTATTTTCTTTTCTTTATATTTTTCGTTCATGATTCCGGAAGGAATTGACATGACACCATATGCAATAAAAAAAGCAAATGGCAAAATAGCAACTTCTGTTAAGCTCAGATGAAATCCGGATTTTATATCAGGAATAAGTGCTCCGATAATGTTTGTCAAAAAAGAAATCACAAAAAATGTGAGCATGATCAGAAAAACGATGTAATAGTTTCTCTTGGTAGTGGTAGCTGTTGCCATGGATTTGTTTTATGAAAAATGTGGAATATTATATGTATTATTTGAATAAAATATTGATTAATAAATGTTCTTTTACAATTTTTACATTCGATTTCCCTTCGCTTTATTTTTTATTCCTTAAACCAGTAAACGAACAAATACTTCATTTTTTTATTTTCGTTTACCCCTAATAGTTATACAATATAAAAAGTTAATTACCTTCTTCATTTTTCAACCAAACAGGTTTCGTTTTCGACTGATGATCTGCGCCAATAATTTTTTTATACAATTCCGGCTTCCTTGCATTCTTATAGCGCCAGCCTCCAGCCAGTTTTAGTTTATCATCCGTAATAGTTGCAGTAGCTATTTCATCTTCAAAGCTTTTAATTTCTACGAGCACTTCACCGTAAGGGTCAAGAATCATTGAATTTCCATTTTTAAGATGTTCGCCATCATATCCGATTGGATTGGTAAAAACATAATATACACCATTATCGTATGCTCTCGCCGGAAGCCATCTCATCAGCCATTGGCGCCCTTTTGGGCCATCAAATTCCATCCGGAGAGGAACGGGGTCTGTTTCCCTTTTTTGCCATAATTCATCATTAACAAATCCTCTTCCCGGCATGGAAGAAGGCGTACACATAGTAACGTGAGGAGCAAAAATAATTTCTGCGCCAAGCAAAGTAACTGCTCTTACATTTTCAATTACGTTATTATCATAACAAATTAAAATTCCGCATTTCCATCCTTGAATATCAAAAACAATATATTCGTTTCCCGGTGAAAAATATTTACTGATGAATGGATGAATTTTTCTGAATTTGGCTTTCAGGCCGGTTTTATCAACACAGATGTAAGTGTTGTAAAACTGATCATTTTCTAATTCTACCAACCCGGCAAGAACTGCCATATCGTACTTTGCAGCGATATGAATTAATTCTTTTGTACTTTTTCCCTCCGGGATGATTTCTGCTAACTTATGGACTTGTTTTCTATCGAGATCTTTAAAAAAAGTATAAGCCGTAACCGACATTTCATGAAAACTAATTACGTCCGCACCGGCATTTTTTGCCTTAGCAGTTAATTTATCAATGACGGAAAGATTGTAATCTTTATCTCCATCCTTAGGTTGAAATTGCGCAACAGCTATTTTTAATTTTCTCATTTTAGTCTATCAAGAATAATTCTAATGCTTACAAACTATAAACAAAAACCAAAAACTTCTGTTACTCTACATTCCATCCGCTCACAACTACTTTGGCTTTTTGTCCGCCAAGATCGGATGTGTGGCACCAAACGGGGACTGTTTTCTCCTCACCTGGTAACAGCGTAAAGTAATTTTCGTTCCAGAAAACCGGAACTACTGATTCGTTGGTTTTTTCTTTTTTCAAATCCAAATATACCATGAAAGCAAGGTGTGTTGAAGGATTTTTCAATTTTACATTTATCATCGTGCTATCTCCATTAACCATTCTCGTTTCGCTTGTTGTTAATTTTACTTTTGGAAGATTTTCTAAAAGTGTTAAATCCGCAAATTGAGATTGCGGTGTTATGAACCAGGTACTTTTCTTCTCATCAAGGCTATCACCTTGCGTTGACAATACATAAAAGTTATTACTTAGTTTATTATCCTTTTGATCAAATAATCGTAAATCGAGGAACCAGGTTTTGCTTACATTCATTTCTGCGGGTAATTTAAAGACGCTTTGTGTTTGCTGTGAAAGCAAATTGTTAACAGGAACATTCTTTTGCAAAACCTGGTTCATATCAATATCATACACAGTTATTTTTGCAGAGAGAGCACTGGCTTTTTCTGCAGTATTATTCATTACATCAACTGCATTGTTTCCATAATTATAAGAAATATGTAAAGGCTCGTTTGCATCCCTGGCGCCATAAAAGGCACCCGTAGGCATCAAATAATAATCATACAATTGCCACCAAAGCTTGGGCCACGAAGCATTATACATCCATTGTATAATGCCTGTTGCCTTAAAACGGTTCGCTTCAAAAGCTTCAAACATTGCCCGCATTCCCTCGTAGTTAAGGTATTGTGCTTTGCGTAAATAGTCAGTCAAGTCACTTGCATGCCCCAACCTTTCATTCATAGCATTATTATAAGCAGTAAGGTTATGGAACTGCCCTCTTGCGGCATGATATAACCATGAACTTCCAATAGGCCATAGTGAATCTTTAGGAATCATCTTTTCCAAACTTTCGAGTACAGGTATTTCCGGGCCCGGGCCGGTTTCAGTATTAAAACCAAATGCACCTCCATACAATTTATCTAAGTACCAATAATCCGGTGGTACATAATCATAAGGGCCACGCATCTTGATACCTGTAGGGCCGGTAATTTCGCTCACCCATTCATGTGCTGATTGTACAGAAGGCCGTGTAGGATCATCTGCTTTTAAAACATCCAGGTATTTTTGTTCTAACTCCGGCCTTGGCCATTTATCACTTCCATAAAGCCAAAGGAAAATACTTGGATGGTTTCTGAGCCATACCACCTGATCATGCAAAGATTTAGCAGCAATATCCATCTGATCAGGAGTTACAATTGCACCATATTTATCTTCATATTTTCCTCCAAAAATATCTTTCCATTCCCACTGGCAACTGAAGCCCGCCATAATTAATATTCCTTTTTCATCACAGAGGTCAAAAATATGTTGGTCGTGCCCCCAGAAACCTTCCATGCGAATGGCATTCAGATTCATATGGACTGCGTATTCAATTCCTGCGCGCTCATATTCCGGTGTGGCATTCAATAACATTGGGTCTGTCCAACCGCCGCCTTTTACCAATATATTTTTTCCATTCAGGCGATAAGCCCTGAAACCTTGTTCAGTCCAATATCCGATAACGGAGCGAATACCGAATTTTATTTTTCTTGAATCAGAAACCTGGTTGCCGGTTTCAAAACTCATATCAAGAGAATACAAATTTGGCTTTCCCAAATCGTTTGTCCACCAGAGTTTGGGATGATCCATACTTAGCGCTTTAAACTCTTCCGGTGTAAGAATAATTTCTTTTGATTCATTTGCGGCTAAAGAAACATCTTTTGAAATATGAATATCATTCCCAATCGTGGTTTTTAAAACTCCGTCTATATTTTTATCAGAATGATTTTGCAGTTTTATTTTCAGTGTAATATTTGCATGGTCCAGTGTCGCGGTATCTACATCCGTAATTACAAAAGGCTGATCTAAAGAAACCGGGCCTGTTGCCAGCAAATGAACACTTCGCCAAATGCCCATATGATTATCTGCCGGTTCCGGATTCCAATCTACGAAACCAATATTCAAATCGCCGGGGCCGCCTTGCTTCACTTTTAATGCCAGCACGTTTTCACCTTTTTTTATATAAGGTGTTATATCAAATATAAATTGCCGAAAACTTCCTTGAACAGTATCAGCAGAAGCAATTTTTTTTCCATTTAACCAAATATCAGCGCTGTAACTTATCCCGTTAAAACGCAGTCGGTAAATCTGCCCATCGCCTGTATTATCAATTACAAAAGTGCGGCGGTACCACCAGGGTGCAGTAAATAAACTGTCAGGGATTTTTTCAAGATTTCTATTGAAAAAAACATTTTTAAATACACCGTCATCTACTAAAGTCCCTAAAGTGCTGTTAGGAACTTTTGCTGCATACCAATTAGCAGTTTTAAAATTAGTTGAGGAAATACTTTCAGGGTTTGCAGTTACTTTTTCTGACGATTGTATTTGCCATTCATTTTGCAATTCATTGTTTTTTACACTCCATGAATTAGTTTGTGAGAATGCGCACCAGGGCAATATCATAAGAAAAAGGAAACCTAAAAACTTCTTATCGGTTTGTTGCATGTTAACTATAGTTTTGAGAATAAAAAAAGAAAACGATCAATTTAAAGAAACCATTTTTCATATCAGCAGCGAGAATTTAAAAAAACTTTGATTTTGTTATCAGGGAATTATAAAGTTAAAAAAAAACTTTTTTTATTAACTAAATAATTTATAAATGGTAAAATAGGCAGTAAAGAAACAAATAAAGCACTTTTTTGTTTTTCTTTTAATTCAAATTAACCTTTAGTAATTTCTATTTTGCCTTTGTTTGGAATCGCCTGGTATAAAACAAAAACACCTTTATCATCTTTTTTGCTTGCAACTTTTTCTTTGCTATTTTGTTTGTTTATGAAAACATTTTTCCAATTTTCAGGAACATAAGTTTTTAAAGTTACCGGCTCATCGTATAAATTTTTATCCAAATTATTTGTAATGCTGATTGTAATTTTATTATCCTCATTTTTGCTATCTATTTTCGAATCCATTTTTTCCCGTACATACCTGGCCACATTTCCGAAAGGGGCTACCCAAATATTATCTTCGTGGCTTTTAATATAAGAGAAATATTCCTTCAGCTTTTCATGAGGCGTAGGCTCCCAGCCGATATCGTCTATTCCATGAAAAACCAGGACGAGCCAGATATTATCATGTTCCAAAGAAGTATCTACCCATGATTTCATAAGTGATATTGGTGTTTTTGAAAGCGGGCCGCGTTGCCACTGCACATAATCTTTGCCGGAATTCCCGGGCTGTTCTTTATAGCCGCGGTTGATTTCCTGCATCCATGGCTCAGGCATTGAATTGCGTAAAGCCTGGTAAATCGGAAACCCGTATTT
>Ga0134126_10001961_pt1 | contig 26121 bp, 22 predicted proteins | sample KB31752_FD_96881 | JGI IMG/M metagenome (GOLD analysis project Ga0134126, IMG submission 96881) | Terrestrial soil microbial communities with excess Nitrogen fertilizer from Kellogg Biological Station, Michigan, USA - KB3-175-2 | ecosystem: Environmental > Terrestrial > Soil > Unclassified ... | reverse complement strand
TGGATGCGAGCAAATATTCTCCGTATGGAGATACTCCTGCTCCCAAAGTATTCGGCAATGTCAGCCCGCTCGATCCGCAAATGTTCTACCGGATTAACGACTTTGCCGCCGACATATTAAAGAACGAGCGCAGCGGCAAGTATTCTCCCATCGAAGTGGCACAATGGCTGGAGGACCTTAGCAGCACCGCGTCTTCCCAACTTAGCGAGGCCGCGATAAGCGCCGTCAACAGCACTCCAGTGTTTCGCCGCATGGCAGCGGATGTGAAGATACACGCCGGATTGGGAAGATTTTTTGCCGCAAAGTTTCGCAGCGGAGTTCTCTATGCCATTTACCAGCAATCCGGAGATCGAACCGCCCTCGAAGAGGCTGTTAAGTTGTATCGCCAGTCGAGAGATATTTGGGCGCAGTTTGCCGGGGACTCCGGCCGGGTTTATACCTCGGATATCTCCTTTGGGCCTCGCGCATACGAGCGTGGCCACTGGCTTGACCGGTTAGCGGCCATGGATGACGACATCGCCTCCATGGCACAACTGCTTAAATCCTCGCCGAACTCTGCTTCGTCCTCGCCCCAGGTACGGGCTGCGGTCGAAGAGGCCGTGGGTCATCCTACGCAACGCTCGATTGCTTGTGTTCATACTTCCCCCTCCCAATTCGTCCCTGGGAAGGAACTGGAGCTTGCGCTTTCGTTGAAACATTCAAATAAGTTTTCCGCACGTTTGTACTACAGGCATGTGAATCAAGCCGAACATTACCAGAGCCTGGAACTACAACATCGCAGTGATAAATTCCACGGCGCCATTCCCGCTAGCTACACGCAATCACAGTATCCGTTGCAATATTATTTCGAGCTTAAACAAGGGCAGGAGAAAGCGTGGCTGTATCCAGGGCTTGAGGCAAAACTGATGAACCAGCCGTATTTTGTTGTGCGCTCTGTGCGCGCATGAAATCAGCATTTCGCCGCTATTTAACATCTCCCGCCCATCAATGGATTGTGTTGAGGCGGCGGAAAACGTTACACGAGCGCGGCCTAGCACTTAAAAAGCGAGGGCAATAACGGCGATGCGTCATTGCCCCCATTCAATGTAGCTCACTACCCTTCCAGGCTAAGGATTGGCAGCAGGTTTTTCCGCTGGTTTCTTGGGCGCCATCGGCTTGGCAGCCTTGGGCTTCCAAAAATCCGGATCAGCCTTGACCCATGAATCCATGGGATAACTGATAGACGGATTGAACATGAACAAATTTGTTTGGACGGCTTCCACAGCGGAGGATTCCAATTCAGACAGCTTTTTCATGCCATCTTCGCCCATGGCATCCATAAACTGCTTGTCCTGGCTGTTCTCCTGATCAAGCTCCATGCCGGATTTAAAAGCTGAAAATACGACATAGGTCGGTCCTTCGGTTTCGCCGTATAGAAGTTCAAAAGTGGCCCAATGAGAATTGGGGACTTTCGCATATGCAGGTTTCACCAAGTTAACCAGGTCATTCCATTCCTTGCGATGTCCAATCTTGACCCGGAAGACAGTAATTTCAAACCCGCGCATGTGAGCAATATCAACATTCGGGTTCAAGCTCTGATCTTCGTTATAGCTGAGCACCGCCTGATCAGTGCCCGACAAAAGATCGCCGTCGGCAAGAGAATAACGGTCGAGTTCCGCACCGAGGGCTGGGTTTTTCATCATCATGACATGATCTTTCTCCCAGTCCGCGAAGGAACCGTAACCCGTCAGGAACAGGGTACGTGGGCGGCCAGAAAGTGAATCAACGGCAAAATAGTGGGTTGGGTACTTGGCCTTCGTCATCGCTTCGACGAATGGCTTTTCGGTTTTTTCGTGTGGAGTGCCACTTCTTCCCGGTTTTGTGTATTCGCGAAAGATGACAAGAATTTTCGGCGGAGGCACAACCCCAGTTGCATCATCCTGCGCGACAGCAATTCCTAACCCGGCAAACAGAAACACCACCCCGAACAAAACTCCAATGAGTTTTTTCATGGATGCGGACCTCCTCGTCCGCGAATGGAAATCGATTGTGAAATGAAAAGCCCAACACTGGAAGAATCCAGCGTGTTTCAGAGACGGGCGGAGGTTATAACAAGAAAGCCGCCAAGTCAAGAAAGACGTACCCTCGTCCTGCATACACATCAGATTATTGTTCGTATCCAGGAATAAAACGGACAATATTCCGATAAACGGTTTGGATTTGCCCGTTCTATTTCCCAGCCCATGCCAGGCCATCCGCACCGGCGCCCGCATCAATAAGCGATTGGATATTCCACTGCCTCAAATCAATGGCAGCAACCTGCTTGTCGTGATTGCAGGAGACGTAGGCCGTCAAACCATCAGGACGGATAAGGATTTCCTGCGGTGACCGGGGAGTATCAATCGTGCGGACAACTTTTAGACTGTTCAGATCAATCACGGCCACTTTCTGGATTGAGGGTAAAGCTACCAGGAGCCACCGGCCATCCCTGGTAGAAGCGGTGCCATAACCGGGAGCAGGCAGCGGCACCCATGTTTTCAATTTGTTAGAGCCAGCATCGATTACCGCGAGTTGGGGCTTCGTTTGGTCTGAAGTAAATACCAGCCGGCCATCCGGAGAAATCGAAATGCGTTGGATGGTCTTTGATACAGGAATTACCGCAATCGTTTTACGTGCCTTCATGTCTAACACTGATACGGTTCCAGGGCCGACATTTGCTGTGTAACCACGCAACCCATCGTGGGAGATGGCGAGCATGTGGGATTGGGGCTGCTCGGTAGGGATCGAACCAATCACTTTCAGCGTCCGCGGGTCAACGATTGTTACGGCGTTATACAATTCGGTCGTGACGTAAATCAAGTTGTTTGTGTGATCGTAAATTACGCAATGCGGACGCACGCCATGGCCAAAGTTCACCCGTCCAACGATCTTGTGCGACGGCAAATCAATCACGAGCATGTGATCGCCGTCGGTCCCAGGCAGTCCCACTCCTGAATTTCCGTAGATCGGCACGTATGCCGTGCGTCCATCTGGCGATGCAGCTACTTCATGGCCGGTGATGTCTTCTTCGGCAATGACCGCTACCTGCTTTGCCGTGGAAGGATCAATCACGCTGAGGCTTCGGCCACCCTGGTTGGCCACGAGAAGAAAAGGTCCTATATCATGTTCCGATTTGTCTTTGGCCTGGGATTGGGCTTCAGCGTTGACGGAAAACATGGTGAAACAAATACTACAAATCAGAAATAGAAGCATTGGCTTGTTCATAACGCCCGCAGTTTATCATCTGCGCTTTATGGCGCAATGAAGGTGCTTTCGGAGAACATTTTGCGGGGTGCTGCAATCAGGAGGTCCCATACCGTCAGGGCAAGGACGATTGGATTAAAAAATGGGGCAGCCGCAACGGCTACCCCATGAGCTTCACAACTCAACGTCACTGCAGATTCACTGAATCTTTTAGTGGCAAGGTTTGGGAAGAAGGCCCGGCCATAAAGGTGTATTCTCCGGGAACCCGCTGCCATGCATCCTTCTCCACGTTAAAGATGGAAAGATATTTGGGCTCAACTTGCACCGTCACATCTTTGCTTTCTCCGGGATTCAACTCCACTTTGCTCCATCCCACCAGGCGCTTCGGCGGTTCGCCCGTCCCCGCAGGCAATGCAGCGTAAACTTCGGCGATCTCCGCGCCCGCGCGGTTTCCGGTGTTTGCGACCGTGAAGCTGACGTGAACATCGCTGCCCGGTTCAACTTTAAAGTTGGAGTAGGAATATGTGGTGTAAGAAAGACCGTAGCCGAACGGGAATAACACAGCTTTGTGCTCGGCGTCATACCACTTATAGCCAACTTTTAATCCCTCGTCATAAGTAGTTTGAAATGCGGGCAATCCGGCAGCGATCTGCTTCCAGGTGTTGGGCCCAAACTTAGGCATAGAAGCTGGCGGAGGCGTAACAATTTTCAAGTGAGGCAAGTCAGCTTCGCTTTTGGGAAAGGTGATGGGCAATTTCGCGCTGGGATTCACATCGCCAAACAGCACGTTGGCCAAAGCATCTGCACCCCGGCTGCCCGGATACCATGCTTCCAGAATAGCGCTAACGTCGTTCACCCAGGGCATGGTGACGGGATCGCCAGTCTCCAGCACGACAATTGTATGCGGATTGGCTGCGGCCACTTTTGCGATCAACGCGTCCTGATTGTCAGGCAGCGTAAGGCTGGGAAGATCCATTCCTTCACTGACCCACTGCGAGGCGAAAACGATGGCGACATCCGCGTTTTTCGCGAGCGCGGCTGCTGAATCCAGATCGGTTCCTGCGTCATATTCAACTTTGGCCTTCGCAGCTTTCGCCTGGATGGTTTTCAGTGGCGAAGTTGGGAACCAAATATGTTCCTGCCATCTGGTCGCGCCCTTGCCGGGAGGCATAATGGCGTTGCCGCCCGGAGGATCCACTTGCGCCGACCCGCCGCCGGAGAGCATTCCTACATCAGAATGTGCGCCGATGACGGCAATTGTTTGCACCCTGGAGGCATCCAGCGGCAATTGCGAGTTTTCGTTCCTGAGCAATACCATGCTTTGCTCGGCGATCTTTTGCGAAACTTCAAAGCCGTGTACGACGTCAACGACGCTCTTCTGAGGAGGATCATCAATCACGCCCGTGGCGAACATGGCCCGCAGAATGCGGTGAACATGGTCATTGAGTTCTGACATCGGGACCTTGCCGCTCTCCACGGCCTTTTTCATTGGTTCGCCATAAAAAATCTCACCCGGCTCTTCGTGATCCAGTCCAGCGGCGGAGGCTTTAGCGACGCTGTGCGTGGCCCCCCAGTCCGACAATACAAATCCCTTAAACTTCCAGTCTTTCTTCAACACATCAGTCAGCAGATATTTGTTTTCGCAGGCATAGTCGCCATTTACACGGTTGTAGGAGCACATCACGCCAGCCGGGTCGGCGTCATGAATGCCGATTTCAAAGGCCAGTAAATCAGTCTCACGCATCGCGCGTTTATCAATATTCACGTTGACTGAATTGCGGCCGCTCTCCTGGTCGTTCAGCGCATAGTGTTTAATATCGCCCAGCACATGCTGTGCCTGTAAGCCGGTCATTACTTGCCCGACCAGCTTTCCCGCCAGAATCGGATCTTCTCCCAGGTACTCGAAGTTGCGGCCATTGCGAGGCTCGCGGGTTAAATTCACTCCCCCTCCAAGCGACATGTTGTAGCCTTGCGCACGCAACTCCTGGCCGATCAGAGCCCCATATTGATATGCGGCTTTGAGGTCCCAGCTTGCCGCACTCGCCAGATTATTTGGAAGAGCCGTAGAGTAACGGCCATTCTGGCCGCTGCTCCTTACCCCGTAAGCAGCGTCAGACATCTGGATTGCCGGAATTCCCAGTCGGGGGATGCCGATCACGTAACCAGCACCGCCATTCGACGCTTCGTAACCGGGACTCATTGGGCTAAGCCCAAACATGCCGGTACCGTGCAACAGCCTGATTTTCTCGTCGAGCGTCATCTGCTTCATGACCAGGTCGGCCCGCTCATCGGGAGACAAACTGGCATTCATCCATGGTCCGGTGGGTTTTGGCTGGGGATTAAACTGAGCAAAAGCAGGCAGTAATGCAATGCTAAGAATTACAGCGCCAACACGTAGCAGGTTCGTTCGGCCCAAACGCATTTATGAATCCTCTTGTTCGTGGAATGACAGAAAAGCGCAATCCATACTACTCCGCTTTGCCGCTTTCGTCCCCTGAAAAGTTCCGTCAGTTGCTTTTGAATATGTCGTGAAAGATCGTTTTTCTAGGGCCTGTACTTGACCTGCAACTTTTAGCGCGGGCGCTAATCTCATTTTGATGTTGCTCTTTGATGCCGCTAATTGGAGTACTATTTTTGGCAAGTCCCGGTCACTGCGGAGAATTGTGGAAATATGTCGTTGCAACTTGAAAATCATAAATTCAAATCCGCCACACGGCGGGAACTGCTCAAGCTGACGCCTTTGATTGCACTGGGGGCCTTTGCCGTTCCCAAGTTGCAGGAGCCACTTTTGAAATCCGGTCTTGGCTTCAGCGATTGGATATCAAAAGGATTGTTTCGCCGGCATCACATGGCAACAACATTCAACGACAATCAACTCACGCCTCTCGACAAATTTTATGTAAATACATACGACGTGGATGATCCGGAAGTGGACCTTGAGCATTGGACTCTTAAAGTAGGCGGTGCAGTGCAAAGGGCGGGCGACTACACCTTGGCAAATATTCAGGCTTTGCCCAAGTTCAGGCAGAATACTCGCCATGTTTGCGTGGAGGGTTGGGATGCGATTGGCCGCTATGGAGGTACGAGGCTCTCAGATTTTCTGCACATGGTCGGTGCGGATACAAGCGCGCGATTCATCACGGTGCGATGCGCCGACGACTATTATGAATCGCTCGACATGGCGACCGCGCTCCATCCGCAATCTCTGTTGTGCTATGAGATGTATGATCAGCCTTTGACGCGCGAGCATGGCGCGCCTTTGCGTCTGAGCATACCCACGAAGATCGGCTATAAGCAGGCGAAATATCTCACCAGCCTGAATGTGACGAACATCCTGAAACATGTGGGGTATTGGGAAGACCAAGGTTATTCAGATTATTATTCGCTGTAGTTGTGAGGGTTCATTGAAAGAACAGGCCGTTCTCATCGAAAACCGGAAAACCGGCAAGACTACTGCGGCAGTGTACGAGCATCCGTACATCGTGCGGCTATGCCATTGGCTGAATACAATCTCTTTATTTGTCATGATTGGCAGCGGGCTGCAAATTTTTCGGGCGTTCCCCAGTTTCGGCGCAAAAATTCCGGAAAGCGATCTGATCAACTGGCCTAAATCGTTGGCGCTCGGCGGCTGGCTGGGCGGAGCCTTGCAGTGGCACCTGACGTTCATGTGGATCTATCTCGGCACCGGCCTGCTGTATCTTGGCTACCAGATTTTCAGCGGCAATTACCGGCAGATTTTGTTTACCTGGAAAGATGTCTCCGGCGTCTGGCCGATGGTCCGGCATTACTTTTTCTTCGGCCCAAAACCCGTGCAGCATGGCGCCTACAATCCCTTGCAAAAGCAGGCCTACACAGTGGCCATCATTTTGGGGGTCTTGTCTGTACTTACCGGTTTCGCGGTATGGAAGCCGATCCAGTTTTCGTGGCTAGCATGGATGATGGGAGGGTTTCACTGGGCTCGGCTTTGGCACTTCCTCACGATGTGGGGGATTCTGGCTTTCGTTGCCGGGCATTTAATTATGGTCGTTCTTCATGGATGGCAGAATTTTGCTTCGATGTTCACCGGGTGGAAGAAAGACCCGGATTATTTATCGGAATAGTGGCCGCGCTGAGCGACGAAAAATCCCCATTTGACGAGGAGCAATGAGGACGGCTTTGCAGCATGATCTGGCTGAATCATCGAACGAGGGGGCGCTCCTCAAGCGTATTAAAGACGGTGAGCGCGAACTCTTCTACAAATTGGTGCAGCCGTATGAACAGCGGGTGTACGCCGCCGCTCTATCCATTCTGCGAAATGAAGCGGAAGCCGAAGATGCGGCGCAGGAAGCGGTACTGAAAGCTTTCAAGCATATCGGCCAATTCAGGGCAGAAGCCAAATTCAGTACATGGCTGCTGCAGATCACCATCAACGAGGCCCGCATGCGGAGGCGAAAACAACTGGCCCACGCCATGGAACCCATTGCCGATCAGCCGACTGAAGATGGCGAATATGTCCCCCGGGACTTCGCCGATTGGCGCGAGATTCCTTCGGAGACACTGGAACGGCGCGAGATTCGCGACGCCCTCATGAAAGCTCTGGCGACGTTGGGCGAGAAATACCGCGAGGTTTTCGTGCTGCGGGACATGCAGCGTTTGAGCATCGAGGAGACCGCGAAGATATTGGATATTTCGACCGCTTCTGTAAAGACGCGCCTTTTACGCGCCCGCCTGATGCTGCGCGATCTGCTGAGTCCGGGATTCGGAGGCGGTTGGACTACGAAGTTGTCGTTTGCGAAGGGGAACAAGCCATGGGAGTAAATTGCGAGAAAGTGTGGCGAGAAAGTTCCAATTACATTGATGGAGATGTGTCTGCTGAATTGCGGAAAGCAATCGAAGAACACGCGCAAGGTTGCAGCCGTTGCGCCGCCGTGCTCTCAGGCCTGAAAAACATTGTTCAGATTTACGGGGATGAGCGGATGTCCGACGTCCCCCTCGGATATGGCCAGCGCCTGCATCGCCGGCTTGAAGAAGATATGCATCCCGCTCGCCGCGGCTTTATGGGCTGGATGGTGGCGTTCGCCGCAAGCATATTGGTAGGTGGCACCTTTGAGGTTGCAAAATCGGCGTCCGTGGGCCCGCAGCGCGTGTCACAGCATTCGCAACCTGCATTTCGGAAGATACCTCCCGGTTTAAGAGTCCTTGTTTCACTGGGGGGGAAGATCTTTCACCTTCCTATCTGCAGCACAATCAACAACCGCGCAACCGCTGTCGCAATGACCGCTCAACAAGCGATTCAGGATGGCTATACGCCCTGCCCGCGGTGCCTCCGCAAGTATCTTCAAGTCGGCTGATTCTGCCTGGGCGCCGTATTTGATGCGAACCGTACTGCAACGTCTCATTGCCAAGGCCCATCCAATATTGTTGATGGAGATTATGAATATGAAACGCGCAAAATCAGATACGGGCAAGGCATTGTTGGTTGGATTGGGCAGCGGCCTCGTAGCCGCCTGGGTCATGAATCGATTTCAATCCGCTTTCTCTAAAGTGTCGCGCATTGCAAAAGAAGACGAACCCAAACACTCAGCAGCACAATCCAATATTGATGCGGGCGAGAGCGAAGACGCGACCATGAAGGCTGCCAATCGAATCATTCGTCGTGTTTTAAGAAGAGAATTGAGCAAGGAAGACAAGAAAAAGGCCGGTCCAATCGTCCATTACGCGTTCGGCGCGGGGATGGGAGCTCTATACAGCTTGGCTGCGAAAGCTAATCCCAAGGTGACGCGCGGTTTCGGCACCGCATTTGGCGCGGTATTGTTCGCGGCAGCAGACGAACTCTCAGTTCCCGCACTTGGTCTGTCAAAGGGACCAAAAGATTATCCATTGTCGTCGCACGCATCAGCACTTGCGGCGCATTTGGTTTATGGCGCAACAACTGAAGGCATTCGCCGGGCTTCACTGGCGATCTTGTGATTCCCATGTCAATGTTCTCTTCCACCATTCCGCAATCCGAATTGGCGGCCCGCTACTGTACAGTGCGGGCCGCTACCGACGCTCTGGCCTCCCGGCTGACTCCGGAAGACCAGATGGTGCAATCGATGTCCGATGCCAGCCCAACAAAATGGCACCTCGCGCATACGACCTGGTTCTTTGAAACATTCATACTTGCTCCGCACGCACGCAGGTATCGCCCCTTCAACGACAACTTCAAGTATCTCTTTAACTCCTACTATAAACAGTTGGATGGGCATCCTTTGCGGTCGATACGGGGGACCTTTTCGCGTCCCTCGCTGGATGATATTTCTGCCTACCGGGCGCATGTGGATGCCGCCATGGATTCATTACTGAACGAGCAGTCAGCCGCCGTGGACAATGAAGTTGCAGAACTACTGCAGCTAGGACTTAATCATGAGCAGCAACATCAGGAGTTGATCGTCACTGACATTAAGCACGCTTTCTGGACTAATCCCCTTCGCCCGGCATATATCGCTGCAACACCAGGCTCGACAGAGCGTGCGTCGGAGATGGAATGGATTGAATTTGCTGGCGGCGTCAAGCAAGTCGGACATTCCGGCGAAGGATTCTCTTTCGACAACGAGACTCCCCGGCACGGAGTTCTGCTGTCGCCATTTCGACTGGCCTCACGTCTTGTTACGAATGCTGAATACCTGGAATTCGTCGAAGATGCCGGCTACCGCAGACCTGAGCTTTGGCTCTCCGATGGCTGGGACCACATCGCTGCACACGGCTGGCAATCGCCGATGTACTGGGAAAAAGCTAACGACAATTGGCAGGTATTTACAACAAACGGAATGCAGCACCTGAATCCGGAAGAACCAGTTTGCCACCTTAGCTACTATGAAGCCGAAGCTTATGCTCGGTGGCGGGGCCTGCGTTTACCCACCGAAATAGAATGGGAAGTTGCGGCCGCAGAACTTCCGATCCGTGGAAATCTTGCGGAAAGCAACCGTTTCCATCCTGCTACCGGTAAAGGTGCAGGGCTCTCGCAGATGTTTGGCGATGTGTGGGAGTGGACCAGTTCTTCCTATTCCGGATATCCAGGTTACCGGCAGTCAGCAGGCGCGCTCGGCGAATACAACGGAAAATTTATGTGCAATCAATTCGTCTTGAGGGGTGGCTCGTGCGCCACGCCGGAGTCCCATATCCGCGCAACGTACAGAAACTTTTTTTCGCCGCATTCGCGTTGGCAGTTCATGGGGGTGCGGCTAGCCGATGATCGCGCATGAACTTCTTCCCCGGCTTGGATTGGCGGCTGATGTAGCTGGCCTTTTCGAGCGTCCCAAATCACTGCCTCCGAAGCTGTTCTACGATGCGGCAGGATCGGCATTGTTTGAACAGATCACACAGTTGCCGGAATACTATCCCACGCGGACTGAAGCAGCAGTCCTTCGCGACAATGCCGATGAAATCGCGGCCGCGCTCGGCCCGGTGCAAAGCCTTATCGAACTTGGCGCTGGAACGTCAAGCAAGACCCGGGCATTGATTGCTGCCTTTTTGCACAAGCAATCGACGCTAAAGTTCTTCCCCGTGGATATTTCTGCCGCTCCCCTCCACCTGGTGCGTGACGCAATGTGCAGAGATTTTCCCGGCCTGGAACATACTCCGATTGTCACGGATTTTTCGGACGAATTAAAGTTGCCGGCCAATATACCGGCCCCTCGTTTGGTTCTCTATTTAGGATCAAGCATTGGAAATTTCGAGCCCATGCAGGCGGTAGCTTTTCTCTCGCGCATCCGGCGCACCCTGCAACCCGGCGATGCGCTACTGCTGGGAGCCGATATGCGAAAGCACCCGAGCGTGTTGCTGCCCGCGTACAACGACGCGAAAGCAATAACGGCCGCATTCAACAAGAACATTCTCGCCCACATCAACCGGGAGTTGGGTGGACATTTTGATCTGCGTACGTTCCGTCATGTAGCACGCTGGAACAGCAGCCAATCCCGCATTGAAATGTATTTGCAGTCGGAAGTGCGACAGGCTGTGCTTATCGAATCACTTGGAAGCAGCGCGGAATTCGAGGCAGGTGAGTTGATCCATACTGAGAATAGTTATAAGCACAGCGACGCTACTGTTCAATCGATGCTGCGCCAGAGCGGATTTGCCGTTGAACGGGTATGGAAGGACAAACGAGACTGGTTCGGTGACTATCTGGCCAGAGTGCGATGAATTTTCTTCCGCCCATTTCGCCAGAGGCACAACACGATTTCCGGCAAAACGGATACATCAGCCTGCCGCACGTTTTGCCCGCCGAATTAACGGAACGATGGCGTCAGAAGTCGCAGCAACTCAAAGGCGGCGCTTTGACGATTAAGCGTTCGGAGGGAGGATTTGAGCTTGTGTATCGCGTGGTAACCGGTAACGTCATTCAGGACCAATGGCCGGAATTGTTTGCATTTTATAAAGATCCCCAAGTACTTGAGTGGATCAGAGACATCAGCGAAGAGGACGAAATTTGCACCTCTTCATTCTTGCGGTCTGCAGTAAATCTCAACATTATGGAGAGTACAGACTCAGTCTATCGCTGGCACTTTGATGCCGTGCCCTACACCATGCTGATATATCTCAATGACATCGTGGCTCAAGATGGTGGCGCAATGGAGATGGTGCCCGGATGCATGCCTCACACGGTGCCTGATTTAGCGAAGTCTCCTATCGTTCAACTTTGGCCGACGGCAGGAACATGGGTCCTGATGGATGGGACGCGTTGCTATCACCGCGTGTCACAGCTGTTACATCCCTATACACGATTAAGTATTCCACTTGTCTATCCCAATACCAAACAAGATCAGCGCCCTGCCGGGCTGGATGCGTACCTTTATAGAGAATCCGATGTCTCTGGTGGGATTCGGCCGACCGACGCTTCCAGCGGCCAAATCGAGCATGATTCAAAACATTAGAAGATCCGAGATAGAACTTGAAACATCGTCTGTAAAGCCGTCCTTACGCCCGCGCAAGCAGAATCGCTAACATATACTTACAAACTCAAACGTTTATTGGTCCCGGGGGTATGTTTTCTTTTGAACAGCAGCGTAGAACCGGTGGAACTGGTTTTCCTGTTGCTATTGCTCTTTGTAGTCGCCTTTGGAGCGCTGGCAAGAAAACTTAAAGTTCCCTATCCCATCATTCTGGTAATTGCGGGGGCCTTACTCGGCTTCGTGCCGGGGATTCCGCCGATTACCCTGAATCCTGACATTGTCTTTTTCGTCCTTCTGCCGCCGTTGATCTACTCCGCTGCGTGGCTTACTTCCTGGCGCGAATTTTCTTACAACCTAGTCAGCATTCTGTTGCTAGCTTTTGGGCTGGTTGCTTTCACCGTCTTTGGCATTGCAGCCAGCGCCAAGTGGTTGTTTTCCGGATTCGACTGGAAGTTGGGCTTCGTGCTGGGTGCGGTCGTCGCCCCTACGGATGCGCTGGCCGCCACTTCCATCGCCAACCGCATCGGCTTACCAAAACGAATTGTGGACATTCTTGAAGGCGAGAGCCTGGTCAACGATGCCAGCGGACTGCTTGCACTGGAATTTGGCATCGCGATGGTCGTGAACAATCAAATACCATCGGTCAGCAGCGGTCTGGTGCGTCTTGTGTACCTTACGCTGGCGGGCCTGCTCGTGGGATTGGTTACGGGCTGGATCGTTAATCGTTTTGAACGACGTATTGACCACGGCCCAATTGAAATTGCGATCAGCATTCTGGTCCCCTACATAGCCTATCTTGGAGCGGAAGCAATTCATGCTTCAGGCGTTCTGGCAGTTGTTGCCTGTGGGTTATATCTTTCCCGCCGCAGTTCAGAGTTCTTCTCACCGGGGGTACGCCTGCAGGTGTGGTCCGTTTGGGAGGCATTGACCTTCATTCTGAACGGCCTTGTATTTGTGATGATCGGTCTGCAACTCCCGTATGTATTGGCCGGGATTCACGGGATCAGTCTGGGGACATTAGCGCTCTATGGCGCCCTGTTCAGCGCGCTCCTGATCGCGCTACGGATGATCTGGATGTTTCCCGCCGCAAATTTGGCGCATTGGATTCGTACCCGCTTGCTTCATCAAAATGTACAGCGAGCGCCGGCAACCGGCATTTTAATTGTAGGCTGGACCGGAATGCGCGGAGTGATCGCACTAGCCGCGGCGATTGCCCTGCCGCAAACACTGGCGAATGGGGGCCCGTTCCCGGAGCGCAATTTAATTATTTTTCTCGCCTTCAGCGCGATTTTCGTCACGCTCGTGCTTCAAGGACTCTCGCTTCCGCCCCTGTTTCGCTTTCTTCGGGTGGTGGATGCTTCCAGTCCAAAGGTGGAAGAAGAAGCAGCACGGCGTGAAATGGTGCAAGCCGGGCTCGCGTATTTGGAACAGGCCCGGCAGGACGATGAAGAACAATTCACTGACATCTATAACGACCTTAACGGACATTACCAGCAGCGCCTCACAGCCCTCTCAGATATGGAGCATGTAGAGGGCCCCAGGTTTCACAAGCGATACTCGCAGTTGTCGCATCAGTTGTTAAGAGTGGAGCGGCGTACCGCTGTGCGATTGCGCAACCAGGGACGCATCAACGACGAAATCTTGCGCGAACTCGAACGCGAACTTGACCTGCGCGAAGCCGGATATCATGCAAAAGGTAATGACTGACCAAGCCAAAGCATTATTGAGAGCACCGAGCCTAAGGAGACTGCAATTCTTTGCCGCCCATTATTAATGCACAGGGAATCTCGAAAGCTTTCGGAACAAACCCTCTTTTCAAGAACGTCTCGTTCACGGTTTCCCAGGGAAATCGCATTGGGCTTATCGGCCCTAATGGATCAGGAAAATCGACACTTCTCCGGATACTGGCAGGCGCTCTTGATCCCGACGATGGAAACATAGCCTTCTCAAAGAACATTCGCCTCAGCTACGTCCAACAAGATTCACAATTCGAATCGGGCGACACCGTGCGCTCTATTGTGGAAAAGGCCATGGAGCAGAGTGCTGTACCTGAATCAGAGCGAGGCATGCGGCTGGCTGAAACGTTGGGCCGAGCGGGTTTCGAAGAATTCGCAGCCTCTGCCCGGGTGCTGTCCGGCGGCTGGCAGAAACGATTGGCCATTGTTCAAGCCCTCGTGCAGGCGCCTGACGTCCTTTTATTGGATGAGCCGACAAACCATCTTGACTATGCGGGCATTGAATCGCTGGAGGGGCTGCTTGAGCAGGCACGCTTTGCCTGCGTGGTGGTCAGCCATGACCGCTATTTTTTGGAAAATGTCGTGACTGATATGGCGGAATTGAGCCGCGGTTATCCCGACGGCTTGTTGCGGGTGCGGGGCAGCTACACCACGTTTCTCGAAAAGAAAGAAGAGTTTCTGCATGCTCAATCCAGGCGGCACGAAGCACTGGAAAATCTTGTCCATAACGAAATTGAATGGCTTCGCCGGGGGGCGAAGGCCCGCACCAGGAAATCCAAGGCACGCATCGGCAAGGCCAATGAATTGATGGGGGAACTAGCGGACCTGAATGCCAGAACGCGCATCGATACCGCCCAAATTGATTTCTCAGCAACGGAACGCCAGACCAAGCGGCTGATCGAATTGGAGGATGTTTCCTATGAGATCACTTCAAATGACCCTTCGCCTAAAGGAAACGATATTGGATCTGACGACCGCATTCTGTTTCGGAACCTCAATTTCATTCTTTCCGCAGGCATGAAGGTCGGGTTAGTAGGGCCAAACGGCAGCGGCAAAACGACACTGCTCCGGCTTCTGCGAGGTGACCTATCGCCCGCAAATGGCGTCATTCGCCGTGCCGACTGGCTGCGCATTGTTTATTTCGATCAGACCCGCGAGCTTGATCCGAACATTACTTTGCGCCGCGCTCTTGCGCCGAAGAGTGATTCGGTGATCTATCAGGACCGGGTGGTCCACGTGGCCTCGTGGGCTGCGAAGTTTTTGTTCACCGGAGAGCAGTTGAACCAGCCGGTTGGAAGACTGTCCGGAGGCGAGAGGGCGCGGGTGTTAATCGCACAGCTCATGCTCCAACCCGCCGACGTGCTGTTGCTCGATGAACCGACCAACGATCTGGACATCCCCACGCTTGAAATATTGGAGGAAAGCCTGCTCGAGTTTTGCGGATCGCTGGTCCTGGTTACGCACGATCGTTACATGCTTGATCGTGTTTCAACGATCGTGTTGGGGCTCAATGGTGACGGCGCGGCTGAAAGTTTCGCCGATTACTCACAATGGGAAAAGTGGCAACGCGAAAGCAAACATCGGTCAAATCCTGAGCGCGCCAAACTGGGCACAGCTGCAAAAATCCAAACGAGCGCGGGTGTCGAATCCGAGACTGCGCCGTTAACGCAAAAACTATCCTCGAAAAAAAAGCTCTCCTATCTTGAGTCACGCGAATATTCAGGCATCGAAGAGCGGATAGCGGACGCCGAGAAAATATTACATGCGAAGCGCGCGCAACTTGAAGATCCTGCGATCGCAAGCGACGGTCCTCGCCTGCTTGGTGCCCAAGCTGAAGTACAAGGGGCACAGAAAAGTCTGGACACACTCTACGAACGATGGGCTGAGCTAGAGGAAAAAAGCAAATAGCGTCCAAACCGCCGCTCAGTTTTTACCGCCCTTGTCGGACGCCAACAGCCTTTTCCCTCTGGAGCGCGTGGTACTCTCAGGGCCATGTCCGAATTGAACGCCATTTCGGCGGATGCCGCCCATGTGTCTGAACGCCCATGGCTCTTTGGATTCTTGATTGCGCCCATGGCGGTGCTCTCCAATGGCATTATCGGGGGAGTGCTTTCGTATCTGCTGCGTAATCAGGGCGTGGATCCGGCGCGAGGCGCTGCCATCATCGCCTTGCTGAACTTGCCGCAGATGATCTATTTCCTGTGGAGTCCTATTACCGACTTCTGGATCCGCCGCCGTAGTTGGCTTTTGCTGGCCGGATTTGCGGCGGGAGTGGTGATGTATATCGCCTTTCGGCAAGCGAGTCTCGCCACCACCTGGGCCGTAGGGCTCATTTTCCTAAGCGCCTGCCTCGGCCAGCTTATTGTTTCCAGTTGCGGCGGGATGATGGGAACCATTCATCAGGAAGTAAATCGCCGCCGGGCAAGCAGCTTTTACCAGGGTGGCTCACTGGCCTTTGGCGCTCTTGCAGTTTTTGTGCTGGCCTTCTTTTCTGAGCGGTTCTCGCTAGGAATTCTTGGTTGGCTCGCGGCTGCAATGATCACCCTACCGTCGCTGGCTGCGCTCGCCGCTCCTGAACAAACAGTCATCAGCGAGAGTACATTTCACGAGACGCGCACCAGAATCTGGCGGGAGTTCAAAGCCACCTTTTTGCGCTGGGAGGCCATTCCTTACACGCTGGCAATGACCTTTCCCATGGGCAGCGGAGCCATGATTCAACTCCTGCCCGGCCTCGCCGCGGATTATCACATCAGTGGCCATCAGGTCGCGTGGATTAACGGCGTCGCCGGTTCCCTGCTGACGGCCGCCGGCGCGCTGGCGGCAACCCTTCTTCCCGCGCGAGTACGCGCGCCCGTGGCCTACCTTACAGTCTGCATTGTGAATGAAGCCACGCTGGCCCTGCTGTGGCTCGGACCGTTGCGCCCGTCCATCTATTTGGTAAGCACAATGCTGTTTCTATTCACGGTTGGAGCGGCCTATGCGCTGTTCACTGCCGTTGTGCTGGAATTTCTTGGCAATTCCGGAAAAAGCGGGAGTGCGCGTTACTCCATAATTAATTCATTGGGCAACGTGCCCGTCACTTACATGGTATTGGTGGACGGCATTGGCTATTCGCATTGGGGCGCTCGAGGCATGCCGGGTATTGACGTTGTGCTGGGAACCAGCGGGGGTGTAATTTTGCTGGCATATTTTCTGCTCCGCAGTCGTCAGACGCCATTTCACGATAAGCGCCCCATTGCCGCGGAGGCGTGACCATTTCCCTTCCTCCATCTGTGACTTGCTCTACTGGTTTGTCCCTTAAGAGCCCTATCCTCGGATTCAAATATGTACAACATCGCCGATTTTAGCGAATCGAAATGCCGGCCAAAACGAGAATGTTTTCGGCCCATTAGGAGGATGTTGTGCGATTTAATGTTGTGCGTACCAAAGACGCTGTCCGATGTGGTCTGCTGTGCATATTGTTTTCCGGGACCATGTTTGCTCAATCCATTTCTTCACCCTTCAAATTTGCTCCAATCGATTATCCGGGAGCAGCCGAAACTTACCCAATCTCGCTTCCTGAGGAAAAAATACTGATGAAATCCCGCGGACGAGTGCTAAACTACGTTTGCCCCCTCCCCTAGGAGTACTCCCGTGTCGTCGCCTGATTTGGATGATCTACGTTTATTGCTTGCCCATGCTCATACGCCTCCGAAAGCGGGGTTTTTCCGCAGGGCTCTGTGGCGGTTAAGGACTAAGCTGTCTCCGCCGAACACACGACCGATTGCCTTCCCGCCATCGATGGAAAATCAACGAGAAGCCGGATCCATTAACCAAAACCGAACCGACAAGCAATCTGGGACCAGAGACGTAGCTTGATGGACAAGCGGCGGCTTGTCGTGACGAAATGGCTGGGAGCAACACCGGCCGTCGCGTCCTGTGTGCATTGCGGCCGCACATTCAAAGTGCCGATGAACGTTCTAGGTCGATCCGCGGACGCGCAAGCTTATCTTCTCAGGGAATTTAACCAACACGTCTGTAAAGATGAAAGCTCACAATTGCCCAGGAAAGAATGAAAGTTAGGGCATATCTCCTCTTGCAGGTCTCAGCGGCTACGCAAAAAACGCCGGGCTCTCCTCCTGTTTAAATTTCTACAGGGTGAGAGCCCGGTGCATTTCGATCACGATGCAATAGCAATAATTCTTACAAAGCCGCGCACACCGCCTTCACTTCAGTGTACTGCTCCAGCACCTCGTGGCCCATTTCTCGTCCCCAGCCGGATTGTTTATACCCGCCAAAAGGCATAGCCGCGTCAAAAATGTTATAGCAGTTAATCCACACGGTACCTGCGCGAAGTTGGGAGGCAAGCCGATGTGCTTTCTGGATATCACGTGTCCAAATACCAGCCGCCAAGCCGTAAGTAGAATTATTAGCTTGTCCAACCAGCGTATCGGCATCGCGGAATGGAATTGCCGTGACTACCGGGCCAAAGATTTCCTCCTGCACAACCTTCATGTTTTCAGTTGTGTTCACCAGTACCGTTGGCTTCACGAAATATCCCTTGTCGCCGTGGCGCTCTCCTCCAGCAGTTGCTTTCGCGCCTTCAGAGAAACCGGCCTCGAGATATCCGCAGACACGGTTCAACTGCTCGGCGGAAACCAGCGGCCCCATGTCGGTTGAGGGATCGAGCCCCGGTCCAACTTTGATTTTCTTTGCTTTCTCGGAGACGCCTTCCACGACCTTGTCGAAGATTTTCTCTTCAACGTAAAGACGCGAACCGGCGCAGCAGCACTGTCCGTGGTTAAAAAATATGGCGCTGGCAGCTCCGGCGATGGCCGCATCAATGTCAACATCGGCGAAGACTACGTTCGGCGATTTTCCGCCCAGCTCCAGCGAAACTTTCTTCAGGTTTCCAGCGGCGGCCTGCAGTATCAATTTGCCCACTTCCGTGGAACCGGTGAACGCAACTTTGTCTACGTCTGGATGCGCGCTCAGAGCGGCTCCAGCTGTTTCCCCATATCCCGGGACTATGTTCACTACGCCATCCGGAATACCGGCCTCTTGGATCAGTTCACCCAGACGCAGCACCGACAACGGCGTCTGCTCCGCCGGCTTCAGGATGATCGTATTTCCGGTAGCCAGTGCCGGACCCAGCTTCCAGGCCGCCATCAGCAAGGGAAAATTCCAGGGAATGATCTGACCGACGACTCCCACCGGCTCGCGCAGCGTGTAGGCAAGATATTTCGCTCCAGGCGTATAGGGCACGGAAAGAGGAATAGTATTGCCCTCAATCTTCGTGGACCAACCCGCCATGTAGCGAAACAGGTCAACTGCCAGCGGAACGTCAGCAGCACGCGCTACAGTGAAAGGTTTGCCGTTATCAAGAGACTCAAGCTCGGCAAATTCTTCAAGATTCTGCTCGAGCAAATCGGCGAGTTTCCAGATCAGGCGTCCGCGTTCGGATGCGGTGATCTTCGACCAGGGGCCAGTCTCAAAAGCCGCCCGGGCGGCTTTGACGGCACGGTCGATGTCCTCGCTGTCGCCTTCGGCCACCATGCTCAGCACTTCGCCAGTCGCGGGATTGTAGGTAGGAAAGGTCTTGCCGGAGGCCGCCTCTACCCATCTTCCGTTGATCAACATCTTGTGGGTTCGGGAAACAAAACTTGGAGCTTCATCGTCGGGTCGAGTGAATTTCAGAGCAGTTGCCATATTTTCCCTCCTGATAAATGCGCACGGTGAGGTGCCGAAAGTTCGCGGGGTGGGCTCGAAGAATCTTAGACAGTTAAGCGGGCTCGAAGCTGCGAATCTTGGCGATCAAAAAACAGCATCTCATTGCGGCGAGAATTGTAGCTCATAACCGGCAAAAAAGGTGAGATGGACGTCATTTTAAGTTCGCAGAGGCCTCCGGACTATTCCATCCGTAACTTGTGATAAGAGTTCCATTCTGCCCAACTAATAAGAGCGCTGCACGCCCAGGTTCCAGGCTGCCGCTGAAGGTCTTGCCACTCCTCTCATCACGAAATGATATGGCGGTTTTGTTCGTCTCAGAAGTCAGGACATACAATGTGGCATGAGGCAACACGGTCGGGCAAATCAGGAGACCCGGATCGGTTGACGTTGTTGTGTAAACCGCGTCAACCTTCGCGGATTTTAGAGCATAAGCATACACCGCAGCCACAGCATCAAGCCGGTCATTCAACTCGAGAGGTAGTACAGAAAAAAGGATCTTCCCCTTTCCCAGCATAAGCTCCTTCCACTCCTTTTCGTCGGGCAGTAAGGCACGGCTTAGCACCGTCGTCTTCATTCCGCGGTAGCTCAACGACAACGTGCCTCCGGTCCAGTGAAAACTCTGTTCCCTCAGGAGGAGCGGAGCATCTTCATAATCCAGTCCCACGCGAGCCGCACGATCAGTGGGGTGAAGATGCGGGTCATCACTGAAGGGACCTGAAATGAGCAGCACCGCGCCGTCGCGGACGCGCGCTTCTATCGCACTCCACGCGGCATCCGAGAGCCCATAGGCCGACGGCAACAAAATTAGCTTCGGCGATCCCAATGTGTCTATCTGATATTCACTCACGGCGTAAGCCTGCGTGTGGTTGTATTGATAGAGCACTCGTACCGCCGTCTGCTGCGCCTCCATGGCCTCGCTGTTATACACAGACATTTGGAGCGATTGCGGCAAGATGAGCGCGACCTGCGGCCTTTGCAAGCCTGTGGCGTATGGCGCGGCCTGTCTGGCAAAGCGCCCCAGATTCCGCATCATGTCTTCCCACACCTTGGCTGAACCGTCGCTTCGCTCGATTCCAAAATCTGCTTCGCGGTCCCAATCCCATTGCATGGCTCCGCTTGATCCCGCGGCAAAACCCAGCGCCCACTTCCTTTCTTCCAGAGCCAGCCCTGTGAATTCGTCATAACGCCATGAGCCATCGGGGGCCCATACTGGTTGATAACCTGTCTCCCCGGTGATGTTGGGGATTCCCGCGTGCTTCGCCGCCACTGAATCCCATAAAAGCGCATCATCGTTCCAATAAGTATGATTCGTGGTGAAGGACACTCCACTGGTTGCGTAAAACTGGTTTAGCACGCGGTCCGTCACTCCGCCCTCATCCTGCCCCACGTTAATTAATTGGTTGCTGCCGGCATCGCGAATTGCGCGCACCATATTGCGGACCCAATCCGCGAACATCTCTTGAGCAAATAAGTTGTAGTCGAGGGCACGCACCTCATGTTGGTTGCCGTAACGCTCATAGTTGAGGTGCTTTTCATCCGGCAGCGGAATAGAATTGAATCCGCCCAATTGGACGGGATCCACTGCCCAAGCTGAAGCAAGCACACTCAGTCTTACGTATTTTTTCTCGAGCCATTGCTGCCAGGCATTCAGTTCTACGGGATCGCCGTTCGGCACATTGCCATGAAATATCCTGCGCGGATTGGAAAAACTCGGCTCATTGATCAAATCGTAGGAGAGCCAGGGCACACGCCCGAAACGCTTGACCACTGACAGAATGTACACATGCTCGGCGCGCACCAGTCCCGGATCGAGCCAGGGATTTGGCGGAGGCGGTTCCGGCCCGACAGCCTTTGAAGTGTCCTGTTGCTCGCCAACTTTCGGCGTAAAAGCATAAAACGTAAAGTTTACGGCGATATGGTGCCTGTGTGCAGCGGCAAGATATGCTTCTACATTGCGCAGGAAGCGTTCATTCACCCCTCCACTCGAGGGCTCAATGAATTTGGCATTGGGCATCCACACGCCTGTGCGTACAAAATTGACGCCATGGCGTTCCATGTCCGCGAAATCTTTTTCCCATACCAGAGCATTGCGCGGGCCAGAAAAATCCCATCCATTTGCTTCCGTGGAAAAGTAATTCGTGCCTACCGGAAGAAATGGCTTTCCGCCAAGAGTAAGGAAATCTCCATTCACTCCGAGCGCGCCCCCGCCTTCAAGCGCGGAAATATCTTCGACCTGAAGGCCGTTGGCATAAAACTCGCGGGGCTTGCCGCTTTTGAACCAGGTAGCGCGCACGGTGTAAAAACCTGCGGGTAACGTTTTGCGAAAGGGCACGGCGGCGTCTATTCGCGGACCGCTTAGCGCGATTCGGGCGCGGTCGATACGCTGGGAACCCGATAACAGTTCAACTATCGCGTAGTCTTGCAGTCCCGACTGCACAGTCTTGGGGCCTTGTGACGCTGCACCTTGCGTCTTTTCGCCCGGACGCTGCAAATGGAGCGTCAGGTCCGGCAATTCGCCCGGACGCAACGTCGAATACTGAGCTTCAATCCAGAATTCGGCCGCGCCATTCCGCGCATAATCCGCCGCCACTCGGATTAAGGAAGTACCATCCGCCGAATCCCAATAGCCCGGCTTGGGATCGAAATCCAGCGCAACCACTCGCGTGCCGGGCATTGCGTCACCAAAATGGTCGGAAACAATGACCGGTGCGGCGGCTCTGGTCCCATCTGCTGTTTCCACATATCCAAGTCCGTTAAGCCTGCCTTCAACCGCGAAGTATCGTAATGCCCGCACCTCGATTCGAGGAAAAAACGAATATCCATCGCGCCAGTAAAACTTCACCTCTCCCGTGACCGGCACAGTGTAGACATGACGAAATCCCAACACCCGGCTGTATGTGTCCTGCGGCAGTTCCTTCGTGAATGAACCGCCATTCTTCGCGACCGGGACGTGCAATGGCTTACCTCCAATAATCAGGAGATTCCCGCCTGTGTGCAGATATCGCTCAATCGCAGGCCAAGCCTCTACCGGAACAGCCGAGCCGTAAGGCAATACGAGCAAATCTGTTCCTCGCAGAGTCTCCTCATTACGCAAACCGTCAAGGTCAGCAAATGCTACGTCCGGGCCAAGAGCAGTCGAAAGAGTATGGACGCTTACCGGCTGAGTGTCCACGGAAGGAAAGTTTTGCTCGGAGAAGACAACCACTTTGGCTGAAAGAGTAGATGCGAGAAATATGATTGCAAGGGCACCGCGAAAGAGATAGCGCACTTTCCATTGCTCCGAAAAAAGATTCGTAAGCCAACAAACGACTCACAAGGATATGCGCAACGAACGCGGAGAACAATCGAAGAACTTGCCTCTCTGTCAAAAGATATACGTATTCAGAAATTGATTGCGGAATTTTCCCGTGGGATCGAACTGATTGCTTAGCTGAACGAACGCCGGCAGTTTCTCATACAGTGGCTTGAGTTGTGCTGGGGACATGGTGAATAGCTTTCCCCAATGGGGCCTTGCGGAAAAAGGGGCCAGTTCCCTTTCAATCAAAGGCAGCAGTCGTTTGACTGCGTTCCAGTCTTGCTTCCAGGTGAAATGAATGGCTACACTCGGCCGCTGGTAGCAAGGACTCAGCCACAGATCATCTGCGGCGATGGCACGAATTTCTGTAACGAGTAGATGAGGTGTAATTTCGTGGCGCAACCGCTCCACCGCCAGAATCGCTTCGAGCGCATGATGACGGGGAACAAAATATTCGGACTGAAGTTCATCTCCGGCACTGGGCAAAAATCCCATGCGGAAATGCGGCAGACGCTCGAACCAGGGGCCGGGTACGCCCATCTGCTCGGTGCAGTTTTCTGCCGACAGTCCGCTAATCGGATGGACATTCTGTGTTGCCAACCGCGCGCCAAAGAATTCTGGTTCAGATTCAAACTCGTTTCCATCCTTCCCGTCCTGAATGCGGCGCTTGATCCAGACCTCGTTGATCTTCCGATTTTGCCAATTGGTAAATAGACTCACGCTGTAGCCGCTGGCCTGGATGGCATCGAAATTGTCCATTAATTGCCCGAAAGACAGGTTTTCATAAACAGATTGCCGCATCAGAAACGCAGGTTGTAGATCAAGGGTCAGTTTCGTGATGACTCCGAAGCATCCGAGCCCCACCACTACGGCACAAAATCTCTCGGGCTGTGATCGCCGGGACACATTGAGTACTTCCCCATCTGCCGTCACCATCTCCAGCGCCGAAACCGAAGTTGCCAGATTGCCATTTTTCTCGCCCGATCCGTGGGTGGCAGTGGCGCACGCTCCAGCCACGGAAATGTGAGGCAGGGATGCGAGGTTGTGTAAAGCAAATCCCTCTTTGTGGAGGTAAGGACACACTTGCCCATAACTCATACCGCCGGAGATGGTGACGGTAGGCGATCGGCGCTCTCTGCCATCAGCGTTGAAATGGACAACCTCGTTCATTGACGCCAGTGAGAGCAGTGAGTGTTCGCTGTCGGCAATGTGATCAAAACAGTGGCGGGTGCCCAAAACCTTAATTCGAGGCTGGCTCGTCACCAGACGCCGCACTTCTTCAAGCGATTGAACGGTGTACAGGCGTTGGGCAGAGTACTCAATATTTCCCGCCCAATTCTTCAGTTTTTGTTCTGGCTCGCCTGGATTCTTCGTAAGGTCCTCGCGCAGCGTCAGCGTGATTCAAGAAGCTCAGCCGTTATCTGTTCCCATTCCTCTTCCAGCGACTCTCGCCCGACGGACTTTCTCGCCCGCGCATACCAATAAGATGCGTTGGATAAATCGCCTTCTTTGCGGTGGAGATACGCATGTACCCATGCGCCTGCCGGATCTTCATCCTGTTGTGCGGATTCGTGGGCTTTCATCCAATTGCCCTTCGCGTCCCACCACAAACCAGTCAAGGCGAAGGTCAATTCTTCAGGCGGCTCTCCATGCGAAAGTGAACTGCGGAATTCTTGCAAGGTCATATCTGGAACGGCTGCCGCTAACAGAATAGCGCAGAGTTATGACTTAAAGGGAGAGGGCATTATTTCGCGGGTAACGCTGATTTTAAATAGTGCTCCGCATTAATCCGCGCGAACTGTTTCCATTTTTCGGGCAGGTCGTCTTCCACGAAAATGGCTGACACCGGACATACGGGAACGCACGCGCCACAATCAATACACTCAATGGGATTGATGTAAAGCATATTTGTGGACCCGAAATAGGTGTCATCTTTTCGTGGATGGATGCAGTCCACAGGGCACGCATCCACGCAGGCGGTGTCTTTAACGTCAATACAAGGTTCAGCGATCACGTATGCCATACAACTCCCTCCCGCCCTCCATGCTGGCTCTAGTGGTTGCGCTACACAGCTACCGCTTGCCCGGACGGCGCAACTCGGCGAATTCGGATGCGATAAAGTGCCGGCCCGCGTTCGATATATTCCCAACTGGCTTCGCCCGACCGTATGCTGTCAAACTGCCGGTTCAGCGGAATAGGGTCGTGGTCGTTCAGCAGGCGCAACGATTCCCCCAGAGCAAGTGCGTCAAATTTGGCGAATATCAAAGGATGACGTTGCGGACGCGGAACCTCGCGCAGATCCAGTTCTTCATCATTCGCGCGCTTGGAGTCACTAGCGGCCGAAATCCCAACACTGCCGCCATCCGGGATGCCTTGTGATACGGCCGTCGCAAGGACGAGCAGGGCCGAATCTTCCACTGCCTCGACCCGATGTTTTGAGGACGGCGCAACATTCAGAACCTCTCCCTGCCGGAGGTCACAGGGAGTTTGACCTTCGTAAAAATTAACGCGGCCGCGAATTACATAGACAGTCACCCGCCCCGCCGTCGCATGCTCAGGGACGGATTGTCCCGCGCGCATCGTCAATAGCACCATGCGATATCCATGCTCATTGATCAGTACATTCGGTCTGAATTTGTTGTCATCGAACTGGATCAATTCGTTTAAATTATTTTTCTGCATGCCCTCGATTTCCCTCCAGGAAGAGTTCGCGTTACGCCAACATAAGCAGCCCCACACAGCTCAATTCTGCGCCGCTCAAGTTCCAATCCAACCCGCTCTGTGCATCAGCCTATGCGTCAGGAGAACGACGTGCTATGACTTCAGTCGTAATCGAGATGCTTTTGGAGCGTACGGTGAGCAAAAGCGCTGCATTGCGGCGGACAAAGTTATTTAGTGGATTATCGAAAGCTGAACTTGCCCGGATTTCCGGGCTTGCAGTTGAAAAATATTTTGCAGCCGGAAGCATGTTGTTTTTCGCCGGAGAAGAAGCGGACGGATTGTTGGTCATCATTAGCGGCAAAGTGCGCGCGTTCCAGCAAAATTCGGAGGGGCGCGAGCAGGTGATGCACGTGGATACCGCCGGGGCTACGATCGGTGATGTTCCGATCTTTGATGACGGCCCGTATCCCGCCTCAGCGATCGCGGAAGAAGATACCGATGCCCTTTTCATTCGGAAACAAGACATCCGGCAGTTTTGCCTCGAACATCCACACTTTGCTCTAAGGGCCCTCAAGCTCATGGCCGA
>Ga0134126_10001960_pt1 | contig 26124 bp, 18 predicted proteins | sample KB31752_FD_96881 | JGI IMG/M metagenome (GOLD analysis project Ga0134126, IMG submission 96881) | Terrestrial soil microbial communities with excess Nitrogen fertilizer from Kellogg Biological Station, Michigan, USA - KB3-175-2 | ecosystem: Environmental > Terrestrial > Soil > Unclassified ... | reverse complement strand
TTGTCAATTATTCCTTCCAGGCCGCAATGATCTCCTCAGCGTGTGTGCTGTTTTTCGGCTTTTCAAATATTTTCCGGATCATGCCGTGTTCATCAACCAGAAATGTGGTGCGGATCACTCCCATATATTCACGGCCAAATAATTGTTTCTCGCCCCATACTCCATATTTATCTATGATAGTATGTTCCGGGTCGGCGACTAAAGTGAAGGGGAGATCGAATTTGGCGGCAAATTTTTTATGACTTTTTTCAGTATCCGGACTGATGCCCAGGATTACGAAACCCTCTTTTTTCAGCAGGGAGTAATTATCCCGGAGATTGCAGGCTTCAATAGTGCAGGTTGGTGTGTCGTCCTGCGGATAAAAATAGATAATAACTTTTTTGCCTTTAAAATCGGACAAAGAGACTTTCTTGCCATGCTGATCATTGCCGGAAAACACCGGGGCTTTTTCTCCTTCTTTCAAATGTGTCATAAATAATGAATTGAATTTATCGGCAGCTTCGTCGTAATCCGGATGGAGCAGCCCGTATCAGCTAAAAAGGCCGGATACAGATCCAGCCTTCGAATGCAATGGACATAGAATTTACACCCTTGCAGAAAGTTCTTTACCTGCTTTAAATTTGGCTACTTTTTTGGCTTTGATCTTGATTGTTGCGCCGGTTTGGGGATTGCGGCCGTTTCTTGCAGCACGTTTGGATACGGAGAAGGTACCGAAACCAACGAGGGTTACTTTATCTCCTTTTTTAAGCGTTTTTCCTACGGCTTCTGTGAAAGAGTCCAGCGTTGCCCCGGCCTGGGTTTTGGTGATACCCGCATCTTCGGAGATCCTGGCAATCAATTCTGCTTTGTTCATGGATGTATATTTTATGATTGGGATAAAGGACAAATATAGTTATTTAATAACTGGGTATCCCTTATCGATCCAGTCTGTTTTAATATTATGCTGAATATTCAGCAGCCGCCGGTTTGGAAATTTCATTTCATTCAGCAGGCTGAAAGCCGGACGGATATTAGGACAGTGTTCAAAGGGACAGCATCCGCAATAGATTACAATGTCCGCGTCTTTGGGCAGTTTTTCCAGTTCCCGTTTCAGCTTCTCATAATTTGCCTTTTCATGGGCGGCTCCCATATCCAATGACCCTTTGATTACCGCGCCCGGCCCCACACTGAGTATAATGGGTTTCTCCGCCTGCGGATTGCCTATGATCTGCGCAAGTGCTTCCGGAGTCAGCAACTGCTTTTCCGTCCAGGGTTCACCCACTGGTTTTTGAAAGGCGGTGAATAGAAATAGCGGCAAACCGATGGCTGCAATCAATGCCAGGGAGAAAAATATCTTTTTATATTTCATAAAAGCGCGTTTGCGTCATTAAGCTGATTACCGGAAGACCAGTCAATTCCAAATAAAATTGTTTCTCCAGGAGTTCAGATCAGTTCAGTTTATAAGCAGTTACTTTTTTAGCCATGAATGTCGGAACATATAAAATCCTTTTGGCTGCATCATAGCCGATGTCTGCCGTATTCTTTTTTTCCAGGTGGGTATCCAGTAAAAGTTCTGATTTTCCGTTGGCGTGAACATAAAATATATATCCTGCCCAGGCAGTAACGATAAAGTCACCATTCCCGACCGGTTCAATGCCATCCATGGGCTGCGGCACTTCGGCAATTTTTGTGATCTTTTTTTGTGCATCCGCTTTAAGCAGGGATGTTCCCTGTGCATATATCAGATCGCCTTTAATGGCCTTGAGGCCGTTGGCGCCATTTACCTTTTCCAGGTACAGGGAGGGGACATCATTCGTTATTTTCCATATCCTCGAGGTTTTTGAATCCGACACGTACACATCCCCATTGTCCGATACCGTGATGTCGTTCAGGCCGCTTGCGCCTTCAATCGCAATTTTCTTTATGATTTTTGCGCTGGGAATATCCACTACCACCACTTCTGAAATGTCCGCAGCATACATCCTGTTACCATGCCGCCCCAGTCCCTTGGGTGCATTCATGCCGCCGACCCAGTCCGGCCGGTAATTTTTACCATCCGTACCAAGTTTGGCAATGCCTCCTTTTCCGTCTGCATCCCATCCGCCGCCGTCGATCAGGGAAACATACAGGATATTGTTTTTAAGATCGGGTAATACCGATTCAGGTATGGCCACAACGGAATCGGTCTCCCATAATTTCACCAGTTTGTGTTGCTGCGCTGCGGCCTCCAGGGCAAAAAGCAGCAGAGCCGGTATGATCAGTTTTTTCATAAATTATTATTTTAAGGATGGTAATAAAGTTATTCTTCTTCAGTCATTTGCTGAATTAATTTTGATATACCGGGTCTGGTCGCACCCGCCACGTGGGTTTTCCTATTGTTATTGTACAGTTCATATATTGTGCCAGCCGTAGATTTTGTTCTGTTCTCTATCCGTTTAGGGCCGTCCGCCGGAGCCGGAGATTCCTGCAAACGGTTAAAGAAGTCGCAATAAGCTTTAATTTCGAAGCTCTTATATTTTGAAAGATCATGACAGCCATCTTCCCGGTGAACCACGCTTTTTTTATGAATAAATGCATTGCGTTGGCGCTGACGGCCAGAAATCGGGGCGATCATCCGGTGGGATCGGTGATTGTGTTAGATGATCAGGTCATCGGGGAAGGAATTGAGGGGGGAAAAACCTTCCGGGATATTACTTTTCATGCGGAAATAGAAGCGATCCGGAAAGCCGCAGGATTTTTAAGCAGCCAGGATCTTTCTTCCTGTATTTTGTATACAACCCATGAACCCTGTATCATGTGTTCTTATGTTATCCGGCATGTGCGGATCAAATGCGTGGTGATGGGGATCAAAGTTCCGGAAACCGGGGGACTCAGTTCCGCTTATCCTTTGCTGCTGGATAAAACCATTGCAAAATGGGGGAATCCTCCGGAACTGATTACGGGAGTTCTGGAAAAAGAATGCAGGGAATTAATTTCTGCTTAACCTCCATCGCCGCCGATAAAAACAGATAACCATTACCGGCAGATGGTCATTGGGATGTAATTAGCTGATTTTCAGTAAATATTTTTTTTCATTCTGTATTCCCGCGATAATTTCAGGCCTCAAATGACGTGTTCCCGGGAAACCTTTCGTAAATTGACACCGCACCGGGTGTTAGCGTTTTACAATGAACGGCCCCGTGAAAACGAATTATTATCTTATTAAAATTGCCTGACCATGTCTGCCGCAAAATCATTATCACAAACAGAAATTACGCCGCTTGCCAGCCTGGATGAATGGGAAGAAGATGTTTTAAAACGTTATCCCGAAGCGGATGCCCCTGCCAAACAGAAAGAAGAATTCCGGAATTACGAGGCGCCGGCAAGAGATACCGTAAAGGAATTTTACCGCCTGAACCATACTTATCAGAGCTATGAATTTGTGCAGGAAAAAAGAGCGGCCTTCCTGCAATTCAATAAAAGAGAAATGCCGGTCTGGGATGCATTTCAGTTCCTGAATCAGCTGGTGGATGACTCGGATCCGGATACCGATCTGGATCAGTTCCAGCATTTGCTGCAGACAGCCGAAGCCATACGCGCGGACGGACATCCGGACTGGATGGTCATGGTCGGACTGATCCATGATATGGGAAAAGTGCTTTGTCTTTTTGGCGAACCCCAGTGGGCCGTTGTCGGAGATACATTCCCGGTAGGCTGCGCCCATTCCGACAGGATTGTTTATCCGGAATTTTTTGCATTGAATCCGGATACGAAAAACGACCGGCTTAATACAAAATATGGAGTATATGCTGCGAATTGCGGATTAAGAAACGTTACCATGAGCTGGGGTCACGATGAATACGTATACCAGATGATGAAGAATTCCCTGCCGGAATCTGCTTTATATATGCTGCGCTATCATTCCTTTTATGCCTGGCACCGCGAAGGCGCTTATGATTACCTGTTAGATGATCATGACCGGGAAATGCTCAAATGGGTTAAACTATTCAACCCTTATGATCTTTATTCGAAAAATCCCACGCCGCCCGACTGGAAAACACTAAAGCCCTATTATGAAGAGCTGGTTGCAAAGTACCTGCCTGCAACGCTGAAACTCTGACCTGCGGGCAAATAATCCTTATATCAATCAACTAAATAACCCGTGCATAAATTACAGACGGCAGACTATGTTGTGTTCTTTATTTATTTCATAGTCGTTTCCGCTTACGGGTACTATGTATATCACAAAAAGAAATTCGCAACCACCGATTCCAAGGATTTTTTTCTGGCTGAAGGGTCGCTCACCTGGTGGGCCATTGGTGCATCGCTGATCGCGTCCAACATTTCCGCAGAGCATTTTATCGGGATGTCGGGATCGGGCTTCGCCCTTGGACTGGCCATCTCCACCTACGAATGGATGGCAGCTGCCACCCTCATCATCGTTGCCGTATTTATTCTTCCGATCTATCTGAAGAATAAGATCTTCACCATGCCGCAATTTCTTGCCCGCCGGTATAACGACCAGGTGAGTACGATGATGGCAATATTCTGGCTGCTGGTCTATGTTTTTGTGAACCTCACTTCCATCATTTACCTGGGCGCACTCGCCATCACCTCGATCTCCGATATTTCCTTTGGCTGGAGTGTGGCGGGGCTCAGCGTATTTTCAATCGTCGTAACGCTGGGCGGAATGAAAGTGATCGGGTACACGGATGTAATACAGGTGCTGGTACTGCTGGTCGGCGGTTTGGTAACCACGTACCTGGCACTCAGTTTACTTTCCGAACATTTTGGTTTTGGCAGCAATGTGCTGAAAGGACTTTCGATTCTGAGAAAGGAAGCGCCGGACCATTTTCACATGATCTTTCATAAGGGGGATCCTTACTATCAGGATCTTCCGGGTTTGTCGGTTTTAATCGGGGGGATGTGGATCAATAACCTGGCTTACTGGGGATGTAATCAATACATCATTCAGCGCGCATTGGGTGCGAATCTGAAAACCGCCCGCAGCGGAATACTCTTTGCCGCTTTTTTGAAGTTACTGGTTCCGGTGATTGTGGTAATACCCGGAATCACCATGTTTGTATTGCATAAAAACGGGATGTTCCAGCAGGAGATGATGCAGGGGGGTGTAATTAAACCGGACCATGCCTATCCGACGCTGATGAATTTATTGCCCGCCGGTCTGAAAGGCGTGGCTTTTGCTGCATTAACTGCCGCAGTGGTAGCTTCCCTGGCCGGCAAGGCAAACAGCATTTCCACCATTTTCTCCCTGGATATTTATAAGAAATTCATCAAGAAGGATGCATCGGAAAAGCAGCTGGTGGGTATTGGCAAATGGGTGGTGATTGCTGCTATGGCGATTGCCGCAGTGATTGCGCCGGCATTAAAAAACCTGGATCAGGCATACCAGTTCATTCAGGAGTATGTCGGATTTATTTCCCCGGGGGTGTTGGCGATTTTTTTACTTGGCTTTTTCTGGAAACGCACGACTGCCACGGCTGCGCTTACAGGAACCCTGCTTACCATTCCGATTTCAACCGTACTGAAATTTCTGCCCGTCTGGACCGGCGGCGCATTTCCGGATTATCCTTTTCTGGACCGTATGAGCATCACTTTTGTCCTCATCGTTATCATCATGGGCGTGATCAGTCTTTCCAAACCGGCAAAGGATCAGGCCGCCCATACTATTGTTATTGATCCAAAACAATTTGCCGTTTCTCCTGCTTTCATCGTGGGTTCCGTTTTTATTATGGGGATCCTGGCTGCCCTGTATACAGTATTCTGGTAAGTGAAATAACCCTTTTTTACAGAAGATGCTCCGGTAATTTTGAAATACCAAAGGGATGGTATAAATTTGTACTTTAATAGATATAAACTTATACCATGCGGGAATATACCAGCAGCTCAAAAAGAAAACCGCGGGCTAAAAGTTCCGGAAAGGTTATGGAGTCCGGGGCTGGCTATACCACTCCGGGGAAAAAGAAAAAGGCAGGCGCGGGAAGACCGGATCAGGAGAGGAACCGGGTTGAGGAACCGGCCCTTGCTTATGCTGCTGATACTTTACCGCTCAATCCCGAAACTACTCCGGTAACCAGTTTGAGCTTATTCCAGAAAATGAAAATGAGTGAAAGGGGAATCAGCAAAAAAGAGCTTGAAAAGTTAAAGGGCAGTTTTGGGCTTAATTATGAACAGCTGGCCGAACTATTGCTTGTTACGAAGGCTACACTGATCAATAAGCCCCTTGCTTCGAGGTTCAATTCGTCTGTTAGTGAAAGGATCATTAGTATCTGGGAAATTTATGCTTATGGTTATGCCGTTTTTTCCGAACCCCTTTTCCGGGAATGGTTATTTCGCAAAAACCGGGCGCTGGATCAAAAAACACCCTTTGCCTTTCTCCACAGCAGTTTCGGAAGGGAGGAAATAAAAAATCTGATCGGGAGAATTGAATACGGTGTTTATTCCTAAAGCCATGGAAGTATTCCGGATAAGTGTTGGAGAATTTGCGAGGGATATGGACGGAGAAGGCGCGCGTTTATTCGGTGGTCGCTGGAACCAGAAAGGAATTCCCTGTATTTACACTTCAGAGAACCGTTCGCTTGCAATACTGGAATATTCTGTCAATATATCCCTGGATCTTATTCCCCGTTCACTTTGTATTGTGAGGTTCGAGATACCGGACAGGAATATCCGAAAACTGGCTGTGTCCGATCTGCCGGGGAACTGGCAGAATGCTGCTGTGCCGATGTCGACAAGGGAATTTGGAACCGCGATCCTGCTCGATGGCAAGACTTTTGCATTCAGGGTTCCATCAGTCATTATTCCGGATGAATTTAATTTTGTGATCAATCCCCTGCAATATGATCCTGACGGTTTGCGGATAACGGACGTGCAGGATTTCCCCTATGATATCCGGATCAAAAAATAATGAGCGGTAACAGTAAACGGATGGGCTGGCGGTGAATAGCTTAATTTTATAAAACTTCTATTTCAAAACCACTTAATATCAATATACCTGTTATGACAAGCATTATCAAAAGCTCAACCATATTCCTGGCAGCTGCCTTATTCCTCGGCAGCTGTGTTCCAACAAGGAAATTTAAAGCCTCCCAGGAGGCCCTGCAGTCCGTCCGGAACGACAGCGCATCACTTGCTGCCAAGGTGAGTAACCTGGAATCGAATGTTTCGCAGCTCAAAGGACAGATCAACGACCTCACGGGACAGGTTAATGACCTGACTAACAAAGCCGGTCTTTTATCGACGGATGCCGCCAATAAAGCGTCCCAACTAAATAAAAGCCAGCAGGAACTGGCAGATCAGCAAAAACGCCTCGAACAGTTGCAGGCATTGATGGATCAGCAGAAGAAAGCCACGCAGGAGATCCGGAAGAAAATGGCTGATGCACTGGTGGGATTTAATTCCAATGAACTTACCGTTTCCATCAAGAACGGCAAGGTATATGTGAGCCTCCAGGAAAATTTACTTTTCCCATCCGGTAGTGCAGTAGTAAATCCAAAAGGAAAGGACGCGCTTGGAAAACTGGCGGACGTACTGAACGTGAATCCCGATATTACCGTGGATATAGAAGGGCATACCGATTCTATTCCCATCCGGGGCAGATACAAGGACAACTGGGATCTGAGCACAGCCCGCGCCAACTCGATTGTAAGGATCCTAACCCAGGATTATAAAGTGGATCCGGTCAGGGTTATCGCATCCGGTCACAGCCAGTATGACCCGGTTCAATCCAACAGCACATCAGAAGGAAGGGCGCTCAACAGAAGAACCGAAATTATTTTATCTCCGAAGCTGGATGAGTTGTACAGGCTGCTGGAAGGGGGAAAGGGTTGATAGTTTATAGTTGATAGTTTATAGTTGATAGTTTATAGTTGATAGTTGATAGACGACCCTGAAAGATCAGGTACCCCATGTTTCTGCAACAGTCAGGGTAATTTTGTTGCATGTTCGTCTATCAACTATTAACTATCCACGGCTCCTCAATAGTATCTCCCGATATACTTATCATCTACAATCGCTTTTTTCACCTCAAAAGGATCGATGATCCCTTCTTTTGCGTAAACTATTTTTCCGCCGGGCTCTACCAGCAGGGTATAGGGCAGTGCGCCCTGCCAGTTTGGGTCGATGGCTTCGATCAGCTTGTATTTATTATCTCCTGAGAAAATATAGTTCCGGCTGGAAGCTTCCTGTTTTTGCAGAAACTGAAGGGCTTTTGACTGTTTGGCTGGTTCGTCCGCGCTGATGCTGATAAATTCAAAATCCCTTTTGCGGTACATCCGGTTCATGGAAATGAATTCCGGGAATTCGGTGACGCAGGGGCCGCACCAGGTTGCCCATACATTGATCAGTCTTAGCTTGTCCGAATTATTTGTCAGCAGTTCGCGAATGCCCGCTTCCCCAATGGTATCCAGACTTACGGGTTCCTTTGCCCAGGCCTGCTTTGACCTGTTGATCCAGTCGCTCTTTTCCGCCCATTTGATGGAACAGCCGAATACCTTGGTGGTTGCCACCGGAACAGGTTTCCCGGCCAGCAGGGCGTCAATCGCGTTCCGGGTATCGAATTCCGTTGGCGTTTTAGTTGGTTTCTCCATATCGTCGATCCTGCCGCTGTACCGGAGGATCCTTTTTTTGTCGAAAATAAATACGTGTGGCGTGGCAATCGGACCATAAGCCAGGGAAGCTTTTTCCGTTTCCCCATCGTAGAGATAGGGAAAATTGAATTTCTTTTCTTTCGCCCGCACTTTCATCTCTTCAAAAGAATCGCCCATATCGGTATACCCCAGTTCATCCAGGTTAATAGATTTGGGATCATTGGGCATAATGGCAACCAACGCAACATTTTTTGCTGCGTAGTCCCGTGTGAGCTGAATAATCCGGTCTTCGTATGCCTGGGCGGTCGGACAATGATTGCAGGTAAATACAATCACCAGTACATCGGCCTTGCTGAAGCTGGACAGGGAATAGGTTTTTCCGTCGGTTCCCGGGAGACTGAAATCCGGAGCCGGTGCGCCGATGGGCAGGGTCTTATGATCCCCGTTTATATGCTTACCGGATAAAGGATTATTCCCTGTCCCGATTCTGAAGGACGAAAAGCCCGAGAACAATAACAGGCATAGCAGACAGAGCAGGCAACTTTTCATACCCTTAATTTTGATGGTTATTATTCCTTTACGAACAGCGTTTGTAAAAGATAAACAATTTTAAAAAATGGTAAACCGGTAAAACAGAAAATATTTTCAGCTGTAGTAGCATTGATGTGGTGAATGCTCCGGGATCCTGCAGGTTTTCTTAACTGATGTAGCCAGGATGTAGTTAAAACGACAGGATTTGTTTTAAAGATCTTACATTTATCCTGATAAATCGATTGCACAGCTTAAATAATTAATATGACATCGAGAAGAGTATTTATTAAATCCGCCTCCGCCTTATCTGCTGCTGTTTTTGTTAAGGGTCCCCTCACTGCATTTAAACCGGCGCCACTGATCGGGCTCCAGCTTTACACCGTCAGGGATGCCATGCAGCAGGATCCCGTTGCAACCCTGGAGCATGTTGCCAAAATAGGATATAATTCAGTGGAAACGGCAACCTATACCGGCAGCCAGCAATTTTACGGGATGGATCCGCTGGCTTTTAAAAAAGTGCTTAAGGATAACGGACTGGTCGTTCCCAGCGGCCATTACCGGCTTGGCGAAGAAAAGACAGCCCAGCCCGTGAAGGGAACCATGCTGCTGGAATGGCAGAAAGCGGTGGATGACGCGGCAACGGTTGGTTTGAAATACATGGTATGTGCTTATCTGGCTGAAAGTGAACGCGGAAATCTGGATCATTACAAATCCCTTGCGGAAGAATTCAATAAGGCTGGCGAAACCTGTAAGAAGGCGGGCATCCAGTTTTGCTACCATAACCACAATTTTGAATTTGAAGCGCAGGGCGGAGTTTTCCCTTATGATATATTGTTGTCCAATACGGATAAAAACCTGGTTAAAATGGAAATGGACCTGTACTGGGTGACCAAAGCCGGTCACGATCCCATTGAAATATTTACAAAACACCCGGGAAGATTCCCGCTCTGGCATGTGAAGGATATGACCAATACGCCGGATAAGACGTTTGCGGCTGTCGGCACTGGCAGCATTGATTTTAAAAAGATATTCCGGGATAAAGCCATTGCCGGGATGAAGTATTTCTTTGTCGAGCAGGATAAATGTCCCGGCTCTCCGTTTGACAGCATTACAGAGAGTTATAATTATATTAAGAAAAATCTGGTTTAACTGAGATAGTGGATAGTGGACAGTGGAAAGTCGATAGTAGTAGCAGATTTTCCCCCGGAACTATCCACTGTCAACTATCGTCGTTTATTAAACCTTCGAAGCCGAAAACGTCAGCAGGAAATCAAATAAATTCGTCTCCGTGCTGATCTTCAGTTTTTTTCTGAGGCGGTAGCGCCCGATTTCGACACCCCTTACGGAGATGCTTTCCAGCTGGGCAATTTCCTTGCTCGACAGGTTCATGCGCAGATAGGCGCAGAGTTTAAGTTCGTGGGGACTGAGGTTTGGATAAATAAGTTTGATATTCTTTAGAAAGTCGCTATGCACGTGGTCGAAGTGCTGGGCAAACTGCTCCCAGTCCTTGTCCATTTTATTCTCTTCCCCCAGGATGCGCATTATTTTTTTGAATTCATCCGGAGCCGCGTGGCCGTTTGCATTCTTTTTAATGCGGCTCATCTCTTCTTTTATATTACCCAGCAATTCGCCTTTTTGCACCAGGTGCATGGCAGTGGATGCGAGCTCTGCATTTTTATATTCTATGTCTGCTTCCAGCTTTTCGTTTCGCAGTTTTACAATTTCTTTTTCGGATTTTTCCATTTCCAGCTCATGCAGGTAAGTAAGTCTTCTTTGCTCTTCCTCATATTTTTTCTGCTGTTCCAGAAATAATTTTTTTTGCCATCTGTAAAATAAATAGCCGATGCCTGCCAGCAATAGAATATAAAGGGAATAAGCCCAGGAAGTCTGATACCAGGGGGGCAGAATAATAAATGAATAGGCATAGGGCGCAGATTCGCTCCCCAGATTATTTTCAGCCTTCACTTCAAAAGCATATTTCCCGGGGGAGAGATTGGTATATTCTTTCCCGGTTTTTTTAGACCATTCAGACCAGTTTTTGTCAAAGCCTTTGAGCAAATAACTGTATTGAACATTGTTTTGCTGCGCGTATACCGGGGCGGAATATTCAAACTGCACGGAGTTCCAGGGATTCTTTATTTGAGGAATAGCATTCTTTGGCTGAACCAGCTGCTGATTGATCTGTCCGAAATAGCCTCCGAATAACAGGCTGTCCGATTTTCCGAAAACTTTTACGGATCCGATCTTCACCACAATGGAATACCGGTTTTTTTTGTATTCTTCATAATTGATATGGTAAAATCCTTTTTCCGATCCCACCAGAACGTTGCGGCTGTTGTAGGGATAAACGTTCTCCGTACCACTCACCATTTTGCCGTTGAGCTCCGGAAAATAGATGATCCTCGGCTTTTTCCAGGAGAAATCGATCACGCCGAGATTCTTATCTTCCACAAACCAGATATTGCCTGCGGAATCCTCCTTCAGGTAACGAATATTCCGGCTCCCGAAATATCCCGAAAAATAAGGAGATGGCGCAAAGTGGTCATTCTCCGGATTGTATTCATAAATCCCTTTTTCAGTAGCCACTACAATCCGGTTCTGGATTTTAAAAAGCTGATTTTTTACGGCCGAAGGCAGGCCTTCTTTTTCCGTATATAACCGGGAAATGGCCGGCCGACCGGGGCGGAGATCTATTTTGTACACGCCCCGGTAAGGGTGAGCGATCCAGATGGTATTGTTATTATCCATTGCCACAAACTGGGAATATTCGGAGAAACCGGGGATGTTCCCTTTTGAAATGAAATGGTTATTGTCCCACTCGAATAAGTCCAGGCCGTTTCCATTCCCCGCGAGTACCAGTTTACTGGGAAGGACGTTGTAGTATGGAATAAAACTGTGATAACCCGAACTCCGGCTAACCCAAACAGCCTGATCTCCCTTTATTTCAAAGGCGCCGTCATGATGGCCCAGTAACAGGCTGCCGTTTATTTCCGTGAGTAGCCACGCAGAACCTTTTGTATTGGCAATGGGGACAAAGTCGCCGTTTACAAAAGCGAGATCGGTTTTGCCATTCAGGGGCACCCGGTAAAATCCGTTAGACGTGCCAACATACAGTTCATCCCGGTAGATGAGGGAAGTGTAGCCCTTTCCCTCATTACCCTTTTCGGGATAGATATGTTTGATGGCATTGTTATAAGCAATGAAATCAATACCGTCGTCCAGGCCCAGCCAGAGATTATTGTCTTTGTCCAGGAAAAGGGTGAGTATATTATTGATCTGCAATCCTTCCTTCCGGGAAAGATTCTGAATGATCTCGCCCTTCTTATTGATCACATAACAGCCATTCAGATTGGTACCTACGGCAATCCAGTCTTTGGTAACAGGGATTGCCGTGAGTATGCGCTGGTTTTGAAAAGGGTTGGTCCCGGCAAACCGGAAAGGGGTTAATTGATCGTTGTGCAAAATATAGAACCCGGTATTGATCGTGGTCAGGAACAGGCTGTCTTCTCCATAAGAAAAAACGGAAGTGACCAGAAAGCCGGGGGGAAGCCCGCCTGTATCCGGAAAAGAAGTCCAGAGTCCGTTATTAAACTTCATCAGCCCGTTTTTCAGATCCTGCGCAATCAGCCCATGATTGCCCTTTCCCAGAAAACTCCATTCGGATGATGCCGGATAAGCAGTGACGGAATTGTTGTTGTACTGAAAGATATCCTCCTTTGATCTGAAGAAGATATCGTTTCCTGCCGGCACGATTTCCCAGATATCTGTGAATGAATTATTTTTTTTGGGAATGAGCGGTTTTAAGGAAGTAAAAACCAACTCCCCGTTTTTACCGGGGGAGAAATATCCAAAATCATCCTGGCCTCCGGCATAGACCCGGTTGTCTTTGCCGATGGCTATGGACCGGACGATGGATTTGTTGGGAAGGGAATACAATTTCCAGTAAGAGCCGTCGAATGTGAGCAGACCTTCCAGGTTGGCAAAATACATCATCCCGTTGCGGTCCTCCGCGATGCCCCGGTTTTCGGTTCCCGCCCCATAAGCACCGTTGTAGTAGTTGATAATATCCGGTATTCCGATGGGGTTTTGCCCATACGAAAAGTTTATTCCCACAACAAGCAATAGGATCAGTGCCGCTTTCATACTTAAATCAATCAGAATCAAATATACAAGCTATGCCTTCACAAAAATGTCTTTCGGAAGAGCCACGCGGGCCGGAACCGGCTCTACCGCTTAAAATTTTCATCCTGATGTAGTGATGATGTAGTATGAAAAGGGGTTTGCCGCTTATTTTTCCGCCTGAAGTAATATTGAAGTAGCAATAAAACTTACCTTAAGGGTAATGAAATCTAATTTCGGGCAGCCAGTGATTCCTCACCTTATAATTCCTAATTTACATGAAGTATTGTTTTGCCATTCTGATGATGATCTCTTCATTTTCTCTCAACGCCCAGCAAAATCCCATCGGTATTTTTGACGCCCATTCCGATGTCGGAACGGACGTTAAACCGGGATCCGCCACCTATATTCCCGAAACCCAACAGTATGTGATCTCCGGTTCGGGATACAATGTATGGGCCGACCACGATGAGTTCCAGTATGTCTGGAAAAAAATGAAAGGTGATTTTATCCTTTCCACCCGGGCGGAATTTCTCGGTAACTGGGTGAACTATCATCGTAAAGTGGGGATCATGGTCCGTAAATCCCTCGACGGGAATTCGGCGCACGTAAACGCCGTGGAACACGGCGACGGACTCACTTCCCTTCAGTTCCGCAGAACCGCCGGCGCCCAAACGGAGGAGGTCAGATCGAAACTGACCAAGGCCAATATTCTGGAACTGGAAAGAAGGGGTAATGTATATACCCTGCGGGCGGCGGTGTACGGACAACCTTTTGTAACCGATACCATCGCCAATATTGATCTCGGGGATGAGGTATATGTGGGATTGTTTGTGGGTTCCCATAATTCGGATGTGATTGAAACCGGCGTATTCTCCAATGTGCGCCTCACGGTTCCTTTCAACGGTATTGCGGATCAGACCACCCAGATGAAGCTCGGGAGCCACCTGGAACTGCTGGAAGTAGCATCAGGCAAAAGGGATATCATTTACTCCGTTCCTTATTCCATTCAGGCTCCGAACTGGGCGGATGCAGGTCATCTCATCTTCAATGATTACAAGGGGACCATATATAATTTCGACCTGGGCACAAAAGTTCCTGTCCCCATCAATACCGGCAGCATAACCAACAACAACAATGATCACGTGATTTCCTTCGATCGAAAAATGCTGGGGCTGAGCAGTAATGTCAGATCCCTGGGCGGCTCCATTATTTATACGGTTCCAATTAATGGCGGGATCCCCAGACAAATTACACCCAAAGGGCCTTCTTATTTACATGGCTGGTCGCCGGATGGAAAATCCCTGGTATTCTGCGGCGAACGCAATGGGGAATTCGATGTATATAAAATTCCATCTGCCGGTGGAAAGGAAATCAGGCTGACGGATTCCAAAGGGTTGGATGATGGTCCGGAATATACTCCCGACGGCAAATATATTTATTTCAATTCCGTGCGATCCGGCTCCATGCAGATCTGGCGGATGAATCCCGATGGGTCGAATCCCGAACAGGTAACCAACGATGAATTCAATAACTGGTTTGCCCATATCTCTCCCGATGGCAAGTGGATCGTATTTATTTCTTTTTTGAAGGAAGAAGTGCAGCCGGGCATTCACCCGCCCTATAAACACGTATATCTGCGCCTGATGCCTTTTAGTGGCGGTCCTGCAAAAGTGATTGCTTATTTTTATGGCGGACAGGGCAGTATCAATACGCCGTCCTGGTCACCGGACAGCAAACGGATTGCGTTTATTAGTAATTCGGACGGAATAGGGAAGTAGTGGATGGTTGATGGCTTTGCCCGCCGAAGCAAAGCGAAGGCGGGTTGCTGTTATCTGAAAGCTGGGATATTCAGGTTCTGCGTTGGAAAAGAAATTTCTGGTGAGTGAAAATTAATCAACTTTTATTTTGAAGTCTTATTAGCGAGACCTTAGCAGGATTATTAACCCCCGATAAACAAAATGCAGATGAAATCCCTTTTCCCGTTTTGCTTTGCGCTTTTTTCCCTTCCCGGTTTGCTGTCTGCGCAAAACAAGACGGTGAGTCAGGTAAAGCTCAGCCGGTTTTTGCTTCAGTCTTCGGCGGTGATCTCTGCTTCGGGGGAAGCTTTATCTGAGCCGGATTATCAATCCAAAGATTACTGGTTTCCGGTAACGGTGCCCTCTACGGTATTGTCGGGACTGGTACAGAATAAAATTTATCCGGATCCTTATTCCGGAGTGAATAATATGCGGATTCCGGATGCTTCGGATTCATTCAACCGGGAATATAACCTGGAACAATACAGTTTTCTGCCGAACGATCCCAATCCCTGGAAGAAGCCCTACTGGTACCGTTCGCTTTTTGCCGTACCGGCTGCCGATGCCGGGAAACGTTTTCAATTAATTTTTAAAGGAATTAATTACCGGGCAGAAGTATGGCTGAATGGAAAGCTGATTGCCGATTCTTCTGTGATGGTGGGCATGTTTGCAGAATATAGCCTGAACGTGAGCACAGCAATAATACCCGGGAAAGAAAATGCCCTGGCGGTAAAGATTTATCCGCTGGATTATCCCGGCCTGCCATCTCATCCGCAATTAAATGCGCTGGGTGATTTTTATGATAACGGCGGCCCCACCGGGGATATTGGGAAAAATGTGACCATGCTGAGTTCGGTTGGCTGGGACTGGATTCCGGCTGTCCGGGATAGGAATATGGGTATCTGGTTACCGGTTTATCTCCGGACCTCCGGCCACACCTGCATAACCCGGCCGCAGGTGATCACTGATCTGCCTGCATTGCCGGATACCGGAATAGCAAAAATAAGTCTGCACCTCACGCTGAATAACGATAGCCGGAGCCGGCAAAGCGGAGATCTGAAAATAACCATCAGTCCGGAGAATTTTAAAGGAGCTGCCCTGAGTTTTAGCAAAGCCGCATCTGTAAATGGAAATGATACCGGCCTGATCAGCCTGCGCCCCGAAGATATTAAAGCGCTTACCATCCATCAGCCGAAACTCTGGTGGCCTAACGGATATGGACGACCGAATCTATACCGGATCCGGATGCAGTTTGTGCAGGACGGTAAAATATCGGACGATACTTCTTTTGTATTCGGCATCCGCACCGTTTCTTCCAAAACAGAAACGGTAAATAGCTGGGTGCGCAGGGATTTTTATGTGAATGGGAAAAGGGTTCACCTGATCGGCGGCGCCTGGGTTCCGGATATGATGCTGAACCGGGATTCGTTACGTTATGCTTATGAATTGCGGCTTTGCCAGAATGCAAATGTGAACCTGGTCCGGATCTGGGGCGGCGGTCTCGGCGAAACGGATGAATTTTATGAACTGACCGACCGGTACGGATTATTGGTATGGCAGGATTTCTGGATCACCGGAGATACGCATGGCGGATTTAAAGGATCGGCTGACTGGCCGCTGGAAACCCATGTATTTATAGATAATGTGGTCAGCACCATTTACCGCATCCGGAATCATCCCAGCCTGCTGGTATGGACCGGCGGAAATGAAGGGCATGCCCGCGAAGAATTATACAATGCCATGCGCGACAACGTCGCGAATCTCGATGGCACGCGGCCGTTCATTCCCTGTTCGTCGGGGTTCTCAAAAGCGCCGAAAGAATGGAAAGGATCCTGGCCCGACGATCAGCCGGCCGGGGTTTACAGCGGAGGCCCTTATTCCTGGGTGGGGGAAAAACAATATTTTAACCTGGTGGACAGGGGCAGGGACTGGGTGTTTAAAGATGAAACCGGAATTCCTTCCCAGCCGCCCTATAATTCACTCATTAAAATAATCCCGGACCTGGTTCCGGACAGTACGCTTCCCTATCCCTTCAATAATAGCTGGGGATATCATGATGCCTGTTCGGGTAACGGGAAGTATGATATTTATTTTAAGGCCATGGAAGATCGCTTCGGCAAGGCAGAAAGCCTGCGGGATTTTTCGCAAAAGATGCAATTGCTGAATGCCTCCGGCTACCGCGCCATTTTTGAAGCTGCCGGTCATAAATTAAATGAAACCGGCGGGGTGATGCTATGGAAGCTGAATGCAGCTTTTCCGAGCGTGGTGTGGCAGATCTTTGACTGGTACCTGGAACCCAATGCCGGCTATTATTTTATGCAGCGGGCAGGGGAGCCGGTGCATGTGCAACTGAACTATGATGATTCCACAGTTGCCGTGGTGAACCGGAGTTATAACAGCAGATCCGGTCTCACCTGCCGGGTGGAGATCTTCTCGCTGAACGGCAAATCTGTTTTTAAGCAATCGGGGAAAATAAACAGCGCTCCCACTTCGGTGGTATCCGTAATGCCGTTGAAAGCGGCGCTGGAAAAGATCGAAGGAGTTTCTTTTGTGGTACTGAATCTGACGGATGCAAAAGGGAACCCGGTTTCTCACAACGTATACTGGCTGAGTCCGGGTGATGATTTCAAAACCCTGAGACAAATGCCGGCTGCGCACCTGGAAACCAGGCTGCTGAAAACAAAGCGATCAGGTACGGAAAGTGCATGGACATTTGAGATCCGGAACAATTCCGGTCAGCTGGCCTTCTTCATTAATCCCCAGTTGTGGAACGGCGGGGAAGAAATTATGCCCACTTTCTGGTCCAATAATTATTTTTCTCTTTCTCCCGGAGAAAAGATGGTCGTAACCGCGAGTTGCCCGGCCCGGTTATCCGGAAAATTTCCTATGCTGAAGCTGGAAGGCTGGAATACATCAGCAGAAAAAATAAATACCGGTCTGGCCAACGGAGCCAAATAAATCAAGCCGGGATTCATGATGTACTAATGTTGTATTATTTCAGGCTGGAATCGGTGTTTCTGAGAAACTGATGTGGTATTGATGTAGTGAAAAACCTTGCTTCACAGGGATTCCAGAATAGATTTGGCGACTAAACGATGCATATGAAATTGTCTGTCGCCATTACAACCCTGCTAAGCTTTTGCAGTATCTTTTCTTTCTCGCAAACCCCTTCGGTCGGGATATTCGATCATCAGCAGGATATCGGTTATGTTAAGCATGCCGGATCAGCCAGCTACGATGAATCCACCCAAACTTATACCATAAAAGGTTCGGGCGCGAATATCTGGTTCAATGAAGACCAGTTTCATTATACTTATAAAAAGCTGGCCGGGGATTTCATCCTTACGGCTGACTTTGCCTTTGCCGGAGATGTATCCGGATCCATCGGTCACCGTAAAATCGGCTGGATGATCCGTGAAACTGCCGATGCGGATGCTGCCAGTATCAATGCCACTTCGCATATTGACGGATTGGTCGTGCTGCAATGGAGGGAAATGAAAGGCGCATTTATGCGTGACCCAAAGGATGAAATCTTCTTTCCGAAAAAAGGCTTGCAAACCATTCAGCTGGAAAGAAAGGGAAAAACGATCATCATGCGGATGGCTAATCCGGGAGAACCACTTCAGCTGGTGGGGAAACATACTATGGATGACATGCGCGATTCAGTACTGGCCGGGCTATTCATCTGTTCGCATGATTCCAATGCGCTTGCCGAAGCGAAAGTATGGAATGTACGGATAGATGAACCGGTCGACAATCAATACCAACCCAATCCCCAGCTGGTTAAACCGCCTTCCCGGGAAGTGCTGGGTAGCCGGCTTGAAGTGATGAATGTTTTTGACGGAAAGAGAAAAATTATTTATGAATCCGCCGGACGGTTCGAAGCGCCGAACTGGATGCCGGACGGGAAAAAATTATTGTTCAACGACCGGGGTTCTCTATATACGATCCCGGTGGACGGAGGCAATCCGGAAAAATTAAATACCGGATCTGCTAACCGTATCAATAACGATCATGGGATCTCCTTCGACGGAAAAACGCTGGCCATCAGCAATTCTAGGGAAGGGTTGCCCGGCGGCGGTTCTTCAGTATATATTCTTCCATTGACCGGTGGTGAGCCGAAACTACTGACGGAAAAAACGCCGTCCTACTGGCATGGATGGAATCCGGATAATAAGGAAGTGGCGTTTGTAGCCCAGCGCGGAAGCAATATTTATAATCTCTATAAACAATCTGTCAAAAGCGGAGCCGAAGTTCAGCTCACCTTTAATACGAAAGGCCATGTGGACGGACCGGAATATTCTCCGGACGGGAAATATATTTATTACAATGCAAATCCCACCGGCACCATGCAGATCTGGCGCATGAAGCCAGACGGTTCCGGTAAAGAGCAAATCACTTTTGATCAATACCATAGCTGGTTCCCGCATATTTCGCCGGACGGGAAATGGATCGTGTTTATTTCTTTCCCGCCAGATATCAATCCGGATGCACATCCTTCTTACCAGCGGGTGATGTTGCGGTTGATGCCCGCAGCCGGAGGTGCGCCGCGGGTGATTGCTTATCTGTACGGAGGACAGGGCACGCTGAATGCTCCGTCCTGGTCGCCTGACAGTAAACGGATTGCATTCGTAAGCAACTCCCACAAATGAGCCTCAGCATTTTTTTATACAACCATTCATCCTTCATCTAAAACTTATTGCTTATGCCAAAGAAAACGTCCGGGCTTGTAAAATGCTATTGCCTTTTCATCATGCTGGCTTGCTCCCTCAGCGTGATGGCGCAGCAAGCGGTTACCGGGAAAACTATTAACAGTAACGACAGGCAGCCGGTTGCCGGAGCAACCATTCAGGTCAGCGGAACGCAAACTTTTGCACAGTCGGGGAACGATGGATCTTTTTCGATAACTGTTCCGAATGCGAACAGCATACTGCTGATTTCGGTTGTTGGATTCGATAAACGGGAAATCCCTGTTTCCGGCAGGGCCGATATCGGAGAGGTTCAGCTGACGGCAACGGATGCGTCGCTGAATCAGGTAGTGGTTACCGGTTACACCGCCCAGCGGAAAAAAGACATCACGGGTTCAGTGGCGGTGGTGAATGTAGCCAACCTGAAAGCCGTTCCCGGCGGTACAACAGAATCCCTCTTACAGGGTCAGGCTGCCGGCGTAACGGTGATCAATACCGGGCAACCGGGTGGTGTGAGTAATGTTCGCATCCGCGGAATTACCTCACCCGGTAATACCGATCCATTGGTGATCATTGATGGAACACCGGGTAGTCTGCATGATCTGAATGTCAGCGACATTCAATCCATTCAGGTACTTAAGGATGCCGGCGCCGCCGCCATATATGGTGTGCGCGGATCCAACGGCGTCATTGTGGTAACCACGAAGAAAGGAAGATCGGGCAAGGCTGAGCTCAGTTACGACGGATACTATGGAACGCAAAGGCCCATCTCCAGGGGGTATAACCTGGCGGACCCGACGGAAACCGCCAATGCATTATGGAAAGAATATACCAACGACGGACTTGCCCCGACGCATAAACAATATGGGAGCGGAACCATGCCGGTGATCCCGGATTATATTACGCCGGCAGGCGCCCATGAAGGCGATCCCGGCACCGATCCTTCTACCTATGCGCTGTACACAAACCAGATCACGAAAGCCAATAAAACGGGTACGGACTGGTTCCATGAAATATTTAAACCCGCGCTGATTCAAAGTCATAATCTCTCCCTCACCGGTGGCGGAGATAAGTCGGCCTATTACTTCTCCTTTAATTATTTCGACCAGCAGGGAACATTAATCAACACTTATCTGAAAAGATATACAGCCCGCATCAATACCAGTTTCAGTTTGCTGGACGACCGGTTGAAGATCGGTGAACACGTTGCTGTGTTTTATAAACAGAATCCCGGCTACCTGAACCTGCCCGGCGTGAATAATGCGAATTCCATCGGGGCTTCTTCCCGCGAGCCCGGCATTATTCCGGTATACGATATAAAGGGCAATTTTGCAGGAACCGGTTCCCAGGATCTCGGTAATTCACCACAGCCTGTGGCCATCCAGTCGCGCCAGGCAAATAATACGAATAGTGACTGGCAGATCAGCGGGAATGCTTTTGCCGAGTTAACCGTAGCGAAACATCTTACAGCGCGGACCGTGATCGGTGGAACCGTGGATAATTTTTATTACAATAATTTTATCTACACAGCCTACGAAAATGCAGAGAATGCGCAGAATCCGAACAGTTATCTTGAAAACTATGGCTGGAACAGCAGTTATACCTGGACCAACACGCTGAACTATACCAATACTTTTGCGGATAAACATCACCTGACGGCGTTGGTCGGCAGTGAATACATCAACAATAACAGCCGGTCCGTGTCGGCCTCCCGCGGAAGTTATTATATCACGGATCCGACGAACCTGACGGTGGACCCGAATTTATGGACCCTGAATTTCGGATCGCCCGGAAGCCAGACCAACAGCAATGGCTTAACCAATATTCCGGGAAATTCACAACAGACACCCTATCAGTTATCCATTTTTTCCATATTCGGCAGAGTGGATTACAATTTCAATGACAAGTATTACCTGAGCGGTACGCTTCGCAGGGATGGTTCTTCCGTGTTTGACCCGGCAAAACGTTTTGGTTATTTTCCTTCCGTGACTGCCGGATGGCGGATTTCCCAGGAAAGTTTTCTGCAGAACGCATCCTGGCTGAATGATCTGAAGATCAGGGGGGGCTGGGGTAAGATGGGCGCCATTAACAATATCAACCCGACAAATGCCTTCACGCTGTACCAGTCCGCCGCAAACCAGTCCTATTATGATATCAACGGAACCAGTTCAAGTCCCACGCAGGGGATCATCACCTACCAGTATGGAAACCCCGCCACTACCTGGGAAGAAGATATCATTACCAATATCGGATTTGATGCTACTTTCCTGCAGAATAAATTTGATCTGACGGCCGAGTGGTACAGAAAATCGATCAGCGGGCTGATCTTTGTTCCACAGCCGATCGGAACGGGTGGCCTCGCTGCAGTGCCCTTTGCCAATGCCGGTGATATTTCCAACCAGGGAATAGACCTCTCGCTGACCTATCATGGCGGCATTCACCAGGAACTTAAGTTCGACATCACGGGAACCTTCACCAGTTACAATAATAAAGTGGAATCGTTGCCGGCGGGGATTAATTATTATGATTTTGATAATAGTGTCCGGCTTGCACCAGGCCATCCGGTAAGCGCCTTCTATGGTTATAAGGTACTGGGACTATTCCAGGATTATGCGGATGTAACCAAATCTCCTGTGCAGGATGGAGCTGCACCGGGCAGGTTCAAATACCAGGACGTGAACGGGGATAACAAAATTGACAATGCCGACCGGACGTATATCGGCGATCCCAACCCCAAATTTTCTGCAGGGCTGAACCTGGCTGTTTCTTACCTGAACTTCGATCTGGCCACTTTCTTTTATGCATCTGTAGGCGCCGATATTCAGAATAGTATCCGGTCCTCCACGGATTTCCCACAGCAGTTCAATAATGCGATGAGCAAGGATATTGCATTGCATTCTGCAACACTGGTGAATGCGTCCGGTGATCCGACCAATATCCTGGATCCGACGGCCAGGGTGGCTGATCCGAATTCGTCTATCCCGATGCTCGAACGCATTGCCAATTTCAGCAATGCCACGGCTTTCAATTCCTACCTGATCGAAAAAGGTTCCTATCTGAGGTGTAAAAGCCTGATCGCCGGCTATACTTTTCCAACGGCAGCCATCAGCCGTTACCGGATTGACCGGTTGCGAATATATGTGCAGGCAGCCAATCTCTTTACTGTTACCGGTTATTCCGGTATTGATCCGGAGTTACCCGGATCCAATACTTCGTTTGGCGTTGATGGCGGAGGTTATCCGAATAATCAGAAAAATTTCAACGTTGGCATCAACCTGACATTTCATTAATCACTGACCCGTTAAAAAAATTATATGAAACGATTACCGATAAAATGGATTTTCACAGGATCCGGTTTGTTCCTGCTGATCATCATGATGTATGCCTGTAATAAAAAACTGGATAAGGAGCCGCAGGGCGCATTAAGTCTGAGTAATGTGGCTACCAAAACGGGCGTGAATGCCCTGCTGATCGGCGCCTATGCCATATTGGACGGAGAGAATGTTCCCGATGCGGGTAATGCCTATGGGAGCGCAGGTTCCAACTGGGTTTATGGCAGTATTGCGGCTGATGACTCGTACAAGGGTTCAACCCCAACGGATCAGCCGGATGCGACCCAGATAGAATCCTGGTCCTTATCGCAGGGTAGCACGACTGCATACCTCAACGAAAAATGGACACTGCTGTATGGTGGCATTCAAAGAGCCAATGATGTACTCCGTGTAATGCGCCAGGCCACCGATATTGATCCGGCAGACACGGCCGCGATCACCGGGGAAGCCCGTTTTCTCAGGGGATTTTATCATTTTGACGGGAAGAAAGTATTCAACAATTTCCCCTATGTGGATGAGTCCATTTCGTTTGAAAATGGCAATCTGCTCGTTGCCAACGATGTCGATATCTGGCCGATGATCGAAGCCGATTTTCAGTATGCGGTTAACAATTTGCCCGAAACACAGCCGAATATCGGACGCATCAACAAATGGGGCGCGATGGCCTTTCTTGCGAAAGCGTATATGTTTGAGCATAAGTACGATCAGGCGAAGCCGTTGCTGGATGATATTATAGCGCATGGCGTTACTTCCGGTGGAGAGAAATATGCACTCGTTAATTTTGAAAGCAATTTCAATGCGCCTCAGAAAAACGGACCGGAGAGTGTGTTCGCATGCCAGATGTCTGTGAATGACGGCTCATCCACTGCCAATGACGGCGGCAACGGGAATATGGGCGATGTTTTAAATTATCCGAACGGCACAGGCGCTCCCGGTGGTTGCTGCGGATTTAATAATCCATCCTGGAATCTGGCGAATGCCTATAAAACAGATGTCAACGGATTGCCACTGCTGGATGGCTGGAACAGTGGAACGGTGGTGAGTGATTCTTCGAATCTTTATACCGGCAACCTGGATCCGCGGATTGACTGGACCATCGGACGGCCCGGGATCCCTTATCTGGACTGGGGTTTGGACAATGTAGCCTGGGTGCGTGATCCGGCCAGCAACGGCAATTTCAATCCAAAGAAGAATGTATATGCGCTGAGCCAGGCGGGGACCTATTCATCCACGGAAACTGTTTTTTGGGGAGCGACCCAGATCACGGCCAACAACTACAATTTCATTCGTTTTTCCGATGTGCTGTTATGGGCTGCAGAATGTGAAGCGGAAGTGGGCAGTCTCGATAAGGCGGAAGATTATGTAAACCAGGTGCGCAACCGCGCTGCCGATCCCACCGGATGGGTATATAAGAATTCAGCTTATAATGCCGCCCAGGGAGTTTATACCAATCAGACCACGCCAGCCGACAAGTACCTGGTCAGCCCTTATCCGGTGGGAGCTTTTGCCGGCAACGGCCAGGACTATGCGCGTAAGGCAATTCGTTTTGAAAGAAGGCTCGAACTGGCCATGGAAGGGCACCGTTTTTTTGATCTGCAACGCTGGGACAATGGCAGCGGCTATATGGCCGATGTACTGAATACCTACGTGGGCGTGGAGAAAACCCGGCATTCATTTTATTATATCGTCAATACGGCAACTTTCACGAAAGGCACGAATGAATATTTTGCTATTCCGCAAAAACAGATAGATGCCGAGAATTCGACGGGTGTTGTTTATCTGAAACAAAATCAAGGGTATAATTAATTGAGCAATTGGTAGTTTTTGGTTAAAGACAGGGGCCTGCATTATTTGCGGGCTTTTCTGTTATTCGTTAAATTCTATTGTCACGCGGCAACGATGTTTTCTTCCGCTGTTTAATTTCCAGGCCGGGCCATCTTTGATCAGCCGGATCATCGCGGCATCGTGGGCCGGCGAAATGGATTTTTCTATTTTGAAAGAAGATAATTCCCCGTTTTTGCTTACAATAAAAGAAACAATTTCAACTCCTTTCAACAGGGAGTCCGCGGAATTTATTTTTTTATTTTTATTGATATAAGCATTGTAGGCAGGCCAGCCGGTAACCGGCTCAGCTTTTTGTGTTATTGGTTTTTTTTGAACGGGTGCTGAAATTTCTTCATCCTCCGTAACTTCTTTTTTTCGGACTCCATAACCCACCACCACCACATCGGCCAGGCTGTTGCCGGCAGATGACAGGCGGATGAGTTTGTCCTTATTTTCAGCGGGGTTGATGGAAACCGATACGGGCTGGTAACCAATGGAATTGACGACGATATCCTGACTCGAATCCGGGAAGTCTGTTTTCAGCCTGAACGTTCCATTAACATCAGTACTGACTGATTCTTTCGTATGCATCAGCGTCACGGTTGCATTGGGGATTGGTATGCCGTTACTGTCGGTTACTGTGCCCTGTAAATAGAAATTCCGGTCTGACTTATCCTGTTTTTTGAAAGCAGCAGGGTTTTGATTATTGAAACTCGCACTACCCCGGATCCGGACTCCGGCTACCCTTCCCTGTAAAGCGGCTACTGGTGCGGATTGGGAATCCGCTTTATTTTTATCGACCGGTATTGATGTAGACAACTCCTTAGGCTCAACGGAGACAACAGAAGACGATTCCGGATTGGGTGCAACTTTTACCGGAGACAGCCGGGATTCTTCCGGTTCATATTTCGATTTTTTCTTTTCGTCTGTTGCCCGTTCCGTTTTGGAAAGTGTACGGTTTGGAATTGACTTATCATTGAATGCAACAGAAACAGTATCTGTAATACGACTCGGGATTTTGGGGCGGCTCATCTGGGAAACAGTATCCATGGCCGCCGGGGGGGGCGGGACCAGCGAAATATTTCTGTCGGCATCCGGTTTACGGATCAGAAAGAAATAAGAGAGAATGCCTGCGCCGGCTAAAAGCAGCACGGCAGCAGCAGCCCGCCATTTTAAAAGGAAAGGAAGTACCCGGTTTTTCTCCTGCTGCTTTATTCTTTCCCGTAATCTTTTTTTGAGTTCCTCCATATCAGACTCAAAAGAA
>Ga0134126_10001959_pt1 | contig 26126 bp, 26 predicted proteins | sample KB31752_FD_96881 | JGI IMG/M metagenome (GOLD analysis project Ga0134126, IMG submission 96881) | Terrestrial soil microbial communities with excess Nitrogen fertilizer from Kellogg Biological Station, Michigan, USA - KB3-175-2 | ecosystem: Environmental > Terrestrial > Soil > Unclassified ... | reverse complement strand
GGGTTTCTCGAAATAATACGGGTTGCGGTTAAAGACAATCTTTTCACCTTCGTAATAATATTTTAGCATAAACGGTCCGGTACCAATAACATGGTTCCGGAACTCGGTTCCATAAAAATCAACGATTTCGTGTGGCACAATGGAGCAGTATTTTAGGGTAAGCAATTGCAGGAAAGGCCTGTAAGGCTTTATTAACCTGATAATAAATGTAGAATCGTCCGGCGCTTCAAAACCGTATTGATGTCTGGCGCTGTCATATTCCACCTTATCGTGAAACACCCACGCGCCCGTGGAAGCTGTTTTCGGGTTCAGGATCCTGTTAAAGCTGTAAGTTATATCAGAAGCCACCATTTTGCGTCCATGTCCTCCGGGAAAATGTGCCTCATCCTGGAAAAAAACATCTGTTCTCAGGTGAAAAACATATTCCCTGCCGCTGTCATTGATTTCCCAGCTTTTGGCAAGAGAGGGCTTGATATGCAGGCTGTCGTCCAGTTCTACCAGCGTATTAAAAACCTGGTTCACCAGCCAGATATTGGATTGGGTTTTGGCAAAGGCGGGGTCGAGCGAATTGAAACCTGCAGCTATGTTCCAGTAGAATACATTCCTGTCCTTATGGGTATTATTCTGACAGCCAGCGCCCAAAATGACCGTGGATAAAAAAAAGAGAATGAGACCTCTTGACATAAGGCTAAAAGTAGTAATTTAGCAGGTCTAAATAAAAGTTCACCGGGGCAAATTAAACCATTTTTTCAATGCAAGTTACTTATTATGGCCACTCTTGTTTTTCCGTGAAGGTCGGAGGGAAGTCCTTGCTTTTCGATCCATTCATCAGGCCGAACCAGTTGGCTGCCCATGTTGATGTCCCTAAACTGAAGCCTGATTATATCCTGATCAGTCACGGGCATTGGGACCACGTGGCTGATGTATTGGAGATTGCAAAAACATCCGGGGCTGAACTGGTCTGCAACTTTGAAATCGGCAACTGGTTTGCCTCACAGGGGCTGAAAAATATTACCCAAATGAATGCGGGAGGCAAAAAGATATATGATTGGGGAACCGTTAAAATTACCAGCGCCATACATTCCAGCAGTTTGCCGGATAATAGTTACGGAGGCATTGCAGGCGGTTTTATTATAGAATCACCAGAAGGGAATTTCTATTATTCCGGCGATTCTGCCTTAACAATGGATATGCAGTTGATTGGCAAATACCATAAAATTGATTTTGCCGTTTTGCCGATAGGGGATAATTTTACAATGGATATTGATGATTCGATAGCTTGCGCACACATGATCAAATGCTCCAATATTATCGGGGTACATTATGATACTTTCCCCGCGATTGAAATAGACAAAAAAATGGCCGTTGTAAAATATAAAGAAGCCGGTAAGGAATTAACGCTTATAACCATAGGCAATGCCGTAGAAATGTCGGTCCGGGCGGATTATCCTGGCGGGCACACACACTCTAAAAATCTCGTTCATTAACACCATATATGGGAAAAATAATAGCAATTGCCAACCAGAAGGGCGGAGTAGGCAAAACCACCACATCCATCAATCTTGCAGCATCTTTAGCGGCCCTGGAGTTCAAGACCCTGATCATAGACGCCGACCCACAGGCCAACTCTACCTCCGGGATCGGTATAGACCCCAAGGAGGTGAAAATGAGCATTTACGAAACCATTATTGATGACGTTGACGCGCATGAAGCCATCATAAAAACGGAGGTGCCTTTTCTTGATATTATCCCTTCGCATATTGACCTGGTTGGAGCGGAAATTGAGCTCATCAATATGAATGACCGCGAATGGATGATGAAAAGGTCTATTGAGAAGATCAAGAACGATTATGATTTTATCCTTATAGACTGTTCGCCCTCTCTCGGTATTATTACCGTGAATGCCCTCACTGCTGCGGATTCCATCATAATACCCGTACAATGTGAATATTTTGCACTGGAAGGGCTTGGCAAACTGCTCAACACCATAAAAATAGTGCAGAACAACTTGAACCAGTCTCTTGAGATAGAAGGGATACTGCTTACCATGTATGATTCAAGGGTAAGGCTTTCAAACCAGGTAGTGGATGAAGTAAGGACCCATTTCCAGAAGCTGGTATTTGATACTATCATACAGCGCAATATCAGGTTGAGCGAAGCGCCAAGCTTTGGGCTGCCTGCCATATTATATGATGCGAACTCCAAAGGCTCCATCAACCATATCAATCTTGCCAAAGAAATTTTAATAAAGAACGGCCTGATGCCTGTAGGCGAGGCCATAGAAACTGAGAATAATATATAATGAATACTGTAACAAAAAGACCTGCGCTGGGCAAAGGGCTCACAGCCCTCTTGTCAGACAACAATACCGATATAACGGGTAAAAATCCACCCTCGCTCAATTCCATTGCCGAAATAAAAATAAGCGAAATTGAAGCAAACCCGTTTCAGCCCCGTTTGGAGTTTGAAGAAGGCCCCCTTGACGAACTATCGGAATCCATTAAAATTCACGGTATTATACAGCCTATTACCGTACGAAAAATCGGCAATGGGAAATACGAGATCATTTCCGGTGAGCGGCGAACCCGTGCATCAATCCGGGCGGGATTAAAAACGATCCCGGCGTACGTACGCATTGCCAATGACCAGAGTATGCTGGAAATGGCATTGATCGAAAACATTCACCGTGAAAACCTGAATTCCATAGAAATTGCCCTGAGCTACAAAAGACTGCTCGAAGAATGTAAACTCAACCAGGAAACACTTGCCGAAAGGGTAGGAAAGAACCGGTCAACGGTTACGAACTACCTCCGTCTGCTTAAGCTCCCTGAAGAAATACAGATCGCGCTCCGCGATGCCCAGATAACCATGGGACATGCGCGCGCGCTTATTAATATAGAAGACAGCGCCCTTCAGCTTGAAATGCTGTATGAAGTGATAGATCACGACCTGAATGTGAGGCAGATAGAGCAGCTTGTAAAAGCCCGGACATCGGCACAGGTAACGACCCGCAAAAAGCCTTCCCCTGAGGTAATTCCCGATTCTGTGAAAGAATGGGAGAAACGTTTTTCTGGATTGATAGACAAAGCCATTAAGATCAAATCCAAACCTAAAGGCGCCGGCGAGTTGATCATCCCTTTTAAGAATGAGGATGATCTTACAAGGCTGGCAAGCCTGCTTGAGAGCAATTAGGATTCTTACCATTTGTATAAAAATCCCAAGTATGAAACCTGTCATTGCCCTGATCTTCGGAATTGCGATTGTTATCTCTTCGTGGTTATTTTCCTATTCCTGGAAAAACACGCACCATCTTAACGACATCATAACAGTAAAAGGGAGTGCAAAAAAGGACTTTACTTCAGACCTTATTATCTGGGAAGCTAATTTTAACCGGAAAGCTGCTACTATACAGGAAGCCTATTCAGCTATTAAAAGAGACGCCGACACCGTGAAAAAATACCTTGAATCAAAGGGGGTGGCTGATGATGAAGTTACTTTTTCTGCGGTAAATATCGAAAAAAATTATGAAGAGGTTGTTGACAAAAATAACCGCACTACTAGAATTTTTTCAGGATATACTCTTAGTCAAACAGCGTCCATCGAATCAAAGAGTGTGGACAAAATAGAGGTTATTTCTAGGGAAATTACGGAGCTTATCAATTCCGGACTCGAATTGTATTCGGGGCAGCCCCGCTATTACAGTACCAAATTGGCCGAAATAAAGCTTGAAATGCTTGCAGAGGCCACAAAAGATGCAAGGGCCCGCGCGGAGAAAATAAGCGAAAATGCCGGAAACCATCTGGGGTCACTTAGAAAAGCTGATATGGGTATATTCCAGATCACAGGGCGAAATTCAGATGAGGAATTTTCTTATGGAGGGACTTTTAATACCTCTTCCAAAGAAAAAACAGCTTCCATTACTGTGGACCTGGTTTTTGCAGTACAGTAGTATCTGTCCAAGTAAGCATTTTTAAAAACCCCCGCCCTGGCTCGCACATTGCGAGCCTGAGTATCCCCGGCCTCTGGCCAACTAATTTCAAATCTTTTTTACTTGGTAGTCAATTGGCCGTACACAGCTACTTGAGTAGCGCCTATGGAATAGTGCAGGCTGCAAAAGGAGATATTGAGGGATTTGTCTGCGTTTTCGCTTACATAAACGGAATCTCCCGGTTGCATATAATTGGTATTAAAATCGTCATCCAACTCGGCATGTACCCCTTTTTCATTGCTACCTCCTGTTACGTAAACGCCATTGGTGGGTATCTTATTAAAATCCATAAGTAACCGGTTGCTCCCTCCATTTAAATCTGCCTCCAAACCCCATGCGCCCCCAGCGGCGTAGCCAGTCCCGGAATAAAGGAAATCAATTTTATAAGGGTTTCCCTGGTCCACTATCTGCATGGGCGTCAGTGTACAAGGAGCTACTGCCGGTCTGGCGTGCGGAATAGTAATTTTGTAAGGAAGGCTGATGCTATACCCGTAACTGTTTGTTGCATAAACGCGTATATAATAGGTGCTATCCTGTTTGAGTGGTATGTTGATCGTAAAGTCGGTGGCGCTGTTTTGAATAAACTTTTGGTTGTCAAGCATTTCTGGCATTGGATTGTTACTATAGCACAGCCCTTCATATTCAATTATATCGGCGCCGTGGCTCACAATAGTTCCGGTTACCGCCGTCGTATCGCTCGAAATTACGGTTACAGATTTGATAGCCACGGTGGGCAGTGCTTCGTTTAGTGTGAGTTTTTTGCACCCTAAAGTCATAGGCAACAAAAAGATAAGGGCTAAAAAGAAGGGTTTTGTTTTTAATGTCGGCATGGAATTTTATATTTTTGACGGTTTATCTTAGTCGGGTATATACATCACGCCAATAGACGTTTTCCAGTAGCTTTGCGTATCTACGGTTCCTGTAATCCCGAGGCTGTATCCCAGGCTGGCAGAAAGCAGCCAATTGTCTGATAGCTTGTATGAAAGGCCAAGTTTTGGCATAACAGCCAGTTCCCATTCGGCGCTTTCACTATCTTCATCTATAAGCGTCTGCACATCTGAATGGTATGCAAGATCAATTACATAAAAATAACCCATAAGCCCGATAACAGGTGAAAGTTTAGTTTCTAAGGGCCTGTACTCTGCTCCGAACCCAATCGGCACTACCGCATAAGTTTTGATGACTTCATGGCCCGGCAAAAGAGCATTCATCCCTCCGGAGGCCACGGTAATTGTAGGAAAGGTATCCTGGGTAGGCTTGAAACTATAATAACCTATTGACATACAGGCGCGTATCTTGCTGTCCTCATCCCCAGATAACCACTTCACTTCCAATCCCAAACTCGGTTTAAAGAAATAAGCCGGATAACCTACCGGGCCGATATAAGATATTTCTGCCCCGACCTGGGCATATATATTGCCCATACCACAAAAGATTGTCAGTATGGAAATGAAAAAGTACAGTTTTTTCATAATCAGGGCTTTTAGTATTCTTACCGACAAATGTAAATGTTTTTACCAATTCCCCGGGTTGGTTTAATAAAATTATCAGGCCTGTAAGATACCCCGGGGAAAGACAGACGCGCCCTGGTTTTCACCAGCAAGCCTAATCTATCTGCTTAAACTGCTCATAAGCATTCACTATGCTCTTCACCAGCCTGTGGCGGATAACATCCTGGACCGTAAGTTCTACAATACTGATACCCGGGATATTTTTCAGGATGTGAATGGCATTCAATAACCCTGAGCTATGCTCTTTGGGTAAGTCTATCTGTGTGAGGTCTCCTGTGATAATAAATTTGGCATTAGGCCCCATGCGTGTTAAAAACATCTTAAGCTGGGAATGGGTGGCATTTTGCGCTTCGTCAAGAATGACCACCGCATGATTAAGCGTTCTTCCGCGCATAAATGCAAGCGGCGCTACTTCTATCACCCGCTGCTCAAAATACTGTTTGAGTTTATCAACCGGGATCATATCGTCAAGGGCATCATAAACCGGGCGCAGGTACGGGTCAATTTTTTCTTTAAGATCGCCTGGTAAAAAGCCCAGGTTCTCGCCTGCTTCAACAGCAGGACGGGCAATGATGATCCGCTTGATCTCTTTTCTTTTTAGAGCCCTTACCGCTATAGCCACCGAGGTATATGTTTTGCCCGTACCGGCCGGCCCTACGGCAAATATAAGGTCATTGTTATTGGCTGCCTCCACGAGTGCAATCTGGTTTGGGGTTTTCGCGCGTATCACCGCACCGTCATTGCCAATCAGCAAAAACCCTGCATCCTTATGTTCCGCATCTTCAGGTTCGGTAGCGGGCGGAATATCGCCAAGAAATTCAATGAGTTTATCTTCGGTTATGGTATTATGCCTGGCAATATATTTCAGGATAAGGTCAATTTTATCACTTGCCCTTGCCGTTTCTTCAGCGTCGCCTTTAATGATGATCTCATTTCCCCGGGCAATAAGTTTCAGTTTAGGGAAAGCCTGTTGTAATAGTTTGAAATTCTGGTTGTTGACTCCCAAAAAACTTATCGGGTGTACTTCGTCGAGATTGATTTTTGCTTCGTTCAAAATGGTTTATTTACGAGATAACATAAAAATGAGATAAATTTGTTTCATTCCTTATGGCTTTACCCATTATAACACTTACCACAGACCTCGGATATAAAGATTTTTATGTACCGGCCGTAAAGGGCATTATATGGAGTGCGTTGCCAACAGCAAATATAACGGATATTACGCATGAGATAAGACCCTTCAGGCTTGATGAGGCTTCTTTTATTTTGAGGGGATGTTTTGAAGATTTCCCTGAGGATACCATTCACATTATCAGCGTGGATTCCGGCAGGGGACAAGGAAAGCGGTTTATAGCCGCTAAAGCATTGGGACATTATTTTGTATGTCATGACAATGGTATTATTTCCCTGGTAATAGACGAGCAACAGATTGAAGAAGTTGTGGAATTGCCTTTTGAAACAGAGAATTTGATTTTTCCGCTTAAAAAAATATTTGCGCCTGCCGCCATAAAACTTGCCGAATCGGGCGACATTAAAAAGCTCGGCGAACCTTTAGCTGATTATGTCCGCAGGGCCAATATGCGCCCGTTGATAGAGGGGGCAATTATCAGGGCAACAGTTATTTATACAGATAACATTGGTAATGCCATTGTAAATATTGATAAAGATAGTTTTGAACGGGTTGCCAAGGGCCGGCCTTTCAAGTTACACTACAACAGGGCCGAATATTTTGACAGGATACACACGCACTACAATGAGGTTCCTGACGGCGAAAGGGTATGTGTTTTCGGGACAAACGGCTTGCTTGAAATTGCCATAAACAAAGGGAGTTGCGCCAATTTGCTTGGGATAAAAACAGGACATTTGATAATGGTGGAGTTTGGGTGAGGAAATAAAATATTAAAAAATTAAAAGATTTGAAGATTAACACAAAAGAAATACTTTTAGCTTTTGAGGAGAATTATGGTTATCTGAAAAAATTTGGCTTAGAAATAGGGGGAGTTGCAGAAATAATGGAAACACTAGTTATTAAATAATTGTCCATTCTTAATGCCATTCCATCCCTTATCCCTCACTGTAAAGCAAGATGACCTTTCAGGTCTTTTTTTAATCTTTTGGGCAAATTTTTATCCAGAAGAATTTTCATAAATCAGGCCGCAGCATCAAGAATATTGAAGAGGTTGCCTGATGCCAATAGTTTCCCTGCAACTTCAAGAACTGCAATTGCCTGATCTTTACCAACTCCGGGAAAATCTTCCAGAAATTCGTCAATGGAAATACCTGATTCCAGGTGGTCAAAAAGCGTTTCAACAGGAACGCGGGTACCTTTAAATACCGGCTGGTCTCCGAGTATTTCTTTGTCTATGGTTATATAGTCCCGTGCAAGTAACATTGAGCAAAAATACGGATTTTCGAGCAATTATGCTCTAAACATTCCTCAACCCCTTTAATGTATTATAGATACCTTTGTTGGCCAAATAATTGACTGATTTGAATTTTCTGCTTAATATCCTCCTCGACGGCGTTGCGTCCCTGCCTTTCTGGTGGCTGTACAGGCTGTCTGATTTATTGTATTTTGTGGTGTACTATGTCATCAGGTACCGAAGAGATATAGTTGAAATGAACCTGAAAAATGCTTTCCCGGCTAAAACCGAGAAGGAGATTAAAGCCATTTCCAAACAGTTCTTTAAAGACCTGGCCGACCTTGCAGTTGAAACTATTAAGGTCCTGAAAATTACCCCGGAGGAACTGCAAAAAAGAATCTATTTTGCAGATAGCGAGACGCTCAGAAAGTATTTTGCACAAACCGAAAGCACCGTCATGCTCACAGCCCATTTCGGGAACTGGGAGTGGGCAGGGCAACTGTTTGGCCTACAGACAAAAAACCGCCCGGTGCAGGTGGTGTACCTGGCTATAAAAAGCAATTATTTCAACAATATCATGAAGAAAATACGCACCCGCTTTGGCAATAGCGTGGTAAAAATGGAATATTCTTTCAAGCAGGTGCTGCTCAGGGAAAAGGAGGGCATAGTTACCTGTTTCCTTGCCGACCAAACCCCCCAAAGACACCAGGCAGGGTTATGGACCATGTTCATGAACCAGATGACGCCATTCTTTACAGGGCCTGAAAAAATTGCAACAAGGCTAAACCTGAATGTATATTATGCAAGTATTTGCAAAGAAAAACGTGGTTATTACCGGATTGATTTTACCCTGATTACCGACAAACCTACAGAAGAACCTGAAAACTATATCATGGAGCAATACGCGCGGCTGTTGGAAAAGTCCATCATAGCCCAGCCCTCCACTTGGTTATGGAGCCACAGGAGGTGGAAACATGCCTTTCATGGCAGTCAACAGTCATCAGTAATGAGTAGTTAATTGGCTTTTCAAATTGTTTTAGCAGGAATTGTCTCATTGCCTTATTGTCTCATTGCCACATGTCTCATTGCCACATGTCTCATTGCCTAATAATTTAACGCCTCTATGATCTTTGCAATCTTCACCAGACACTCTTCATATTCTTTCTCTGGTACAGAATCATAAGTAATCGCCGAGCCTACGTGCAGGGAAAGGTATTTTTTGGAAGCATGGTACAATAAGGTTCTGATGACGACATTAAAATCAAAATCCCCATTTGGCGCAAAATATCCCAGCGCCCCCGAATAAATCCCTCTTTTTGTCTGTTCATATTGCTCTATGATTTTCATGGCCATGATCTTGGGTGCTCCCGTCATGCTGCCCATAGGGAATGAAGCTTTGACGGCGTCCAACCCTGTCTTATCCGGTAACAATTCCCCCGTAACAGTTGAAATCATCTGAAACACGCCCGGGAAATCATATATCCCAAAAAGCTCTTCCACTTTCACGGTACCCGGAATACAAGTCCTCGAAAGGTCATTACGTACCAGGTCGACAATCATTACATTTTCGGCGCGTTCCTTTTCATCGTTTAATAGTGCCTTTTTTAGCTGGTCATCTTCAGTAGCGTCCTTGCCCCGGCGGATAGTCCCTTTTATCGGTTGAGAAATAAGTTTGTTCCCTGATTTTTTCAAATAACGCTCCATGGAAGCGCATATAATATACTTATCATTCATCCGCATCAGGGAACCAAAAGGCTGCGGTGAGGTGTCACAAAGATTTTTAAAGACAGTAAACGGTTCAATATCACCATCATCCGAATAAAATTCCTGGCAAAACGAAACCTCATATACATCTCCTTCTATTATATGCTGTCGCAATTTTTCTACCGTTTCCAGGTAGGATTCTTTGTCAATTCTCGCCTTAAAACTCCCCTCCATTTTCATGGAGGGGTGCCCGAAGGGTGGGGTGGGTGCGTCAGATTTCCTTTCCCTCAGCGTCTTCTGAAAGGGACTCTGAGGGTCTGGGGTAGAGGGTTTGCTCCGGCCTGCCTCAGAGTCCACTGTGTGAGACTCTGAGGGGAATATTTTTGCAACCGGGGCATTGCTTCCTTCTACCCATACTTCTTTTCCTTTCAGCAGAAGAACCGTCTCAGGCACGAAGAAAAACATATCCTCAAAATCCAAATGATCCTGGTTTTCAGACTTTAGTTTTTCAATTTCATTTTTCAGGTCATACCCGAAATACCCAAAAATCCAACTGTCAGGGTTTTGAGCTCTAAATATTTCCAACTGATGAAACGCAATTCCAACATGGCATTTTAAAATTTTACCGGCGCCAATGGCACAAACCAAATCATAATCGTGATAATAAGGATGTTCTCCCAGGTTTTTATCTGAGTAGTAGTCATTTGAATCCAGCAAGCAGAATACCGGCTCATCTTTCAGGAAATTAAGCAGTTTATTCCTAAAATCTTCTATATCTTGTATTGTAAACGATTCTACAGTCATTTCTAAGCCAATTAGGATATCATCACGTTAACATATCAGCGCATTGCCTCAACTTTTCGCTTCAAATATGCCTATATTTGCGGTTTATTTGACAGAAATATCAAATTATGGAAGGTTATTCTTACCTTAACAACGCCGATCCGGGTTATATCGAATCTCTTTACAAGGAATATACCCAAAACCCCGAAAATATAGAAGCAAGCTGGCGCAAGTTTTTTGACGGTTTTGAATTTGCAGTAAACCTGAATGGCCATGCTTCAAAATTTTCATCGGGGGAGACTAAATCTGCTGATTTGGATAAGGAAGCCCTGGTATGGAAACTGATCTATGCCTACCGAGAACGCGCGCATTTACTATCAGACACTAATCCGATACGCCAGCGAAAAAACCGCCATCCGCATCTCGATCTGTCGGATTTTGGATTGACTGAGGCTGATCTGCCCATAAAATTTAATGCAGCAAGGCTGGTTGGGCTTGAAGAAGGTACGCTGCAGGATATTATCAACCATCTCCAGGAACTGTATTGCCGCAAGATAGGGGTAGAGCTCATGCACATTACTGATAAGGAACAGAGGGATTGGTTGCGCGACCGGTATGAGGCCACCGCTGACAAAATTCAATTCCCGCTGGACAAAGCAAAGCGCATTCTCAACAAGCTGAATGAGGCCGTGGTGTTTGAAAGTTTTTTACATACTAAATTTGTGGGTCAGAAGCGTTTTTCTCTCGAGGGCGGCGAAACAACCATACCGGCCCTTGATGCAATTATCAATAAAGCATCAGAATTCGGGACCGAGGAGATTATTATCGGAATGGCCCACCGTGGCAGACTCAATGTGCTGGCCAATATCATCGGGAAAACCTATGAATATATTTTCAGTGAATTTGAAGGAAACCAGCCTGATGACATTGCCATGGGTGACGGGGATGTGAAATACCATCTCGGGTATAGCTCTACCGTAGAAACAGAAAGCGGGCAAACTGCTTATCTCAAGTTGGCCGCCAATCCGTCTCACCTGGAAGCCATTGACCCGGTTGTTGAAGGTTTTGCACGTTGCAAAGCGGATCTTAGTTATAACGAAGACCATAACAAGGTTCTTCCCATTCTTATCCACGGTGATGCCGCCTTGGCAGGCCAGGGTGTTGTATATGAAGTGGCGCAAATGTCTGAGCTGCCAGGTTATACTACAGGCGGCACCATACATTTCGTTATTAATAACCAGATTGGCTTTACCACTGATTGGGATGAAGCGCGTTCTTCCACCTATTGCACAGGGGTGGCGATGGTGACTGAATCACCTGTTTTTCATGTGAATGGAGACGATGCGGAAGCGGTGATCTATTGTGTGGAACTTGCCACCGAGTTCAGGCGGAAGTTTAACAAGGATGTTTATATAGATATGGTCTGTTACCGGCGTTACGGGCACAATGAAGGTGATGAACCCAAATATACCCAGCCGGTGCTTTACAACCTCATTTCAAAACATCCAAACCCCCGGGAAATATATGTGCAGACCCTTATTGGCAGAGGCGAAATTGAAGCCCAGATGGCTTTGGATATGGAAGCCCAGTTCAAAAACCTGCTACAGGACCGGTTGAACATGGTGAAACAAAAACCAATGCCATACACTCCGCAAGCTCCCGAAGTAGACTGGTTATCCTTCAGAAAAGCAGTTCCTGAAGATTTTTTGGAGTCGCCGGATACTTCAGTAGATATTGATACTCTAAAAAAAATAACCGCCGCCCTCTCCACCATTCCTTCAAACATTCATCCTATTAAAAAAGCATTGGATGAGTTGGAACGCCGCACTGCAAGTTTTGAAGCAAATTCACTTCCCTGGGCAATGGGCGAGCTTCTCGCTTATGGAAGCCTTCTTGTTGAAGGAAATGATATCAGAATGAGCGGTCAGGATGTTATTCGCGGCACTTTTTCGCATCGTCATGCTGAAATATGGGATGAACAAACAGGTGAAACCTACTGCAACCTGAACCATATCCAGGAAGATCAGGCATGTTTCAGGATATATAACAGCCTGTTATCAGAATATGCGGTACTCGGCTTTGAATATGGCTATTCAGTAACCCATCCCAATGGGTTATCTATCTGGGAGGCGCAGTTTGGTGATTTCAGCAATGGGGCCCAGGTGATGATAGACCAGTTCATTGCTTCAGGCGAAACAAAATGGGGCCGCATGTCCGGTATTGTGCTGCTGTTGCCGCACGGATATGAAGGCCAGGGCGCCGAGCATAGCAGCGCACGTCCGGAGCGATTTTTAGACCTCGCGGCAGAACTTAATATGATCATTGCTAATTGCACTACCCCGGCAAACTTTTTCCACATTCTCAGAAGGCAATTAAAATTTCCTTTCAGAAAGCCACTTGTTATTTTTACCCCAAAATCTCTCTTGCGCCACCCCCTCGCCGTATCGCCAATTGAAGATTTCACTACTGGTAAATTCACGGAGATCATTGATGATAAATATGTTACCAAATCCAAAGTAAAAAGGATACTCTTTTGCAGTGGCAAAGTATATTATGATTTGTATGCCAGGCAGCAAGCTGATAAGAGAAAAGATATTGCAATAGTAAGGGTAGAACAATTGTTCCCAATGCCAGACAAACAGCTTGAGGCCATCGGCAAAAAATATCTCAACGCCGAGCATGTATGGGTACAGGAAGAGCCTAAAAATATGGGTGCATGGACATACTGGTTGCGAAGGCCGGAAAATATGCGTTTCAGGTTGATTTCAAGAAAGGCAAGCGCCTCTCCTGCAGTTGGCTATAGCAAAATGCACCTGGCACAACAGAAGGAACTGGTGGACCAAGCCTTTGCAGATTAGCCATCCAGCAACAAATGGCAACTCTCACCATAAGCCAGACTGAAGATCAAAAGCTGAGGCTACTCATCCGGAACTGCCTTGTATTTTCCCTGTTCATGCACTTGGTTGCCTCCTGGTTCAGTATTGGTTATCATCAATATGACGAACACTACCAGATACTGGAATTTGCATCTTATAAAACAGGCATTACCCCGGCATCAGCTTTGCCCTGGGAATTTTTTTCGAAGATAAGGCCCACTATCCAGCCGGCTTTTGTAGTACTCATCAAAAAATATGTTGTACCGGCAGCCTCTCCCGTCATAGTTTCTTTTCTGCTACGGTTATTCTCATCGTTGCTGGGCTTCGGAAGTATGGTTTTTATTTTGCTCATTAGCCTAAGTTTTGTTCAAGGCTATGAAACCAAACGCTTTCTCGTTCTTCTGTCCACCCTTTTGTGGTTTGTGCCTTACCTGCACTCACATTTTTCTGCGGAAAGTATATCAGGTTCTTTATTCTTTATTGGCCTCGGGTGTATCTGGTTAGCCCATACTAAAAACAAGCTATATTTATTGTTGTTGGGTGGCTTTTTGCTGGGCCTGGCATTGGATTGCAGGCTCCAGACGGCTTTCATGATTTTTGGCCTCGCCCTATGGTGCGTGTTTATCGCGAGAATGAAAATAAATCATTTATTATTAATTGGCATCCCTTTTTTAATTGCAGTAGGTATTGGAATTTTAATAGACAAATGGTTCTATGGGGAATGGCTTTTTACCATGTGGAATTATTTTAAGGTCAATTTTATTCAAGGCAAAGCCTCTGATTTTGGCACATCTCCGTGGTATCAGTATTTTATTTGGGGATTTTCAGATTTCATACCGCCTTTCAGCCTTTTTATTATTGCAGGGCTTCTATATTCTCTCGTAAAATATAGAACCAATATATTTAGCCTCACCGTAATACCGTTTATACTTGCCCATATCATTGTGCCACACAAAGAGCCAAGGTTTTTATTTCCTATGCTGACCGCGGCACCATTGCTCATTACATTTGCCTGGCAGGATTATGGGAATAAAATATTCAGCCAATCCAGGATAAAAAAGATAACGCTAAACACATTTTTTGGATTAAATATACTGCTTATGGCGCTTTGCTGTATAAAACCCGCGAGCGACAGTGAAGGATTGTATAATTATTTATATGGGCATTACAACGGCAAGAGCGCCATATTGATCTGTAAAGAAAATGATCCTTTCATAAATATCAGCTTATATAATTATTACTCCAGGCCGCGGGACATGGTAATATTTTCGAACCAGAATGACCCTGAAATGGATAGTTTAATCCATTTCCGTCACGTCCATCCCATTTTAGTTTTGTTTATTCATCTAAATGATGCTGACTTGTTTGCAAAGCTCCATCCTGCCGCAAAAATGGTATATTGTAATATCCCCCGCCAGGCATTGAAATACAACTATTTCAATTGGGTGACCCGAACAAAATTCTGGATGCTTTATGAAGTAAAAGAATAGAGGGGTTTAGCTGTTATCCCGCATATTTTTCATCCAACAGATTTTTGTACTCCTGGTGGGTTTCAATGAACTTGGTTATAACAGGGCAATAAACAATGATGGAAATTCTTTCCGCTTTAATAAATTCCAGGGCCAGTCGTATCATTCTACCTGCTATGCCTTGTCCTCTAAGGGCTTCCGGAACAAAGGTGTGCATCAGTACAATATCCCCTTTGAAATGCGCATATTCTATATACGCCAGGTCGTCACCGATATGGGTTTCAAACCTATGTTTCGCAGGATTATCAATTAATTTTAGTTCTTCCATCTTTTTGTCTCACATCTCCCTTCTTACTTTTCACTTCTTACTTCTTACTACTTGCTCACCGGCACTGAAACAGCATACCCAAAGCTGTTGGCGGCAAAGCACCTGAAATAACGGATACTGTCCAATTTCATATACAAATGGGCCGAAAAATTGGTGCTGTCGCTTTGTAAAAGAACCTGGTTTTCAGTAATGGGCGGCACCGGATCTGTGCCGTAGCAAAAACCTTCATACAGTACATCATTTCCATCATTTGTAATTATTGTGCCTTTAATGATCACGGAGTCGGTTCCTAATTGCTGCACTGAGACCATTTTCACAACAGGAAGGGCATCATTCAGCGTTTCTTTTTTACACCCCCAATTGAGTACAGTTCCAAAAAAGATAACGAAGGAACCAATCAACAAATAATATTTATTTTTTCTCATAATAAATTGCATTATTTCTTAAAATAATAACTGATACCTATGAAAGGTTTGAGGTATGACTGTGAATTAACTCCTGATGAGCCTGCGATTTGCAAGCTATACCCAATCCCGGCGCTAATAACCCAGTTTTGGCCGGACTGGTAGGTAATACCTATTTTTGGCATAGCGCCCAATGCCCAATCTGATACAGTGCGGTCATCATTATATTGTGTTTCTACGTAGGAATGATATGAAAAATTAATGATGAAAAAATCTACGTCCATCCCAACGTATGGCGTCAGTTTGCCTTCAAAAGGATGGTATTCAATTCCTGCCCCAATGGGAACCACAGAATAATCTTTTACAACGTCATATCCCGGCCACAACTTATTATTGGCTACCTTATAATTTGGAAATGTATCCTGGGTTGGGTTCATTTTGTAGTAGCCAACAGAAAAACCAAACCTGGCCCTGCTGTTGGTGTCTAACCCGCCGGTTGTATATTTTATTTCCACACCAATAGAAGGTTTAAATACATAAATGTTACTACCATCGGGTGCGATATATGAGACCTGTACCCCAAACTGTGCAAGCGCGTTTCCATAGCCTATGATAAGGAAAAAAACGGTTGCGGACAGAATTTTTACCATATTTTTTATCATGACATTCGTTTTAAATAAGCCGAACAAATGCGAATGTAGGTTTTTTTGAACAAATTGGAGAGATCAAGCAACCCACGGGCAACCATTTCACGTCTGTTCACCAAAAAACCATTCCTTTGCACCATAAATTTCAATGATAATGCAGTCCCGAAACATATTTGCCATAAAAAAATTCGCTTACTTTTTTATCTTTCTTATTGCCACCCCATGTTTTTCACAGACTGAGAAGGATATTATCACCAAAGCACATGACGATGTCGCAAATTCTAAATATGAATCCGCTTTTAACCTTTTAGACAGTTTCGACCCTCACAATGCCAACGCGGAAATTGTTCTTCTAAAAGAAGATATAGCGCTCAACTATTATATGGAAACGGTAAACTTCCAGATGTTTTCATTCAGGGATATGCGCAAAAACGAAACCTTAAAAGATTCCCGGAGAAAGTTGGAAACCTCTAAGATGCATGTCTTTAAAATAAACAAAATCCTTGATAGCCTTCTTAAAATTTACCCACAAAACTATAGATTGTACAAAGGGCTGGGCGACTTCTATTATGCTGTCCATGAGAAATATAGCAATAAGTGGCTTATCAGTGAAAAAGAGCTGATCAGTATGATTGAGAGTTCCTACAAAGTTGCCATTGATAATAACCAGGGCGATTTTCAGACCGATTACCGCCTGGGGATGACTTATGTAGCAGATGAAAATTCTCAGGCTGGAATACCGTACCTTGAAAAAGCAGTGCAACTGGATAATAAGAATGCCGACGCACATTATAATCTTGCTTATGCTTCCCTTATTGTAAAAGATACGGATAATGCGCTCAGGCATTCGTTGATTGCCGCAAAACTTTACAAGGATTCTTCTGCAAAAGGTGATGCCGCTCGGATGGCGGGAGTAGTGTTTGGCGAAATGGGTAATCAAAAAAAGGCTGTTGAGTTTATGGAACTGAGCAATAAAATTGCCCCGAACAATTACAATACTCTTAAAATACTGGTCGACATGTATCTTAAGGTCAATAACCACAAAAAAGAGCGGCAGGTAACCAATGAATTTTATGATTTAGGCCCGGAAAAGCCAACCATCTATAATGACCTGGTGGATATATATACGGGCAACAACCAGCCCAAACAACTGATAACTTTTTTCCAAAGCAAATTAAAACCTGCCAATAGCGACCTGGTTCAGCTTGGTAGCCTGTATTTCTATATCGGGAGGCTCTATGTGGGTATTGATAAAGATCTTGCTACAGAAAACCTGACAAAAGCTGCACAGGTTTTTTCAACGATATACAAGCCGGACAACCCAATTTTCAAGCTGATCTATGATACCATGAAAAGGTTGAAATAAGATCACGCGTGAAATGAGCAGCACTCATATCACTGTGATCCTCTCATTAAGTGACATCCGTTTAATCCCTTTAATCCGTGGGCCATTTTGGATTTTTAGATAAAACCTTATAAGTTTGCTAAAATAGTTGATCCGAAAACAGACTTTGCGTGAGAAAATATGCCGTTGTTACATATATTGTCCTGATCTGTTTTTTTAAAAGTTCCGGTCTTTGGGCGCAAAATGCAGATACTATCGGCAATTGGTCCCTATCTGCCTATGCCGATGTTTATTATGCTCTATACTCCGACTCGGTTGGCGTGGGCAATTTTCAAAAATTTCCAACGGTTTCCCCAAGAAGCAATTCATTTGGCCTCAATATATTACAGATCAGTACGCAATACAATGGCAGCAATATCAGGGCTATGGCAGCCCTGCATTTCGGGGACATCCCTTCCAGCACCTGGTCAGCGAAATACAATGCCATAGAAGAAGCACATGCGGGGATAAAACTTTTAAGAACATTATGGCTTGACGCGGGCTTTTTCAGGACACATTTTGGCACTGAATTCCTCTTGCCGAAGGAAAATATAACCAGTTCCGTTTCTGCGCTTACCTATTATGAGCCATATTATGAAAGCGGCCTGCGTCTCAATTACGACCCGTCGAAAAACCTGGAAATGAATCTCTTTTTGCTGAACGGCTATGGGATTTATGAGGATAATAATAGAAAAAAATCTCTTGGGCTTGGCATTACATATCTCATTGGTGATAAGGGCAATATAGGCTATACCAATTATCTTGGTGATGATTCGCAGGATAGCGCAGCATTGCCCCATTTCCGAATAGCAAATAATGTATTTTTGAATTATACCTTATTCAATAAGCTGACTTTGCAGGTTGGCGGAGATGTTTTCTTTCAACAGAATTCAGACATTGCAACCGGGAAAAGGGAGGCGATGGCTTACGGCTGGCTGGCCACGGAAAAATACAGGTTCCTGCCCAAATTTGCTGTTTATGACCGCGTTGAATCATTCAGCGACCCGCAAGGATTTTTATCCGCCATATACACTGATAAAAACGGGAACCTAATGGGGTATAAGCTGAACGGTATCACCCTTGGCATGGAGTACAATCCTTCAGCGAATAGCTATATTCGGGTTGAATACAGGAGGTTAATGATGCAAAATAACGAAGAGATTTTCAGGTACAATTCACAAAATCTGGATTACCGCAATGACCTGATGATAAACATGGGCGTTTATTTTGATATGGTAAAAGGCTTTGAAACTAAAAAATAATGATACCTTTAGGGCCTGTTTGAAGCGCGTGACTCATAAAACATTTCATATAACCACTTAAACACCTAAAAAATGACAGCAACTTTTGACACCGGCACTACTGCATTTATGCTCCTGGCTACCAGCCTTGTGATGCTTATGACTCCAGGTCTTGCCTTTTTCTATGGAGGCCTGGCAGGGAAAAGAAACATTCTAGGTATTATGATCCAGAGCTTTGTTTCTATGGGCATTACTACTATTTTATGGTATATATGCGGGTACTCCCTTTGTTTCAGTGGAGACGCCTTGGGTGGGATCATCGGCAACTTTGACAAGGCATTTATGCACGGGGTGGATCTGAACACGCCATTTACCGGCAACCCGAAAATGCCTGAATTCGTATTTATCGCATACCAGATGATGTTTGCTATTATAACCCCTGCATTAATCACCGGGGCTTTTGTAAACCGTGTAACATTTAAAGCATACCTGATCTTTTTGGTACTATGGCAACTGCTTGTTTATTACCCTTTTGCTCACATGGTATGGGGTGGCGGGTTCCTCGCTGTACAGTGGGGCGTGAAGGACTTTGCAGGCGGTATTGTAGTACATGCCATAGCTGGGTTTGCTGCTTTGGCTTCTGTCATATATGTGGGCAAGCGTCGTGATAAAGAATCCATCCCAAACAGTGTGCCTCTTATTGCTATTGGGACCGGTTTGCTGTGGTTTGGATGGTACGGTTTTAATGCCGGCAGCGAGTTGAACGTGGACGCTATTACAGGTCTTGCATTTTTAAATACAGATGTGGCTGCCTCTTTTGCAGCTATTGTATGGCTCGTAATAGAATGGAGCCAGTCAAGGAAACCAAAATTTGTTGGCTTGCTTACCGGTGCCGTGGCGGGGTTAGCTACCATAACCCCCTGTGCCGGATACATTTCCCTGCCATCTGCCGTGCTTGTGGGTATTGCAAGCGGACTGGTTTGCTATTATGCCGTAAGCCTGAAAAACAAAATGGGCTGGGATGATGCCCTTGATGTCTGGGGCGTACATGGCGTGGGTGGTGTGCTTGGCACCATATTGCTTGGCGTTTTCGCCACGAAAGCCATAAACCCTGGCGGCGCTGACGGACTAATGACCGGCAGTTCTTCATTTTTCATGCATCAGTTACTGGCAGTAGTATTGGCTTGTGTATATGCATTTTTGTTCACCTATGCCATGCTTGCCATTATCAATATCATTACCAAAGTAAGGGTAACAGAGGAAGTTGAAGACCAAGGGCTTGACACAGGTATCCACGGTGAAATTGCTTATGACGCGGGAGTGCTGTAGAGGAGTTATTGAGTTATTGAGTTATTGAGTTGTAGAGTTGGGTGATGGATGAGTTGGATACAAACTCTTTTGCTTTACCCCTTACCACTTACGCCTAACTTTATCCACATGCGTGCAAACAATTCCAGGCAGGTCTTTCCTGTTTTGCTTACTTTCGCGTAATAATTTCATAACGTTATTTGTTTTTAAATAGAATGAGTCAGATTACAGAAATAAACGCCCGCCAGATTTTGGATTCGCGCGGCAACCCAACCATTGAAGTTGAGGTAATTACAGAAGAAGGAGCATTTGGGAGGGCCGCTGTGCCTTCAGGAGCTTCTACGGGCGCATACGAGGCAGTAGAACTTCGTGATGGTGATTTGAATAAGTTCATGGGCAAAGGGGTATTGAAAGCCGTTGATAATGTGAATAATGGCATCGGCGGGGAACTGGAAGGTTTCTCTGTTTATGACCAGGAAGGCATTGATAGCCTGATGAATGAATTGGATGGCACAGAAAACAAATCGAACCTGGGGGCGAATGCCATACTCGGGGTTTCAATGGCTGTGGCAAGGGCTGCCGCTTCTGAGTTGCAATTGCCTTTGTTTAAATATCTTGGCGGACTGGCTGCCGCTACCCTTCCTGTGCCAATGATGAATATTCTGAACGGAGGCAAACACGCTGACAATAAAATAGATTTCCAGGAATTTATGATCATGCCCACGGGGGCGGAGTCATTTTCACACGCCCTTCAAATGGGCGCTGAAATTTTCTATTCCCTTCGCAATGTCCTTCACAAAAATGGTTTATCAACCAATGTGGGGGATGAAGGCGGTTTTGCCCCTGATATATCATCTAATGAAGAAGCCATTGAAATGGTATTGCTTGCCATAGAAAATGCAGGCTATAGGCCCGGTGAAGAAGTATATATCGCGATGGATGCCGCAAGTACCGAGATGGTAACTACTGACGGCCTCTACCGTTTCTACAAATCATCACAAAAAGAAATAAGCAGCGATGAGATGATCGAATACTGGCTGAACTGGGTAAAAAAATATCCGATCATTTCCATTGAAGACCCGCTTGGCGAAGATGACTGGGCCGGATGGCAGAAATTGACAAAGGCAGTGAACAACAAAATCCAGATAGTAGGGGATGACCTGTTTGTAACCAATACTGCCCGTTTGGAAAGAGGGATTTCAGAGAAAAGCGCTAACAGTATTCTTATAAAGCTCAACCAGATAGGAACCCTTACCGAAACCCTGGAAACCATCAAGCTCGCACAGCGAAACAATATGAATGCAGTCATAAGTCATCGCTCAGGGGAAACGGAAGACACTTTTATTGCAGATTTGGCAGTGGCCTTGAATTGCGGGCAAATAAAAACAGGCTCCCTATCACGGACTGACCGCATTGCCAAGTACAACCAGTTACTGCGGATTGAAGAAATGCTTGGAAACTCCGGCAGGTTTTATGGACCTGATTTTATTTATGCAAACAGGTGAAATAGGTTAGAAAATAATACTTAGTTTTATGAAAAAACTTCTTCCCGTTATCAGAAACAAATACTTTATCGTTTCAGCAATTATGCTGATATGGATCAGTTTTTTTGATCGGTACAATCTTGTTCGCCGCCTTTTCAGGGATGGACGTGAGTACAGCGCACTCAAAACTGAGAAGAACTATTATGAGAAGAAGATAGCAGAAATCAAAAAAGAAAAAGAAGAGTTATTAGGTAATAATGACAAACTTGAAAAGTTCGCCCGAGAAAAATACTACATGAAGAAAGACGGGGAGGATGTTTTCGTTATTGAGAAATGAGGCAATTTGAAGATTGGCTTACGCAAGATTTACCAACTCCATTTTCAATTTTCAATCTTTTAATTCGCCTACCCCAAACACCTCAACCCCATCGAAACCACCCCTGCCAGCATAATTAGTTTTATCATCCTGCTTAAAAAACTGAAATCCTTTTTTGAATCTGCTCCTATTGTTTTCTGAAAAAATATGGCCAGTGGAATAGCCGTTGCAACAATGAGGTAAAGGGGTAAAACGATATATCCTTTCAAAAAGAGATAAACGCAGGACAGGATCAAAGTGCTCAACGTCAAAAGCATCAGGTAATAGATGACAATTTTTGTTTTTGGGATGCCAAGCGTATTTGGTAATGTTTTCGCATTGAAAACAGCATCGCCCTCCATATCCTCTATGTCCTTAGTGATTTCGCGGATAAGCCCAGTCAGAAATGCAAAAACGGTGTAAAAGACCAGCCATAGCAGAAGCATGGTATTTGAGGCAAAGCCTACTACCATAAGTGTAAGTGACATGAGGAGCGCTACCAATAGATTGCCGGTAAAAAACCGGTACTTAAACCGTACCGAATATTGCCAAAGCAGAAAAGCTATGCAAAGATTGAGAAGCCCGAATTTGTAGTTGACATACGCTCCTATAACTATCCCGGCAAAATTGAAAACCAGGTGCAAAGCCAATACAATCCTTCGTGGAATATACTTGTCCACAATAAGTTTATCCGGCTTATTAATAACGTCTATCCGGATATCTGAATAATCATTGATCATATACCCAGCAGCCGCAAGTAAAACCGTTGAAAGAGAAACAAGGATAAAACCCGTGCTTATTTGCAGCCTGATGCATTGAGTCTTATCAAGGAAAATATAGGCAAATAGCTGGGTTACAACAATGATCAGGATGTTTTTCCACCGGATAAGATTAAGAAAATGTCCCATAGGGTTTTCTTTTAGAAATCCCAGGCTTTATGGGATTTCATCACCAGCTCAATCACTTCGCGCACACATCCTTCGCCGCCTTTAGCCTGTGCCACGTAATGGCAAACTGCTTTCACTTCAGGTACGGCGTCCTGCGGGCAGACTGCAATTCCTGCCGCCTTCAGGCATGGCAAATCGTTGATATCATCGCCCATATACATGATCTCATGAATGTCGGTTTCGCGGTCAATAATAAACTTTTCAAATGCTGCCAGTTTTCCATCCGCGTTAAAATATATTTCGGGTATTCCAAGAGAGTCAAGCCTTTTGCCAACAGCCTCTGAACTGTCTTCTGAAATGACGCATACCTTATAGCGCTTTTTCACCGCCTGCTGAATGGCAAACCCATCCCGTATATTCATTCCACGGAGCCATTCCCCATTGGCAAGCAAAAGGATATTGCCATTGGTAAGCACGCCGTCCACATCAAAAACAAAGGCGCGGATGTGCTTCAATGCATGGAACAGGTTATTTTGAGATTGGGGCATAAATATTTTTATTTAGGCAAAGATAAGACGATATGAGAACAGGTTTACTATGTTTTAATTTTAGCGAATTTCACCTGAACTTTATTCAAACACATAATGTACTTTTCTTATGGAATCAAATACAACTATCGAAAAATCGATTGAAATCAATGCCTCACCTTCAAAAGTCTGGGAGATATTGACATCTCCAGAATTAATAAAAATCTGGCTCTCGGATACAGGAATTGAATTTATTTCAGGTTTTAAAGTTGGAAGGCCTGTTATTTTTTCTGGAAAGTGGCATGGCGTTATGCGGGAGGATCACGGCCTTATCCTCGAATGTGAACCCGAAAAGATTTTTAAATATAGCTTCTGGACTAAGATTTCAAGGTTGCCTGATATCCCCGAAAATCATACTGTGATCGAATTCAGGTTAATTGCTAGAGATGGTTATACAATACTTAATTTGACCCATAGCAATTTAATTGCCGACAAGGCATATGAACATTCAAACTACTATTGGGGAATAACTTTGAGTATCATAAAAAAGATGGCAGGAGGCAATTAATATATCACATTTGATGTTTACAGGTACCACAAATCAAAAGCGATAAATCTTTGTTGCCAATACAACTAAAAAAAAAGCTATGCAAAAAATTACCCCATTTTTATGGTTTGACGATAACGCCGAGGAGGCTGTAAATTTCTATACGTCAGTATTTAAAAACTCCAGCATTAATCATATTTCCCGCTATGGCGAGGCGGGCCCCGGTCCGAAAGGATCCGTAATGGTGGCTGATTTTACCTTAAACGGCCAGCAATTTTTTGCCTTGAATGGGGGGCCGGTTTATAAGTTTACAGAAGCAATTTCTTTTACAGTAAATTGTGAAAACCAACAAGAAGTGGATTACTATTGGGAAAAGCTAACTGCCAATGGCGGCTCGCCCATACAGTGCGGCTGGCTGAAAGACAGGTTCGGGCTTTCCTGGCAGATAACACCTGCCGTTATGGGCAAACTCATGTCAGACAGCGATCCGGAAAAAGCCAAAAGGGTTGCCGAGGCTATGGTCAAAATGGTAAAACTTGACGTTGCAGAATAGCAAAAGGCTTACGAGGGGTAGGCGTGAGGATTTGCTTGCGCCTGACCTCTGGTTTACATGTACACAAACATCATAACGGCGGCTACTGCCATAACGAGGGTTATTAAAATAGCCATAAAGTTGGTAAATACCGGGTTTATATAATTTCCCATAATAGATTTTCGGTTGCAAATAATAATCAGGATGGCCATAATAGGCGGGGCCGCCACCCCGTTTATAATGGCTGTATAATAAAGCCATCTAAAAGGCGACACAGGCAAAAACTGGATGCCGATGCCCGCTACGGTTATACCTGTAATAAGGAGATAAAACCAGGGCGCCTCATTATATTTCATTGAAAGGCTCGATTTCCAGCCAAAAGTCTCCGCAATGGCATAACCCGCTGAAGCGGCAAGCACCGGCACAGCCAATAGGCCGGTCCCCATGATGCCAAGGCCAAATAATATATATGCAAAGCTTCCTGCAAATGGTTTGAGCGCCGTGGCGGCATCTGTGGCCGTCTGGATATTATGAATGCCATGCGCGCTAAGGGTTATGGCTGTGGCGTCTATAACAAAAAAATTGATCACGTTTGAAAAAGTCATGCCCATAAAGTTATCGAGCTGCATGATTTTCAAATATTTAAACTTAAAAAACGGCCTTTTCGACTTTGCACGTTCGGGCGCTGTGGATATTTGTTCTTCCACAATTTCACTTGCCTGCCAGAAAAAAAGATACGGGGATATTGTGGTGCCAAGCAAAGCGACAATATTCATGAGAAAATCTTTGTCCAAAATAATGCTGGGAATAAAACTGTTTCTCAAAACCTGGCCCCAATCCTGTTTTACAACCATAACAGTAACTATGTACCCGAACAGAGAGATGCACAGAAATTTGAGGTATTTCACATAGTTGCGGTATGGTATAAAAACAATCATGGCCACTGTAACAAGGGTCATTACAACCAGCCAAAAAGCAAAAGGCATCCCAAACATCATTTGTGCTGATGATGCCATAGCTCCAAGATCGGCGCCTGCATTTACTGTGTTCGCGATCAGAAGCAACAGCACTATAGGGTAAAGAATGGCCCTGCCAAAGTTCTTTTTGATTACGCATGCAATACCATTTCCGGTTACAAGTCCTACACGTCCGCACATTTCCTGTATTACTATCATAAATGGAAGGCTGTAAACAGAGGTCCAAAGCTGCCGAAAGCCATACATTGCCCCTGTTTGGGAGTATGTTCCAATGCCTGATGGGTCGTCGTCTGACGCCCCGGTAATAAAACCCGGGCCTATGACGCGGACAATTTTTTTGAGGAAATGGCTTGTTTTATTTCTGTTCATAACCAGTTAAGGTACAATACTAAGGCATAAAGACCAGAATTGTTTTCATTTTTTTAAAAAGAGGCAGTGTGCACTACCTTTGCAGTTAGTGTTGTAAAAGCTGGGAGTAGATCACAAACAAAAAAGCTGCATCCTTGTTTAGTTTTATTTAAGAAAAATGTTTAACTTGCGCCGGCAACTAAAAAATTGAGCCATGATAAAAGCACTATCGGCAATCGCGATTTCATTTGTTGTATTCAGTTCCTGCCACAAACCCGGGGGGTGTGACCCTGGAATGATGAACCCCAAATTTGACATCGGAGTTTATAGAGGGCCTGATATGAGGCCTGAAGCTGATTATGTGTCCATTGACGGAAGTAAACAAACCCTTATCCCTTCTGCCGAAGGATCAAATGCTACTTGTTCTACTGCAGGAATTTTGCACTATTCATTGGCATTTGGT
>Ga0134126_10001957_pt1 | contig 26147 bp, 25 predicted proteins | sample KB31752_FD_96881 | JGI IMG/M metagenome (GOLD analysis project Ga0134126, IMG submission 96881) | Terrestrial soil microbial communities with excess Nitrogen fertilizer from Kellogg Biological Station, Michigan, USA - KB3-175-2 | ecosystem: Environmental > Terrestrial > Soil > Unclassified ... | reverse complement strand
TGCGCTAATCCCGCCGCCGCCAGCGGCCCTGCTCGTCCGCCTGCCAGTACGTCACCTCGAATCCGCGCGACTTGCAGTCGGTCCAGGCGCTTCGGGCGAACGCAAGCGCGTCCGCATCGTCGCCATTGAACAGCAGCACCATCCGTTCGTAGCTGTCGCAATCCCCGGGCAGTGCCGCGTTGTCGATCAGGAAGCGGACATTGGCCCGGTTCGGGTTTGCCTCCGCCACCGTCAGCAGGATCGGCTGCTCCTCCGCGTCCGCCGCGCGCCAGGTCGCGTGCGGCAGGAAGGATTCATCGCGATAGGTCCACAGATGCGCATCCAGCGCGTCCGCGCGCTCCTCCGAGGCCGATTGCACGACCACCCGCCAGCCGCGCTCCAGCGACTTCTCCAGGAGCGGCGGCAGCACGTTCTCCACCGACATGTTCTGCAGATGGTAGAACAGGACCTCGGTCATTTTCTTCCTGATGCTTTCCGGGTCATTTCTCGTAGTACTCGGACACCAGCCGCTCCAGGAGGCGAACGCCGAAGCCGGAGCCCCAGCTCTGGTTGATGTCTGTCTTCGGCGCGCCCATCGCGGTGCCGGCAATGTCGAGGTGCGCCCACGGCGTGTTGTCGACGAAGCGCTGCAGGAACTGCGCCGCGGTGATCGAGCCGCCATAGCGTCCGCCGGTGTTCTTCATGTCGGCGAATTGCGAGTCGATCAGCTTGTCGTATTCCGACGACAGCGGCATGCGCCAGACCTTTTCGCCGGTCTCGGCGCCGACCTTGACCAGACGGTCCGCCAATTCATCGTTGTTGGAGAACAGGCCTGCGTTTTCCGTGCCGAGCGCGACCATGATCGCGCCCGTCAGCGTCGCCAGGTCGATCATGAATTTCGGCTTGCACTTTTTCGCCACGTACCAGAGCACGTCGGCGAGCACGAGCCGGCCTTCCGCGTCGGTATTGATGATCTCGATGGTCTGGCCGGACATCGAGGTGACGATGTCGCCGGGGCGCTGGGCATTGCCGTCGGGCATGTTCTCGACGAGGCCGATGGCTCCGACCGCGTTCACCCGCGCCTTCCGCGCGGCGAGCGCATGCATCAGGCCGACGACGCAGGCCGCGCCGCCCATGTCACCCTTCATGTCCTCCATGCTCGCGGCACCCTTGATCGAGATGCCGCCGGTATCGAAGCAGACGCCCTTGCCGACGAAGGCGACCGGCGCCTCGCCCTTCTTGCCGCCGTTCCAGCGCATGATCACGGTGCGCCCGGGACGTGCCGATCCCTGCGCCACGCCCAAAAGCGCGCCCATGCCGAGTTTCGTCATCGCCTTGACGTCGAGAATTTCGATGTCGACCCCGAGCTTCTTCAGTTGCGCGGCGCGGCGGGCGAACTCTTCGGGGTAGAGCACGTTCGGCGGCTCATTGACGAGCTCGCGCGCCAGAATCACGCCATCGACGACGGCCGCGTCCGGCGCGAAGGCCTTCTTGGCCGAGGCCGCATCCTCCACCGCGACCGAGACATCGGCCCGCAGCCCGCGCTCCTCGCCGTCCTTCTTTTTGGTCTTGTAGCGATCGAATTTATAGGTGCGCAGCTTCACGCCGGTGGCGATGGCCGCGGCCTGGTCCACCTGCATGGCGCCTTCAGGCAGTTCCGCCACAATCGTGACGGCTTCACTGCCGGAATTCAGTTTGCCGGCTAACACCCCGCCGAATTTGAGGAAATCCTTTTCCTTGAGATCGGAAGCCTTGCCGGTGCCCAACACGATCAAGCGCTGAACCTTGATTCCTTCGGGCTCTAAAATATCGAGCGCCGATCCACTTTTTCCCTTGAACTGGCTCGTGGCGGCCGCCCGTTTCACCAGTCCCTCGGCCTTGCCCAGGATCTTCCGGGTGACAGGACCAAGCTTCAGCGCGTCGTCGCAGAACGCCACCAAAATGCCTCGCGGAGCAGTGGAAAACGGGACGAAGCCGACCTTGACGGCGTCGGACATAAGGTAATCCTCCAAAAATCTGGACTTTCGCGTGATCCGCAGCGGGGTTGGCGCGGCCCCTTGATGGCGCGCTTGAACCGCCGCCAGGAAGCCTGTCCGATCACTATGGCCCGCCTTTTGGTCCCCTGCCAAGCACCCCCGCGGACGGGCGTGGCCGGGCCGCCACATTGGACGAAATATTAACCTTATGCGGAGCGCGCCACGGCGCAGCCATTTTGTTGACGGATCAAAGGGATGCTAGTGTGAGTATGAGCCGGTAGGACAACAGGCGGCGTGACCAAAGGGGACCCCTTCCCAAGGGGTTGGTTGCGATGTAGGTCCGGTGGCAGGGCGGGATCGTGCGGTAACGATGGGGTCGATCGACAGGTATATCTTCCGCACGACGCTCGCGTCGTTTGCGCTGGTCCTGATCAGCCTCACGGGCGTGATCTGGATTACGCAGGCGCTGCGCGGCATCGACCTGATGACGAGCCAGGGCCAGACCATCATCACGTTCCTCGGGCTCACGAGCCTCGTCATCCCCGCGCTGATCCTGATCATCGCCCCGGTCGCGCTGATGATCGCGGTCTCGCACACGCTGAACAAGCTTGCGACCGACTCCGAAATCATCGTGATGAATGCCGCCGGCTTCTCGCCGTTCCGGCTGTTCCGCCCCTTCGTCTACGCCACCATCGTGGTGTCGATGCTGGTCGCCTTCATCGCCGCCTATCTCGCCCCCGACGGCATGCGCCGCATCAAGCAATGGGACGCCGAGATCACCGCCGACGTGCTCACCAACGTGCTGCAGCCCGGCCGCTTTGCCCAGCTCGACCAGAACCTGACCATCCGGATTCGCGAGCGGCAGCCCGGCGGGCTCCTGGTCGGCATCTTCATCGACGACCGCCGCGATCCCAAGGAGCGCGTCTCGATCGTCGCCGACCACGGCACGGTGGTCAAAAGCGGCAACGGCTCATTCCTCGTGCTCGAGGACGGCAATCTGCAGCGATTCGAGGCAGGAAAACGCGATCCGGCACTGGTCGCATTCGGCCGCTACGCCTTCGACATGTCGAAATTCTCGCAGCACAACGACGTAGCGCTCGGCATTCGCGAGCGCTACCTGTGGGAGCTTCTGGCTCCGGATGAAAACGATCCGATGTACAAGCAATTGCCCGGACAGTTTCGCGCCGAGCTGCACGACCGCTTCATGGCGCCGATCTATCCGTTCGCGTTTGCAGCCCTCACCTTCGCCTTCCTCGGCGCGCCGCGGACCACGCGCCAGAGCCGGAATTTCTCCATCGGCGGATCGATCCTTGCCGTGTTCGGACTGCGCATGGGCGGATTCGCCTGCTCCGTCATGGCGGTGAAAACTCCGTCAGCGGCTCTCGTGCAATACGCCATGCTGTTCGCCGGGATCGGCGCCGGCATCTGGATCATCCTCTACGGCGTGGTGATCGAACCGCCGGCGGCGCTGATGGAAGCGATCAATAAAAACAACGCCCGCCTGTTGCGGCTGTTCGGACGGCCGGCCACCGCATGAGCATGGTCACCAACACGCTCGGGCGCTATTTCGCCGGCCGCTTCGTGGTCTCGGCGCTGGGCGTGTTCATCAGCATCTTCGTGCTGCTGGTGCTCGTCGACTACATCGAGATGGTGCGCAAGACTTCGGGGCTTGCCTCGGCCTCCCCGATCATGGTGGCGGAGACCTCGCTGTTCCGGGTGCCGCAACTGCTCGAAAAGATGATGCCGTTCTGCGTCCTGATCGGCGCGATGACCTGCTATCTCGCGCTGTCGCGGCGGCTCGAACTCGTGGTGGCGCGCGCCGCCGGCGTTTCCGCCTGGCAATTCATTGCGCCTGCGCTTGCGAGCGCGATCATGCTCGGCGTTCTCGCCACCGTTGCCTACAACCCGATGTCGGCCAATTTGCGCGAGCTCTCCAAGCGCATGGAAGCCGAATTGTTCGGCGGCACTCCCGGAGGCGGCGTGCAGGATGCGTCCGGCTTCTGGATCAACCAGATCAATGCCGACGGCCAGGTGATCATGAACGCCGCGCGCAGCGAGCATCAGGGCGTGCGGCTGACCGGCCTGACGCTGTTTCGATTCGATACAGGCGGACAGTTCAGGGAGCGTATCGAGGCGCGCGAAGCCACCCTCGAGGACGGCTACTGGTTGTTCAAAAACGCGCGCCGCTATTCGCTCGATTCGCCCCCGGTCGATCAGGACAGCTTCCAGCTCGCGACGTCGCTCACGCCGGCGCAGGTCCGCAACAGTTTTTCGACGCCCGAAACTGTGTCCTTTTGGCAACTTCCCGGCTACATCCGCTCGTCGGAAAGCTCGGGATTTGCGACCGCCGGTTATCGCCTGCAGTACCACAAGCTTCTGGCACAGCCGTTTTTGCTGGCTGCAATGGTGATGTTGGCCGCTTCCGTGTCGTTGCGGTTCTTCCGATTCGGCGGCGTGCAAAAGATGGTTTTAAGTGGCGTGGGCGCGGGCTTTCTGCTCTACGTTCTGTCGAAAGTCACTGAGGATTTGAGTAAGGCCGAGTTGATGCATCCGATCGCTGCGGCGTGGCTGCCCGTGATAGTGGGCGGCCTCACCGGTTTTTTGGCCTTGCTGTACCAGGAGGACGGGTAGTGGCAGTCGTCGCCGCCCGCCAGACTCTGTCGGCATTGTGCCGCGCACCCCTGCGCCGGCAACGGATACGCTTTGCCGCGATTGGCCCGCTTGCCGCGCTGTTGGCCGTGCTGATTTCCGGCGCGTTCGAGTTCGCTTCCGTCGCGCCCGCCTCCGCGCAAGGCTTCACCTACAATCCGCAGCCGCCCCGGCCGACACGCCCGCGCGTCGCCAATGACGGCCAGATGCTCGTGCAGGCGGTCGAGGTCGACTACGACTACAACAACAATCGCGTCTCCGCGGTCGGCAATGTCCAGCTGTTCTACAACGGCACCAGCGTCGAAGCCGACAAGGTGATCTACGACCAGAAGACCAAGCGGCTTCACGCCGAAGGCAACATCCGCATGACGGATGCCGACGGCAAGATCACCTATGCCAACGTCATGGATCTGAGCGACGACTACCGCGATGGCTTCGTCGATTCGCTGCGGGTGGACACCGCCGATGCCACGCGCATGGCCGCGACGAGGTCCGACCGCTCCAACGGCAACTACACGGTGTTCGAGAACGGCGTCTACACGGCCTGCGCCCCCTGCAAGGACGATCCGAAGAAGCCGCCGCTGTGGCAGGTCAAGGGCGCGCGCATCATTCACGACCAGAACGAGAAGATGCTGTATTTCGAGACCGCGCAGCTCGAATTCTTCGGCGTGCCGCTGGCCTATATGCCGTATTTCTCGACGCCCGATCCGACCGTGAAGCGCAAGAGCGGCTTCCTGATGCCGGGCTTCACCGAGAACACGAATTACGGCTTCGGCGTGGATATCCCGTATTACTGGGCGATCGCACCCGACATGGATGCGACCTTCACGCCGCGAATCACGACCCGCCAGGGCGTGCTGATGACGGCCGAATTCCGCCAGCGCCTGATCAACGGCTCCTACCAGATCCGCGCCTATGGCATCGACCAGCTCGATCCCGGTGCCTTCGCCGGCCAGCCCGGCGACAAGCAATTCCGCGGCGGCCTCGAGACCAAGGGTCAGTTCGCGATCAACGACAAATGGGTCTGGGGCTGGGACGGCGTGGTTCTGTCGGACTACTACTTCATGTCCGACTACCGCCTGTCGGCCTACCGCGATCCGATGAACGCCTTCCTCAGCCTTCCGACGGAAGCGATCTCGCAGCTCTACCTGACCGGCGTCGGCAACCGCAGCTATTTCGACCTGCGTTCGATCTACTATCTGAGCTTCTCGGGCAACCAGCAGCAGGTGCCCGTGGTCTATCCCGTGCTCGATTACTCGAACGTGTTCAACTATCCGATCTTCGGCGGCGAGGTCTCCTACAAGACGAACTTCGTCAACCTGACGCGCAACGATGCGGTGTTCGATCCGATCACGACGCTGGCGAACACCAACGGCCTGTGCACCATGGCCTCCGCCGATCCGCTGGCGCGGACGCCCACACAGTGCCTGTTGCGGGGCTTCCCGGGAACCTACACGCGCCTGTCGGTGGAAGCGCAGTGGCGGCGCTCGTTCACCGACTCGATAGGCGAAATCTGGACGCCGTTCGCGATCATGCGCGCGGACGCGATCAACTCCGACGTTTCCAACCAGCCCGGCGTCTCCAACTTCCTCCCCGTGGGCGACACCCAGGCAATGCGGCTGATGCCGACCGTCGGCCTCGAATACCGCTATCCCTTCATCAACGTGCAGCCCTGGGGCTCCACGACCATCGAGCCGATCGCCCAGGTCATCATCCGGCCGAACGAAACCTATGCCGGCAAGCTGCCGAACGAGGACGCGCAGAGCATGGTGTTCGACGCCAGCAACCTGTTCGCGGTCGACAAATTCTCAGGGTATGACCGCGTTGAAGGCGGCGGACGCGCCAATGTCGGCGTGCAGGCGACCACGCAGTTCGACCGCGGCGGCGCCGTCAAGGTGCTGTTCGGCCAGTCCTACCAGTTGTTCGGCCTCAACTCCTACGCAGTCCAGGACATCATCAATACCGGCGTCGATTCGGGCCTCGCGAAACCGCGATCCGATTATGTCTCCAGCGTGAGCTATTCGCCGAACTCGACCTATACGTTCAGCGTCCGCTCGCGCTTTGACGAACAGACCTGGAACGTGCAGCGCTTCGAGGCCGAAGCGCGGGCCAACTTCAATCGCTGGTCGGTCAGCATGATGTACGGCAATTACGCGCCGCAGCCCGAGCTCGGCTATTTGACCCGCCGCGAGGGCCTGCTCGCCGCAGGCTCCGTCAAGGTCGCGGCGAACTGGGTGGCGACCGGCGCGTTGCGCTGGGATCTTGAAGCCAACAAGCTCAATCAATACGTGGTCGGCGCCGGTTACGTGGACGATTGCTTCGTCCTCGCGGCGAACTATGTCACGTCCTACAACTATTCCGCGGGCGCCGCGCCGCCGGTGCTTGGCCACGCCTATATGCTGCAGATCGGCCTGCGCACGCTCGCCAATACCTCGTCAGCGGCTTCGGGTACCGCGGGTATTCAATAGCACCGTGCCGGAGGGCCGACCCCGGGCCCGGCTGAAAACCTTAACTCGGATGGGTTGAGATCGAACATGATAGTGGCGGCACCATTTTCGCATCGGCTTCGCGATCTTCTCGTGAGCTGCGTCGCGGCCTGCGCGTTCGCGATTGTCTTGCCGCCTTCGCCCGCGCCGGCGCAAACCGTCGCCGTGATGGTCAATGGCGAACCGATCACCGACTTCGACATCGAGCAGCGTTCCAAGCTCGACTTCGTCTCGACCCACAAGAAGCCGAGCCGCCAGGAAGTGATCAACGAGCTGATCGACGAGAAGGTGAAGATCAAGGAAGCCAAGAAATTCGGCGTCGACCCCGGCGCCTCCGACATCGATCAGGCCTTTGGGCAGATGGGCCAGCGGATGCGGGTCACGCCGGAGCAGCTCACCAAATCGCTGGAGGCCCAGGGCATCCGCGCCGAGACGCTGAAGCAGAAGATCAAGACCGACATGGTCTGGGGCAGCCTGGTTCGCGGCCGCTACAAGGAACGCCTGCAGGTCGGCGAGAAGGACGTCGCGGAGAAGGTCAAGGCCGAAGGCGGCGACGATGCGCAGCAGGCCAACGCGTTCGAATACCGGATGCAGCCGGTCGTGCTGATCGTGCCGCACGGGTCCACGCCAAGCGCGATCGAGCTGCGGCAGAAGGATGCCGAGACCCTGCGCGGCCGCGTGGAAACCTGCGAGCAGGCCAACCAGTATTTCAAGTCGATGCCGAATGCCGCGATCCGCGAAATGGTGATCCGGACCTCCGCCGACATTCCGGCGAACTTGCGCAAGCTGCTCGACGATACCCCGATCGGCCACCTGACCCCGCCGGAGGTGACCAAGCAGGGTATCGAAATGGTGGCGCTGTGCGGCCGCAAGCCGACCACCATCGACACGCCGAAGCGAAAGGAAATGCGTGAAAAGATGTTTGCGCAGAAATACGAGGCGACGTCGAAGGCCTATCTGGACGAAATCCGCAAGGGCGCGATGATTGAATATCGCCGGGCTGGCCCTGAAGATTCGAACGCGGATGAAGGTTCGGGCAAAAAATCGAAGGGACGCCGCAATTAGCGATTTGCCCCTTGCGCTGACCCTCGGTGAGCCCGCCGGCATCGGTCCCGACATCACGCTGCTGGCGTGGGTGCGCCGCGAGGAGCTGAAACTCCCGCCCTTCTACGTTCTCGGCGATCGTGATTTCCTCGCGCGCCGCGCCGACGCGCTTGGCGCCGATATCCCCTTGGCGGACGTGGACGCCGCAGGCGCCGCTCCGGCATTTGCCGATGCCTTGCCCATCGTCGCAACGGGAAAGGCGGCAACGGCAGAACCCGGCCGTCCCGATGCATCCAGCGCCGACGTGGCCATCACCTCGATCCGGCAGGCCGTGGCCGACGTATACGCCGGACGGGCAAGCGCTGTCGTGACCAACCCCATCGCGAAAAGCGTGCTGTATGGCGCCGGCTTCCGTCATCCCGGCCACACCGAATTCCTCGCCGAGCTCGCCGCCAGGAACGGCAAGGCGCCGCAGCCGGTGATGATGCTGTGGTCGCCGATGCTCGCTGTCGTGCCGGTGACGATCCATCTTTCGCTGCGCGAGGCGATCGCGCAACTTTCGACCGAACTGATCGTCTCCACCGCGCGCATCGTGGCCAAAGGCCTGAAGAAAAGTTTCGGTCTCTCCCGCCCGCGGCTCGCGCTGTCTGGCCTCAATCCGCATGCCGGCGAGGACGGTTCTCTTGGCACGGAAGACAGGGCGATCGTGGCGCCGGCGGTGGAGGTGCTGCGCAACGAAGGCATCGACGCCAAAGGGCCGCTGCCCGCCGACACCATGTTCCACGAAGCCGCGCGCAAGGCTTACGACTGCGCGATCTGCATGTATCACGATCAGGCGCTGATCCCGATCAAGACGCTCGCCTTCGACGATGGCGTCAACGTCACGCTCGGCCTGCCGTTCATCCGCACCTCGCCCGATCATGGCACCGCCTTCGATATCGCCGGCACCGGCCGCGCCAATCCGGCGAGCCTGATTGCGGCCTTGCGGCTCGCCGCGCGGATGGCCGCGGCCAACGCTGCATGAGCGCGATCGACGACCTGCCGCCCCTCCGCGAGGTCATTCGCGAACATTCGCTGTCGGCGCGCAAATCGCTCGGTCAGAACTTCCTGCTCGATCTCAACCTCACCGCCCGCATCGCGCGTGCCGCAGGCGAGCTGGAAAACGCAACCGTCGTCGAAATCGGCCCTGGCCCGGGCGGGCTGACGCGCGCGCTGCTCGCGCTCGGCGCCGCTCACGTCATCGCCGTCGAGCACGACGAGCGTGCCATTCCCGCGCTGGAAACGATTGCGCAGAGATATCCGGGCCGGCTCGAGATCGTCTGCGCCGATGCGCAGACGTTCGATCCCCGGCCCTATCTCGGCGCCACCAAGGCCAAGATCGTCGCCAACCTGCCCTACAATATCGCGACCAGCCTCCTGATCGGATGGCTCTCGATCGAGCCGTGGCCGCCCTGGTACGACATGATGGTGCTGATGTTCCAGCGCGAGGTCGCGATGCGCATCGTCGCGCGCGAGAACGAGGAGGCCTATGGACGGCTTGCCGTGCTGGCCAACTGGCGGGCGGAGACGAAAATCCTGTTCGATATCTCGCCGGCCGCCTTCGTGCCGCAGCCCAAGGTGACCTCCTCGGTGGTGCGGCTGGTGCCGCGCCCCTCACCCGAGTCCTGCGACCGCCGCGCACTGGAGCAGATTTCGGCCGCAGCCTTCGGACAGCGCCGCAAAATGCTGCGCCAGAGCCTGAAATCGCTGCCCGCCGATCCGCTGCGGCTGGCGGCCGCCGCCGATGTCGATCCGACCCGCCGCGCCGAGACCGTTTCCATTTCGGGCTTTGTTGCCATGGCGCGCGAATTGGCGGATATACGCAACGAAAAATCGAACACGTCTTGAAGGGAGAATTTCAGATGGCACAGATGCGTCGACAATCGCTGGTCAAATTCGATGCGCCGCTCTGCGAGACCATCGTCGAAACGCCCAAGCCGCAAGGCAAGGAGGTGCTGGTCCGCATCGAGCGCTGCGGGCTGTGCCACTCCGACCTGCACATCCAGGACGGTTATGCCGATCTCGGCGGCGGCAAGCGGCTCGACACCACGCGCGGCATGAACCTCCCCTTCACGCTCGGGCACGAGATCGCCGGCGTCATCGATGAAGTCGGGTCCGACGTTTCGAAAGATCTTGTCGGCAAGAAGAAGGCGGTGTTTCCGTGGATCGGCTGCGGCCAGTGCCGCGACTGCGCCAATGGCGACGAAAATCTCTGCATCAAGCAGCGATTCCTCGGCGTCTCCATCGATGGCGGCTTCGCCACCCACGTGCTGGTGCCTGACGCCAAATATCTGCTCGACTACGATTCCTTGCCGGTCAACCAGGCCGCGACGCTGATGTGCTCGGGCGTCACCGCCTATGGCGCGCTGAAGCGGCTGGTCGATCGTCCGCGCCAGCGCAATCTGCTGCTGATCGGTTTGGGCGGCGTCGGCATGATGGGCCTGTCGTTCGCGCAGGCCATGTTCAAGCAGAAGATCAGCGTCGCCGATCTAAATCCCGCCGCGCGGGAAACCGCGCTGCAAAACGGCGCCGCCGTGGCCTACGATCCGGCCGAGGCCGACGTCGTTAAACGAATTATCAGGGAGACCGAAGGCGGGTTTGATGAGATCGTCGATTTCGCCGGCAACGAGAAGTCGATGGCGTTTGCAGTTTCCGTAATTGCACGCGGCGGAAAGATCGTGGTGTCCGGCCTGATGGGTGGCAATTTCAGCCTGCCCATGGTGCAATGGATCTACAAGCGCATGACCATCGAAGGTTTCATGGTCGGAACGCTGGCCGAAGGGCAGGAGTTGATGGCGCTGGCGCGCGCCGGAAAGATCAAGCCGACGCCCATGCGGGAAGAGCCGATGGGCGATGTTCAAAAATGGATCGACGCGTTGCGAGCCGGAAAAGTCGTGGGACGTATCGTCTTAAAAAACTAGAACCATAAAAAGTCTCGCCGGCCTCGCCGTTTCAAAAACGGGAGGACTTGAATGGCCTGGAAGAAACCCTTGGCGCACGCCGCCGTGCTGGTGGCGCTTGCGCTTGTTGCCGCGAATCCGGCATTCGCGCAGAATAAATACGGTCCCGGCGTCACCGACAAGGAAATCAAGATCGGCACTACGACGCCGTTCAGCGGCCCGGCCTCGGCCTATTCCGCGGGCGCCGTCTCCGCGACCGCCTATTTTCAGAAGGTCAATGACGAAGGCGGCGTGAACGGGCGCAAGATCAACTACATCGCGCTCGACGACGCCTATAGCCCGCCCAAGACGGTCGAGCAGATCCGCCGCCTGATCGAAAGCGAGGAAGTGCTGTTCCTGGTCAACCCCGTGGGCACGGCGACCAACATGGCAGTGGTGAAATACATCAACCAGAAGAAGGTGCCGCATCTCTTCGTCGGCTCCGGCGCGACCGTTTTCAACGATCCCGAACATTATCCGTGGACGTTGAGCTGGACGCCGCACTACGCCTCCGAAGGCGGGATCTACGCCAAATGGATTCTCTCGAACAGGCCCGACGCCAAGATCGGCATCCTCTCGCAGAATGACGATCTCGGCCGCGACTATCTCATCGGCTTCAAGCGCGGGCTCGGCGAGAGGGCCGACAAGATGATCGTGTCGCAGCAGACCTACAACACCTCCGATCCCACGGTGGATTCGCAGATCGTGTCGATGAAGGCCGCCGGCGCCAACGTGCTCATGATCTTCTCGGTGCCGAAATTTGCCGCGCAAGCGATCCGCAAGGCCTATGACATCGACTGGCACCCGCAGGAGTTCGTCTCCAGCGTTGGCTCCTCCATTGCCGGCGCGATCCGGCCGGCCGGCTTCGAAGCCGCCAAGGGCATCATCTCGGCGGCCTATCAGAAGGATCCCTTCGATCCGCAATGGCGCGACGATCCGGAGATGAAGGCCTGGAATGCCTGGATGGACAAGTACAATACGCATGTCGACAAGAGCGACTATTACGCGCCCTATGGCTACAACATCGGCCACGCAGTGGTGGAGCTGCTCAAGCAATGCGGCGACGATCTCACCCGCGAGAACGTCATGGACAAGGCCAGCCATCTCAGCATGGACCTGCCGCTGCTGCTGCCGGGCATCAGGCTGACGTCGAGCCCGACCGACCACCGGCCGATCAAGCAGATGCGCCTGGTGCGCTTCAACGGCGAGCGTTACGTGCTGTTTTCCGACGTGCTGGCCAGCGAATGAGCCGGTAAGCCGGCGGGGGCCCGAAAGTTGCGACTGCTGCCGGCTCGCCTAACGCGAGTGAGTACCCAACCGATTGCGAATATTGGCTTTTCCGGGGACGGAATCCCGGCCTCAATTAAGCCTAAACCTCTCCGGATTTGCGGCCCACTGCGACCCAACTCTTTGACGAGATTACGAGTCAGCAGTGCGTGTGTAGCGTAAGTCGTGTGTAGCGTAGCGTAAGTGGAGATGCGTATGTCGGGCGTACCAGCGAAATTCGCGTCAGCCCTTTTCGTCGGTATGGTCGCCGGTACAGCGTGGACCGCCCTGCCCCAGCAGGCTGCCCAAGCGGCGGACTGTCTCACCGAGCCGAAGAACGAGACGCCGCAAGGTCAGCACTGGTACTTCCGCATCGAACGCGGCACCGGCCGCCACTGCTGGTATATGCGCGGCGAGGATGAGAAGTCCGCGCGTGTCGACACGCCCGATCCCGCGCCGGCTGAAAAGGTCGCGCCGAAGCGGACCGAAGCCGCGACGACGCGCTCGATCTCGGACGCTCACGCCGAGATCGGCCCCCGCACGCGCGTTCCGGGCAACGCGCCGGCAGTGGACGCACCATCCGTATGGCCCGCTCCCGCAGCCGTGCCGAACGCCGCACCCATTCCCAATTCCGCCGCAGCCCCCAGCTCCCGCTCGCCCCAGACGTCGGGCTCCGGCATACCGGCAAATCAGCCGCTGACAAACCAACCGCAGGCAAATCAACCGCTGGCAAACCAGCCACCTGAGGCGTCATTGGTGGCGGCCGATGCCCAGGCGGCCGATGCGACTTCGGATGTGAGCACCGACGCCGCGTCCCAAACAGTGCCGCCGCCAATGCTGGCGGCACCCGTGGAACGCAACACCGGCTCGATCCAGAAACTTCTTCTCGTCGCGGTCGGGGCGCTCGCGCTGGCCGGATTGACCGGCAGCGCCGTGTACCGGCTTGGCCGCCGCCGGCGGCGAAATCACTGGCTGAAGGAAAGGACGGCGTGGAATTCCGCGCAGAACCCGAACAGCCCACCCTGGGTCGACCCGCAGCTCGGACAGGCCGACACGCTTCCGGATCTCGACGAAGTGAGGGCTGCAGCGCCCGATTCCGGTTTCTCGATTGCGATGGCCGAGAGCGAACCGACGGATGAGCGCGTCGAGAAGATCGAAGATTATCTGGCGCGACTGACGAAGCAGTTGCAGGCTGAGCTTGAGGGCCCCAAGCCCAACCGCGCCGAGCGCAACATCCGCGCCGCGTCGTAATGATCGCGATCTCAGGGAGAGGAGGCGCTCCTCGGGGTGCGGCGCGCGCGCGTTCGAGAAGGCCATAGCGGACCGATGCAGCGCCGCGCGGCAGCGCTTCCAGTTCAGCCTGGTGACGAAATCCCCCGCAAGATGTCCCTGAAAACGCCGAACTGTATCTGAAACGCTTGCGGGCTGTAGTCCTGATAGTATCCCGCGGTCACCGCGACAACGAGATCGAGCTCCGGGACGATGCGAATCGATTGCCCGCCCCGACCCAACGCGCCAACCCAGTGGACCTCACGTCCATCGAGCAGGGAGCGGCCGATCCACCAGAGGTATCCGTAAAGCATGCCGTCGGTGGCCTTGATCTTCGCTGCCGTCGAGGTCTCGATCCATGCCTTCGACACGATCTGGCGGCCGTTCCAGCGGCCGCCAGTGAGGATGAGCTGACCGATTTTCGCCATGTCGCGCGGTCGGAGGCGCAATCCGCCTCCGGCATCGGTGTCTCCCCTGTACCGATCCCACTCGACGCCGGTGATGCCCAGAGGCTCGAACAAAGTCTCGCGCGCAAATTCGTCGAGGCGGCGTCCGGTCGCCTTGCGGATGACGGCCGACACGAGCGCGAGCGCGCCGGTGTTGTAAAAGAACTCTTGTCCCGCCGGGGTAACCACCGGAAGACCGAGGACGTAACGACACGGGTCCCACGCCATATGCATGCGCGCCTCGTCGTTGTTGTAGTCTCCCGTAGCTGGTGTCGCCTCAACCCACTTCAGACCCATCGACATGGTGAGCGCGTGTACGAGCTGGATACGATCCTTCTCGGGGGAACGTAAGTCCGACAATTCGGGGAAGAAGGTGAAGATCGGTTCGTTGACGCTGCCTATCAGCCCCCGATCGATCGCGATCCCGAGCGCGAGTGACGAGACGCTCTTTGAAACCGACTTCATGTCATGCAGCGTATCGGCATCGAAGGTGACGTTCTCCACGCGACGGCCGTAGATGCGGCCGGGTATCTCGTCGGAGCCCCTGAAGTACCGCTCGAACACCAGCCTGCCACTACGGGCGACCAGCACAGCGTGCACGTTGGCGGAAGCCGCGAGCCGATCGGCCATCCTGCACAGCGCATCGCGGTCGATGAGCTTATCCTCATTGACGGAGGCTGCGGGCCAGCCGTCGTCTCGTGCGACCGGAACACCGCAGCCGCCGGGCGGGTCCGCGTATACCCGCAATGCGGTGAGTGGTGCCAGCGCAGCGCCACCGAGAAGTGAAACGAACTGGCGCCGTCTCATTCGATCCTCTCACATCTTTTGCGGCCGCCCGAACGAAGCGTTTGTGACGCAAACGAGACTTACTTCTCCAACTGCCGCTGCAGCCCGCGCACGAAGGTGGTGAGGCCGGTGCGGCGCTCGCGCTTCAGCCGTTCGGCCTTGAGGATCGACTGCACCTCGGCAAAGGCCTCGTCGACCTCGTGATTGATCACGATGTAATCGTACTCGGCCCAATGGCTCATCTCGTGACTGGCGCGGCTCATGCGAGCGCGGATCACGTCGGCCGAATCCTGCGCGCGCGAGTGCAGCCGCTTTTCAAGGTCGTCCGCCGACGGCGGCAGGATGAAGACGCTGACCACGTCGGCGCGCGCCTTCTCACGCAGTTGCTGCGTGCCCTGCCAGTCGATGTCGAACAGCACGTCCTGTCCTGCCGATAGTGCCGCCTCGACCGGCGCGCGCGGCGTGCCGTAGCGGTTGTCGAACACGGTCGCCCATTCCAGCAGCTCCTGCCGCTTCACCATCTCTTCGAAGCGGGCGTGATCGACAAACATGTAGTCTCGGCCCTCGACTTCGCCGGGGCGCATCGGCCGTGTGGTCGCGGAGACCGACATGCGCAAGCCCCCCATGCGCTCCATCAGAAGCCTCGACAGCGTGGTCTTGCCCGCGCCCGACGGCGAGGACAGCACGAACATCAAACCGCGCCGTTCCACCCCGTCAAAGCGCCGCCCCTGCCCTGCCATGGATCACTCCAGATTCTGGACCTGCTCGCGGAACTGCTCGACCACGTTCTTCATTTCGAGGCCGGTATTCGTGAGCTCGATATCGTTCGATTTCGAGCAGCAGGTGTTGACCTCGCGATGAAATTCCTGCGCCAGGAAATCCAGCCTTCGCCCGATCGGTCCGCCCTTGCCGATCAATTCCCGCGCCTGCGAGAGATGGGAGGCGATACGGTCAAGCTCCTCGCGGATGTCGGCCTTGGCCGCGATCAGCAGCGCTTCCTGGTTCAGCCGGTCGGCATCGAAGCGATCCGAGGTTTCGAGCAACGCCGCAACCTGTTCGGCCAGCCGCGCGCGAACGGCCTCCACCTTGCGGCCGGGCGCGGCCTCCGCCTTTTTCGCCAGCGCCTCGACTTCGTCCATACGCTGGGAAAGGATCTGGCCGAGTGCTGCGCCTTCGCGCCGGCGCATCGCCACCAGGTTTTGCAGCGCTTCGTCGAAGGCGGCAATCGCCGCGGCTTTCGCGGCCTTGTCCTCTTCCTCGTTGCTCTCGGGTTCGACGACCTCGATCACGCCCTTGATGCTGAGCAGGCCGTCGATGCTCGGCGCGACCGCGTCGATCTTGCCGGCGAGCTGATGTGCGACCTTCACCACGGAAGCCAGCACGTCCTCATTGATGCGCACGGTCGAGAGCGCGTTGGCGCGCTTGAGGTTGAAGTTGGCGTAGACCGTGCCGCGCGCCAGCAGCTCGCCGGCGCGCTTCTTGGCGTGCGCCTCCAGCTCGTCCCAGCCCTGCGGCAACCGCAGGCGCAGGTCAAAACCCTTGGCGTTGACCGACTTCAGCTCCCACTCGAAGGTATAGGGTCCGCTTCCGCCGTGGCTTCGGGCAAAGCCGGTCATGCTCGACAGCGCCATGGCCAGGAATTCTCCGCAAAAAACAGACTGAAGCGGGGGCAGATTCGCGACAACCCCGCCGCGCGCGGACCATAAGACCTTTTCCGGAAAAGTGGAGTCCGCTGGCGGCAGCCCGCCTAGCCGTTATTGCTGGACGGTCGGCTGTGCCGGTTGTGCGGCTCCCTGGCGCGGTGCGGGAGGACGGGCGGCCGGCCGCTTCGCCGCCGGCGGCTTCGCGGTCGTTCCGGTGGAGGACGGCTCGGCGGCGGACGGACCGGCGACAGCAGCCTGCGGCGCGTCGTCGGCCGCCGGCTCGACGGTGTCGTTCTGGATCTGCTTTTCCATCGCGCGCAGCTTCGCGACGTTCTTCTGATGCTGGTCGTAGGTTTCAGTGAAGGAGTGGCCGCCGGTGCCGTCGGCGACGAAGAAGAGGTCGCGCGTCCGTGCCGGATTGGCAGCGGCTTCCAGCGACGCGCGCCCGGGATTGGAGATCGGGCCGGGCGGCAGACCCTCGATCACATAGGTATTATAGGGCGAGGGCTGGGTGATCTCGCTGCGCTTGATCGGGCGGCCGAGCGTTCCCTTGCCGCCGACCAGGCCGTAGATGATGGTCGGGTCCGACTGCAGCTTGATCCTCTGCTTCAGGCGGTTGACGAACACCGCGGCAACGCGGCTGCGCTCGTCGGGCTTGCCGGTTTCCTTTTCCACGATGGAGGCCAGCGCCACCAGTTGCTCCGGCGACCTGACCGGAACGTCCTGGCTGCGGCGCTCCCAGATTTCCGCGACCACGCGCTTCTGCGCCTGCTGCATGCGCTGGATCACCTGCTCGCGCGTGGTGCCGCGCGGGAACTTGTAGGTCTCCGGCAACAGCGTGCCCTCGCGCGGAATCTCGCGCACGGTGCCCGAGAAAAGATCGTTGTCGGAAAGCTTCGCAACGATCTGTTCCGATGTCAGGCCTTCCGCAATCGTCACCGAGTGCTGCACCACCTTGCCTTCGACGATGGTGGCGATGACGTCGCGCAGGCTCGCGTTCTTCTGGAAGGAATATTCGCCGGGCTTGAGATCGGAACTGGCCTTCATCGCGAACACCCCGCCGATGAACAGCCACGGATTGACGTCGATGACGCCCTCGCGCTGCAGCACGTCGGCGATGTCGCGTTTTCCCGCGCGCGCCGGAATGTTGACGACCTTGTCCTCCCTCAACGGACCCGGCGTTTCCAGCACCTGCCTGCCGTAATAGTAGCTGGTGCCCGCGCCGATCAGAAGCAGCAGCACGATCGTGATGATGGCGTTGCCGACCACGACAAAGGGATTGCGCGCGCGCTCCGAGCGCCTGGGTGGCGGCGGTACCTGTTCGGGCTCCAGCGCAGCACGCGGGCTGCGGGGCGAAATGGGCGGCCTTTCACTCATCGATGCAACCTGAGTCCTGTCGCTCTAGAGCATGATCCGGAAAAGTGGATGCCGGTTTTCCGAGAAGATCATGCTCAATCAAGAATCCAAAGCGCGATGGCAATTTATCACAGTCTCATCGCGCTATGGTGGCCTCGCCTTGTGGCAAGCGGCCGGTCGTCTCGCGCCCGACTTACGATTTAGCACTGAATGCGGCGAAACGGTGGTTTATGGGTAACCGATTCCCGGCGCCTTGCATCAGTTGATTACGCGCTGGAGGATGACGGAGGCGTTGGTGCCCCCGAAACCGAAGGAATTGGACAGCACCACATTGATCTCGCGCTTGCGCGCCGTGTGCGGCACGAGGTCGATTCCCGTCTCCACCGACGGATTGTCGAGATTGATGGTGGGCGGCACGATGTTGTCGCGAATCGCCAGAATCGAGAAGATCGCCTCGATCGCGCCGGCCGCGCCCAGCAGATGTCCGGTCGAGGACTTGGTCGACGACATCGACACTTTCGACGCGGCATTGCCGAGCAGCCGCTCGACCGCGCCAAGCTCGATCTCGTCACCCACCTGCGTCGACGTGCCATGCGCATTGATATAGTCGATATCGGCGGCCGTTATTCCCGCGCGCTTCATCGCAGCCGACATGCTGCGGAACCCGCCGTCGCCGTCCGGCGACGGGGAGGTAATGTGATAGGCGTCGCCGGACAATCCGTAGCCGATCACTTCCGCATAGATCTTCGCGCCGCGCGCCGCGGCGTGCCCATATTCCTCGAGGATCACGACGCCAGCGCCCTCGCCCATCACGAAGCCGTCGCGATCCTTGTCATAGGGACGCGAGGCCTTTTCCGGCGTCTCGTTGAATCCGGTCGATAGCGCGCGCGCCGCGCAGAAGCCGGCCATGCCGATGCGGCAGATCGGCGATTCGGTTCCCCCCGCGACCATCACGTCGGCATCGCCGAGCGCGATCAGCCGGCTGGCGTCGCCGATCGCGTGCGCGCCGGTCGAGCAAGCCGTCACCACCGCGTGGTTCGGCCCCTTCAGCCCATGTTCGATCGAAACGTAACCAGATGCGAGATTGATCAGGCGGCCGGGAATGAAGAACGGCGACACCTTGCGCGGACCGCGCTCCTTCAACAGGATCGCCGTGTCGGCGATGCCGGAGAGACCGCCGATGCCGGAACCGATCATGGTGCCGGTCGCGCATTTCTCTTCTTCGGTCGAGGGATGCCAGCCGGAATCGTCGAGCGCCTGTTTCGCGGCGGCCATCGCGAAGATGATGAAATCGTCGACCTTGCGCTGGTCCTTCGGCTCCATCCACTGGTCGGCGTTGAAGCTGCCGTCGGAGCCGTCGCCGCGGGGAACGACGCAGGCGACCTTGCTCGGCAGGTCGGAGACATCGAACGTCTCAATCCTGCGTGCGCCGCTCTGGCCGCTCAGGATCCGTTTCCAGGTCGGCTCGATGCCGCAGCCGAGTGGCGACACCATGCCGAGGCCCGTGACGACAACCCGCCTCATGCGTGCAACTCCAGCCCCGATCCGGCGGCCTGCAACAAGAAACCGGTCGACCGTCTTTTCACGGCGCGGCCGGCTTTGTCGTCACCGCCCGAGGGCGTCAGCTTTTTGCGTTCTTTTCAAGAAACTTGGTGGCGTCACCGACGGTCAAAATCGTTTCCGCGGCGTCGTCCGGAATCTCACAACCAAATTCTTCTTCAAATGCCATCACGAGCTCGACCGTGTCGAGGCTGTCAGCGCCGAGGTCGTCGATGAAGCTCGCGTTGTCGACCACTTTTTCGGGCTCAACACCAAGGTGTTCGACCACGATCTTCTTAACCCGCTCGCCAATCTCACTCATCGTTCAACCTCGTGCTTGTTTCCTTGACCCGACCCCAGGACGATACGAGCCATCGTGGTCGTTAAACTTCCTTCGAAAGTCGCGCATAAACCTGATTTGGCCCCGTTACCAGCGTCCCGTTTTTCGAAGCCCGTGAACCGTCGTGGTGGCAGGCCACAGGGACTTCGGCTACAGGCGCTGGCCGGCGCGAGCCCGCCGGCCGACGGGACGCTCCGTCCCGCCAATATACAGGGTTTCCAAATCCTGCAATGGCGTTCTTTTCCGATCCAATCGGTGGTTCGGTTATCATACTTCAAAAGCCTTGGCCATAAGTCCCGGATAGCGCTCGGAAACGGCGTTTCGCCGCACATTGGCGGCCTTCGGACCGGCTCAGATCATGGCCATTCCGCCGTTGACGTGGATAGTCTGGCCGGTGACGTAGGCCGCTTCGTTGGAGGCGAGATAGACCGCTGCGGCGGCGATGTCTTCGGGCGTGCCGAGCCGCGCGGCCGGAACCTTGGTCAGGATGGTTTCGCGCTGCTTGTCGTTGAGCGCGTCCGTCATCGGCGTCTTGATGAAGCCCGGCGCGATGCAGTTGGCGGTCACGTTGCGCTTGGCGTATTCGGCGCCGATGGTCTTCATCAAGCCGATCAGCCCCGCCTTGGAAGCCGTGTAGTTGGCCTGCCCGGGATTGCCGGTCACGCCGACCACCGAGGTGATGGCGATGATGCGGCCGAAGCGCTTGCGCATCATCAGCTTGGTGGCGGCGCGCGCAAGACGGAAGGTCGCGGTCAGATTGACATTGATGACCTCGTCCCAATCCTCGTCGCGAAGCTGGACGAAGAGGTTGTCGCGCGTGATGCCGGCATTGGCGACGAGGATGTCGACCTGCCCCATGGCCTGCTCGGCGGACGGCACCAGCGCTTCCACGGCCGCACCGTCCGAGAGGTTGCAGGGCAGCACATGGACGCGGTCGCCCAGCTTGCCGGCGACACCGTCCAGCACCTCGCGCCGCGTGCCCGAGATCGCGACGGTGGCGCCCTGCGCGTGCAGCGCCTGCGCGATCGCCCCGCCGATGCCGCCGGTTGCACCCGTGACGAGTGCCTTCCTGCCAGTCAAATCGAACATCGAATTCTCCTCATGCCGACTTCGCGGCTGCCAAAGCTTCCTTTGCCGCGGCAACATCGCCGGGACCGGCAACGGAAACGCCGACCGCGCCGTCGGCGATGCGCTTGACCAGCCCGCTCAGCACCTTGCCGGCGCCAATCTCGAAGAACCGCGTCACGCCATTGGAAGCCATATAAGCCACCGACTCGCGCCAACGTACGGTCCCCGTCACCTGCTCGATCAGGCGACGGCGGATTTCGTCGGGCTCGGTGACGGCCGAGGCCAGCACATTCGACACCAGCGGTGCGGCGGGCTTGCCAATCGTGACTTCCGCGAGCGCCTTCGCCATCACGTCGGCGGCGGGCTGCATCAGCTTGCAGTGGAACGGCGCGGAGACCGGCAGCAGCATCGCGCGCTTGGCGCCTTTGGTCCTGGCGATCTCGACCGCGCGGTCGACGGCCGCCTTGTCGCCGGAGACCACCACCTGACCGCCGCCATTGTCATTGGCGGCCTGGCAGATCTGCCCCTGGGCCGCTTCGTTGGCGACCGCGACCGCGGCGTCGTAATCGAGACCCAGAAGTGCGGCCATGGCGCCCGCGCCGACCGGCACCGCCTTCTGCATGGCAAGCCCGCGGGTGCGCAACAGCCGCGCGGTGTCCGAAATGCTCAGGCTTCCGGCCGCCGCCAGCGCCGAATATTCGCCAAGCGAATGGCCGGCCACAAAGGCCGCGTCCCGGCCGACCGAAAAGCCGGCCTCGCACTCGAGAACGCGCAAGGTGGCGATCGAAACCGCCATCAGCGCCGGCTGGGCGTTTTCCGTGAGCTGCAGGGTTTCCGCAGGCCCCTCCCAGATGATCGCCGTCAGCTTCTCGGACAGCGCGGCATCGACCTCGTCGAACACGGCCCTGGCCGCCGGAAACGCGTCCGCCAGGGCCTTGCCCATGCCGACCGCCTGGGAACCCTGCCCCGGAAAAGTAAATGCTGCCGTCATCGGCGTTCCCCAAACGTCCAAAATGCCAGAAGTTTGGGCCGTAAGACACCGGCCATGGCCGCGCTGTCAAGCCGAGGGGACATTTGGGCGCGAAATCGGCATGTTTCCCGAGAGTTTTCCCTGTCCTTTTCCTTGCCATCGCGGCCAAAATCCGTATAAACCGCGCCATCCGTGGATCCCGGCCGGGAGCTGAACGGACGGTCTCAGCAATTCATTGCCGTGAGTTTTCATTGCCTTGAGTTGATGTGGCAGGGCCAGTCGGTCCGTCGTCCCGTGTTCCCGCCTTCTGAGCTTGAAACGAGTCCTTTCCGAAGGTCTCGAAGGGCTTGCCGCCGGGAGCCGCGCCAACACAGGAAAGGACCCTCATGCCTCTTTATGAGCATGTTTTTCTCGCGCGTCAGGACGCGAGCACCCAGCAAGTCGAAGAGCTGACGGCCCAGATGACCGGCGTCGTCGAGCAGGCCGGCGGCAAGGTCACCAAGACCGAGAACTGGGGCGTGCGTTCGCTCACCTACCGCATGAACAAGAATCGCAAGGCGCATTTTGTGCTGCTCAACATCGATGCGCCGTCCTCGGCGATATCGGAGATCGAGCGCCAGGAGCGCATCAGCGAAGACGTGATCCGTTATCTCAGCATCCGCGTCGAGCAGCATGAGGAAGGCCCGTCGGCAATGATGCGCAAGGCCGACCGTGACCGCGAGCGCGACGATCGTGGCGGCGGCGGCTTCCGCGGCGACCGTGAAGGCGGCGGCTTCCGTGGCGATCGTGAAGGCGGCGGCTTCCGCGGCGGCGATCGCGAGGGTGGCGGCTTCCGCGGAGACCGCGGCCCGCGCCGTCCGCGCGAAGATGCCGAAACGCCGGCAGAGGAGTAAGAATCATGGCTGAAGCTGGTGCACGCCGTCCGTTCTTCCGCCGCCGCAAGAGCTGCCCGTTCACGGGTGCGAACGCGCCGAAGATCGACTACAAGGATTCCAAGCTGTTGATGCGTTACGTCTCCGAGCGCGGCAAGATCGTGCCGAGCCGCATCACGGCGGTCTCGGCCAAGAAGCAGCGTGAGCTCGCCCGCGCCATCAAGCGCTCGCGGTTCCTCGGCCTCTTGCCCTACGTCATTCGCTGACGACTTCTCCGGCCGGCGGCTTTACGCTGCCGGCCGCCAGGTCACTACCTTCATAAGGCTTCCGGGTCGTCCGGTTGCCGATGGTTGGGGCTCTCGAAGCCTCTAACCGCTCGAAAGGAGCGGGACAGCTGATGATCGCGATGGTTCTCATTGGGCTTGCCGCCGGCGCCGCGTCGGCGCTGATGTTCGCCTCGATCATATCGGGCGCGCTGATCTCGCTATTGCTGTTCTATCTCGCGCCGCTGCCCCTGATGGTGGCGGCGATCGGATGGGGCCCGCTTTTCGCGGCGATCGGCGGCATTGCCGCCTCGCTCGGCCTCGGGGCGATCTTCGGCTTCAACTACTGCATCGCCTTTGCGGTCGCCGTCGCCCTGCCCGGCTGGTGGCTCGGCCATCTCGTGCTGCTTGGCCGTCCGCGGGCAGGTGCGGCATCATCGGGCAATGGCGCGGCACCAGCCGAGCCAGACCTCGAATGGTATCCGGTTGGCCGCATCCTGCTCTGGATCGCGGGCCTTGCCGCGCTCACCACCTTTGCCGCGCTGCTCACGCTCGGAACCGACGCCGCAACCATCACCGACATGCTGCGGCGCGGCGTGACGCGCATTTTCAACCCGCAAAACGAACCGGCGCCCGCGGAAATAGCGCAATGGATCGATGCGATGGTGGCGCTGGCGCCGTTTGCCGCGGCATCGGTCGCGATGCCGACGCTGGCCCTGAACCTCTGGCTTGCCGCCAAGATCGCGGCCACCTCAGGTCGGCTGCACCGCCCCTGGCCGGACCTGCGGACCGCTTCGCTGCCGCCGACGGCGCTTGCCGTGCTCTGCGTCGCGGCGGCGCTTTGCTTTGCGGGCGGACTGCTTTCGATCCTCGCCCAGATCGTCACCTCGGCACTGATGATGGCCTACGCCTTCACCGGCTTTGCCGTGCTGCATACGCTTACGCTTGCGCTCAAGAGCCGCGCCTTCTGGCTCGGCTCGACCTACGCGATCGTCGTGCTGTTCGTCTGGCCCGTGCTGGCCATGGTGGTGCTGGGAGTGGCCGACGCCGCTTTCGGCCTGCGCCAGCGCTATCTGCGCTCGCGGCCACCGCCTTTGCCTGCCCCCTAGATCAATTTTCAAACTCACACACATAAGGAGAACGAATATGGAAGTCATTTTGCTGGAGCGTGTCGCCAAGCTCGGTCAGATGGGCGAAGTCGTCAAAGTCCGTGACGGCTTTGCGCGCAACTTCCTCCTGAAGCGCAAGAAGGCGCTGCGCGCCACCGCCGAGAACCGCGCCAAGTACGACGGCATGAAGGCCGAGCTCGAGGCCAACAACCTCCAGGCCAAGGGTGAGGCCAGCAAGGCTGCGGAGAAGATCGACGGGCTCGACATCGTCATCATCCGCCAGGCTTCGGAGAGCGGCCAGTTGTTCGGCTCGGTCTCGGTGCGTGACATCGTCACCGCGCTGGAAGCCGAAAAGGTCCACGTCAGCCGCCCGCAGGTCTGGCTCGACGCGCCGATCAAGACCATCGGCCAGCAGAAGGTGACGATCGCCGTCCATCCGGAGGTTGAGGCCGTCATCAGCGTGACGGTCGCCCGCAGCGCCGATGAAGCCCAGCGCATCAAGCGCGGCGAGGACATCTCGACCCGTCAGGAAGACCAGGACGCGGCGGCCGAAGCGATCGCTGCGGCGGGCGAATTCTTCGACCCGGAAGCCCAGCACGACGACGTCGAGCAGCCGGCTGCGCCGGCGGAGACGCCCGCCGAGAAGTAAGCGGCCGGTTTACCGACTTCTGCGCAAGCCCGGCGTGCTACGCCGGGCTTGTCTCGTTCACGGGGATCCGCTCCTGCAGCATCGCGATCGACGCCAGCGCGGTCGCGGTGTGCTTCTCCACACCATCAGCCACGGAGAAAACATCCGCAGCCACCACCGCGACCTGACGCCCGGGCTTGATGACCCGCGCACGGCAGATCAGGCGTTCGCCGGTCGCGGGCGAGAGCAGGTTGAGCTTGTATTCCGCCGTCAGTGCCGGCTGGCCGCGCGAGGTCGCCGCCGCGATCGTGGTGGCGTTGTCGACCAGGAAAGCGGTGACGGCGCCGTGGAAGAAGCCGTGCTGCTGCAACAGCTCGGGCCGCCGCCCGACCTCGATGGTGCACGCGCCGCGCGTGAGCTCGGAAAGCTCGGCCCCGACCAGCCGCATGAATCCCTGGCGGCCTACATTGTCGCGAATGAGGCGCTCAACGGCTGTAAAATCCGCATCGCCTTCCGCGATCGTGTTTTCTGCGATCATGTCTCGTCTCCAATGGACTTGTCCGAAACCAGCGCGCGGATCGCGCAGGCGACCAGTTGATCTGCCTGCAGGCGGGGATCGCTGCGATCACGGCCCGACAGAAAAGCGCGGCAGAAGATTTGCGCCGGACCGATGATCTGGCTGGCGAAGACGGCCTGCGGAAGCGGCAGAAGCTCGCCGCTTGCCACCAGCGGCGCGCGCCAGCGCTCGATGCCTTCGGCAAAGCGCGCATTCAGCGCGCGCTGCTTGTCGCGCAGCTCCTCGGTCCAGTCGCCGCGCGAAATCTCGAACAGATAGCGCGCCTCGCGCCGGTGCTCGACGACCCAGTCGAGGTGCGCGCGGATCAGGCGGCCGATCCCTTCACGCGCGCTCAGGCCGGGCATGACCTCGGCCAGGATCGCGGCGTGATAGCGCTGCAGGGTTTCGAGGAAGAGCGTGGCGGCCAATTCCTTCTTCGAGGCGAAGAAGTGAAAGAAGCTGCCGTTCGAGGCGCGGGCGCGGGCGCGGATCGCGGCGACCGTGGCGCCGTCGAAGCCGTCACGCTCGAAGACCGCCAGTCCCGCCGCCAGGAGATCCTCGCGCAATTGCGCAGGCATCGAAATTCCTCTGATATCGTTCTAGATCGATACTCTAGAGTAATACTCTAGTGACGGTCAAGATGAGCCGTTCGCGCGAAAAGTCCGGCTGGCGAGGAGGTTATTGCGAGATCGGCGGAGCCGGGGGTCCGGCCGGCGGCATCGGAGGTTGGGGAGGCGCGGAAGCCGCCACGGGCGGTGGTGCGGGGGGCGTGGGGCTGGCCGGCAGCGGGACGGCCATCTCGGTCACCGGTGCTTGTGCTGCGGCCTGCACGGGAGCCGGCGTCGATGAAGGCGCGGATGGCGAGGCGGCAGGCGCTGCAGAGGGAGCCGCGGCAGTGGGTGGCGCCGGCGTCACCGGAGGAAC